>Ga0080064_1005013_pt1 | contig 16105 bp, 26 predicted proteins | sample Subgrocontami54m_FD_69260 | JGI IMG/M metagenome (GOLD analysis project Ga0080064, IMG submission 69260) | Subsurface groundwater microbial communities from S. Glens Falls, New York, USA - GMW46 contaminated, 5.4 m (SPADES assembly) (version 2) ...
CAAACCGGTCCAGGTCGAGAAGGCAAAGCCCGCAACACCGGATTCGGCGATAGTGGGTACGCCCGGCAATAATGAGGTGCGACCCTCGCTGGCAACGCCGAGCACACGCAGGCGCCCGGCCTGGATCGGGCCGAGCACCACGGACAGCGCCGAGAACATTACGGGCACATGCCCGGCTTGCACGTCAACCGCGGCCTGCGTGGCGCCGCGATAGGGCACGTGGTTCAACTTGATGCCGGTGGCCGCGCTGAACATCTCCATCGCCAAATGGTGCGATCCGCCAACACCGGCGGTTGAGGGCTCCGTCGCCTTGCAGGGTTCAATGATCTCTGCGTTGGGATCGGTCAGCCGGAGCGCCGGGCGGCTCTTCTGCTCCCGCGACGACATAGCAGGCCGTGGCGCGCGGTAAGTCCCTACGCCCGCTTGTCGCGCAAGGGCGTCTTGGATAATGCGCGTCGCCTCGACGAAGTCGTAGGCACGCGTCGAGAGCGCCGCCCGGCGCATGGCCGCGGCAAAGTCACTGGTCATTGAGCTGTCCTCGGTGTGGGTTTGCGGTCTAGTGAATGCGCTCGGCCAGCGCCGATTTCACCTCCGCGCTGGCATGAAGCGCGCCGAGCACGCTGATCGATGCGATCGTGGCAAGTGCGAGGTCTGGGGCGACATCGGCAGCGATGCGCGCAAGGCCCACCACTTTGATGTGAAGCTTTTCCCCTGCGGTCCGGACCGCCTCGAGATCCGCGCGGCTGAAGTCGCGAAGCCCCAATTCCAGCGTATGGCGAACCATGGATTGCGAGACGACTTCAGCTTGCGCTGCGAGCTGATTGCGGATTGCCGTTCGGATGAAATCGCTGCGGCTGGAGTAAAATCCCTCCTGCACCAAGAGGTCCACCCGTCCCAGGTCGACAAAGCCAAGGTTGATCGTGATCTTTTCTGAATCGCCCGTCTTGCCGTGAAGCGCAGTCACGTTGCCTGCCATGCGGCCTCTCCATCCATTTGGATGGTATATAGATGTCTTCTGGCTGGTTACAAGGGGGCGGGTGCCCATCAGCAACTTCACGGGCAATCACCCAGCTGGGAGCAGGCACAGGGCTGCCGGGATCGTGCGGGCTCGTTCGATCGGAAGTTCAACTTGGAGGCGTGTGCCATGCGCGCGATCTACAAAATATGCCACGCAGCGGAATGGGCCGAAGCCCGCCGGGCAGGCACGTTCGTTGGCTCTGATGCCGATCGCCGCGACGGTTTCATCCACTTTTCCACCCGAGATCAAGTGGCCGAAACAGCCGCCAGGTACTTCTCCGGCCTCGAAGACCTCGTTCTTGTGATGGTGGATGCAGACCTACTGGGGCATCGGCTGAAATGGGAACCGGCGCGTGGTGGAGCGCTCTTTCCGCATCTTTATGGGCAGCTCGATACTGCAGCAGCGATATGGGTCAAGGACCTTCCCGCCGGTGATGCTCGCGCGTCGTACTTTGGCAATTTGCCGATCGAGTGACCTGTCAATAAACAGCGCGCGACGGATTGCGGCACGGTAGTGCGTTGTCGGAATTCTGCGCGACGATTGCTTCGCTCCTTGACTAATTTTGGGAATTCAGGCATTCACCCGCGCTCTTCGTCCGCCCGCCGACGGGTTTTCGGCGACCAAACTGAGGAACCCGATGCGCATCGCATCACATATCGCCACCGCGCTCAGCGCCGCCACCGGACGGTCGGATCGACCGAACGGTTGGCAGCTCGTGGGCGCGCGCGGCTATTGGGGCGTCCCCAGTTCGTTCAATCGGTCCGAGCAGAGCTCGAGGCTGAAACCGGAATAACCGGCGCAGGGTCCCCCACCGCCGCAAGGCAGGAGGGCAGATGGCCCGCAGAACTAACCGAAGTGCATCCAAAAAAACTCGTGTGCCGAGAGCGTACGCGCATGCGCGCGCGCCCTCGTTCCATGAGCCCGTATGCCTATGACTACGGCGCCGGTGGCGTCGCGCTCTTTGACATTGTGAACGTCCAGATTTGGACGCGGCGCCGAGCCTCGGCGCCCCCACAAGTTCGCTTCCACTCCGGGAGCGGCGCCGCGATCCTTTTGTCGATTTACACGCTGGCTTAGCTCATCGGGCAGAGCACTCGCCTCGTAAGCGAGAGGCGGGAGGTTCGAGTCCTCCAGCCAGCACCACACACTGAGCCCTGGGCCGCAATCGTCCAGTGGCATCGGTAGAGCGGCGGACTCCAACCCCGCGCCAGAGAGGGTTCAATTCCTTCCTCGCCCGCCACCATCGATCTGGACGTTCACATCGTGATGCCGTTGGACCGCAACGAAGCAGAACCTGTTTAGGGCCTCTCACAAATCTTTGTTCGTTTCCCCGGTCTCCCGGCATTTCGACCACAAGGAAGAGCGGCAGACCGGCAGTGAGGCGCCGTAAGGGAGCGCGTCGCGTCATGACCGGACGTGTCATCCATGGTGGAAGTGTATCAGCAGGGAACGGTGTTCAGCAGTGTTATCCCCACCGAACGTTGGAACCTATATGGAACCTCAAACTCAGGTGTATTTTCCTAAGTATCTGAATTTATTGGTCGGAGCGGGGAGATTTGAACTCCCGACCCCCAGTCCCCCAGAACGCGGGTTCTCATTTCATATCGAACCATGCTGTCCTCTAAGGCATTGATATTCCTTGCTTGCTAGAACATGCCACACCATATCGCACCCCTCAATGTCGCCATTGTCTGAGGATAGGGAGAGGATAGCTTTTGAAGACTGTGGGTAGGGAAATGCTCACCGATTTGGCGATCCGGACACTGCCCGCGCCGGAGAAGGGCGTGAAGCGCTACTGGGACAAGGACGGTCTCTGCCTGCAGGTGTCGCAGGGTGGTGCGAAGACTTTTTATTTCGTCCACGGCACCGAGCGCCGGTTCCTGAAGCTCGGCCGCTATCCGGTGATCTCGCTCTCGCAAGCACGTGAGCGCGTGCGGTCGATCATTGCGAAGCAGACGCTCGGCATCCAAGATGAGACCTCGTCGGTCATCGTTCAAGACGCGATCGATCGCTTCCTCGAGAAGCACTGCGATCAGAAGAACAAGCCGCGCACCGCGAAGGAGACGCGCCGCCTTATGACCTACTTGCAATCGCTTGGTCGACGAAAGCTCACTGCGATCGATACGCGCGATCTGCTCGACCTCATCGATGGCTCATCTCAGAGCGTGAGCGAACGTAGACACATTTTCTCTGCAACGCGCACCTTCTTTCATTGGTGTTGCCGCGAGCGGATGATCAAGACTTCGCCGCTCCAGAACCTGAAGCCGCCTGGACAATGTTCGTCACGCAATCGCGTTCTCTCGGATGAGGAAATGAGACGCATCTACAAGGCTGCCGTCCAGCTCAGGCATCCGTACGGGTTCATCTGCCTCATCGCCATTCACACGGGGATGAGGCGAGGCGAGGTCGGCGGGCTGGAGTGGAGCTTCATAACGCCGGAGACCTTCACGCTCCCACCAGCGCTCACGAAGAACAAACGCGAGCATGTCTTACCGAACCTCATCAACGAAGAGCTGCAACAGATCCCCAAGGTGTCGCACTACCTGTTCCCATCATCGGTGGGCACGCCGTACTCAACGTGGAGCGACGGGAAGGAAGCGCTCGATGCGCTGTGCGGCGTCGAGAATTTCGTGATCCACGATTTCCGTCGCTATCTCTCGACGACGATGGCAAAGCTGCGCGTGCCAATCGACGTCACCGAGGCGATACTCAATCACGTCAGTGGGTCGCGCTCGCCGATTCAGCGCGTGTATGATCGGTATGACCGGCTTCCGGAAATGCGCGAGGCGCTGACGCTGTACGAGAAGCACCTCGCCTCGATCGTTGCTTGAGACGGGACAAGGTGAGGCGGGCTTCATTGCACGAGAGGGTCTATTTGCTATAATCTGTTCTATGACGAAGCTACTGCAGGATGCGATTGAGAAGTTGAAGGAATTGCCCGAGAGCCGGCAGAACGAACTTGCCGTCGCGCTGATAGAAGTCGCGGAGGGTGACCAGGGTGAATATCATTTGACCGACGAGCAAGTTGAGGAGGTCCGCCGGAGACGAGCCAATCCCAATCGAAAGTTCATCTCGCTCACTGAAGCACGGAAACGTCTACGCCACTTTGGCGTATGAGAGTGATCATCGAGGAGAGCGCCGTCGCCGACATCGACGGGCTTGCTGCATGGGTGGCGAAGGAGAGCCCGCAGGGTGCGCGATCAATGGTCGAGAAAATTTTGCAGACCATTGAACGATTGGGACTGTTCCCGGAGATGGGGCACAAGGGCAGAGACGCGGGGACATATGAGCGAAGCGTATCGGACACGCCGTACATTGTGGTCTACGAGGTGCGCAAGAAGCCGAGCGCCGTCCTCGTGATCGCACTCGTGCACGGTGCGCGCGATCGGTAACAGCAGCTCTGTGCAATCGCGTGAAATGATTTCTTGACTGCAGTATCTGATGTTTGCAGAAATAAGAAAGCTCATCCAAGGAGAGTAAGCAATGGCAAGAACAACCGACCTAGAGAAAATGTCCTATGTCGAACTGGCTGAAATGGAAGGCGAGATCCAGCGGCTGAAGATCGAGAAGCAGAATGCAGAGCGCGTCGAAATACGTCAGCGCCTGACTGATCTGGCGAAGCAGCACGGGTTCGATATCCGCGAGCTGTTTGGCAACGCTCGCAAGGGGAAGGGAACAGTGGCCATCAAGTACCGCAATCCGAAGAACCCGGAGAACACATGGACCGGTCGCGGTCGCCCGCCGCGCTGGCTCGCTGCGGCGACAAGGGGTGGCAAGGCCAAGAAGGAGGATTTCCTGGTCTGAAAGGATTGCATGGGCTGCTGACTAGTAGCATCCTCGACGCGCAGCGGGCGCGCGATCTCAGGCCCGTGGCGCGGTGACTCTGCACACTTGGCGCATAGCGTAGAAAGTGCCGGGTCAGTGGAAACGAAAACCATAGTATGGTTAAAGCAATTCGTATGATCATGTTGCGCCGTGTGGCACCCCATGCAAATGGCCTGGGCTTGACCCATCCAATTCATCGGCAAAAGCTGGTAAGACACTTGATATCAAACTTCCAATGCGCCGAAGTCCAAGCAGAAGGAATTGGCGAACTTTCGCCGTCCGCCCAGTACACGAAATCCTGATTTACCAATAGAGCCGTCTGCGCAGTTAGGATATCGATTTTCCACCATCTCGATCGTGGAGTGTCGTAAAGAAACACGTAACGTTCGTCGCGAGCCACCTCTCGAAGAATTGCGAAGGGTTCTTCCCCTCGGTATTGTGTCCAGTGGTATTTGCCGCCTTCTTTTTGCCTGACAAAGTCCATTCTACCTGGGAAAAATTCCCCCACTGAAGTTGAGACCATGAACACGACGTAGCGCTCTTCCTCGCCGGTTGCCTTCTTCCAGCCCGCCGTAACCGCCGAAATGCGTTGAGCTCTGGGAGGATGTGTTTCAGAGCCAGCCTCTGACATTGACTGGAAAACCCTGGTAGCCTCGAAGAGACGTCCGCCGATTCTGGCAACTGCGAAGCCAGCGAAGAGATCGGCCTCAAGCTCTATGGGTGGGCGAGAACCGCTGCCAATAGTTAATGTGTGGCCATGCAAATGATGGCCGATTTCGTGTGCCAAAACCGTAAGGCCACTCCAATCTCTGCTTCCCTTATCGGCGATCCCATTCATAAAGTCCTCATCGTATACAATATAGCGTTTTATGGCGATGAGCTCTTTCTTTTCGTTCATTATCGGATCTATGACTGCATAGGCATTAAACCGCGGGTCTCTAATTGCTTTCACCTCAAAGTTTGGAGCCAGACCAACCGAGCTGCATATGTCCGCGACGACGACCCGCGCCGCGGCTGACGATTCAAAAACCACAATCTCACGTCCGGCGGCAGTAGAGCCGAACATGCTGCATCCGGTGCCCGCTAACGTCAGTTTCACCTGAGCTCGAGCACTACTGGCAATGGCCAACGTGCCAAGAGAGGTAACTGCGCCGGTTAGCACCTGTCTGCGAGACACTTTACACAGGCACATCGGGTGCTCCGAGCAAGCAAGAGGACCAGATCAACCAGCGTTGGTTGTTGCAGTCATTTCTGAAGTCTGTCAAATTAAATTGCATCTACATTGAGGCCGACAAAGCCGGCCCGCCCCTTGGCCGAGACGCGCAGCTGGTGGACGATGGTGTTGCGCTGGTCTTGGCCCCGGCCGCGGTCGTGGGCATTTGGTGAGATAGAAATGGTCCAATGGAGGCCTCGTTGGCGCATGTAATCGGGGGAACCATGCTTCACAGATCGGCACGCGCCACTTGTTCGGCTTCGGATTGGTCGTCTGAAGCATGACCCCTTCCTCCGCGATGATGGCTCTACCTTGCCGATGACTTTCGTGCCGGCTCTCTGGGAGAGTCGATGAGCAATCTACCGACTACTAAAAATCTGGAACACCGACGTTCCATACCATATAACGCATAGAATGATGGCTACGGCTGCCGCCAATGCAGTGCTTAATAGGGAGGCCCTCAACGAGGATGTAAGGCTCCCAAGTTCCAAATATTCCAGAACAGTCGAAGACAAGAAAAATGTTGTCGGGAAGAATATCCAAAGAATGACATTTAAATCGACACCGCTGCCCATTTGTTGCATCACTGAGATTACCGTTGCGCCGAGCAGCATGGTCAACATAAATGAGGCAAGGCTCGCTATCGCGATGCGAGTTGCTAGGGGCACCATGGCCGTCACCTCCGGCGTATGAAAGTGGTTGTGGGTTGTGCGCGCTCGGCTGGCAGCGAGCACGTACCGGGGAATTGGTGCGATCGCATAAAGGTCGCGGAGAGAGGATCACTTGGCCCCCTCTTTGCGCTTCTGCAGCTGATCGAGCGACAAGAAGGGTACCACGCCCTGTGCGTTCTTGCTGTCTATGATGATCTTGTCAGTGCCGCCGAGCACGCGCTCCATGGTCTCCAGATACATGCGCTTGCGCGTCACCTCGGGCGCCTTCTTGTACTCCTCATAGACCTTGAGGAAGCGGGCGGTCTGGCCCGTCGCCTCGGCGACGGTCTGCTCCTTATAGGCGCGTGCGCCTTGGAGGATTCGCTCGGCCTCACCGCGCGCCTCCGGAACAACCTTGTTGGCGTAGGAGCCCGCCTCGTTCTGCAGGCGCTGCTGGTCGGCGCGTGCGGCTTGCACATCGCGGAACGCGTCGATCACTTGGGTCGGCGGATCGACTTTTTGCAATTGTACTTGGTCGATGCTGACGCCAGCACCATAGGAGTCGAGCACGTCCTGCATCAGCTTCTGCACCGCCTGCTCGGTCTTCTGCCGCGCGCCTGTCAGGAGCGGCTGGATGTTCGATTGTCCCACGATGTCGCGTATGGCGCTCTCCGCCACGTCCTTGACGGTGATCTCGGGGTTCTGAATGTTGAAGAGGTAGTGTTGGGCATTCTTGATGCGCCAGAACACGACGCAGTGGATGTCGATGATGTTCTCGTCGCCGGTCAGCATCAGGCTCTCCTGGAGCACCTCCGTTACGACTCGTGTCCCTACGCCGGCGCGCATGCCGATCTCGATGATGTTCTGCCGCGTCACCTTCGGCAGTCGCACTTCATCGATCGGATATGGCAAGCGGAAGTGGAGTCCGGGCGGCTCCTGTTGGGAAATTTTGCCGAAGCGCATGACCACGCCGAGCTCATCGGGACTCACGCGGAAGGTGAAAGCATAAAAGGCGAGGATCGCGGCCAACACCACGACGACCAAGAACATGAGCGAGCCAGGCAGGCCTGAGCCGCCAGGCATCATCTGCTTGAGCCTATCCTGACCTCGTTTGAGCAGCTGTTCGAGATCGGGCTGTTGGTGAGGACCTCCCGAAGGCCCCGGACCCCACGGGCCGCCGCCATTCCGATTTCTTGGAGCCATCGAGATCGCCCTTGCCTGTCACGATCGAGGTCGCGCGGGAGTATCTTGCTGTTTGATCGGGCCTTGCAGTGAGGCGAGCACCGGACGTGTCCCTCTGCGCAAGACGCTTTCCGGAAGAACTATGATACACTGAAGGCTCATGGAAAAGAAGGCACTGACATACACACTTGAGATCGAGCACCACGACGACGGGTATCTTGCGTACTTCCCGGCACTGCCGGGATGTCATACCTGGGGGAAAACATACGAAGCCGCAGTGAGGTACGCCGAGGAAGCGCTCTCGGGATACTTGGAAACGCTTGCCAAGCACGGCGATCCCATCCCGGTCGAAACTGACATCGATGCGCCCGTCTCTTTGGGTATCACAATTCGGACGGCCGTCATTGCCTAGGTATGCTCGCGCGTCTACCTGGCGCTCGAGCGAGAGAAATTCTCAAAGCGCTGGAGCGCGGCGGGTTCCTGTTTGATCATCAGCAGGGCTCACACGCGTTCTATCGGCATCCGCAGACCAGGCGCACCACCGTCGTGCCAATGCACAGCAAGGAGATGCCGCGCTGGCTCTTGAAGAAGATCATCAAGGAGGCGGGCCTTACGGAAAACGGGTTTCGCAAATTGTTGTGAGCGATCAGCAAGTGCCGGGCTCGCGACGGATATCGAACGTCAGCCACGTAGTGTTTGTTCGTTCTTTGGGAGAGCTCGAGCTTGAGGAGCCTCGCCATAGTTGCCTTGGTTGTTCTTGCGCATGCTGCGGCAGCTTGCGCAAGTCATGAGATATTGTCTCCACAGCAAGGCGCGATCCTGGTCACCAAGATCCAGGTTGGAATGGGCCGAGAAGATGTCATCGGGCTGCTTGGTAGACCGCAGAAGCAAGAAGTTCACGGAACAACGGAGTTTTTGTTCTACCTTACGAATTGGCTGATGACGGAACCAGCCTCACAGCGTAGCCCGGTTGCGATCAGCGATGGCAAGGTAGTTGGCCTCGGCAAGGCCTACTACGAAACCTTCGTGAAAGCCCAGACTTCAAAGGAGAGTTGGAAAGGGGAAGTCAACACCAGCACGGAAACCGAACGGTCCAAACCCTAAGTGGCTGGGTTCCGCACTGTTGCCCTATTGGCTTGCGAGCTGCGCGAAAAGCTAAGGGGGTTCGTTGCACCGCAGCGGTGCTCGGAGGGCTCTCAGTCCCAGCGCGTCCCCATCATAAGTAGCCCCCTGGCGCTTTGGGCGGCTCACTCCGCTTCGGGTCGGGCCACGCTCCCGTCCGCGGCAAAGGCGGTCGCGCAGCCTACTCGGTTACTGGGGGAAAGAATCACGCAAGTCGCATGACACTAGGAGATCGGTTGCATTTTCAACCCTCAGTCAAGCTCTCGGGGCCCAATATCCACAGTTCATTCCGAAAGCAGATCGCGTTTATTTTTTTTCGCGTTCAATCTTGTCGGCGGGTTACCAACGACCGCCTCTTCGGAAAAGCCTTAGGACGAACAGCAGCAACACGGCCCCGATGGTGGCGGAAGCAATCGCGTTGACAATGCCGGCGCCAATTCGGATGCCGAGTTGAGGCAGCAACCAGGCGCCGATGAACGCACCGATGATTCCGATGATAATATCGCCGATGATTCCGAAGCCCGTCCCTTGAACGAGCTGCCCGGCGAGCCAGCCCGCAATGAGGCCGACTAGCAATATGACGACAAGACCTTCATTGGAAATGGCCATGATGTCTCCCTCCTGTTCACATTCGTCCGTTGAGCAGATGGTCTATCCAAGGATCATAGCACTAGCAGCGGCGACCAGAGGTACCACAAATGAGCGACGTCTTTCGGAAGTTTGCGGAGAGAGCAGCGAACGCAGTGGGCTCACCGTGGGCGTTTGTTGCTGCCGGTATCACAATCATTTTTTGGGCCTGTCTCGGTCCCGTTTTTCGTTACTCCGACACTTGGCAGCTGGTTATCAACACCGGGACGACGATTGTCACTTTTCTAATGGTGTTCCTGATTCAGAACACGCAAAACCGAGAGATACGCATCGTTCGGCTGAAGCTTGATGAGTTGCTCCGCGGAGTAGAAGGAGCTCGGACCGGCTTCGTGGATTTGGATAAAATGTCGGACGAGGCGTTGGAAGCTGTCCAGAAGGAATTCGAGCGTCTGCGCGAAAAATACGCGCCGCTCGTCGATGACGATCTGGCTGCGATCAATCAGGAACGCAAGGCACGTCGGGCCGGGCAGCGCAAACGGAAATCTAACTAACTTGGCCGTTCGCACTTTGAACAATAGACGCTACCCGCGGTGAGCATGCTATACTTGCAGCCTATGGATCAGAACACCAAGGACATCCTTGATACCGTCAACTTCATCAAAGATCGCATGCTTACGAAAGATGACGTGCGAGAAATTACGCGCGAGGTGATCCGCCAAGAAGTTTCCGCCATGATCCGCGAAGAGATCAAACCTCTCCATCACGAACTCAGAGAAATTAACCGACGCCTAGATACACTCGACGAACAATACAAGAACCTCAGAGGTGTGACCAAAGAGATCGATGAGCTTCGCGTCCAGGTACGCGCGATCAAGAAGCACCTGGGCCTCGACAAGAAGATCGCTGCCTAATTCACCCGGTGGATATCCCTTCACGTCCCGAGTAGCAGTATCACGCCAGCGACTGTGATCGCCACGCCGATGACGAGCGCAGCCGAGCCGCACGGCTATTAGAACAGAGGGATCGGTAACAATGACATTGTACGAACACATGCCGGACGGCATGCGCCAGGTGGTGGACGACATCGTCGAGGTACTCCGACACGAGCCATGGCCGGATAGGTTCGCGGCGCTGTACGGTCTCTTGTGTGACAAGCTGGAAGAGCGGACGGGTTCGGACCGGTTGCCCCTCCTTCAAGAGTGGTCCGGCATCGTGACGGCGGTGCTGGAGCAGCTTCCTCCCGATAGCTCGGTCGTCGATTGTCTAGCCTTGATGAGCATCAGCTTCAACGATCAATGGCGTGCCCAGGCGATCGCCCGGATGGATCGCGATCCCAATGTCTTCGACCGGCTATGTTTGATCTATCCTGATTGGGGCGCCATCGTTGATGGTCTTGCGGAGGCGCATCGGAAACGGCCGTTCAATAAGACGTCGTGATCGATGTGCGGCTCATGGCTTCGGTACGGTGAATGCGCCCAGCGTACCGCACAGCTTCTTGTTGCGTTTCAGACTGGAATTTACCCTCAATCGCACTTTATACAAAAGACGCTATCTGCGGTGAGTGGCGAGACGTCTCGCCGCTTCGCGTTGCAAACGTTAGTTGGCGGTATATAATCCCCGCATGGCAAAGAAAAAGGTCACACTCGAAACACTCGACGCGCGCTTCATCAAACTCGAGAGCCTTATCGAACGCGGCTTTGGGGCAATTGCCAATGACATGGCCACCAAAGATCAGGTCATCGCTCTTCACACGCAAGTGAACTCTGTCGAGCGACAGCTCCGTGGTATGAAGCACGTCAAGCTCGAGGACCGCGTCGCTGCCATCGAGCAAGAAGTATTCGGTGAAGTCCGCGCCTAGTTGGTATGACCCTCGCACACATTCAAGACGAACTCCTCGATATCAAGCGCGAGCTTGACCGCCTCGAAAAACACGGTGCGCCAACGAAGGAAATCGAGCCGCTCCGCAAGCGCATCACGGCCATCGAGAAACATCTCGGCATGAACAAGAAGATTGCCTCGTGATGACCATGATCGCGTGTCATGAGTGTGGGGAGCCGATCGATGTGCCGGTGAGAGGTGAGCTCGGCACTCCCGAGCGCGGCGCTCGCGTCTGCGATGACTGCGGTCTACTGCTCGACCGCTTCATCGAGCAACGCGGGCCAGCAAACGACATGCATCTATGACCAGCAAGAAGGTCAACTTCTCGGGAGCGAACCTGAGGCCCGGTCCCATCCGTCATCCCGTGCTGCCTGCGGACACGATTGAACGCATAGCAGCCTTCAAGAAAATTCTCGCGGACGTCGATACGACGACGCTGGAGATGACCGTCGAGAACTTCAAGCGCGACCAGCACCCAGAAAACGAAATAGAAGTGTGGGAGCGCATTGCCAAAATGTATCAGCTAGTTCTTACGCACAATCCCACCGCCGATCTTGCGACGAAGACCGAGGTGTTCCGGGTGCTTTTGGGCGCATCGATGGGCACGGAGGATTTCGGTGAGAGCGTTCGTCACCTCACGCCGGCGCAGGTCAAGCATCTCGTGTTCAACTTCAACCTGATCACGTGATGCCCCCCACACCCACACGATGCTCAAGTACGTAACAATGCTCCGCCCCCGCGGAACGCAACGGGGCTGAGACTGTGAACACTTGGCGCATTTCGTAGAGAGTGTACGATGTTCACGATAACGTCGGCTGCCAGGGTAGAGCAGTCACGGTCGCGAGTGCCCGCGTCGCTATGTGCCATGTACGGAAGTCGGTGAACGTTGCCGGATCGTTGTCCAGTGCCCGAAACCGGACGCAGCGTCCTGCCGGGGCACCGTTCGAAGCGCGCCGAGGCCCTCTCTCTTACGCCCGGCGCCCATGCTAAGCTGCTTGGTGCCGAACCGGAGGAGGGAGGGCTGGCAACCATGGAGCCCGTCAATTCGGTCCCCGACAATGCGAGGCTAATTGAAGAGCTTGCCGAGTCCCGTCGGCAGCAGGTGGCAACGGCCGAGATTTCCTGCGCGTCGTTGCGAGGTCGAGCCCATCCTCCCGCGCCTTCTGCATCCGCAGTAAGTGCCATCCATTGAACCACGCCGAGTCGATTATGCCCCGAATGCGATAACTGCGACGAAACAGCCATTCCACGCATTAATTATGAGGGCCGGTGGAATTCGATTTGCCTCTTTGATAACTGGTCCATGTCGCGGTCGCGTTGACATTTTCGACAGTATGAGTCAAAATTAGTTGACTTTAGCGCCAGAGTGGAAGCGCTCCCGTTGTTCTGTGCCCGAGCTCCAAGGTGAAAACGCGCATCTTTGTTGCAAGTGTCGTGTTGTTGGCCGTCATCCAGTCTGCCGGTGCAACTACCTCGGGCGCCATGCGCGACGTCATTGATACCATCATCATTCACGCCATCAGCGGGCCAGCCTGCTCGAACGGACAACTTATATTTTCGGGGGCCCCCGGCGACGCCGAGCGCTGGAAGAGGTTCTTCGACACCCACCCTTTTCTTGGTATACACTATATAATTGATCGCGAAGGCGTCACTCTAGCTAGCACCCCCGAAGAGCGCACAGCTAATCACACTCTTGAGGATAACGACACTTCGATTGGCATAGAGCTGGTGCACAACGGCGATGGAATAGAACCGTTCGGAAGCAAGCAGATAGACGCGCTAATCCAGTTGATAGGTTCGATCCGTTCGCGACACCATGTGCCTGTTGAAAACATCATCGGACATAGCGACGTCGATGAGCGCGAATTTTCGTGCGGAGGTAAGTCGTACAAAACGAAAATGGACCCCGGAGCAAATTTTCCGTGGGAACGTGTGCGTGCGAGCCTCCAGTAACAAACTAAACTACTTCTGGGGGCAGCCTCCCCATCAAGCGCTGCTTGTCGTTTGCGAAACCCATCAGCGCACTGAATCAGGTAGGCAGCCTGAGAATCGACCGAGCGCAAATTCCGGAAATACCGCCAGCAACGCTCCGGATCGCGCAAACTCTTCCAACAAAACAACGCCCTCCTCTGGTAGCGTCACACATCCGGCTGTTCCTTTCTTCTTGGGATCCAAAATGTGAATGAAAATACAGGAGCCACGGCGGTTCTGACGATCGGTAGGATATTCAACAAAAAGTCCCCGACGGTAAAGCGGGGAACGTCGCATATCGTCAGCATGGACACCGGGCCCAATCTCTGCACGCCTAGTAATCGTATTATAAGATGGCGAGGAGGGGTCCTCCACACAAACGGTCTCGCCAGCTTTGATCAAAACGTGCCCTGCCAAGCTTGACTCCTCAAAGCCAAAACTCGAACCTAAGGGAAAAATACCAGCAGGCGTGCGTCGATCGCCTTCGACTTTCCGGGGTTCGCCTGCTCGCGCTAGGTGGTCGAAAGTATACCCCCAACCAAGGCCTGCTTCTCCGACGGCAACTGGTTCCACCCCGCCGAACTGCTTCCACGGTGCCCCAACAGCAGTTCGAGTGAAAAGCCGCATACTAGCCGATGAGGTGTGCATAGAGGGCGTGGTGACCAAAATTAGACGCAATGCTGCATCGAAAGGAGCCGGGCAGGCCGGGGCGTTAGCGGGCATAGCCCACAAGACCTGTACTGCAAACAGCGAAGCGATCGGCCACAGCTTCCCCATAAGTTCCTGCTGCCAGCTACCGCGCTATCAGCACACGTCTGATCAACGTCCAGATTGCGAGAAATGCTGGTAGTCTTTAGTGCTGCCCCACGTGCCTCCCCATTTCCAACCAATACGGGCGAACGCCTTGGTGACCACGTCTCCTTCTTGGATGAGGCCAGGATGGGAAACCGCCCGTTGGGTTGAATTGCTGAACTGGGACCCGGCGGTTGGCATGGTTATCATGCGAGTAACGAAGGGATTTTGGATTGGGTTGATATCGATGGCTTTCCCGAAGGAGTGCTCGGAAAGTTGCACCCCACCGGTGATAGCCCTACAATTAAATGCACTCGTGTTGTTAGCCGCCATCGACTTTGCGTCATCGCCGCCAAACTCATCGATCAGTTGCATGGTTTTGATGCGAAATTGCCCGCTTCGGTAGATTTCCGCGAACACTCGCAGCACTTCGGCCGACACAGATCGCGCCACTATCATCTGGCCGCTGTGCGGACGGTCGTCATACCCGAGATATGGCACTCTGAGTAGTGCCAACTCCTCACGGCGTGGGCAATTCAGCGAGGCGTGCCACGACTTGCCTTGCATGTGGCGCCAAGTGTCCTCAGGGATGGGCTTTGCATAGCCCTTCGTAAGGCACTCTTCAGCGACCCGAGGCGTTTGTCGCATGGACTGGGCCGCCATCGCCCGCAGCACGGCAAGACGGTGGCTCGCCACCGCAGCCAGCCGGGATTCTTGAGCGGCCAGTGCAATAGACTCTGCCTGCACTAAGGCCCTCTCGGCTCGTTCTGGCGTCGCATAGTGACCATTAGCGTACGCGCAGGCCAGTACTTTTCCGGTTCTTAGCAGAAGCCCGCTAGCTACCTTGTAGTCTTCCCGCTATTGTGGCTTGTGGTCTTCAAGCCATCTGAGCGCCCACCTGCTCCTCCCGATTGTTGCGATCCACGCGTCGCCGTTCGCCAGCCCGACATCGGAACAGTCAAGCGCCGAGGGCTCCTTGCCCACAGCCGCGGCGTCTATCCGCGACGCAAGAAGGCTACCCTCGCGAGCTTCGTAGCGGCACGCACTTCCCCGAAAGGCCCTCACTCCGAGGAATGCCGCTGATTCTAGCGTGCCCGGGTCGCTCGCGAGCGTTGGGAAGGAGGCGCTCACGACAACCATCGCGGCACCAAGCCTGAGGAACCATCTCATGGGTTTCCACTGCATCGCAGCGCAGTCACTATCGCGGGGTTGTGGCAAGATTGCGGTACGCGTGGGGAACCAGCCGTGATAGTAGCTCGTAATACCTTAACGGCTGGTCAAAATTGCATCAACGGGTCGCGGCTGCTGGCACCCCTCCTCGTTGACCGTCGCTCGGAAGGGATAATTGATGTTGGTCAAATGGTTAGGTTTGTGTGTCCATGCGGCAGCGCGGGCACGCAGGCGTCGTGCCACGCGGGATACGGCGTAGACCAACCAAAGGCGGAATCATGGCGCCGCCTCTTCACGTTGCTCCGTCCCGCCGCCCGCAGCACCGAATCTTAACACCCACAATCTGGAACAATCTGGCCAACAATCTGGACAAGATGAGAGCCCAGTGCTAGCTTGCCAAGTGTCTGCGAGCGCTTCTTTTGGTGTGTGCTGTGGCCCGATCAATACTTTCGTCGGCTATTTTTGCAGTTGCGATCCACCTTTGTCCCGAGCCTGCTTTAGCCCAGAGCAATTGCGGGCATCCGCATGGCGACTACGTGGTAATCGAGGTTAAGTCGGGGGATCGTGATGGCGGGTTGGTCGTGCGCGCTGGGCCTAACAACACGGCAGATCGGCTAGGTGTCATACCAGCGAGCGGCACAGGCATTGGTACCGCGAATTTTGCCGACAGCGGCTGGGGTCAGGGGGAATAAGCCT
>Ga0080064_1005015_pt1 | contig 16103 bp, 17 predicted proteins | sample Subgrocontami54m_FD_69260 | JGI IMG/M metagenome (GOLD analysis project Ga0080064, IMG submission 69260) | Subsurface groundwater microbial communities from S. Glens Falls, New York, USA - GMW46 contaminated, 5.4 m (SPADES assembly) (version 2) ...
GTGGGCGGTTAGCTCAGTTGGTAGAGCAGCGGACTTTTAATCCGTTGGTCGGGAGTTCAAGTCTCCCACCGCCTACCAGCGTTCTCAAGCGCTTAGGCCATCCCGCGGGGTGGCCTTTGGCTTTTTTGGGGTCGGTATAGCCGCTCGGGGAGCCGGTATAGGAGTCCCTTGGGGACTGTATGGACTCCACTCCCGGTGGCATTTCCCCCGCAGCCCTTTTCTGGGCCACAATGCCTAAAACCCCGTTTAACCCATACATCTCGAGATGAGCCCTGAAATCGTCATCACCCCTACTGGTTTGCTGCCGGTGAGGGGACAAGAATGAATCTTCGAATATTTGCAGCACTACTCTGCTGTGGCTTGGTCTTGTGTGGCTGTGCCAACACTGCAAAATCAACCTCTCGAACTGAAAACCGCCTTGGCAAAGATTTTGCAGAAATCCTTGGCGTTCCCCCAGCTCAAGTGGAAATTACTGACTTAACAGATAAGGACAACAAAATATCCTTCACTGCCACTACATCTAAAGGCACCTACGACTGCTCAGCAGAAAGCACGTCTTTTATTGGACTTGGCACTTCGACCAGAAAAAGGACTTGCGTCAAAACAAAATGAAGTAACAAGGAGGCTGTACCGAGTTCCGCTACCGCAGCACTGAATAAAGCGCAGCACTATCTCCTTCTCAGCCTGTTGCATCTTGGGACTATTGTGCCCCTGGCTACCCGCCGGATATCACGCCGCAATAGCAATTTCGGACATCTGCTTCAGGTGAACGCGTGCATAGTTACCGATTGCTAAGCCACCGAACTGGGAGACCAATTCATTTGCCTGCGCGTTGTCTTCCATTTGAATCACCGCGTGGGTGGACGGCGATCGGTGAATCTTGATCGATCGTACGTGGCCGATCCTGGAGCAGTTCAGTCTAATAATTTGCTCATTGTGAAAATCAGGGAAAGCCAAATTAACGTGAAACATAGCTACCTCCTTCTCCTCAGCTTCGCCGCTTTACCCTCGGCGCATCCTTCCATGCTTCCTTCTCATGGCATGAGCAAGGTCGCGCAGACATATCGAGATCGCACGGTTCTGCAGGGCGACTTCATAGGGCAGTGATAAGCCACTACGCACCCATGCCTGGCGTAAGGGGGCCTCGTTTCTCAAATCAGCGTCCAAGGGCAAAGCCAGTTGCAGTGCCATGGCAAACTCCTTTACGGAGTACTGCGTTTACATAGGTGGATCAGGCAAGCTCCTGCACCTGTTTCCTGCGCCGTGCAACAAAACCCATCAATCCGAGTCCGGAGAGAATCATTCCATAAGTGTCAGGCGCCTGAGACGGAGCAACCACCGCAACTTTCCGGGTCGAAGCAGCAGCATTTTGTGCCGATACGTTGGTTGTTTCAGCCAACGCCGGCTGGACCACGAATAATCCTGTTACAACAACTGCCAGAAGTGCTGTTTTGATCTTGGTGTTCATCGTGGTCTCCAAATCTAAGGCGGCAATTACCGATCCGCTTGGAGATATTTATACGCACGATGCCTGTTTATTCATGTGAAGTTATGCACATTCAGGGAATTGTTTTCGTGACAAATGTGACTTGGTTCACACTCAGCTAGAAGAAGCTTTGCCTTATGTGATTTAATGCACAAATCAAACAGAGGCCGCAGCAACAGCATTGATTAAAGGGGAACCGGCTGCGTAGACTCCGCGGCGGGCGCAGGTCGGCTCACTCCGGGTTCGCTGCGGCGCGGGTGATACCAACCCCACTGGGTGCCCCCGCGCGCATCGCGGCGGTAGCATCTCGCGCTCCTCGAAGTGGACTCCCCCCGCCCCGCGGCGGAATTCTCCTCCAGCGGCGGTCTCGGTGGCGAGGTTCGGTGGGGTTCGGTGTGGTTCGGCCGGGAGCCCGTGGTGTTTCTGGAAGTTTGGGTAAACGGATGTTTTCGTTCGCGTTGTACCCTCACATCCGAATTGTTTCGGAGGCAGGTTCGGTAGCGAAGTTCGGTTCGCGACCAGCATTACGCGGCACCGGGAAAACCGTTTCGGAATCTTTAGGTTGGTCACCGCAACATCGCGGCCACCCTAGACTTTTAATCCGTTGGTCGGGAGTTCAAGTCTCCCACCGCCTACCAGAACTCAAGGGGTTAGCGATGCGCTAGCCCCTTTCTATTTGAATTGCCGCGAGCAGCTCGTCGCCGTCTCGAGCTATTTTTGATCGGACTCGAAGAACCTGGGGATGAGATGGTCCGATGGGCCGGCTGCCATTTTTTGCCGTTGGAACGCGGCCCTGCTATTCGTACGGACGTAAGAGGTTTCGCGGCCCGGTTCCTTGACCACCATGTAGTCGCCGGCAATCGACGCCGAGAAAACTTCATTTCTGCCAGTCCCGGCGGCCTCTATTCTTGCTCGACCATTTTCAGCGTCGCGCCATTTACACGGCAATGCCGTGTTCGCGCCAAAGTTGAACTGACATGTGCCATTCGTAAAAAACTCGACGCTTGAGTTGCCAAACCGGGTGGGTGAATAACTCGACCAGCTCCCGGTAATCTCCTCGCCGGTCTTGGCAGGGCTGCTGGCGACTTTAATCACGCCGGCGATACTCCCGCTGTCCGACGAGATCATGGCGAAGGACAACAGCGACGCGACGACGATTTCGGTAACGGGAATTTGCATGGTTCTATCCTTCGGGTTTGCGTTAGGGTATTGCTGCGTTGCCGGGTTGGCGCCTAGTGTGACTTTCGCCACATTTAGAGTAAGACTATTCGCAACGCGTCAGGTTTTCGTGTGACGGTAGTCACTAAGTCAGAGTGACTTTGGTCACATCCGGTCTGGCGATCGTGATTTTTGTCACATATCCATGATCTCGCGGGGTGATGCCCCGTTGCGCATCGCCCCGCGCATTTGGCCCCGCGCCTGCGTGCCTTCGCCAACCGCCAGACAGTCGCCAACCATGCACAGCAGGCGCGTCTTGTCGTCCACGCCGCCGCGCGCGGATTCACTAATGCGCGTTAAAGCCTTAAAATAGCGCGTGCCGATTAACACGGAAACGGGAAAATGTCGATCAGTCTCAAGGGCGTAATGCAAAGCACGGTCACTCCGCTCAAGGCGGATTTCAGTCCCGATCTGCCGACGTTCGAGCGGCTGCTGGATTTCCATGTCCGCACCGGCGCCACCGCCATTTCATGGCCGCACCACAAGGGAGAATCGCTCAACCTCACGATCGCGGAGCGCAAAGCGTTTTCCGAAGTGGCGGTGAAAGTGGTGGCAGGACGGGTACCGGTCTCCATCCACGTGAGCGCACTCGCGGTCGAAGATTCGATGAAACTCGCGCGGCATGCGCAGAGAATCGGGGCGGATGCCATTATCGCGATTACCCCGTATTTCTGGGCGCCCACGGCCGACGCCATTTACGACTACTTTGTCCGGCTCGGCACTGCCGTCGATCTGCCGCTGATCGCGTACAACTCACCCAGTTACCTCGCCGGTGTGGAGTTCACCGGGGAACTCACGCGGCGCCTCATCGAGCGGCTGCCCAACTTCATCGCCATGAAGGAGGCCAGCTTCAACAGCGAAAAGTTTCTCGAGATCTCCCGCGTGGCGCTCGCGCTGCGGCCGAATTTTTCGATGATTGCGGGCGTCGAGTTCCTCGCGCCGTCCGTGCCGCTCGGCTGCGCGGGGTCCTATTCGTCGGCGGGCGCGATCTGTCCCAACCTGTGCACGCAACTCTACGCGGCCTGCGCCGCCGGCGAGAGCGCGCGTGCGCGCGAACTCCAGTTCAAGCTCGCGCGGTTGTGGGATTTGTTCCGCGACCAGTACCCGTCATCGCTCAAAGGCGGGATGGTGGTCATGGGACGCCCGGTCGGGCCGACCCGGCCGCCGCTGCCGACCGCCGGCAAGGAGCGCCAAGCATACATTGCCACGCAGCTCGGGGAACTCGGCATCCTCGAAACCGAACCCCACGGCTGGTAAACGAACAGAGGCATGAGATGCAAAAGTTTCAACCAGGTTTAGTGCACACACCGATCACACCCTTTACGCCCGGGCTGAAAATTGATTTCGGCTTGTTCGAGAAGGTGATCGAGTTCCATCTCCACCACGGCGCGCAAGCGCTCGCACTTCCCATGCATACGGGCGAATCGGTGAGCCTGTCAGACGCGGAACAGCGCGAACTGGTGACGTTCGCGATCAAACAGGTCAAAGGCCGCGTGCCGGTGATCGCGCACGTCAGCGATGCGGGCACGGGCATCGCGGCCGACCGTGCCCGCCATGCCCAGGACGCGGGGGCTGCGGCGGTGGTTGCGACCACGCCTTACTACTGGACCCCTCCGCCGGCGATGGTGGTGGAACACTTCGCACAAATCGGCGCGGCCGTAAGCATCCCGTTTTTTGTCTTCTACACGCCGGGCGAGCTGGGCGCGACAAAAATTGAAACGGACCAGGTGCTGAAACTGATCGACCGGCTCAGCAATTTTGCGGGCCTGGTCGACGCGAGCCTGGACTGGCAGTTCATGATCAACATCGTGTCCAACGCATGGCGCGTGCGTCCGGACTTCCAGCTGGTTTCAGGAACCGAGTACATGGTCTCGGCCGGCGCCGTCGGCGCGACGAGCATGTTTTCGTCGCTGTCCGGAGTTGCGCCAATGTTGGTGCGCCGGCTCTATGACATCTGCCGCACGGAGAAATATTTCGACGCACGGCAGGCCCAGGAGGACCTGGCGGCGCTGCGCCAGATCGTGAAACGCGCCGGCGCCGGCGGCCTGAAGGGGGCCATGCGCGCGATGGGGCGGGAGTGCGGTCAGCCCCGTCCGCCGCTCGATGCATTGAGTGCCGGCGGCTACGGGAAACTCGCGGCAGAGCTTGGCGCGCTTGCGGTTCTGCGTGTAGAGCCCAGAGGTTGGTAAGGGGCGGCTGCCCCTACCCTTTAGCGCGACGCCAGGGCCGGATAGCAAACCAGCCGCTTGTCGGCCGTGCGCGATGCGGTCTGCTCCTCCGTCAGGCGGCAAACGCTCAAGGCCAGTTGTGGGTCTGCCGCGGTGACGGTCATGGTCACCCTGCCATCCTGTGTCCGCAGCGAAGGCGTGGCCAGCGGCTCGCGGGAGAGGATTTTCCTGCGCTCGTCATCCAGCCCCTGCACGCAGCGCTCGACGTAACTGCAGTCCGCGCAACTGGCGCGAACGGCACCCGCAACCTGGCTGATGCTCTTCCTGCAACTGGCTTTATCCGGCTCGCCGCTTTTCAGCAGCACGAAGCGGATGTCCCCCGGCGTCGAGTATTCGACCACGGGAAAATACAGCGTGGCCGGCAGAAATTCTATCGCGGCCACGATCAATATCATGGTGAGGACCACGATCACGATCGGTAGACTTTTCTTAGCCATTGGCACCCCCATTTCAGTATAGCCCGGGAACAATCCGGTGGGTATGCCGCCGGTATTCGACATACTCAGGGAACGCTTTGGCGAGTATGCCTTCTTCCCAATCCATGCGGCGAATCTGAAAATAGCAATGCACGACCAGTATCGGCACCGTTTGCCACGAGCGGAACTGCAGAAAGAATCCGACCGTCGCAATTTCCGAGGCCAGATAGAGCGGATGCCGGATGCGCCGATACAGGCCGTTGGTCACCAGCTTCCTCGCTTCAGGCATGACGCTCAGGGAACGTCCGAGATCCATGACCGCCAGTATGCAAAGCAGGCTTCCAAGCAGGATCAGCAGCGTCGACAAGCTGTCCCAGAACACATCGGGGGGCGCCCTGGGCGTCAACAGGACCAGATAGGTAAACAACGTTCCCAATAGCGCTGTAATCTTGGGTTCCCAGGCGGCGTATTTGCTGACGGGCCGGTAACGGGAGACATGCAGTGCCACGGCCACGGCCAGAAAAATTACCACGGACGTGCGGGCGGCGAGCGTCATCAGGAACGGCCAATCACCACCGAAGTAGGGGTGGTTTGCGACGATCGCGCGAATGCCGGAGGCCTCCCTGGCGAGAAAGAACAGGTCAAAAGCGACGATCGGCACGCGCATTACGGCGTCGTAAAATTTTTCTGCTTTGGTCATCGTTTCTGCCACCGGCTGAAAGTGCCCCCACGGCAGGCCGCCATTTGATCGAAGTCCAATGTCTTCGAGCGCAATGTTAGCCGAGTGCGACATACGATAGCCAGCCGCGCACGCTTTTGCACCTGCCGCGGCAACAGTTGACGTTTTTCATTTTTTGCGTCGTAATCGGTGCCCGGTCACGATTGATTGCTTCCCCATTACGGTGATGGTGTCGGGTGCAAGGGCGCAGGTTGTGCGCGCGCCGGTATTTTCGCAAACATCAAGGAGTATGGAATGACAGGAAGCGTGCTGCTTTTCGATCCGACCGCGCCGCGGCGGGAGAGTCGGCGCCAGGTGCGGCGCGGCCTTGACGGGCTGGCCGGCACCGTGGTCGGTTTCATCGACAACGCCAAACCCAATTTCAACCACCTCGTCGACGACCTCGCCGAGTTATTGGTCAGCCGCCACGGCGTCAGGCAAGTCATCAAGCGCAAGAAGCGGGCCGCTTCGGTGCCGGCGCCGGAGTCCGTGTACAAAGAGCTTGCAGAGCAGTGCGATCTGGTGATCACCGGCTCGGGGGACTGAGGGTCCTGCACGTCGTGGAGTATCCACGACAGTGTCGAAATGGCGAAGCGCGGGCCGGTGGCGGTAACGATATGCTCGGCGGCTTTTACGAAGTTAGGTCAGGCCCAGGCTGCGGCGCTGGGTGATCCCGGGCTGCCGATCGCCGTCATCCCGCATCCGTTCGGCCTGCGCACTCGCGACGAGGTGCGGCAGTTGGCTGCGAAATGCGTCGACGAAATCGTGGCACTCGCGAGCAAGGCCAAGCCGGCATGAGTGAAAATTTGCAAGTTAAGGGTTCCGGTTGCGAGCCAGCCGCGCGTGCGGCAACGTTCGAAGTTCCCGACGATCTGGACGCGATCAACCGGCTCTACCGCGAGCGGCGCTGGGGAGATGGCTTGCCGATCGTGCCGCCGACGGCCGAGCGTGTCGGGCGGATGCTGCGCCACACGCGCCGCGCGCCCGATGACGTCGTGGCGACGATCGCGCCGGGATTCGGGGCGGCGACGATCGAAGGCATCGCGATCAATGCGGTGCTTGCGGGATGCGATCCGGAGTACCTGCCGGTCCTGATCGCGGCGGTCGAGGCGGTTGCGGCACCCGAATTCAATCTGCAGGGCATCCAGGCGACTACCAATCCCGTCGCGGTATGGATCATCGTCAGCGGGCCGCTCGCACGGCGTCTGGAAATCAACGGCACGTTCAATTGCCTCGGCGAGGGCGCGTGGGCCAATGCGACCATCGGCCGCGCGCTGCGCCTGATTTTGCGTAACATCGGCGGCGCGCTGCCCGGAGAAATGGACCGCGCAACCCACGGGCAGCCGGGCAAGTACACGTTCTGTTGTGCCGAGAACGATGACGCAAATCCGTGGCAGCCTTTGCACGTCGAGCGCGGTTTTGCGGTTGGTTGCAGCGCGGTGACCGTGGTCGGTGCTGAAGGCACCATGAACATGAACACTCATGCGAAAGACGCCGCTGAACTGCTGCGGGCGATCGCGGAAACCATGATTCATCCGCCGAGCAACGAGTACACCCACGGCGGCGAGCCGTGGCTCGTGATCGGACCCGAACACGCGGAAATTCTCAAACGCGCGGGCCTGAGCAAGGCCGAGGTCAAGCAGCGCCTGTGGGAGATTTCGAAAATGCCGGCCGGCCGCATGACGGCGAAGGACCTCGGGCGCGTACTCGTCTCGCGCAGCGCTGAACTGGGGGCAATCGGCCCGGACACCCTGCTGCCGATATCGCCGCGGCCCGAGGGCATCGGCATAGTCGTCGCCGGCGGGCCCGGCACACACTCCGTCTACGTGCCCTGCTTCGGCAACTCGCTGGCAGTTACGCGCGCAGTGGCGGTTGATGCATAATCACTGGCGGCTGGCTTTGCGACAGACTCGACCAAAGGAGAAGAATCCATGGCTGCAGAAGAAAACAGGATCAAGGTAACCATACTGACCGGCACGTACCGCATCAAGGGCACGATAGAGACTATTCCCGGCGGGCGGCGGGTGACAGATTACATGGCCCAGGCCAAGGAGTTCGTCACCGTCACGGACGCGGAGGTCTGGGAAACAGCAGGCCGGCAGGTCTTCGCCCTGCCGATCATCAACGTGCACCGGGACCATATTCAGATCATGGCGCCAACTCTGTAGCGACCTCGCGCCCCAGTCGCTGATCCGGACCAACACAACGGCCGCGCAGCGAAACACGGGGGTTCGTGTTGTCCACTCCGTTTTTCTCCGGACCGGGCACGCCAGGTCAGTTGCCGGGCTTCAGCACCGACTCCAGCCAGTCCCACATGTAGGCCACGCCGATGCTGGCGTTGTCGATCTGGCAGTGATGGTAGCCGCCTTCCGCGCGCGTAAATACTTTCATCGTCTTGTGTTTCGAGCCGACCGCGTCGAAGCATCGCTGCGCCAGCGCGAGCGGGATCTGCTCGTCGCCTTCGCCGTGCACCATCAGGAACGGGCAGGCGATTTTCTGCACCACGCCGTCGAGGCGGAAGCCCTCGAGTTTCTGCATGGCCTTCTCGCGCGTGCCGACGTTGAAAATCCACAGCAGGTGCTGCCATGGCACCGACAGCGACGGCAGATTGCCGGCATCGAGACGGTCGAAACGGTTTTTCCAGACCTGCCAGTAGTCCCATTGCGCGCCCCACGCGATGCAGCACGCGAAGCGCGGCTCGAATGCGGCGGCGCGCGGCGCGTAGTAGCCGCCGAGGCTGATTGCCATGACGCCGATGCGCGCCGGATCGAATTCCGGGCGGTTGGCGAGGTATTCATACGCCGCCGTGCCGTAGCGTTCGGTCTCGTGGTGCAGATACAGGCCGCGAAAGCGCACGCTCTCGCCGTTGCCCGGTCCGTCTACGATCAGGCACGCGATGCCGCGCGCGACGAGATCCGGCACGCCTTTGAAGTACTGGATTTCCTTGGTGATGTCGAACCCGTCGAAGAACACCACCGCCGGGACTGCGCCGGTGCGCCCCGGCAGCGGCTCGGCGTGCACGAGTATTCCCGGCAACGTGGCGCCCTCGTAAGGTATTTCGACGTGCTCGATGCGCGGCCGCCGCATGAGCTGCGCGGCGTCTCGGAAACATGCGACGCCGCACCGGTAGGCGTCCAGCCCTTCTGACTTCGGCTGCAGGAAGCGCTCGCCGACGTGGTAGTAGTTGGCCGCGCGCACCAGGTAGGTCGCAGCGCTCGCGCGCCGGCCCTCGGCAAGCAGCTTGCGGCCAGCCTGCTCGACCGAGCCCGCTTCGCGCGCCCACTCGCGGAACCATGCGGTGTCGTCCCCCAGGTACGGGCGCAGGCGCAGCCCGATGCGATGGATTTCCCCGATCTCGGCCCCGCCCCACGGCGCCGAGTTGAGTCCGATCAGCACGCCGTGCGACCAGCGGTAGTCCTCGGGGAAATAGGTGTACGACAGATCTACGCTCGACATATTGTGTTTATATCATGTGGCGCGGGACCCCGCGTACGGGCTTTGATGAGGTTACAATAACCTGTTGTGAGGTGAGCTTTTCGTGTTCAGCCAACGATAAACGGAGATCAGACTATGCCACACGCAATTCGAATTCATGAAACCGGCGGCCCCGAAAAAATGCTCTGGGAAGAAGTCGAGGTCGGCAGCCCCGGCCCGGGCCAGGTGCTGGTGCGCAACACCGCGGTCGGCCTTAATTTCATCGACGTCTATCAGCGCACCGGCCTGTATCCGAACGCGCTGCCGCTCACGCTCGGCATGGAAGGCGCGGGCGTGGTCGAAGCGGTCGGCCCGAAAGTCAAAGAGTTCAAGGTCGGCGACCGGGTTGCCTATGCGAATCCGATTGGATCATATGCGGAAGTCTGCCTGCGGCCCGTCGAACGGCTGGTGAAAATTCCCGCCGGCGTCGACGACAGGATCGCCGCGGCGATCATGCTCAAGGGCATGACTGCGTGGTACCTGGTCAAGCGTACCTACAAGGTCAGGAAAGGCGACACCATACTCGTGCACGCCGCGGCCGGCGGCGTCGGCCAGATCCTGGGCCAGTGGGCCAAGCACCTCGGCGCGACCGTGATCGGCACCGTCGGCAGCGATGACAAGGCGCCGCTGGCGAAAAAAGCCGGTTGCAAGCACGTCATCGTCACGTCCCGGGAAAAATTTGTCGATCGCGTCAAGGCAATCACCAAGGGCAAGGGGGTGGCGGTGGTGTACGACGGCGTCGGCAAGGATACTTTCATGGATTCGCTCGACTGCCTCGCGCCGCTCGGATTGATGGCGAGTTTCGGCAATGCTTCCGGCGCGGTGACGCAGTTCAACCCCGGCGTGCTGGCTCAGAAGGGTTCGCTGTTCCTGACGCGCCCGACGCTGTTCACGTACACTGCCAAGCGCGAGGACCTGGTGAAGGCCGCGCAGGACCTGTTCGCGGTGGTCAAGAGCAAGGCGGTCAAGATCTCGATCAATCAGACCTATCCATTGCGCGAAGCGGCGCAGGCGCACATCGATCTCGAGGGCCGCAAAACGACCGGCTCGACGGTGTTGTTGCCCTGAGCGGGACTATCGCGTTTTCACCCCCATCCCAACCTTTCCCCGTCAAGGGGGAAGGAGTTTCTTTGGGATTTTGTGAGACAGTATGAACAGGAGGCGGAGGCCGTGAGAATGTTTCGTTTAGCTCTGATCCTTGGTGTAGCCGCCGCGGGTCTTGCGTCGGGCAGCGCGAGCGCACAAGCCGATTACCCGGGCAAGCCGATCCGTCTCGTGCACGGTTTCACGCCGGGCGGCATTTCCGACGTGCTGGCGCGCGCGATCGGGGCGAAACTCCACGCCGCGATGGGACAGCAGGTTCCGGTCGACAGTCGCCCCGGCGCCGGCACCACGATCGCCTCCGACATCATCGCCAAGTCGCTGCCTGACGGCTACACGCTGTTCATGCAGGACATCACGACGCACGCGATCAACGCCAGCCTTTACCGCAAGCTGCCGTACGACTCGATCAGGGATTTCACCGCGATCAGCCTGGTTGCGACCACGCCGTTGATGCTGCTGGTGCATCCTTCGCTGCCGGTGACGTCGCTGAAGGAGCTGATCGCGCTCGCCAAATCCAGGCCGGGGCAGATCATCTACGCATCCTCCGGCAACGGCACGATCCTGCATTTGTCGATGGAACGTCTCAAGTCTATGGCCGGCATCGACATGGTGCATGTGCCGTACAAGGGCAGCCCGCAGGCGGTGCAGGGGCTGATGGGAGGTGAGGTCGCGGTATCGTTTTCGACCATGCCGCCCGCCCTGCCCAACGTCAAGGCGGGACGGTTGCGCGCGCTGGGCGTGACGACCGCGAAACGGGTGTCGGCGGCACCCGGGGTGCCAACCATCAGCGAAGCCGGCCTCAAGGGCTACGAAATGGTGCTCTATAGCGGGATATTGGGACCTGCGGGCATTCCGCGCGAGATCGTCAACAAGTTGAATGCCGAACTCGCCAAGGTTGTCGCCGCGGCCGATTACCGCCAGACGCTCGTCGCTCTGGGGGCTGAACCGATCACCATGACGCCGGAGCAGTTCGCAGCCCACCTGCGTTCCGAAATCGACAGGTTGGGCGCAATCGTGAAGGCGGTCGGCGCCCGCGTCGACTAGCTTCGCAAGGAACTTCGAATGACGTTGAACCTGCCGCGCCATGCGCGCTACGACTATTCGCCGATCACGGAGCGCAAGGATTACAGTTGGCCCGGCGGCAGGCGGCTCGCGTTCTGTATCACGACCAACGTCGAGTGCTTCGCGTTCGGCAAAGGGCGCGGCCACGACAGCGCCAAGCACGGCGAGCCGCAGACCCAGCGCAATTACTCGTGGCGCGATTACGGCAACCGCGTCGGCATCTGGCGCTTTTTCGATTTGTTCGACGAGCTCAAACTGCCGGCGGCGCACAATACCAACAGCCTGCTCTACGATTACGCGCCGCAGATCTTCGACGCAATCCGCCGCCGCAATGACGAGATCGTCGCCCACGGCCGCACCAATTCCGAGAATCTGCACGATTTCAGATGGGAAGCCGACGAGGCACGGGCAATCAAGGAGGTCACCGACACCTTCACCAAAAACGAAGGCCGGGCGCCGCAAGGGTGGATGGGCGCCGGCGCATACGAGAATTCGACCACGCCGGATCTGCTCAAGGAGGCGGGCTACCGGTATCTGATGGACTGGCCGTGTGACGATCAGCCGATCTGGCTGCGCACGCGTGCGGGGCCGATACTGGGCGTGCCGTATCCGGTCGAGATCAACGATTCTCCGGCGGTAGTTCACCGCCAGCACAGCGCGCGCGAATTCTGCGACATGATCGTCGATCAGTTCGATTGGATGATCGAGGAGTGCGCGCGCCATCCGCTGGTTTACAACATCTCGATCCATCCCTACGTGTTCGGCCAGCCGTTCCGCATGCAGCCGCTGCGCGCGGCGTTCCGGCATTGCGTCGAGCACAAGCTCAAGGACCGCGTGTGGTTCTGCAAACCCGGCGAAATTTCCGATTACTGCTACGCGTTGCCGGCGGGCACGATCCCGGGAAGCTGATGAATATTCAGCAGACTCACCGCTTTAAGGGCTCGAAGCGCGCGATAAACTCGAAGCCCAGCGCGCCACGCGCGATGCCGAGCCGCACCGCCTTCTCGTTTTTGAGTGCAGTCGCGGCATCTTTCGAAATCAGATAGCGTTGCGGCAGGCTGTTGGGCATATCGACCGTGACATGCCAGCGGTCGCCCTTGCCCTCGTCGACTGAACGAATTTCGCCCGTGATCGAGCGATCGGTGGGTGTGAAGAAAGTCCGGTTGAAGTACGAGGCTGCGGCACAAGCTCCGAGGGCGAGGACCACCGCTGCAAGCCACGGGTAGCGGTGGGAACCCGAGAATTTGAATGCTGGCGCGATGCCGGACGCCTGCGTCCATCCCAGGAAGCCGACCAGCGCACCCATGAAGAACGCCAGGGTGAAAAATCGCCAGCCTTCGATCACATTGTCGTAATGCGGTCCTTCCTGCACCAACGCCACCCCTACGGTCAGCAGCGCCACGGTGAATAAACCGGTCAGTGCCGGCACGTCGCCTGTCTGGGCGGGCGCGCTCATGGAGTTTGCGTGAGCTGCGCGAAACCCTGCTCGAGATCGGCGATGAGATCATCGGGGTCCTCAAGGCCGATGTGCAGGCGGACGAGCGGCCCGCCCGGGTTCCAGCGTGTTGCGGTGCGGACCCGGGTCGGGTCGGCGCGGATCGCGAGGCTTTCGAAGCCGCCCCAGCTCGAGCCGATGCCGAAGAGTTCGAGCGCGTCGATGAGTGCCGCGACCGCTTCCCACCGCACCGGTTTCAGGATTACGCCGAACAGCGACGCCGCGCCGCTGAAGTCGCGTTGCCACAACGCGTGTCCCGGATCGCTGGCGAGCGCCGGATACAGTACGCGCAGCACCTCGGGCCGCGCCTCCAGCCAGCGCGCGATCCTGAGCGCGCTTTGCTGCTGCTGATTCATGCGCACGCCGATCGTGCGCAAGCCTCTTAACGCAAGGAAGCAATCATCCGGGCTCACGCAATAGCCGTAATCGGCGACCGCTTTACGCACCTTGAGCCAGCATGACTGGTTGGTGACGATGAGCCCCATCAGCGCGTCGGAATGGCCGGCGATGTACTTGGTTCCCGCGTGGATCGACACATCGACGCCATGCTCGAACGAGCGAAAAAAATACGGCGTGCCCCAGGTGTTGTCGGCGAGCACCGGTATGCCTCGCGCGTGCGCGGCCGCGGCGATCGCCGGGATATCCTGCATCTCGAAGGTCAGCGAACCCGGCGCCTCGCAGAAGACCGCGGTGGTGTTGGGGCGAATCAGCCGGGCGATGGAGCCTGCGAGCAGCGGATCGTAGTACTCGACCTCGACGCCAAACGGCTTCAGGCGCTTGTCACAGAAACTCCGGGTCGGCCCGTAGACCGAATCGACGACGAGGATGTGATCGCCGCTTTTCACGAATGCGGCGATGGCGGCGACGATCGCGGCCAGCCCCGACGGCAGTGCGACTGCGGCGTGCCCCCCTTCGAGCTGCGCCACCGCTTCCTCGAGCGCAAACGTGGTCGGTGTGCCGTGAATGCCGTAGCGCATTACCTTGAAGTCGTCCGGGTCGCGCGATTCGTAAGACTTGACGTCCGGAAACAGCACGGTCGAGCCGCGGAACACGGGCGTGTTAACGAGACCCGCGTAGCGCTGCGGGTCGCGTCCAGCGTGGGTGATGATGGTGTCGCGCTTGAGTTTCTTCTTGTCGGTCATAGTTCGTCCAGGCTGGCATCCGGCACAACGTCATCCCGGCGGAGGCCGGGATCCAGGGTCAATTCATGTGGCAGCATTCGTTCAAAAATCGAGATATCATTTTGCGTGCCAGTAATCGGGATTCTGCCTGAACAGCTTTTTCGGAATCACGCCGTAGACCATTTTTACATGGTTCACCGCTTCGCCCACCCTGAAATCGGCGCTGAGACTGGCGAGCGCGTAGGCGTCGGCGGCAGATAATCCAGCCCGCTGTTGCAGAAAGCCGACGGTTTCCGCGACCGCGTTTTGCAGCGCTGTCTCGAGACTGATGTCCATGCCCCTCACGTAATAGTGCACAGCGTCTTGGGCGCGTGGCCACTTCAAGGACTTGCCCGCGCCTGGGTGCACGATCAGCTGCAGCGTCGGGGTCAGCGAGATTTCGATCGCCGTGCCGTCGACTTCTCCGTCGCCCTGCATCGCGTGCCCGTCGCCGGTATAGAACAGCGCGCCGTCGTTGAAGACCGGCAGATACAGCGTGGCGCCGGCGGTCAGGTGCCTGAAGTCGATATTACCGCCGAAGGCGCCCGGCGGCCGGGTGCTGACGCGCACCAGTTCCGGCGGCGGCGCCACCGCGACGATACCCATGAACGGCGCGAGCGGCACTTCGACATTGTCGGCGAACAGTGCAACCCTGCGCGCGAGATCGAGCTCGATGGTCTTCAGCGCGGGTTGCGCGAGCAGGTCGGGCAGCACACCCCACCCGGGACCGGTGGAATTGACGCCATACGGCACGCGGAATTCGACATCGAGCACGCGTACCTCCAGCATGTCGCCCGGCTGCGCGCCTTCGATATAGACTGGTCCGGTGATGACGTGGGCGCCCGCGCCTTCCGGGCGCCGCAGCTTGCTGAAGATGTCCTGTGCGTCCTGCAGCACCTGCTCAGGCGGTATGCCGGCGGAGGCGAAATAACTAATCGGGTCCTGTTGGGTATTGATTCCCTGGTGCGAGACCGTATCGATCCTGACCGTCTGCCCCGACCGGATGCGCAGCACCGGCGGCAAATCCGCGGCGATGTAACCCCAACTGACGGTTTCCGGCGTCGACCGCAGGGTCGCGTCAGGCGTATATCGTGGCGGAATCGGTGGTGCTGTCATGGTGTACCCGGAGGCTGATGGATTCCAAGCATATCATCGCCTGTCGCCGCGACGCTGGAGTGCGAATTTGTCGCGTCGCTGCCGGGCGCCGCAGCGCGGACAGAAAACGTCTTTCTTCCCGAGCGGAAAATTGCACTCATAGCAACGTCGCAGCCAGTTTGCCATCCTGGGTTGTTTACATTGCAGGAATGATGGGCAGCAGCAAATACGATGCCTTGTCTCCGCCGGCATAAATCGTATTTTCGGCGCCGGCGTTGTAGTCCGCGCTGTAATGAGTGAAATGCGCGGTGCCCACGCCGTCGCATGGAGTGATGTCGAGGCGCAGCTTGTGGCCTTTTTTGAACACCATGCTCGTCGGCCAGATTTCGACCTGGCACTCAACGATCTCGCCGGGCTTGAGCCACTGCCGCTCGTTGTGAGCGTGGTAGGGGCGGTACGGCAGCGAGCGCGCGGGATCGAGCTTGCGGTGCGACGCGCGCAGCCAGCCTTTGGTCACGCACGCGACCGGATCGCCGCGCTGGCCGACCTCGCACACGTCCTTGCCGTCGGGGCCGATGTTGCGGATAGTCGCGAAAATGTCCGCGTCTTCGGAGGTGCTGGAAACCCACAGGTTGAGCACCAGCGGT
>Ga0080064_1005017_pt1 | contig 16096 bp, 8 predicted proteins | sample Subgrocontami54m_FD_69260 | JGI IMG/M metagenome (GOLD analysis project Ga0080064, IMG submission 69260) | Subsurface groundwater microbial communities from S. Glens Falls, New York, USA - GMW46 contaminated, 5.4 m (SPADES assembly) (version 2) ...
GTTGAGGCAGGTGCCTCCGAGTTTTCCCACTCCGTGTTCGTCTTTCCATTCCTCGATCACCGCGGTGGAAAACCCAAGCTGCGCGCAGCGGATCGCGGCGACGTAGCCGGCCGGGCCGGCACCGATGACGACGACTTCGAATGACTTGAGCATGGTTCTTCCTAAACCGGATGAGACGGACCGAGCCGGCGCCGCGCTTGCCCCTTGAACCCGCTTGCCTAGAGTTCCAGCAGCAGCCGCGCGGGATCTTCGAGCGCGTCCTTCATCGCCACGAGCGACAGTACCGCCTCGCGGCCGTCGATGATGCGGTGATCGTAGGAGAGCGCGAAATAGTTCATCGGCCGGATGACGACCTGCCCGTTCTCCACAACCGCCCGCTCCTTGGTGGCGTGGATGCCGAGTATGGCCGACTGCGGTGGATTGATGATCGGCGTGGACAGCATCGAGCCGAATACGCCGCCGTTCGAGATGGAGAACGTGCCGCCGGTGAGTTCCTCGATGGAGAGCTTCCCTTCCCCGGCGCGCTTGCCCAAGTCGGCGATGACCTTTTCGATCTGGGCGAAACTCATCTGGTCGGCATCACGCAGCACCGGTACTACCAGCCCGCGCGGGCTGCCGACGGCAACGCCGATGTCGAAATAGCCGTGATACACGATGTCGTTGCCGTCCACCGACGCATTCACGATCGGATATTTTTTCAGCGCGTAGACCACGGCTTTGACGAAGAACGACATGAAACCGAGTTTCACGCCGTGTTCCTTCTCGAAACGGTCCTTGTACTTGTTGCGCAGATCCACGACCGGCTGCATGTTGACCTCGTTGAAGGTCGTCAGAATTGCCGCGGTCGATTGCGATTGCACCAGGCGCTCGGCTATGCGCGCGCGCAGCCGCGACATCGGCACGCGCTGCTCCGGCCGGCCGGCGAACAGCTTGTCGACGCTGATCGGTGCGCGCACTTCAGTCAACGAGGGCGTAACCGCTGCGCGCCCCGTCGTCGGCTCCGCTGGACGCCGCACCGCCGCGCTGCCCTCCAGATGGGCGATTACATCGGCCTTGGTAACGCGGCCGTCGCGGCCACTGCCGGCAATTGCCTTGGAGTCGAGTTTCTGGTCCTCGACCATCTTGCGCGCCGCAGGCATCAGATTGCTTTGGTCCGCGACCTGCTTCGTCGCTTGCGCAATCGGAGCGCGTGACGCTTGCGCCGCGTCGGCTTGCACGACCGGCGCCGCGGCCGTGTCGATGACGGCGATGACCTCGCCTGAAACCACCGTGCCGCCATCGCTCTTGTCGATGCGGGTCACGACTCCGCCGGCGGGCGCCGGGAGTTCCAGCACCACTTTGTCGGTCTCGATGTCTATCAGGTTTTCATCGCGGGCCACGGCATCGCCGACTTTCTTGTGCCAGGTCAGCAGGGTTGCCTCCGCGACCGATTCGGAAAGTTGCGGTACTTTGACTTCGACTAGCATGACGTTTCCGTTCAGTTTTTTCGCGGCCTTCGGGTAACCCTTCGGTCGCGTACTGCAAAAACAAGTGCGCGTTACGCGCCCGGCTTATGCTTTGCCCACTTGCACGCGAGGCCAAGTCAGCGATCCAGCGATGTTACCAAGAACTCACCCCACTGCGCTTGATCCTCCGCTCTCCTACTGCTTGCTCGAGGCCTGTACCTTGGACTTGCCCAGCGCCGCGACGATGAGCGCCTTCTGCTGCTCCTGGTGCATGGCGTAATAGCCGACCGCCGGGGAAGCTGACGATGGACGGCCGGCATACACCAATTTTTGATCCTCGCGCATGTTCTCGACGAAATAGTGCCGCGTCTGATACCACGCCCCCTGGTTTTGCGGCTCTTCCTGGCACCACACAACCTGCGTTGCATACGGGTAGCGCTTCATTTCCGCTGCGTATGCCTTGTGCGGAAAAGGATAGAGCTGCTCGACGCGAATGATCGCAACATCCTTGATAGCGCGCACGCGCCGCTCCGCCACCAGGTCGTAGTAGACTTTGCCGCTGCAACAGACGATGCGCTTCACCAAATCAGGGTCGAGGTGTTCGACCTCGCCGAGGACGGTATGAAACTGTCCCTTGGCGAACTCCGCGAGCGGCGACATCGCCTCCTTGTTGCGCAGCAGCGACTTGGGCGACATGATGACGAGCGGCTTGCGGAACTGACGTATCATTTGCCGCCGCAGAAGATGGAACATCTGCGCCGCGTTCGAAGGCACCGCCACCTGCATATTGTGCTCGGCGCAAAGCTGCAGATAGCGCTCCAGACGCGCCGAGGAGTGCTCCGGCCCCTGCCCTTCGTAGCCGTGCGGCAGCATCATGACCAGCCCGCAGACGCGCCCCCATTTGGATTCGCCCGAGGAGATGAACTGGTCGATCACTACCTGGGCACCGTTGGCGAAATCGCCGAACTGCGCTTCCCAGATCACGAGCTCGTTCGGCTCCGCCGTGGAATAACCGTATTCGAAGCCGAGCACCGCCTCCTCGGACAAAACCGAGTCGATCACGGTGAACGGAGCCTGCTTATCGCTGATGTGCTCAAGCGGGACGAAGATACCCGAATCCCATTTTTCCCGGTTCTGGTCATGCAATACCGCATGCCGATGCACAAAGGTTCCGCGCGCAGAGTCCTGGCCGGAGAGGCGCACACCGTAGCCGCTCGCCACCAGCGTCGCGTACGCGAAATGTTCGGCCATGCCCCAATCGACCGGCAGCTTGCCTTCGCCCATGGCGCGGCGGTCGGCAATTACTTTCTCCACCAGGGAATGCAGCTTGAAGTTGGCCGGAATCGCGGTGACGCGCTGCGCCATGCGCTGCAACTCGGCGAGCGGCACCGCGGTGTCAGTAGCATCGGTCCATTTGCGGTTGAGAAACGGCATCCAGTCGACCGCATACTTGCTCTTGAAATTGGATATCACCGGGTCGACAGTAAGCTGTCCGGCGTCGAGCGAAGCACGCATGCCCTTGATCAACGCCTCCGCGTCCCCAGCCGCGATCACGCCTTGCGCCGCCAGCTTGTCCGCAAAGAGCTTGCGCGTGCCCGGATGCGCGCCGATCTTCTTGTACATCAGGGGTTGCGTCACCGACGGCGTATCCTGCTCGTTGTGACCGAGTTTGCGAAAGCAGACGATGTCCACCACCACATTGCGGCGAAATTCCATACGGTAATCGAGCGCGAGCTGGGTCACCAGCACTACCGCTTCGGGATCGTCGCCGTTGACGTGAAAGATCGGCGCTTCCACCATCTTGGCGACATCCGTGCAATACAGAGTCGAGCGTGAATCGCGGGGATCGGAGGACGTGAAGCAGATCTGATTGTTGATCACGACGTGCACCGTACCGCCGGTGCCGTAACCGCGCGTGTTGGCCAGATTCAGGGTTTCCATCACCGCGCCCTGGCCGGCGAAGGCCGCATCTCCGTGCAGGAGGATAGCCATGACCTGCGTCCCGTCCTTGTCGCCGCGTCGGCGCTGACGCGCAAGCACCGACCCCTCCACGACCGGATTGACGATTTCCAGATGCGATGGATTGAATGCTACGGACAAGTGCACCGGTCCGCCCGGCGTGGACACGTCGGAGGAAAATCCCTTGTGATATTTAACATCGCCGGAAGTCAGGTCATCGGCATGCTTGCCTTCGAACTCTGCAAACAAGTCCTTGGGCATTTTGCCCAGCACGTTGACGAGAATATTGAGCCGGCCGCGGTGCGCCATCCCTATGACGATCTCCTGCACGCCCTGGCTGCCGCCGCGCTGGATCAACTCGTCCACGCAGGCAATGACGCTCTCCCCGCCTTCGAGCGAAAAACGCTTCTGTCCGACGTAACGTGTATGCAGGTATTTTTCCAGGGTTTCCGCGGCGGTGAGGCGCTCCAGGATATGTTTCTTTGTAGCAGCGGAGAAATCAGGCGCGGAGCGGATCGATTCGAAGCGCTGCTGCAGCCAGCGCTTCTGCGCCGGGTCGCCGATGTACATGTATTCGATCCCGACCGAACCGCAATACGTTTCGCGCAAACCTTTGATGATTTCGCGCAGACTTAGCCGTTCCTCGCCGAAGAACAGGCCGGCGGCATCGAACTGCGTGTCCATGTCGGCTTCGGTCAGGTCATAGAATGCCGGCTCCAACTCTGGAATTTGCGGCCGCTCCTGGCGCTTGAGCGGATCGAGCTGCGCCCAGCGCGACCCGAGAGTGCGGTAGGCCGCGATCAGCTGCTGCACATAGACCTGCTTGCGCGCGACGCTCAGGTCGGTCTGCGTCGCCCCTAGACGCAGGGTGCCCTCCCGCGCGCGCAGTGCCAGGGATTCGACGATAGGCGCATGCGCCACGTCGCGTCCCTCGGCATCCTTGCCTGCTCCTGGGGCGAGCTGCATCTGATCGAAATACTCGCGCCATTGCTCCGGCACCGATGCGGGGTTGTCGAGGTAGGACTCGTACAGTTCCTCGATGTAAGGGGCGTTGCCGCCGAACAGGTAGGAGTTGCTCTGGAATTGCTTCATCATCGCGGCGGCTCACATTGCTAGCGGCAAGAACTGCCAGGCATAAGAAACACGAAGACCACGAGAATACCCCGGGGCTTCCCCGGCGCACCTCACGTGGCCTTCGCGCGACGGCTTCATCTTGTCAGTGTTCGCGGCGTTTGTCGATAGGCTTGACCCCGCGCGCCCAGTGCGTTCAGCACCTCCTAGCCGATCTCGCGCTTGAGCTTGGCGTGCGGGTCGGAGTTCTTATTCATGCGGTGGCCAAAACCCGTCGGTTTGACGCCGCTAGCTCGCTTCCGTGGACAGCAGCTGACGCGCCAGCAGTTCGAGCGGGAAGGGCTTGGTCCCGTGCATCTCCGGAACAGAGCTGAAGAATCGGGACGCGCCGGACAGGAGGACCGAGATCTGCGAGTCGAGTCCCGTCGCGATGAGCTTGCGCGCGATTCGAATACCCTCGTCTCGGATCATGCGCGTGAAGCGCTCGGGGCCACGGTTGGCCTCGGCCACCTCCTTGAAATCAAAGTACTCTTCGACGTCCTGGGGCGGCTTGAATATCACAATGGGGCGCTTTAGCTCGTCCTCCTCCATGCGCCCACGATAGGTCGCCTGGAAGTACATGGGCGAAAGGTCCTCGTGCGAAATGTTCCATTCACGCTCGTAGGGCTTATGCGTGAACATCTCGACCCGGTCGTCCTCGGTGACGGCCATGGCGAATATGCACCCGGGAAAGTGGGCCCTAGACTTCTGGTAGGCTTCAAAAAGAAGCCTGCCGCAGGCGCGCTCCTCTTCGCCGTCCCCGCTGGGCGGCGCCTCCGGCGGCGGGGCTGGCGCCGCTGCGGCTGCACGGGTCATTGTCGCATTCACTGGTAAAGCTCGCGCTGTGCCGGGCTCCGTCGGCGGGGACCGGTATTTCTCCGGCAGGCGATACTTTTTCTGGTATGACGGGTCTGGCAGCAAAATCTTGCCCTTCAGGTAAGGCAGGCGCAGTGTGATGGTCGTGCCCTTCCCTATCGTGCTCTCTATTGCCAGCTCGCCGCCGAACTCGGCGACCGTCTGGCGGACAAACACGAATCCGAGCGAATGGACCTCGCCATCCAGCGTTTCGCGGTCGGTGAGGAGCTGCTGCATCTTCTCCGGGGACATGCCCATGCCGTCGTCGCGCACGTGCAGCGCTACGCGGTCGCCTTCGACGACGCTACTCACGTGGACCGCACCCGCCTTGCGCCCGCTCATGGCGTCGACAGCATTCATGACCAGGTTGAAGTACATGCGGCGGAAACGCTGGCGTCTGCCAGCAATGACCGCCGGGTCCATCCGTTCGAGCTGCAGCTCCACGCGAGCCTCGGACTTCTCGACTACATACCCGCGGACGACATCCTCCGTGAAATCGCGGATATCCTCGGCGATATCGAACTCCTCCTTGACGCCCGCGTCATTTGCCTCCTCGCGAAAGGCCGCAATGCGCAGGTGCACGCCGTAAAGCCAGCTGATGCAGTTGCGGTAGTGGCGCCGCGAGCGCACGGAGCGGGCCTCTTCGGGCAGGAAGGCAAGCACCTGATCCGATCGCCCCCAAAGCGGGCTGAGAATGAGGTGGCAGGTCTCATGGATGGCGTCCACATAGCGGCGGCCAAGGAGCAGGACCGTTTGCTCCGGCGAGAAACTCTTCACCGCGTTCGAATAGACCTGGAACGCTTTACGCGCAGCGCCGAGCTTGGACTTCAGCTCCTGCACATCCGCCGCGTGCAGAACTTGCGCCTGCTCGATGTTGTAGATCTCGAGGTCAGTGTTCAGGGTGACATGATAATGCAGGATCTCGTTGAAAAAGCCCTCGACACGAAGGTCATGAATGAGGAACTTGATCTCGGCAACGTCCTTCTTGATCCCGTCCCTGTAGTCCGGCATGGGGGCGGATGAAACGTCGTGTAGACTTGTCGTCATCGTCTAGCCCCTAACGATCTAGACGATTCGAGCTGCAACCACGTGCCGACGCGAGGCGCGGCCGGCGCCAAGAGCTTGCAGCACAAGCCCGCGGCACGTGCGTGTCGCGGACTTTGGCCGTCGGAACAAGGATTTCGGCACGCGTTGGGCCCAGACAAGTCACCTGATGACAAATCCTACGCCTTTGCAGCGTATTCATGCAAGGCAACGCCCACATTCCGGCCCTTCGGATCGACCGGGAGATCGGCCGCCAACCCCATCGCTATCGGTGGTTTTCCGCCCCATCCGCAAAGGTCGTTGCGCCCCGCCGGGCGGGCCCGAAGGATATCTCTTCGCACAAAAACGCATTTCATATTGAGCTAGATCAAGCAGGATCGATCTTGATGGCGTGATAATCATGAGCGGCCAATCGCAATGCTCGTCCCTTAACGGATGGCCTTGTTGATGTTAACCGGCGGGAGCAGCTCGGCGGCACGCGGACGCAGGGGAAAATTGTTCATCTTGCGTTTGACACCGCGCGGATTGCGTCGGTGCCAAGCGCGTTATTGTACCCGTTTCCCCTGCGAGAATTACGATTCGCACCGCTCAAAGGCGGTTCTTTTCGCGCGTTTTTGAGGATGATGTCTAATCTGCAGTGTGTACTTAACTTAACTTCAGCAAGCAATAGGAGATCAGGCACATGACACAGTTAAAAGACAAGTTGTCGGAAAAGATACAGGCACACCGCCCCCGCATTGCCAAACTGACCAAGGAATTCGCCGATGTTGTCATCGACAAAGTTGACATTGGGCAGTGTATAGGCGGAGCACGTGACATCAAGTCCCTCGTCACCGATATCTCCTACCTCGATGCGTATGAAGGAATTCGCTTTCGCGGCAAGACCATCCCCGAAACCTTTGCCGCTCTGCCCAAGGCTGCCGGCTCCACGTATCCGACCGTCGAGTCCTTTTGGTATTTTCTCCTGACCGGCGACGTCCCCACCCAGGCGCAGGTCGACGAAGTCGTTTCCGAATGGAAAACGCGCCAGGCAGTTCCGAAATACGTATTTGACGTAATCCGTGCCCTGCCTCTGGAAAGTCATCCGATGGTAATGCTCTCGAGCGCCATCCTGTCCATGCAGAAGGATTCCAAGTTTGCGGCTTACTACAACGCGGGCAAATACAACAGGATGAACGCCTGGGAACAGGTCTATGAGGACGCGAGCGACCTCGTGGCCCGCATCCCCATCGTTGCCGCCTTCATCTACAACCTGAAATACAGGAACGGCCAGCAGATTGCCATCGATCCCAAATTGGATATGGGTGCGAATTTTGCCCATATGATAGGCCAGAGCGAAGACTACAAAGACGTGGCGCGCATGTACTTCATCCTCCACTCCGACCACGAATCCGGCAACGTTTCGGCGCACACGACCCACCTTGTGCACTCGGCATTGTCCGACCCCTATTATTCGTACTCGGCCGGCCTCAATGGCCTGGCAGGCCCGCTGCACGGCCTTGCCAATCAGGAGGTGCTTGGCTGGACCATCAAGTTCCAGGAAAAGTACTGCAAGGGCGTCGAGCCCACGAAGGAACTGATCACCAAAGCCCTTTGGGATACCCTCAATTCCGGCCAGGTTATCCCGGGCTACGGCCACGCCGTCCTGCGCAAGACCGATCCACGCTATATGTCGCAGCGCGAATTCTGCCTCAGGACCCCGGGCTTAAAGGACGATCCGCTGTTCAAACTGGTTTCCATGATCTTCGAAGTTGCGCCGGGCGTGCTCACCGAGCACGGCCATACCAAGAACCCCTGGCCGAACGTCGACGCGCAATCCGGTGTCATCCAGTGGTACTACGGCCTCAAGAACTGGGATTTCTATACTGTCCTGTTCGGCGTGGGACGCGCACTTGGCTGCATGGCCAACATCACCTGGGACCGAGCCCTCGGCTATCCGCTCGAGCGTCCCAAGTCCGTCACCACCGACATGCTCGAGAAGTGGGCTGCCGAGGGCGGCAGGAAGTAGAACGAGCCCGGTTCACAAGGGCAGGTTTCGGGGTTGCTTTAGTGGGGCCCCTGCCGTTTGCGATTATCCACGCTGCCGCTCCGAGCCTCGTGTATTTGAGGCGACAGGCGAGCGGCGCGGTGGATGACGCAGTTCGCATCGCGGTGCCTGTTCGCTTTGCGTTTGGTTGAACGACGTGAACCGATTCGGCCTCAGCAATTGCGCAGCTATTGCAGCACTTCGCCGAGAGGCGCGGCGTGACAGTTCGTCAGTCCGGTTCGTCACCGCCGCCTGTCAGTTCGCTAATCATCGGCGCGCAATTGCAGTGCACACGCCGTCATATGCGCTGTTCGAGCATGTTCAATTTGCCGCTCTGATTTGCGCTGATGATTCGTTGCGCGAGCGATTGACACTCTCTATGATTGAAACTAAGATCTTAAGCGCCACGCGGGGAACCGAGCAACGTTCGTGCACCGCAGCTAAAGGCGGTCGGGTCGCGCCCGCTTCATATCAGATCACATCTGCAATCGACCACTTTCCTTTCACCCACCAGCACTTTCCGACAACCTTTATCCTGGAGCATTCACATGGCTAAGTCACCCGTACGAGTCGCAGTCACCGGCGCCGCCGGCCAGATCGGTTACAGCATATTATTTCGCATCGCTGCCGGCGAGATGCTGGGGAAGGACCAGCCGGTCATATTGCAGATGCTGGAAATCCCCGATGAAAAAGCGCAAAAAGCGCTCAACGGCGTGATGATGGAACTCTCCGACTGTGCATTCCCGCTGCTCGCCGGGATGATTCCCGCCTCCGATCCGATGGTCGCGTTCAAGGACGCCGACTATGCCATCCTGGTGGGTGCGCGCCCGCGCACCGCTGGAATGGAACGCAAAGACCTGCTCGAAGCCAATGGCGCGATTTTCGTTCCACAGGGCAAAGCGCTCAACGCAGTCGCGAGCCGCAAAGTACGAGTGCTGGTCGTGGGCAATCCGGCCAACACCAACGCACTGATCGCGATGAAAAACGCGCCCAGCCTGTCGCCGCGGCAGTTCACCGCCATGATGCGCCTCGACCACAACCGCTCGCTGTCGCAGATCAGCGCCAAGATCGGCAAGCCGGTCACTAGCCTGCGCAAGGTGACGGTGTGGGGTAATCATTCCGCGACGCAATATCCTGATCTGTTCCAGGCGGAATGCGACGGCAAGAAAGTGTGGTCCATGATCAACGATCAGAAGTGGCTGGAATCCGATTTCATCCCGACAGTGCAAAAGCGCGGCGCCGCTATCATCGCCGCGCGCGGGCTTTCCTCCGCGGCGAGCGCGGCGAGCGCAGCCATAGACCATATGCGCGATTGGGCCATGGGGACACCCGCCGGCGACTGGATCACCATGGGTGTGCCCTCAGACGGCAGCTACGGCATCCCTGAAGGCGTGCTCTACGGCCAGCCTGTCACCTGCAAGAACGGCGATTACGAAGTCGTCAAGAACGTCGAGATCAGCAGTTTTGCGCGCGCCCGCATGGACGCCACGCTGAAAGAACTGCACGAAGAACGTGACGGTGTGAAACACCTGCTCGGCTAGAGTAGCCAAGGTGCGCCTGGTCCGGAAACTGCAACGAGGGATTCCGGGTCAGGCCGATTTCTTGCGACCGTCAGGCCCCATGTTTGCAGTCACCGCCAACCCGGCCGGCGTACCCACACGCGGCGCACTCCGAGGCGAGGAGACGCTTTCCCTCGACTCTGCCGCAATCGATACGCCGAGCACGCGTTTTGCAGACAGTCCGCGTCCACGGCGACTCCGTCGCCCAAGCGACAAACCCGGATAGGCGCGAAGGCTCGATATGCATTAAAGTGTCTATTGTGCGACGACCAAACAGACTGTTGAAAAACGCTCCTCTCAATACAAGAATGCATTCCAACCCCATGCACTCTCCGAGGAAAGCGGATTTCAAGAGTTCTGAACCGGAGGGTATAAGAACGAGAAGGATTCGGAACGGTCAGATCGCAGCCAGACCCTCTTCGCCAACGCTCTGTTAATCTGAGGCGCTTGGATATATTCGACGAGGCCAATCAATTATGGGAGAGCAAATGTCAGCAGGGGCAAAATTCCGCGCCGCGATGAAGGCCGAGCAACCGCTGCAGGTGATCGGCACTATCAACGCTTACCACGCGCGCATGGCCGAGCGTACCGGCTTCAAGGCAATTTATGTTTCAGGCGGCGGCGTGGCGGCAGGCTCCCTCGGCGTTCCCGACCTCGGCATCATCGGGCTGGACGATGTACTCACCGATGTGCGCCGCATCACCGATGTGTGCTCGCTGCCTTTGATGGTGGACGTCGATACCGGCTTTGGCGCCAGCGCATTCAATGTTGCGCGCACGGTGAAATCGCTGATCAAATTCGGCGCCGGCGCCATGCATATCGAAGACCAGGTCGGCGCCAAGCGCTGCGGCCATCGACCGGGCAAAGAACTGGTATCCAAGGACGAGATGGCCGATCGGATCAAGGCTGCGGTGGATGCGCGCACCGATAATGATTTCTTCATCCTGGCGCGCACCGACGCGCTCGCAGTTGAGGGACTCGAGCGCGCCGTCGAGCGCGCCGTAGCCTGCGTCGAGGCCGGCGCCGACGGTATCTTTCCGGAAGCGATGACCGATCTCGCTATGTATCGAAAGTTCGCCGCCGCGGTGAAGGTGCCGATTCTGGCCAACATCACCGAGTTCGGGGCTACACCCCTATTCTCCGTGGAAGAACTGCGCTCGGCCGATGTCGACATCGTGCTTTATCCACTGTCTGCTTTCCGCGCCATGAACAAAGCAGCGCTGAATGTGTATCAGGCGGTGCGCCGCGAGGGCACGCAGAAAAACGTGATCGATACCATGCAGACGCGCAACGAACTGTACGATTACCTCGACTACCATTCGTATGAAAACAAGTTGGATAAACTTTTTGCAAAGGAGCGAAAATGAGCCAGACGCAAGCCCCGGTCACCCCTAAGCCGAAAAAGTCGGTCGCATTGTCCGGCATTACCGCGGGCAATACTGCGCTGTGCACCGTAGGCCGCAGCGGCAATGACTTGCACTACCGCGGCTACGACATCCTCGATGTCGCGGACACCTGTGAATTCGAGGAAATTGCCCACCTCTTGGTGCACGCAAAGCTCCCGACCAAGGCCGAGCTGGAAGGCTACAAGCTCAAGCTCAAGGCCTTGCGCGGACTGCCTGCCAGCGTCAAGGCGGCGCTCGAATGCGTCCCCGCCTCCGCGCACCCGATGGACGTAATGCGCACAGGCGTGTCGGTGCTGGGCACGGCGCTGCCGGAGAAAGACGACCATAACCATCCCGGCGCACGCGACATCGCCGACCGGCTGATGGCCTCGCTCGGATCGATGCTGCTTTACTGGTATCACTATGCCTACAACGGCCGGCGCATCGAGGTCGAGACCGACGACGATTCTATCGGCGGGCATTTCCTGCACCTCTTGCACGGCGTCGCGCCCTCCGAGCTGTGGGTGAAGTCGATGCACATCTCCCTCATCCTCTACGCCGAGCACGAATTCAATGCCTCGACCTTTGCCTGCCGTGTGGTGGCCGGGACCGGCTCCGACATCTATAGCGCCATCTGCGGCGGCATCGGCGCGTTGCGCGGCCCGAAACATGGCGGCGCAAACGAAGTAGCATTCGAAGTGCAGAATCGCTATGAAGGCCCCGACGCAGCCGAAAAAGACATCGTGCAGCGCGTGGCAAACAAGGAGGTGGTAATCGGCTTTGGCCATCCCGTCTACACTGTCTCCGATCCGCGCAACAAGGTGATCAAGGAAGTGTCGCGCAGGCTGTCCAAGGCCCGCAGCGACATGAAAATGTTCGACATCGCCGATCGCATCGAGAGCGTGATGGGGCGCGAGAAGAAGATGTTTGCCAATCTCGACTGGTTCTCCGCAGTTAGCTACCACATGATGGGTGTGCCGACCGCAATGTTCACGCCGATCTTCGTCATCTCGCGTACCAGCGGCTGGGCGGCGCACATTATCGAGCAGCGCATAGACGGCAAGATCATCCGGCCGACAGCCAATTACACCGGCCCGGACAATCTGAAATTCGTCCCGATCGAAAAGCGAAAATAACATCGGTATGAAGCTGGGGCGCCGCGAGCGCAGAGCACATCTCTGCGCTCGCGGCGTTCCTGCGGTACGAAAGATTGCCGGCCCTACGCCGGATGAGCGGAAACTGAAAAGCTTGCGTTAATTCGACTTCCAGCGATCTCCGCATTTTTTGAAGCTGCAATCTGGCAACGTCCAGGGATCGGGAAACAGACAATAGGCCAAAATTCTTTCCCCGAATTCGCCAACAACAATATTTGAAGTGAGCAAAGGAACAGCATGTCCTCTCATGTATCCAACGTACGTCCGAAACCTGACCAGGTACTGCTCGATATCGTCGACTACGTAACCCGCTACCGGATCAAGAGCAAAATCGCCTACGACACCGCGCGCAATTGCCTGATCGACACGCTCGGCTGCGGCCTCGAAGCGCTCTCCTATCCGGCCTGCACCAAGCTGATGGGCCCGATCGTTCAAGGAACGGTTGTACCCAATGGCGCCAAGGTCCCGGGCACCCAGTTTCAGCTCGATCCGGTGCAGGCGGCGTTCAATATCGGCTGCATGATCCGCTGGCTCGATTTCAACGACACTTGGCTCGCCGCCGAGTGGGGACACCCGTCCGACAACCTGGGCGGGATCCTCGCGACTGCGGATTGGCTGTCGCGAAACGCGGTCGCCGCGGGCAAGAAGCCGCTGCCGATGAAAGACGTGCTCACCGGTATGATCAAGGCGCACGAGATCCAGGGCTGCATCGCACTGGAGAATTCGTTTAATAACGTGGGCCTTGACCACGTCGTGCTGGTGAAGGTCGCCTCCACCGCCGTGGTAGCGCAGATGCTGGGCTTGAGCCGCGACGAAATCATCAACGCCGTGTCGCTCGCCTGGGTCGACGGGCAGAGCCTGCGCACCTACCGCCACACCCCCAACACCGGTTCGCGCAAATCGTGGGCGGCCGGCGACGCCACCAGCCGCGCCGTGCGTCTGGCGCTCATGGCCAACACCGGCGAGATGGGTTATCCATCGGTGCTGACCGCCAAGACCTGGGGCTTCTACGACGTATTATTCAAGGGCAGTGCGTTCAAGTTCCAGCGCCCTTACGGCAGCTATGTTATGGAAAACGTGCTGTTCAAGATATCTTTCCCTGCTGAATTCCATTCACAGACCGCGGTCGAGGCGGCGATGGCGCTGCACCTGGAATTGAAGAAACTCGGCAAGAGCGTCGATGACATCAAGAGGATCACCATCCGCACGCACGAAGCGTGCATCCGCATCATCGACAAGAAAGGCCCGTTGAGCAATCCGGCGGATCGCGACCATTGCGTCCAGTACATGGTCGCCGTGCCGCTGATCTTCGGCCGGCTCACCGCCGATGACTACGAGGACAGGATCGCGGCCGATCCGCGCATCGACGCGCTGCGCGCCAAGATCGAGTGCGTCGAGGATAGGCAGTACACCAAGGACTACCATGACCCGAAGAAGCGCTCGATCGCCAATGCCCTTACGCTCGAGTTCAAGAACGGCCAAAAACTGAAAGAAGTCGTGGTCGAGTATCCGATCGGACATGCGCGTCGGCGCAGGGAGGGCATCCCTCTGCTGGTGGAGAAATTCAAAACCAATCTTGCGCGCCGCTTTCCGGCGAAGCAGCAGCAGCGCATCCTGGATGCGTCGCTCGACCAGAGGACGCTCGAAGAGATGCCTGTTTGCGATTACGTCGACTTGTTCGTTATTTGATTTCGAGGACCGGTTAAGCTTTGAACTCCGAACCGCGAATCAACGGTATCCGTCGCGACGCATACGCCACGCGGATGGCTCACGCCGGAAGTCTCTGCACTTGAGGCATCTCCGCGGTAAAATGTTTTTTTTGGAGACAAACAAACATGCCACATAACCTTTATAACACCTTGCAAGAATTCAAACTCGCGTCCGGCAAGACCGGCATGCTCTACTCCCTGCCCGCCCTGGAAAAGGCCGGCATCGGCAAGATCTCGCGCCTGCCGATATCGATCCGCATCGTGCTCGAATCGGTATTACGCAATTGCGACGGCAAGAAAGTGACGGAGGAACATGTCAGGCAGCTTGCGAGCTGGAGTGCCAATGGCACTCGCACCAACGAGATCCCGTTCGTGCTGGCGCGTATCCTACTGCAGGATTTCACCGGCGTGCCCCTGCTCGCTGACGTTGCCGCAATGCGCGGCGTCGCGCACAGGATGGGCAAGAACCCGAAGGTAGTAGAACCGCTGGTGCCGGTCGACCTGGTTATAGATCACTCGATCCAAATCGACAGCTACGGCAACAAGAATGCGCTCGACCTGAATATGAAGCTTGAATTTAAGCGCAATCAGGAGCGCTACCAGTTCATGAAATGGGGCATGCAGGCCTTCGATACCTTCAAGGTAGTGCCCCCCGGCGTCGGTATCGTGCACCAAGTGAACCTCGAATACCTTGCGCGCGGCGTGCACAAGAAGGACGGTGTGTACTATCCGGACACTCTGGTCGGCACCGACAGCCACACCACCATGATCAACGGCATCGGCGTGGTCGGCTGGGGCGTAGGCGGCATCGAAGCCGAGGCCGGGATGCTGGGCCAGCCGGTGTATTTCCTCACGCCGGATGTGGTCGGCGTGAACCTGAAGGGCAAGCTCCGGGGCGGCGTCACCGCGACTGACCTGGTTCTGACCGTTACCGAAATGCTGCGCAACGCGAAAGTGGTCGGCAAGTTTGTCGAGTACTTCGGCGAGGGAACTGCGAGCCTGACCGTACCCGACCGCGCCACGATCGCGAATATGGCGCCGGAGTACGGCGCGACCATGGGATTGTTTCCCGTCGACGACGCGACCATCGAGTATTTCAAGGGTACCGGCCGCACCGCCGAGGAAATCGACGCATTCAAGTCCTACTTCAAGGCGCAGGGCCTGTTCGGCGTTCCCGCGGCAGGCGCCATCGATTACAGCCAGACGCTGGAGCTCGACCTCGGCACGGTCGCACCTTCGCTTGCGGGCCCCAAACGCCCGCAGGACCGCATCGAGATTGGCAAAGTGAAGACCACCTTTACCGATCTCTTCTCGAAGTCCGCTGCCGACAACGGCTTTTCGAAAAAGCCTGAAGACCTCGGCAAGCGTTTCAATACCCGTAGCGGCGTGGAAGTCGGATCGGGCGACGTGCTCATCGCGGCGATCACCTCCTGCACCAACACCTCTAACCCCGGTGTGCTGCTCGCCGCCGGACTGCTCGCGAAAAAAGCGGTCGAGCGCGGCCTGTCGGTGAAGCCGCACATCAAGACTTCTCTTGCGCCCGGATCACGCGTGGTGACCGAATACCTCGCCAACGCGGGCCTGCTGCCGTACCTGGAAAAGCTCGGCTTTTACCTCGCTGGTTACGGCTGCACCACCTGCATCGGCAACGCCGGACCGCTGGCTGAGCCGATCGAGGAAGCCATCGTGCAAAACGACCTGGTGTGCGCGGCGGTGCTCTCCGGCAACCGCAACTTCGAGGCGCGCATCCATCCCAATCTGCGCGCCAACTTCCTCGCCTCGCCGCCGCTGGTCGTGGCTTACGCCATCGCCGGCACCATGCTGCGCGACCTGATGACCGAGCCGCTGGG
>Ga0080064_1005019_pt1 | contig 16087 bp, 20 predicted proteins | sample Subgrocontami54m_FD_69260 | JGI IMG/M metagenome (GOLD analysis project Ga0080064, IMG submission 69260) | Subsurface groundwater microbial communities from S. Glens Falls, New York, USA - GMW46 contaminated, 5.4 m (SPADES assembly) (version 2) ...
CACTGTTTCTCGTTTAAAACATGACGCATATGCTCATACTTCTGAGCAGAAGATAGAAGTACCATACCATCCAGTATGACTGTTTGCTATACAATGGTCAAGTTATCAATGGAAAAGGACTAAGTAGTTAAAAAGCTGTCACCAGAGTTGATGGAGCAAAGAGTATAATGAAAATGATGAAAAGACCAGTAGCTCTCAAAAGCGGTAGACGTAAAAGGAATAGGCTCTAGACAAGATTCGACATGAGAGCCGGACTAACCCCGCCTCTATCCTTAAAAATAGTATCTATGCACAAATATCCAGTTGAAACGGCATGATATAATACTTTTGTCAGTTATTGAGAGGTTACAACTATGCTTAATAAAGAAGTAAAACACATAGATATTAGCAATACACCTGAGCTGATACGTCTGGCAGAAGAAGTGCAGGAGAGCAACCAGGTCACTGTGCTTACTAAAGATGGTGAAGAGGTACTGGAAGTAAGACCTGCCAAGCCTGCTGGTAAAAAACGAGTTAAACGAGCAAAGTTCACTAAAGATGATGCTATGTTCCGGCTTATCGGGGTTGGCAAGAGTAATATTCCAGGAGGAGTATCTGGCAAAAAGCATGAATATCTAGCTCAAACCTACCGTCAGTCCCACTCCTAAGCTATGACCAGCAGACTCATCCTTCCACGGCAAGAAAGACGAGTCCTTGTTGATACCGGACCCTACCTTGCTATTATGGATGAGAGGGATGAACATCATGCTGAGGCCATTACACTTTTTACCCAGATAGCAGAGCACCATTTTCAGCCTTATATAACTAACGCCATCCTAATGGAGGCTCATGCCCTTATTATGTCCTCACTGGGCATTCAGGCTGGCATTCAGTTCTTAAACGACATGGATGAAAGCACTACCATTAAGTTAAGAGTTAGGGCTTCTGATGAGCAAAGAGCTAAACAGATTATCCGTCAATACACTGATAAAGATTTCTCATTCACAGATGCCACCAGCTTCGCTGTGATGGAAAGATTGGGCATCACCTATGCCTTTGCTTTTGACCGGCACTTTGAACAGTATGGCCTAGCTGTTCTGAATCCTGAGTACTTCTTACAAAGATAGCTCATCCTTAGAGCGCGTACTACCGTATTATTAGCTCCATATCCAGTTGAAGGCTGTCTGGGTTTGCAAGGGCGTTAGCGGATATAATAGACTCAGTAGTCACGCCGAAGCGGTCGGCAATTCCCACCAGCGTATCGCCAGGCTGCACTATATATTTCTGTTTTACAGGCTCCGGCGTTGGCGTTGGTAATTGTCCTGTGGGAGGGCTCGCTTGGTCTCCGCTAGCAGAAGGCTGAGGCGTAGCTTGCGGACTCGGAGCAGTAGTAGGTGAGGATGGAGATCCCTCTCCAAGTGGCTTACCGGAAATTACATCGTTCTCCAGACTTACAGAAAGGTTCTCTTCAAAGGCGGTCGATGGATAGGACATCATCTCAAAAGAACGAGGCCAAGCTAATAAGAGCCAGATCCCTACAGTTGATGCAACCAGAGTAGATATCAGGGTTATGTAGTATAGCCTTCCGGAGGGCAGTCTGCGACTAGGGCTGTTGCAGTCTGGACAGGGAGCGTTTTCAACAGCGCTCTCATATTTCTTGCCGCAGGTCCGGCAGGTGATGACCAGTAGAGTTGTGCTTAGTCCGGGCTTAGAAAATGACATACCGATTGCAAACCAACTTACGCTCGGACCAGAGAGGGTCCATGTATCCCTGCTGCGGTCCTTAGGGTAACGATCCACTATATACTAGCGTTTTAAATATACCCGCGCAAATTAATACTCTAGAAAGTTCTCGTAATGCACTCTGTCAGTAGACTACTCATAATACCAACCCTGGCTGCCATATTGTTCCTGGCATGCTCACCGAGCAATTCTGATACAGGTCCTGAGAATGGATCATCCTCAGGTAACGAAACAGCCATGTCGATTCCAACTGAAGCTACTCCAACATCTACGCCTGAGCCTACGTCTACACCTGTGCCACCGATACCATCGCCAACTGCGGCCCCTCTTAGACCAGCAACCTCGTCCGGGCCACCCAGCTCACCCGCCGATGCCAAGGAGATAGTCAGAGGTCCTACTACTGGGAACATGGTGGCTCTTACATTCGACGCTGGGAGTGCAGCCGGTCCGTCATCCAGAATCCTGGATGTATTAAAGGAAAATAACCTTCGCGTGACCGTGTTCGTAACCGGGAAGTTCGTAGACACGTACCCTGACGTAGTAAAGCGCATGGCCCAGGAAGGCCATCAAATATCCAATCATTCCTACACTCATGCAGATCTTACAACTCTCTCTAACCAGCAGATCATAGATGAGATGCAAAAGACAGAGCAGGCAATACTGCGAGTCACCGGCAAAAGCAGCAAGCCCTACATGAGGATGCCATTCGGCGCTAGAAACAGCCGGGTGATGGATACCGTGACCTCATTGGGCTATCGTTCTATCTACTGGACCCTGGACTCCGGAGACTGGCTTGAGAATGCCACTGCAAGCTCTGTAAGGCAAAAAATATTACAGAATGTTGGGCCGGGATACATAGTGGTGCAGCATATGAACTCCGAACAAACAGCAGCAAGTCTTCGAGATGTAATAAACGGGATCAAGGAGAAGGGCCTAAGAGTGGTTAGCCTGGCAGAAATGGTGGGCTAAGGAGTTCATTAGTCTGGTCCGCCCAAACAGATTTTTTTGTGCATCGAAGATACTCGACCTGTCGGTATGATAAGTAAGCCTTTGATATTATTCCTATTTGTTGTAATAGCATTAGCAGCCTGTAGCGGTAACATGGCATCTGTCGCAAATAAGCCTATCGAGCAGACCGAGCAGCCATCTAAGGAGTCCAGCCCGACCAAGGAACAAACAGGACAGCCAGGCAACGGCTCAAGCTCTGGCTATTCTGATCTATTAGTGCATCTTAATAAGAGCCATGCCCTGCCTCCGGACTACGTGCCTCCCGGACTTGTTCATGTAACAGGAGTAAGCGCAACCAGGGATGGCATGACTCTAAGAGATACAGTGTTAGAACAGTTGAGAGAGATGTTTATAGCAGCCGGGAACGAAGGGCTTGAGCTAGTGGTCCTTTCAGCCTACAGGTCTTATCAAGAGCAGCAACAGATATATGGGCGAGAGGTCGCCCAAAACGGTGAGGCATTAGCCAGCACACTTGTTGCGCGGCCGGGACACAGCGAACACCAGTTGGGCACAACTGTAGACATTACAAGCCCCACTATTGGATACACCCTGAGCCAGGACTTTCAGAACACTCCAGAGGGCAAATGGCTTGGCGAGAACGCGCACCGCTTCGGATTCGTCATGAGCTATCCTGAAGGGAAAGAGCAAGTCACCGGCTACGCCTACGAGCCCTGGCATTTCCGATACGTTGGGATAGAAGTGGCTACAGAAATAAAGAAGCTCAAAATAACCTTGGAAGAGTATCTAAGAGATAGGTACGCAAACTGATAGTTAGTTAGGAACGTCGGTTTCTTGATGCATTCGAGAGCTTAACCAAGTTTAATGAACAGAAGGCACTTAAGGATATTGGCCTAGAGGGATCAGCCAATATCCGCAGGCACCTAGACGTGTTTGGCACTTATCTCTGCTGAATAGTATATTTTTGGTGAAGGCTTCCATTTAATAATACCGGGCCAAAAAAACAGGCTTATCCGATTTCTTTCGATTACACTCTATACATGCTGGTACGAGGTTGATAAACGAGTCACTGCCTCCTCTCGACCGAGCTCTACGGTGGTCTACTTCCCAAGCCCCGCGTGCACCAAAGATGCCATAGTTCTTCCATGAGAGCCTTTTCCTACAATTACTATAATAGCAGCGCCCTCCGGTGGAGTCATAGATATCATTGAGATCCTCTTCACTGTAATACATAGCTAAAACCTCTTACATACGAATCTACTAATTTAATACTCTGTCCTTAAGTTATCAATACGCTCCTCCTCACCAGTATCTGGGTTGGTGTAACGCCAGAAATTGCGCCACCCATTTACTTGATTCCTAGTGATTGCATTGGCTGCATTAGAAGGAGATGTATATGTCTGGCCGTTCATCCTGACCTTCCAATCATCCAAAAGTTCTGCCCGATAGGTCCTGTGCTTATACTTCGCGAAGATTGGCAAAGGCATCAGCGAGATCTTCTTGACTGGCTCAGACTTGTCTACTGGCTGAAGCATTTCATCACTACTTACACCCTCTTCTGCTAGTAATTCCAGGGACCATGTCAGAAGCTCGTCACGTTCTTGGTCAAACTGGGAGCCTTGCAGAAGCCGCGCAACCCGCAAAAGCAGCAACGCTCTTTCCTTCTTGACATTTTCTTTGTTGGTTGTGGCTCCACCGAGCATATGTCGACGCTCTTCAATACCTGATAGATTATTATCAACTGTCATGTCGTGCTGGCTCCCTTCTCTAAGAAGATACTTTCCTACTTGCTGTACTGTAAAGCACGGCTAAATTTCACCTCAATGATCTCTGCTCATACTCGCTGTATGCTACACAGCTTATTTATGTCCTCTTCTGTAAGTATCCAGGGCTGGCGTGACTTCTCGTTGCCAAGTTTGCGCCCTATCTTATGCTTCTTGAACCACTTAGCTATCGTTTGTGGTACAACTTCTAATATCCCAGCAGCTTCTTTTGCAGTATAGATAGTATCTATGTCAACCATATCACGTTCCTTCCTCTACAATGCTGGCACAAAGCTATAGCCACATGACTTGATACTAGCAAGTTATCTCCTAGCCATATCAGGATAGGAGTAATCTCAAGAGTATAGCTGGGCTGTACTACATACTCTTTGCCGCAGTCAGTACATCTTTCTATATATGCTCGCATTACATCTCCTTATAGGCTCAATCATAGAAAATTGCATTTACCCTCCTTGAATCTGATATGCTTATAATCTCAGTTAAACAGTATATAAGATAGTATATACGCGTAACAACCCTCTGTCAATACCTTAAGAAAAAATTAGATTAATCTTCCTTGACCATCTGCTGGATTATCGCTATATTTGTGAAAGAAATACCAAAGGAGCCTTCTTGTGAATTTACGCGTTCCAGGTCCAACACCCTGTCCTGATGTTGTGCTGCAAGCCGGCGCAGCGCCTATGGTCAACCATCGCGGCAAGGAATTCGCTGCCGTAATTGAGGAGGTCACCGCGAACCTCAAGGAGATATTTCAGACTAAACACGATGTACTTACACTGACAGCTTCTGGCACCGGAGCTATGGAGGCCTCTGTAGTTAATATGCTCTCACCTGGAGATAAGGTTCTATGCGTCAGCATAGGGGCCTTTGGAGACAGGCTAACCTCAATAGCTGAGGCTTTTGGCGCCCAGGTTATCAAGCTGCCCTTTCCGGTAGGCACTGCCGCAGACCCGGGCGCTATCAAAGATGCTCTATCCAAAGATTCAGAGATAAAAGCCGTACTGGTGACTCACAATGAGACATCTACCGGCGTGACTAATGATATCCAGGCTATTAGCAAGGCAGTGAAGGAGTACGATAAGCTAATCATCGTCGATGCTATAAGCAGCATGGGGTCCGTACCCTTTCCGGTAGACGATTGGGATTGCGACGTGGTGATGTCCGGCTCTCAAAAGGGATGGATGTGCCCACCGGGTCTTGCCATGGTCAGTGTGAACGAGAGAGCGTGGGAGGCTCATAAGCAGGCGAAGATGCCCAGGTTCTACTGGGACTTCACCCAGACCAAAAGATCGCTGGAGCGCAACGAGAATCCCTGGACTCCAGCCGTATCCATCTTCTTTTCCATGCAGGTTGCGTTACGCTTGATGAAAGAAGAGGGTATGGAGGTTATATATGCGAGACAAGAAAAAATAGGCAAAATGACCAGGGAAGGTGTAAAGTCTCTCGGCCTCTCGCTGTTTGCAGAAGAGTCCCATGCCTCTAACACCGTTACCGCCGTTACTGTTCCGGAAGGTGTACAAGCCGGAGACCTTATCAGGACCATTCGAGACGAACATGCTGTAGAGCTAGCAGGCGGACAGGCGTCCCTCACCGGGAAGATATTCCGTATAGGACATCTTGGCCTTGTTACCGAGGAAGATATAACTCAGGTGCTTGAAGCTCTCAGAGAGTCCCTGCCAAAAGTCGGATTTAGCGGCGGCCTGACCGCCAAGACCGTCCAGGAGGCTAGATGAAAGTCCTTGTAACGGACCCTATTGCCGAAGAAGGCCTGAACATCCTCAAAAAACGAGCAGAGTTGGACGTCCGCTTAGGAATAAGCAAAGATGACCTTTTGTCCTGCATCGGCGAATATGAGGCCCTTATTGTACGCAGCGAAACGAAGGTAACAGAGGATGTAATAGAGGCCGGTCACAGGCTCAAGGTAGTTGGCAGAGCTGGCGTAGGTGTTGACAACATCGACGTGGAAGCAGCCACCAGACATGGTGTGATGGTAGTAAACGCTCCAACAGGTAATACTATATCCGCTGCCGAGCTGGCTTTTGGACTTATGCTGTCTCTGGCGCGCAACATCCCGCAGGCACATGCCACTCTGAAAAGTGGGAAATGGAACCGCAGCGCTTTCATTGGCAGTGAACTGCGCGGCAAGACTCTTGGAATAATCGGCCTAGGGAGAGTGGGATCGGAGCTAGCACGAAGGGCCGACGCCATGGAGATGAAACTAATCGGCCATGATCCTTTCGTGTCTATGGAGTTGGCGCGCAATATAGGCGTAGAGCTTGTCAGCATGGACACCTTGATTAAGGAATCAGACTTTATCTCTGTACATACTCCACTGACGCAGGGCACCACTTACCTGATTGGAGAGAAAGAGCTTGCTGCCATGAAGCCTAACGCCAGGCTCATAAACGCGGCCAGGGGCGGGATAGTTGACGAAGCGGCTTTGATTAAGGCGGTATTGGAAGGTAAGCTGGCGGGCGCAGCGCTGGATGTCTTCTCCCAGGAGCCACTACCTTCTGACAGCCCCCTACTTCAGGTAGATAATATTATAGTCACTCCGCATTTAGGAGCTTCCACCGCTGAGGCGCAAACCAACGTGGCTATAGACGTAGCCATAGATATAATGTCGGTGCTGGAAGGGCATTCTGCCAGGTATGCGGTAAACGCCCCGTTAATCACTCCCGAGACCGCTGCTATCATATCTCCTTTGATACCTATGTCCTCTGTATTGGGTCATGTCGCAGCCCAACTGGTACAAGGACAGTTGGATACTGTAAGCATTAAGTATGAGGGAGAGATAGCCAACTATGATACGTCGGCAGTCAAGGCCGCAGTAATCGGAGGGATGCTCCAGAACGTCATCGAGGAGCGAGTAACTCTGGTCAACGCCAGTATTGTAGCATCCAACAGAGGTCTAAAGGTCTTAGAGCATAAGGGTCCAATTACAGCGAACTACCAGAACCTTATAACCATAGAGCTTCAAACTTCAGACACCACTGCAACTGTAGCTGGCACTATGATGCGTGGAGAGACACACATTGTTAGGGTAGATGACTACTGGCTGGATATAGCGCCATCAAGCAGCTATCTGCTTTTGTGCGAGAACCAGGATAGGCCTGGCATTATCGGCGCGATAGGCACCATTCTGGGTAGGGCTGATATAAACATAGCCTTTATGCAAGTGGGCAGGGACAGGCCGAGAGGACGCGCTTTAATGGTCTTGGGGCTTGATGAGCCTATACAAGAGTCAGAGCGACAGCAGATTATGGACATTTCATATATATCCTCGGTAAAGCAAGTTAAGCTTTAGCTATTCACCCCTCATTCCGTTATAGAAATGGGCGTATTGCCTCCTTGCTACGTTGTCTGAGCCAACTTTGCCGATGAGACTTGTTCCATAGACGTAGTAGTTCCATACCGTGTCGGTCTTGTCGGCAGCCACCCTCGGCAGGTCGCCGGCTATATCCTGGTAGTACTCCGTGATCGTGCTACCGGTCGTCTTCTTGGTGCGTACACCGTCGCCGTTGTAGGTATAGGTCGTGGCGGCGCCGCTAGAGGGGGCGTAGTAGGTCAAGTCGTTCAACCCGTTCAACCCGTCCCAGCTGAAGGTGTCGCCGCCGGTGGTGCAGTTGGAGCCGTTGCGCCGAGTCTGGTTGCCGTTGTTGTCAAAGCAGTAGTTCACCCCGGCGGCGACCGTCAGACGCCCGGCGCCGTCATAGCTGTAGCCGGCCGTGGTCCCGTACTGGGTCCAGCTACCGGGAGCGCCGGTCCATTTGTCCAGGCTCGCGCGGTCGCCACTGTCGTTGTAGCCGTAGGTCACTCTCCGGTAGCCCGCCGACTGGTTGTTGGGGTATACGGCCTCGGTGGAAATCAAGCCCCTGAAAGAGTGTAGGAGAGTGTATGCCATAGCTGTCGACATAGATTTGTTCCTCCGGCGACTGCCGTTACTCACGCGCCGAATAGAAGCACCCGCTATTCGCCTGGCCTGCCCAATATGTACTAGGTCTATGCTAACGACTCATGACTCGATACACATAGATACCGGCACGAAGAGTTCCACCGAGCAATACGATAACTAGCCAACCTACCGAAGCAAGAATTACCTGGCCTCGATTTATTGTTGGAATGAGTGATGTCACGAGATATACCAAAGCACTACTAACAACTGCCAGCACGACAGATATACAAAGTATAATCATAATGCCACGGAACACCATCCCTAGGGATGGTCTCATTGCACCACGATCCTTGTCTGTTAGTCCCATCGTTCCTCCTCCTCCCACCGCTTCTGTACGGCCGCACCGGAGTTTGAAATAGCGGTGCCAAAAGAGGTACCCGCACCGGTAAATAATCTGCTCAATATATCTTCTTCATCCAGTGCAGACATTCGTACCCCTGCCTCAAATGCTTCTCCAGTGGCTGTCCCTAGTCCGCTCAACCCACCGCTCAAGAGCGCGCTCTCAAAGACGCCCTCCATCGAGTTATTACCTTCTAACGCGTGTTCAAATTCTTCCGCGTACCCTCCTATAAGGGTGCCGCCTGCCGCATTCAATGCTATGCGCAGTGCTACGTTCGTAGTCGCTGAAGCGACTACTGTACCCAAGCCCACACCTGACGCACCCACAACAGCGCTGATACCAACCGATGCCCAATTGACCTCGCTGAAGTCACCTCCGTTTGTGGCGAGTTGAACGCCGAGGTCGATGCCTCCGCCGAAGGCTGCCCCTACCAAACACCACGGACACTTACCCGATGGATCACTTCGGTTGACCGGGTTGTTGCCGGTGTAGGCATACCCATTGAGCGTCTGCGGGTCATTCTTGACCCCGTCGAACGGGTCCTTGCTTATAAACCGTCCTAGTGCCGGGTCATAATACCTGGCCCGCAAGAAGGTATACGCGGTCTCAGCATCGTGCTGCTCGCCGGTGAACCGCCGGTCATTCGAGAGGCCGGTAGGTGTATTCCGCAGCGCGCCGAAAGCATCGTAGTCATAGCGCTCCACCACCGCGCCAGTCGAGTCCGTGATGGCACGGGTATGTCCGGTGCCGTCGTAGTGATAATACCGCGCTACGTTGTCCGAGCCAACCTTGCCAATGAGACCCGTGCCATAGACGTAGTAGTTCCAGGTGGTGTCGACCTTGTCGGCGGCCACCCTGGGCAGACCACCGGCCGAGTCCTGGAAGTACTCCGTTATCGTGGAGCCGGTCGTCTTCTTGGTGCGCACCCCGTCGCCGTTGTAAGCATACGTCGTGTTGGACCCACCGGAGATATTGGCCGAGGCCATTCGGTGCCAGGCGTCCCAGAAGAAGGTGTCACCGCCGGTGGAGCAGTTGGCGCCATTTCGCCGGCTCTGGTTGCCGCTGTTGTTATAGCAGTAGTTCACCCCGGCGGCAGCAGTCATACGCCCTGCTCCGTCATAGCTGTAGCTGGCCGTGGCGCCGTACTATCAGTCTGGCTGATAATGCCAAAGTCGCGGAAGTACTTCTACGACCACAGTGCCATATCAAGTATCTAGGGAGTTGAGGAGACCTTGGTGTCAGGCAACCGGGTAGACTTTCGACGTCTAGGAAAAACATAAAGATCAATATCGATCGCAGCGTTCAAATCAGCAGCACGGCTGATTATATCTTTATCAAAAAACATGGCTGGCCTGTCACCACCATAGCTCATCACTACACAGCTAATTTCTGCGTCGTGCTGAGTACATAGTTCTTTTAAAGCTTGCCAGGACACTTGAAGCTGAGCAAGGATAAATCTAACGTGCTCCTTTAAAGTGGCTGACAAGGGAAGATTCGACTTCAATAGCCACCCATTATTCTTATGGCGTAGCAGAGCTTGTTCAACAACTAGGTCTCCTATCCTCCATGTCTTTGATGGTGATATACCAATGGATCGAGTAACCTGTTCTGGATCAAGGTGTGGACCAATTATTTTGAAAGACGCATAAATCTCAGATTCCATACCTGTACCTCTCATCAATAGTCGTTGATGTTAAACCCAGTTTCGTCTCCTGGACCTCGACCCCCTTTCGGTTTAACATATATATTTCCCTGCCTATCCTTGTACAAATCTCTCTCAGAAGCATTGTCACCACCTTTAAGATCATGAATGTCCACGCCAGCATCCTTCAGCTTCTCGATTTCTCCCGGAGTAAGCTGGTGATCCTGTGCCGGGTTTCGCTCCGCCCACAAAGTTGATAGGCCCTCCCAGGCTGCCTCAGCTAGGTCTGCAAGCTCATCTCCATACTCCCAAGCCAAAAGCTGTGTAGCTAAGTACCCACCTATAGCGCCGGCAGCCAATGGGTTAGCGGCGGCCCATCCTATCATAGCCGCGAAGCAGGGGCACTTACCGCTAGGGTCAGTTAAGTTGACCGGGTTATTGCCAACGTAGATATACCCATTGAGTGTCTGCGGGTCCTTCTTGACCCCATCGAACGGGTCCTTGCTGATGAATCTGCCCAGCGCCGGGTCGTAATACCTCGCGCGCAGGAAGGTATACGCAGTCTCCGCATCGAATTGCTCACCGGTGAACCTTCGGTCATTCGAGAGACCAATCGGCGTGTTCCTGAGTGTGCCGAAGGCGTCATAGTCATACCGTTCGACGACTGCGCCGGTACTGTCGGTGATAGCACGCACGTGGCCGGTGCCGTCATAGTGATAATACCGCGCTACGTTATCCGAGCCAACCTTGCCGATAAGACCGTTGCCATAGACGTAGTAGTTCCAGACCGTGTCGGTCTTGTCCGCGGCCACCCGTGGCAGGCCGCCGGCTACGTCCTGGAAGTACTCCGTGACCGTGCTGCCTGTCGTCTTCCTGGTGCGCACCCAGTCGCCGTTGTAGGCATAGACCGTGCTAATGCCGCCGCTGGAGGGGCTGACAAGCAATTACGTAGAACAAGCAGGACTGCGATAACCCGGTCCTGCTTGTTCATTTTACTTCCCTCGTATATTTACTTTATCTTAAGGCGGCTCAGAGGGAGGCCAGAGACGTATAGGTCCACACCAATCTCTGCGTTCAATTCAGCCAGTTTTCTGATTACCTCTTTATCAAAAAAGATTTGTGGCCTATCCCCTCCATAACTCTTGACTATACATTCCATAACTGGCACGTATTGTTGACTCAACTCAATGAAGCGGTCCCACGCGGGTTCAAGTCTCTCAAAGAGAGCCTTAACCTGGGTAGGCAGATCGACGTTGGGGTCAAGCCCAGAGTTCACATCCCAGCGATTAACCTTGACTCGGATCCTCTGTCTGGCCTCTTCGCTAAGCAACGATGCCCCGTATATAGGGTCGCCAGCTCTCCGAATTCTTGTAGGAGTGATACCCGTAAGCCGAGTAATCTCATCGGGATCAATATCAAAACCAGCAAATTCGAAATAAACAGATATCTCTGATCTCATGTCATCATCATTAGTCATGTCATCACCTCATGTAATCACTACGGGTCGTTAATGTTAAAACCTGTTGGTTCTCCCTCACCAGCGCCACCTTTCGGTTTAACGAGAATGTTTCCATCATCGTCATAGTACAAGTCGTACCCGCCAACGCGAGCGTTGTCTCCTAAAGCATCCCCTTTTATCTCTTCGGCTGTTCTCCCTACCTTTTCCTCAAGGATCTTTCTCTGTCCGTCTGTTAGTATTTTGTCCTGTGCCGGGTTTCGCTCCGCAAACAAAGTTGATAGGTCGTCAAGCTTCTCCTTAGCCCAATCAACGAGATCGTCAATGATTGCAACTGCTATTGCGCCTCCGATGACTGTAATCACGGCGCCTCCATCACAATCAAATCCGCCCCGGAGGGCGCAGGCGCCCACTTCTGTCCTACTTTTGCCGGAGCGGTCTACTAGATTCACTGGATTGTTCGTGACGTAGATAAACCGGTTCAGCGTCTGCGGATCGTTCTTGACCCCCTTGAAGGAATCTTTGCTGATGAACCTGCCGAGCGCGGGGTCATAGTAGCGCGCCCGCAGGAAGGTGTACGCAGTCTCAGTATCGTGCTGCTCGCCGGTGAAGCGCCGGTCGTTGGCTAGGCCAGTGGGTGTGTTCCTAAGGGAGCCAAAGGCATCATAGTCATAGCGCTCCACGACCGCGCCGGTGCTATCCGTGATGGCACGGGTATGGCCGGTGCCGTCGTAGTGATAATACCGCGCTACGTTGTCCGAGCCAACTTTGCCGATGAGACTTGTCCCATAGACGTAGTAGTTCCAGGTCGAGCCGGTCAAGTCGGCCGCTACCCGTGGCAGACCACCGGCTACGTCCTGGTAGTACTCCGTGATCGTGCTACCGGTCGTCTTCTTGGTGCGCACCCCGTCGCCGTTGTAGGTTTAGAATATGGTTCGGAAGTGGGTGTGCCTATGCTAACGGTAAATACGGAGTCAAAGGATAAATCATCTTCATGATAGCTACGTGAGTGTCCGACCGATCGTTTTCTTCAGCTAGGATCTCTTCTATGATTCGACTCAAAGTAAACACAGCAGCCTCACATCTTTCGTTTTGACGCGAAACATGCCAGGTAGTGTCCAGCGATCCCCAGTCTAGTGACCGAAAAAGAGAAAGTTCCTGCCATTGGGAATGGTCGATATCCAGCCGCACGTCAAGAGCAAGTCCACCAACGATGATTTCGTCTAATGTTTGAAACGCCGCGCCAAGTCTGTCGCAACGTGACGCGTCCACATACCTCGTATTAATTGAGACTGTCGGGCCATCCCCTCGCTCCCACGAACGATTAGTTTCATCAGCTGCGTTATCCCAGATCGCATGGCGCAGTAAGCAGGCGGCGTCATCTTCTGGAGTAATACTCCACTCACGCTCTCGCCGGAACACTGACCAAGACTCGCGACGCTGGTTTGGCTTTATAGTCAATACACGAAAGATGCACTCAAAGGCATATTCGCGACTTCCATACTCTTTGCTTATTCGTATAGCTTCGGGGCCTTGGACAAGATCGTTGGCGAGAGCCATGAGATACGGCAATCTCATTGGTTGAGAGACATGTGGATGTACATTTTCAACCCGTGCTGCATTTGTTGTGCCAAAGGGATTGAACATAATACTATTCCCCCATTCCCTCTGGTAAGTCGTCTACATACTGAGGTTCGCCACCACCTTTAGGCACAGAGTAAATTCTTCGTGTATCGGGGTCATAATAGAGATCAGCTCTGGAACCGCCAGTGTCTTTCTTTCTGTCTGCAGTGTAGTCCTCACCACCCAACCTTTCTATCCATGGGTCCGGCAGTCTTTTGAGATTACCAACGGGTGGATCGTTCTGCTCTGACCACAAAGTTGTTAGGTCGTCCCAGGTTGCCTCAGCCCACTTAGCGATCGCTTGACCGGCCCCTGTCACGTTCATGACGTGGGTCGTGAAAGCCGCCATAGCACCAGCGGCAACCCAAGGATTAGCAGCGACCCATCCTATAGCAGCTACACACCACGGGACGCACTTACCGCTCGGGTCAGTTAAGTTGACTGGATTGTTTCCGACATAGATATACCCATTCAGGCTCTGAGGATCCTGCTTGACGCCATCGAACGGGTCCTTACTGATGAACCTGCCCAGCACGGGATCGTAGTAGCGCGCTCGCAGGAAGGTATACGCGGTCTCTGCATCGAATTGCTCGCCGGTGAAGCGGCGGTCGTTGGCGAGGCCCGTCGGGGTATTGCGCAGCGTGCCAAAGGCGTCGTAATCATACCGCTCCACCACCGCGCCAGTCGAGTCCGTGATGGCACGGGTATGGCCGGTGCCATCATTGTGATAATACCGCGCTACGTTGTCGGAGCCAACCTTGCCGATGAGACTGTTGCCATAGACATAATAGTTCCAGACCGTGTCGGTCTTGTCCGCGGCCACCCGCGGCAGACCACCAGCCGTATCCTGGTAGTACTCCGTTATAGTGGTCCCGGTCGTTTTCTTGGTGCGCACCCCGTCGCCGTTGTAGGCGTAGACTGTGTAGGCGCCGACGGAGGGATTGTACTGGACGAAGCGGTCCCAGTTGTCCCAGATGAGGGTGTCGCCGCCGGTGGTGCAGTTGGAGCCGTTGCGCCGGGTCTGGTTGCCGTTGTTGTCAAAGCAGTAGTTCACCCCGGCGGCGACTGTGAGACGCCCAGCGCTATCATAGCTGTAGCCGGCCGTGGTACCGAACTGGGTCCAGCTTCCGGGAGCGCCGGTCCACTTGTCCAGGGTGGTGCGATCGCCGCTGTCGTTGTAGCCGTAGGTCGCCCGCCGGTAGCTCACCGACTGGTTGGTGGGGTATACGGACTCGGTGAGGCGGTTGAGGTTGTCGTAGGTATAGTTGCTGATGCCGTCCAGCGCCGTCCCGTTGTCCTCGTCGGCTGCGGTGCGGTTGCCAGCGCCGTCCAGGGTGTAGGCATGACGGGTGATTACGGCGCCGGCGGCGGTCTTGTTCTCCACCATGGTGAGCCGGCCGGCGTTGTCGTAGGTATAGCCGGCCGTGGTGCCGTTGGGCAGCGTCGTCAGGGTCGGCCGGCCGGCTGCGTCATAGACGTAGCTGGTGACCGTGGTCCCGGGATACATGAAGGGGGCGCGGGCCAGGCCCAGGAGTCCACCCGGCAGGTAGGTATAGTGAACGTTTCGGTCTCCGGAGGCGATGAAGCCCCTGCTCGTGAGCCTTCCCGCCGCGTCGTAGGCATAGGTGAAGTCGGCGGCGCCGGCGCCGGGCATGTCGACCATAGTCAGTTGACCCAGGGAGTCGTAGGAGTAGCTCGTAGCGCCGGTCCCATCCACCATATTGGTGCGGTTGTCGTCGACGTTATAAGCGAAGGTGACGCTGTTTATGCTCGTCAGCCGGTTGGCGCCGTCGTACTTGTAGGCGGTCGCCAGCCCGTTCGCTGGAGTCTTTTGAATGCGGTTGCCCCTAACATCATACCCGTAGGTAGTCGTGTTGTTGAGCGCGTCTTTCTCGGTGAGGAGCTGGTCCTTACGGTCATAGGTAAAGGTGGTAATACGCAGCAGCGGGTCGGTGATCTTCTTCAGCCTGCCGTTCACGTAGTGCTCATAGGCCGTGGTCTTGCTGTTGGCGTCCAATACGCTGACCAGCCGGTTGTTGGCGTCGTAGGTGAAGGTCGTGGTCTTGTTGCGGCCGTCGGTCGCGGTCGCGACGTTGCCGTTGGCGTCGTAGGTCTGGCTGACGGAGTAGGTGGGCGCGCCGCTGACGACGCCGTAGTTGCTCTTCTTCAGGCGGCCGAGGTTGTCGTACTCGTAGGTGGTGACCCGGCCGGTGGCGTCGGTCTCCTGCTGGACCGAGCCGTCGGCGTTGCGGAGGTAGGCCGTCACGCGGGCTGCGCCGCCAACCGCGTAGGGAGGCAGCTCCAGCCGGGTCAGATAGCCCTTGTTACGAGCGCCGCCGTCGTAGTCGTAGCGCGTGATGTGTCCCATGGGGTCGGCCATCGTGGACTTCAGGCCGGTGCTGGGGTAGTACTCGTAGGCGGTCACGCTGAAGATCTTGTCCTCCAGGGGATTGGGGACATCTATGTTGGTGCCGGTGGGATACCTGAGCTTCCGGTCTTGCAGCACGTTGCCGGCGCTGTCCCGCACGATGGTGGTGGCCGTGAACGGACCGGTCGCCCGCAGGGCATTCTGCACCGGGAGAAGGACCCCCCGTAGGTC
>Ga0080064_1005022_pt1 | contig 16081 bp, 12 predicted proteins | sample Subgrocontami54m_FD_69260 | JGI IMG/M metagenome (GOLD analysis project Ga0080064, IMG submission 69260) | Subsurface groundwater microbial communities from S. Glens Falls, New York, USA - GMW46 contaminated, 5.4 m (SPADES assembly) (version 2) ...
TGTACGCCGCTCTACTGCCCTTTTCTGTCATCATTTCGCATCTCCTTGACCGTCAACTTTACACCCGGTTAAGAAGTACGTTTTTCAGGGGCAACCTCAGAGAGCTGAGCGTTGCAACATGTACCCGACCCGCCGTTGCATTCGCCGGGTTCGGGCGCTTATTCGAATCTGGAGAGACTCTCATTGTCACTGCACACCCCAAATCGCCGGTAGACTTACCGACGTCCTACCACTGCTGTGGTTTTCCAAGCTATTGTTTCGCGCATGATTTTGTCTCGCCACTCAATTACGCCTATTCTTAATTCCGCGATGAAAAAGCATTCTTTAATAATAATTGTCCCAGCAATTCTTATTTTTTGCTATTTAGCTAATGTCGATCAACAAGCCGCATTTATGTTCGCTGGATTGCTGATCGCTTATTCAATGCTAGTTTATTTGGCCACTAAGACAAAAAATAATGTATTAATAACGGGAATATTCTTAGCTGCCATTGCTAATGTAATTGGTACACCATTATTCATCTTAAATAAGCTAATGTATTCTTACAGTGGATGGAACGCTGTTAAGAATTTTGATTTTTCTCTGATTTCATTCCTTCACGTATATGCATATTCATTTCCTTCAGTTTCATTACTTATTGGGTTTGTCTGGTTAATTGAGAAGTGCACCATTAGATATTCTTCTTCAGATTATAAAAGGACCAAAAGCGCAATTGAGAAAATTATTTCAGCTCCGATTATGCAGAAAACAAATGGGAATAACGTTATATGGACCTTTCTGTTTTTTATACTGCTAATTTTCGCAGTAGTTCTTGCCATTGTTATGTACGTGAATAAGATAGCCGTGCTTGGGGTGGAACCTGAACGATTACCTTTCAGAATGGTTGGAATTCTTTTCTATTTTAGAGGATATGTATTGCCGATCATGCTTATGATTTTATTTACAAAGACATCGCAATCCACATTAGTCATGATTCTTGTTATTATTATGGCACTCATTGTTGGAACTTTGTCTGCTAGTCGCGGGATAACTTTTATATATATGTTTCCTGTAATTGTCAGAATATTAGTTCACAAAAGTTCTTTCCAAAGAATATGTTTAGTTGGTGCGCTAGTCGTATTTAGTTATGTAGTAACAAGCATGGGTAGGGGCCTTATTTATTCGGATCAAGGCTTATCGACAATGGATTTTCTCTCTGCTCTATTGACCTCTGAAAGTGAATTTCGATTTGACGAAGGTGTATTTGTCGCTTTATTAAATGTAATTAGCACGATTTCAAATCGGCTATATGGTGCGCAGGATTTGGTATTGGCCTATCAGTATGTCCTGGTTGATCCCTGGAGTTCATTTTGGAATTTTCTATTTACGGGATCCATTGTGAGCGATTTGGCAGGGGACCTATATGGACTGGTATTCCTGCCTGGACAGGGCTATGGAGTGGGGTTGGGACTTGTCGGACTGTTAACGATGGTTGGAAGAGCAAATATTCTATTATTAGTAATTGCTATACTTTTTTTCTCCTTTTTGGCTGTACTTATGAATCGCTTTCTTACACGTCTTTTTTTTGATGAGCGATCTGGGACATTTTATCAATTGTATTATTTGATCCTATTTATAGCTGCATTCAACTTCATGCAAGCTACACTCCTATACCTCTATGGCATAATTCTTTTGAGCTACGTACTTGGATATTTTCGGCCTAGGCGGATCATTAAAATGCGAGCAAAAAGAGGGAACGCTGTTGGACTTTGACGTCCCATTCTCTTATTGGCCTTTTCTTTCAGCTGATCAGCGGGGGCTACGAGAAGGGGCCGATGATTCGCTGGCGGGGTCTTTGTTTTCTGCAATATGCAGCATCCTTAGTCGCCTTTCGGTAAGCGCGCGCCGAATATGACATGCTTCGACCAGTTATCGATTGAACGGACAGCGAGATGCGAATCTGATTATCTAGCGCGCTGCTCGCCTTCGACATCGCGGAAGCGAGTGGCGTAGGGGTTGGGCGAAAATCGTAATGGGACATCAGGCACAGCAGGCGAAACAGCAGAAGTCAACGCAATGATTGTAGGAATTGATGCATCAAACATTCGTGGCGGTGGCGGTGTTACTCATCTGGTAGAACTGCTGCGGGCAGCCGATCGACAGGCTCATGGATTCTCCCAGGTTGTACTTTGGAGCGGACAGTCCACACTAAGTCAAATTGAGGATCGCTCCTGGCTTGTAAAAAAGCATCCGGCATCGCTGGATAAGGATTTACTTCAGCGGGTGTTTTGGCAGCGCTTTCAATTGTCCCGCGCGGCCCGCTCGGCAGGGTGTGATGTGCTGTTTGTTCCAGGTGGTGCGTTTGCGGGCGATTTCCGGCCGATGGTGACCATGAACCAAAACCTGTTTCCATTTGAATGGCGCGAGCTTCGGCGGTATGGACTGTCTTGGATGACATCTAAAATGCTGCTACTACGCTGGTCACAGTCTCGCACTTTTCGCAAAGCAGACGGCGTGATCTTCCTTACGCGCTATGCCCAAAACGTCGTGAACAAAGTCGTGAGAGTCGATCCGGACAAATCGACAACGGTTCCCCACGGAATCCACAAGCGGTTTGCGATGGCGCCGCGCGAGCAAGTGGCGATAGAAAGCTATACTCTTGATCGGCCATTCCGTATTTTGTACGTTTCCGTGGTGGACAAGTACAAGCACCAATGGCACGTGGCAAAAGCGGTGGCGAAGTTGCGTGAAAGTGGTTTGCCGGTCGCGCTTGATCTGGTCGGGCCCTCTCACGCACCTTCCCTGATGAGGCTGCAGGAGACCATGGCAGCGGTTGATCCGAATGGGAAGTACATCCGCTATTTGGGAGCGCTGCCTTACGATGCCGTTCATTCCCGTTACGCTAGCGCCGATTTGAGTGTGTTTGCATCCAGCTGCGAATCTTTTGGTCAAATTCTCACAGAAGCGATGTCCGCAGGACTGCCGATTGCTTGCTCAAATCGCTCCGCCATGCCGGAACTCCTGGGTGATGCAGGCCTGTATTTTGACCCAGAAAACCCAGATGACATTGCGAAGGCTCTTCGGCAGTTGATTGAATCCCCCGAACTTAGAGCTCAAAAAGCGCAAATGGCATTTGTGCGAGCCCAAAGCTATACATGGCAACGCTGTGCCAATGAGACTTTCGGGATGCTTATGAAGGTTGCAAAGAAGAATGGCAACGTGTCAGATTTGAAACATAACAGGTCATAAATCACTGTCATCGTGACCGTCCGAGGATCTCTATCCTATCGCAGCTGAAATAAGTGTGGCATCGTTTGCTCCGCTCTGTGACGAGTAAAGAGCGGAAGATGGGGTAGAAGAGCAAACTGGCAGGACTGTTGCTGGTGAACACGGTCGCGGACAGAGATGGCCCGGTTTGTTAGGACAGGTTTTAGGGTTTCTTAAGTGGAGCCCCTGCCGGTTGCGGTTATCCACGGTGCCCCCGCCCGCCCCCTTGAGGCGGAAGGCGAGTGGCGCGGTGGATAACCAGAAACGCATCACGCTGCCCGTTCCATCGGTTGGTTTTTGAAGTTAGCCGGTACGGCACCCTGAGGTGTTTTTTGCCCTTTTCAAATAATAAATAGACCATGAGAATATTAGTCCTATCCCAATATTGTTATCCTGAACCGGACCTTAAGTGTCTCCCGTTAGCGATGGAATTAAAAGCCCGTGGCTTCCAGGTTGAAATATTAACAGGATACCCAAGTCATCCTATTGGCAAGCTTTATGAAGGTTACAAAATTCGCCTGTTTGACTCTGAATACATTGAAGGTATTAAAGTAATTCGTGTCCCGCTATTTATTGATCGAAGTAATTCGATAATTAAGAGAATTACCAATTACGTAAGTTTTGCCCTGTCTGCAAGCTGTATAGGTGTCTTTCTCATCAAAAAGCCGCGCGTCATTTACGCATATCATGGTCCCGCTACTATAGCCATTCCAGCCGTATTTATTAAGCTCATATATGGATCGAAAATATGTTATGACATTAATGATTACTGGCCGGACTCCGTGTCTGCGACAGGCATGCTTAAGAATAGATTGCTTATAGGCGTGATCGGTTTTTACTGCAAAAGTAGTTATTGGTTTTTTGACAACATTAATGTGGTCAGTAGAGGGTTTAAAGAGAAACTGCTAAAGCTGGGTGTGCCAGGGGCGAAAATATCACTTATCTACAATTGGCCGCTACCAATCCAGAGTAACAAATCAGAAAGTTTTCAGAAGTATAAAGATCTATACGACAACAATTTCTCGGTTGTGTATGCGGGAAATATAGGTAAAGCGCAATCTTTAGAGATTGTTATCAAAACAGCCGCGAAGTTAAAGAGGCAGGGGGTAAATGATGTAATTTTCTTTCTTATAGGGGATGGTGTCGAAAGCGGGATGTTAAAGGAGAAAATTGCCGACCAAGAATTGCAGAATCATGTTGTGGTAACGGGCGCGATACCATCAGACAACGTAGGCGAATTCTTAGAAGCCGCAGATGTTCTGTTTCTTCACCTAAAACGGGACCCGCTGTTCGAAATTACGATCCCGTCAAAATTGGGAAATTATTTTAGTATGAGTAAGCCTGTTTTGTGCGGTGTAAAAGGGGAAACCGCTGAGATGGTAGAAGTGTCCAGTTCGGGTTTATGTTTCGAACCTGACGATGACTTAGATTTATATGACAAACTGATGGCGATTAGAGCGCTGCGACAAGAGGAATTGATTGAAATGGGAAGAAATGGAAAAGAATACTTCGAGAACATGATCTCTTTCAAAATTGGTTCGAGGAAAATGATAGGCGTACTTGAGGGACTAGGGAAATGAATCGGCGGGCGCCTTTATGACGGGTGTGCCGTTGTCGCCAGGCGTACGCGCTTTAACCGGAAGATGGTGATGAGAAATACATCCCAATGCCCCTGTTGCGATAGTCAAATCATAAATGATCTGGGTATTGTGAACGATTATAGACACTTTAGATGTCCAAGTTGTTCGCATGAATTCTTTCACGCTTTGTCGAAAAAAGAGGTAAATATCAATAAAGAGTTATACGAACAGGATGCAGATTACAATAATGATTTGATGATATCTAAAGACTATCATGACCTAATTCAATGGAATCACCTCAAGGCATTTGACTTCATAAAAGGTAACGGGAAGATTGATACCGTTTTGGATGTTGGAACATATAACGGCTTTTTTGTGAGATACCTCAGAGATAAAGGATTGGAGTCGTATGGTTACGATTTCAATGGGGATGCGATTAAGCAAGGGCGTGAAGCGTACGACCTGAATGGGTTAATTGCAACGAGTCTTGACGAACTAAAACCGGAGCAATGTGATTGCATTACCGCGTTTGAGGTAATTGAACACCTTGAATGGCCGCGTAAGCTTGTTGCCGAATTAGATAAATACCTGAAGAACGGTGGTTATCTCATTTTGTCGTGTCCAAATAATGCCATGGTATGGAGACCTCCTTTAGACTATCCTCCCCATCATTTATCTCGCTATAGCCCCACGTCGTTAGCCCTGTTTGTTGAGCGGTGCGGTTACGAGGTTATTTCCATTCTTGAGCAAATGAGTCTGTTTGACTTAATCAGGAATTATGCAGGCGCGTTCTTCAGAGACAAAAGTAGCGTTACATTGAAGGGGGGGCGATTTAGGAATTTAAGGGTAGCCAACTATCTTAAACGGGTGTTAAATAAAAGCAGATTAATCTTTTATTTTGTTTTCTTCCCTTTCGATAGATTACTACACTTTTTCGGATTCAGATATATTTCGCAAGTGATTGTTGCCCAAAAAATTAGGTGATGAAAGATACCGGCATTCGCACAAGAAATATGGGCGCCAACTATGCTGGTTTATAGGATATCCCTGAAGCTATAGTTAAGTTGCTCTTGAAAGATATCGACACCTCGATACCAGTTGATCGGGCGCGTTTTGAGATTGTCGCAGTGTGGAAAGGATATCTAATGAAAGTCTTGGTGTTCGGCGCAAGCGGCATGATAGGCAATACGGTGCTGCGCGTCCTAAGTGAGAAAGAAGACTGGGAGGTGTTCGGCACGGTTAGAGACAAAAGCGTGAAGCGATTGTTCTCAGCGGCCATCGGCAAGCGCCTGAGAGCGGCGGTCGATGTGGAGCGCCAAGATTCCCTCGCAAGAATTCTAGATCAGATACGGCCGAATGTGGTTGTCAATTGTGCGGGGTTGACCAAGCACAAGCCAGAAGCGGAGGATCCGCTGATGTCCATCCCAATTAACACGTTAATGCCGCATCGGTTGGCGAGGCTTTGTAAGCTCGTCGGTGCTCGTTTGATACATGTCAGCACGGACTGCGTCTTCTCCGGCGAAAAAGGCGGATACATCGAAGACGATTTTACTGATGCGCGCGACCTGTATGGCAAATCCAAAGCATTAGGCGAGGTGCTTTATCCTCACACAATTACCTTGCGCACCTCGACCATCGGCCATGAATTGCAAAGCAAATACGGCTTGCTTGATTGGTTCCTGTCGCAAGAGGGACGGTGTAAAGGTTATACCCGCGCCATTTTTTCCGGCTTGCCTACGGTGGTATTTGCACAAATCGTGCGTGACGTGGTGATTCCGCACACCGAGCTGTCTGGGCTGTATCACGTCGCGGCCAAGCCGATCGCCAAGTTCGATTTGCTGAAGATGATCGCCGCTGTGTATGGCAAGACCATCGATATCGTGCCGGATGACAAACTGATGATCGACCGTTCGCTAAACGCGGACCGTTTCCGGGAGGTAACGGGCTATGTGGCGCCGAGTTGGCCAGAGTTGATCGAATTGATGCACGCATATAAATAAATCGGGATCGACTTATGTTCAATGGAAAGGTATTAATGATCACTGGCGGCACGGGCTCTTTCGGGCACACCGTACTCAAGCGCTTTCTTTCAACGGACGTGCGAGAAATCCGCATCTTCAGCCGCGACGAAAAGAAACAAGAAGAGATGCGCATCGCATTGAACGATTCGAAATTGAAGTTCTACATCGGCGACGTCCGCGATTACGACAGCATCTATCAGGCGATGAAGGGCGTGGATTACGTGTTCCATGCAGCAGCGTTGAAGCAGGTTCCCTCGTGCGAGTTCTATCCTTTGGAAGCGGTGCGCACGAATGTGCTGGGCTCGGAAAACGTGATGGAAGCTGCCATTGCGCGCAGCGTGTTGCGCGTGGTGATGTTGAGTACGGATAAAGCGGTGTACCCCATCAATGCGATGGGCATCTCCAAAGCGATGATGGAAAAATTCACGGTGGCCAAGGCGCGCATGTTGCGCGAAGGTGAGGCCGTGTTATGTACTACTCGTTATGGCAATGTGATGGCATCGCGCGGTTCAGTCATCCCATTGTTCGTGTCCCAGCTTAAGGAAGGCAAGTCGCTTACCGTCACCGATCCGAACATGACACGTTTCCTGATGTCGCTGGAAGATTCCGTGGATTTAGTCTTGTATGCTTTTGAGCATGGTAAGCAGGGCGACATTTTTGTGCAGAAGGCCCCTGCTTCGACAGTCGCCGATTTGGCGCAGGCGCTGAAAGAGCTATTCAATAAAGACAATCCGGTCCAAGTCATCGGTACACGGCACGGCGAGAAGTTGTATGAGTCGTTAATCTCGCGCGAGGAGATGGCAAAAGCTCAGGATATGGGCGACTATTATCGCATTCCGGCGGATAACCGCGATCTCAATTACGCGCAATATTTCAGCGAAGGCGAAGAAAAGATATCGCATCAGGAAGATTACACCTCACACAACACAGAACGTTTGAATGTCGAGCAAATCAAGGCGTTGTTGTTGAAGCTGGATTTCATCAAGGACGAGCTAAATGCTTAAAGTCATGACCATCGTCGGAACGCGACCTGAACTGATCAAAATGAGCCGGGTGATCGCCGAGTTCGATCAGCACACCAAACATATTCTGGTGCACACTGGGCAAAACTACGATTACGAACTGAACCAGCTGTTCTTCGAAGACTTGAGCATCCGGAAACCGGATCATTTCCTTGAAGCGGTGGGCGAGAACGCCGCGCAGACTATCGCGCGGGTGATCGAGAAGGCTGACGAGGTCATGGAAAAGGAAAAGCCTGATGCGGTGATGCTGTACGGTGATACCAACTCCTGTCTGGCGGTCATCGCTGCCAAGCGCCGCAAGATCCCGGTATTTCATATGGAGGCGGGTAACCGCTGCTTCGATCAGCGCGTGCCGGAAGAACTGAACCGCAAAGTGTTGGATCACTTGAGCGACATCAATCTGGTGCTGACCGAGCATGCTCGTCGCTATTTGATCGCCGAGGGCATACCTCCGGAGACTATTATCAAGACCGGCTCGCACATGCGTGAGGTGCTGGATCATTACATGCCGAAGATTCAGAAATCAGACGTGCTGCAACGCGTGGGTCTGGCACCGAACAAGTTCTTCATCGTTAGTGCACACCGCGAGGAGAACGTCGATACCCCGGCGAACCTGCTGGACATGGTCGATACGCTCAATGCGTTGGCGGAAACTTATAACTGCCCGGTCATCGTCTCTACTCATCCGCGGACCAGAAAGCGCCTGGACGCATTGGGGTTGGCAAAGCTCAACTCGCATATCCAATTTCTCAAGCCATTCGGATTCTGCGACTACATCAAGTTGCAGATGGAAGCGCTGTGTGTCCTATCGGACAGCGGCACGATCACCGAGGAAGGCTCGTTGCTCAATCTGCCCGCTATCACCATACGCAACGCACACGAACGCCCGGAAGGCATGGACGTCGGCACGCTGATCATGAGCGGGCTGAAGAAAGCGCGGGTGCTGGATGCGGTGCGCGTGATCATCGCCCAACATGACAAGACCAAGCGCGTGATGAAACCGGTACAGGATTACGAGGTAGGCGCGGTATCAAAGCAACTCCTGAGGGTCGTGCTGAGTTACGTCGATTACGTGAATCGCACCGTTTGGTCTAAGTGAGTTGGCGGTGCGTATCGCATTAATCTCAGATGCGCATCCTCCAATGCGTTCTTCTGCGAGCTATAACAGAGTCTGGTGTAAGGAAATGAGTTGAAGAAGTCGGCGTGACTTGCTGGAATTCGATTGTAGAAGTCGATTTCAGTAACCCAAAAGGGAAAGGAGTCACGCCACCATGCGTAACTTGGCGTTGTCCAGCCTGATAGACTAACTCCTTGGTTTCGCCAACGATTATCGAGAGAGTAAATTCACCCTGGCTCTGCTGGCAAAACACCTATGAAATGCGTACTATGCTGATCGATCTTCACAAGATTCTCCTCGTCTTCCTGCTGCCCACCGGCCTCACACTCATGCTGGTTGTGGCCGGGCTCGTGCTGCGGCGCAGGGCGCTCTGCTGGATTGGGGTCGCGGTATTCTGGTCGGCCAGTACGTCTCTGCTTAGCAATTCGCTCATGCGTGCAGCAGAGGGATGGCAGGTTCGCCAGCCGCTCTCCGAGGTGCCCGCAGCCCAAGCCATAATCGTGTTGAGCGAGGGTCGTATCCAGCCACCCGGGGACCCCAACGTAAGTGAATGGGTGGATGCGGATCGCTTTTACGCAGGGGTCGAGTTGTACAAGGCCAACAAGGCTCCGTTATTGATCTTCACTAGTGGCTGGAACCCTCTGCAGCCGAATGCCAAACCCGAGGGCGAGGTGCTGATCCGTTTTGCGGCGGATCTCGGTATTGCACTCGACCACATGCTCACAACGGCCAAGGCGACGAATACCGAGGAAGAAAGCCGGGCCGTGGCGGCTCTAATTGCGAATCGGCTGGACGCCAACACCGCGCCGCGGGTACTGCTCGTCACGTCGGCCTTTCACATGCGTCGTGCGCAAATGCTCTTTGCTCGCGCAAACCTTGAAACCGTTCCCTTTCCAGTGGACTTCAAGGCGTCGACAGAAAAAACGTTCACCCCGCTTGATCTCCTGCCGAACGGCCAGAACCTTGGTATGTCCGAGATCGCCTTGAAGGAACTCTACGGACGGGCCTATTACTGGCTTTTCCGCGGGTAGAAGATTGCGATATTACAGCTGCTAGTGAAGTCGAGTGTGCAGCTTAAACTCAGTGGATTTTTGTCTTGACTCTGGGATCCACTTTAATATGAAGACAGTCGCGATAGTCGGCTCTGTTGGTTTGCCGGCCAGGTATGGTGGTTGGGAGACCCTGGTGGATAATTTGACGAGGAGATTGTCCAAGTCTTTTGATTTCACTGTGTATTGCAGTGCAAAGAAGTACACCGAGAAGCTGGCTGAATATAATGGCGCGAAACTGAGCTATGTCAGTCTCGATTCCAATGGTGTGCAAAGCATTGTGTATGACCTTTTGTCAATGCTGAAGGCTGTTCGATACGCGGATACGATTCTTGTTCTCGGTGTTTCTGGTTGTGTTTTTCTGCCGATTGTAAAGTTTGTTTCGGGAAAAAGATTCATTGTAAATATTGACGGGCTTGAGTGGCGTCGGGGGAAGTGGGGACGCTTCGCGAAATGGTTCTTGAAGCTTTCAGAGGCTGTTGCGGTGCGTTTCGCCGATGTCGTGGTTGCAGATAACAAGGCAATTCAAGATTATATTGGCAGTGAGTATGGTCGCGAAAGCACATTGATTGCGTACGGCGGGGATCATGCGGTTCGACCGTTACGCGATAATGGCATTTTGTCGCGCTATGGCCTGGGAGGGCGGCGTTATGCCTTTAAGGTTTGCCGAATCGAGCCTGAGAATAATATCGATCTCATTATCAGGTCTTTTAAGTTTTATCGTGGCCTTGATCTGGTGATTGTTGGCAACTGGAATCACAGTAAATACGGGATCCGCTTGAGGGAGGAGCATGGGCATCTCCCCCATGTGCATTTGCTTGATCCTGTTTATGATCACGATATTCTCAATCAGATGCGCGCGGCCTGTCATATTTATATACACGGTCATAGCGCTGGAGGTACTAACCCCTCGCTGGTAGAGGCAATGAGTTTGGGACTCCCTGTTGTGGCCTATGGATGTGTTTTTAATCGGGAAACAACCTGTGACCAGGCTTTGTTTTTTAATTCGGCGGATGAGCTTGTTGGTGTTTTGAGCAATCTGGATGATGAGTTGATTGCGGATGTCGGATTGAAGATGAAGCGTCTTGCGGATCAATTGTACACCTGGGACAAGATTTCTTCTTGCTATGCCGAACTGTTTTGAGCCCTCTTCCATTTTGGTTAGTGGCCGAAGATTGTTTGTTTCTTGAAAAAGGGAGTGAATAATGAATATTTCAAAACTCAGCACTAAAGAATTACAGGATTTGGTAGTGCGGATTCCGGACGAACTTAATAAACGCAAGCTGCAGGAAAAAACCAAACTATTGGACGAAATTACTCAAATTGCTTCGAAGCGCGGATATACGATTAAGGAATTGATCGGCAAAGCGCCAATCTCGGCTAAAGGCAAGAAGGCTGGTACGAAAGCTCGGGCGCGAAAACTCGTGCCGGTAAAATACCGCGACCCGCAACACCCTAATTTGACCTGGACAGGTCGTGGCAGGAAACCGCGCTGGGTGACGGAGTGGTTGGCCAAAGGCAAAAAAATGGAGGCGCTGGCGGTGTAGGTAGGCTCATCGTTTATCTATCGGATTGGGAGGAACAGCCATGGTTCAAGTCTGTCCTTCGTGTTTAATTTGCCAGATTGGAGTGTCTCACGTCATCTTGGCACGGGGGCGCAGCAACACAGCTGCGGTATTATTGTGCGACGTTATTCGATAAGCATTTGGACAGCATAAGGAAGCCCTTGCATTGAAACAGACCGTCCTTGTTACGGGTGCTAACGGTTTTGTCGGACGTGCGTTGTGCGTTGATCTGGTGCGACGCGGCTATACAGTGCGCGCGGCGGTACGAGAGCGTTCCTGTGCAATAGGTTTGCCTGGTGAATTGGTCCAAATTGCCGACACCGGAGCGGATGCTGACTGGTCCTCTGCTATTGCAGGAATAGATGCGGTCGTTCACCTTGCTGCGCGGGTTCATGTGATGCGCGATAACGTATTGCAGCCTCTGGCTGCGTTTCGCGCGGTGAATGTGGTGCCAACGGAGCGACTTGCGCGTGCCGCCGCGGCGCAAGGCGTAAAGCGGTTTGTGTATGTGAGCTCGATTAAAGTCAATGGCGAAGGCACGCCGCCGGGCCGGCCCTACACTCCCGATGATGTGCCAGCGCCGGTTGACTCCTACGGGATATCGAAGCACGAGGCGGAGCAAGCGCTTCGCCAGTTGGCACGGGAAGCCGGGCTGGAGGTCGTCATCATCCGTCCAGTGCTGGTCTACGGCCCCGGCGTGAAAGCGAATTTTCTTTCCATGATGCGTTGGCTGCATCGGGGCATTCCTCTACCGCTGGGGGCGATAAACAATCAGCGCAGCCTTGTTGCGTTGGATAATCTGGTGGATCTTATCGTGACCTGCCTGCATCACCCAAAGGCCCTCAATCAGACCTTTCTGGTTAGTGATGGGGAGGACCTCTCCACCACAGCGCTGTTGCGGCGCACGGCCGCAGCGTTGGGTAGACCTGCGCGCCTGATTCCGGTGCCGGCGCTGGTGCTCCGGACGACTGCGCGCTTACTGGGCAAAGCAGACTTTGCGCAGCGTTTATGTGGTTCTCTACAGGTGGATATCAGTAAGACTCGGGAACTGCTGGGGTGGGTTCCACCGGTGAGTGTGGATGAGGCGCTGAAACAGACGGCGCGGCATTTTCTGGCTAATCTATAATAGGCTAGGAGCCTAATCGGGGTACTGATGGGTATTTTCTTTTTCAGTTGCGCGGTATCAATCATCATCATCGGGCTGTTGCTGATTTCGAAGCTCGCCTGGCGAATTGCGGTAGATGTTCCTAACGACCGCTCGTTACATAGCCGGCCAATCCCGCGGATAGGTGGATGGGGCGTGATACCTGCTGCCATTGTGGCGTCGTTCTTTTACGGTGCGGTGGAGTGGCCGCTGGCCGGACTGGCGACGGTGCTGTTTGTCGTGTCCTATTTGGACGATCGCATCGGTCTTCCAATTCTTGCCCGCTTGACAACGCACGCTGCCGTCTCCGCTGCCTGGCTGATATTCGGACCTGCTAGCCTGCCGCTGCTAGTGGCGGGGATCGCCGCGTTCGCGATCATGTGGTGGATCAATTTGTACAACTTCATGGATGGGGCGAACGGGCTGGCTGGCGGGATGGGGCTTATTGGTTTCCTGGCCTACGCGGTCGCGGCGGCCTCCCACGACATGACGCCACTCACGCTTTGGTCCTTGGCGTTGGCAGGGGCATCGGCCGGGTTTCTGCTGTTTAATTTTCATTCGGCTAGGGTGTTTTTGGGTGACTGTGGTTCTGTGCCACTTGGATTCTTCGTTGGTGCGCTCGGGTTGTGGGGCTGGTCGGGAGGCGCTTGGCCGGCCTGGTTCCCGTTTCTGGTTTTCGCGCCTTTCTTCCTCGATGCTACTGTAACGCTATTGCGGCGCATGATAAACGGCGAACCGTTCTGGCGAGCTCACACGGAGCACTATTACCAGCGCTTGATCCGCTCTGGATGGAGTCACCCTCGTATCGCGCTGCGCGAATATGTGCTCATGGCCGCGTCGGCGAGTTTGGCAACCGCCATGCTCACGTGGTCAGTTTCGGCTCAGTTTGCTGGCATAGCGACTGCGACCGGGGTGTTTGTAGGCCTGGCGATCCTTGTTGATCGTCGTTGGCTGCAATTCGAGCAGCAGGCCGGTAAGGCGTCGCCGGGTTGGCCAAAGTTACAGTATGTGCTCATTCCCGCGCTCCTCACCGGGGTGGCGGTGATTGCCGTTATTCCCTTGCGCGACGCGTCGCGCTACCCCTATATCATCATGGAGGCCCCGGACGGATTGCGCGCGACTTTTCTGCACCGCGGCCGACCGAAGGCAGGGCAATGCGAAGCAGATGTGGCCAAATTCGTGGCTACTATTCAAGCGAAGTGCGTCGCCTGCAAAATCGTTGAACAAAACTGCCTCGACAAGCTTGAACCAAACCAGAGCCAGATGCTCGCTGCTACGCCGCTGGATGTACCAGCAGCTCGCCTGCCGGACGGGATCGTGACATTCAAGAGTCCAAATCCCAATGTTGCGCTTGCTGTCTGTCGGGAAAGCGAACGCCAGGCCTCGATGGGCCCAAGAGAGGGGTTTGTCGAATGCTATGCGCCAGGGCAATCCCGAAAGTTGCTGTGACGGTGATGGGGACTGAGGGGGTGTGGGAGCGAGCTTGCTCGCGAATCCTATCGGTGAATCCTATCATTCGCGAGCAAGCTCGCTCCCACGGCTCGCTCCCGGCTCGCTCCCACGCGCTCCCGGCTCGCTCGTAGCCTGCGGGGTGTACTCGGGCACCCGTGCAGCGAGCTCGTGCCGCACCTGTTCGGTTCCGGAGTTGCCCTGCTGCAGCCAGGCAAACAATTCCTTCATCCAGTGCGCATCCGGCGCCGTGCGCGACTTGGCGATGCGCAGCTTGGGGTGCGGCGTAGGCAGGGTATGCTCGCCGTCGGCGAGCAGTTCCTCATAGAGTTTTTCGCCGGGCCGAAGTCCTATGAATTCGATGCCGATGTCCGGCTCGCCGTACCCTGAGAGCCGGATGAGTTCACGCGCCAGATCGACGATTTTCACCGGCTCGCCCATGTCGAGCACGAATATTTCTCCTCCGGTTCCCATGAGTCCCGCCTGCAGCACGAGTTGCGCCGCCTCCGGGATCGACATGAAATAGCGCGTGATCTCCGGATGCGTGACGGTGACCGGGCCGCCGCGCGCGATCTGCTCGCGGAACTTCGGGATCACGCTGCCGGTAGAGCCGAGCACGTTGCCGAAGCGCACGATGACGAAGCGGGTGGAACCCCTCGCCTGCAGTCCCTGGCAGACGATTTCCGCCAGGCGCTTGCTCGCCCCCATCACGTTGGTGGGGTTGACCGCCTTGTCGGTGGAGACGAGCACGAATTTCTCCACCCCATGGGCGATGGCCGCCTCGGCCACGCGCCAGGTGCCGAGCACGTTGTTCTGGATCGCTTCCCAGGCGTTGCCCTGCTCCATCAGCGGCACATGCTTGTAGGCGGCAGCGTGGAACACGGTCTCGGGGCGGTGGGCGGTGAGCGCCTCGGCCACGCGCGTGGCGTTCTTGACATCGCCGATGACACAATGCAACTCGATTGCCGGGTGCTGCTCGGCGAATTCCTGCTCCATGCGGTAGAGCGCAAACTCGTTGTGCTCATAGAGCACTAGTTGCGCCGGTTCGAAGCGCGCGATCTGCCGGCACAACTCCGAACCGATCGATCCGCCGGCGCCGGTGACGAGAATGCGGCGGCCGCGGATCCACTCCCGCAGGCGGCCCTCGTCGAGCAGCACCGGGTCGCGGCCGAGCAGGTCGTCGAGTTCGATGTTCCGTACTTGCGAAACGGTGACTTTTCCGCTCACCAGATCCTGATACGAGGGCACGGTCAGGGCGTCCACGCCGGCGCGGCGGCAGATCTCGAGCGCGCGCCGGCGCGACTGGTGCGAGGCCGAGGGCATGGCGATAATGGCCCGCTCCAGCCCCAGGCGCGGGGCAAGCTCGACCAGTTCTTCGAGTGCGCCGAGGACGTTCACGCCCTGGATCTGGCGGCCGCGCTTGGCCGGGTTGTCATCGAGCAGGCCAAGCACGCGCCAGTCGCCCGCGCGCCTCAGGTTCTTCAGCAGGTCGGCAGCGGCGTCACCCGCCCCCAGGATCACCACCGGCCTTCCGGGCGAGCCGAGCACGTTGCGCAGGCGGCGCTCTTTGAATACCCGGTAGCCGAGCCGGCTGCCGCCCAGGATCAGGATCAGCAGAAGCGGATCGAGCAGCATCACCGAGCGCGGCACCGGCGGCTGCTGCGGCGGCAGCAGCAGCAGCACCAAGGCGATCGTCAGGGTCGACACCACCACCGCTATCGCGATGCGTTGCAGGTCGGGCACGCTGGCATAGCGCCACATGCCGCGATACATGCCGGCGCCGAAGAAAATGACCGCCTGCAGCGGCACCACCCACAGCATGGCGCCCACCATGTTGGGGATGTTGAATTGCGGTATTTCGGTATTGAAGCGCAGCCAGTAGGCGAGA
>Ga0080064_1005024_pt1 | contig 16075 bp, 7 predicted proteins | sample Subgrocontami54m_FD_69260 | JGI IMG/M metagenome (GOLD analysis project Ga0080064, IMG submission 69260) | Subsurface groundwater microbial communities from S. Glens Falls, New York, USA - GMW46 contaminated, 5.4 m (SPADES assembly) (version 2) ...
CGCCGCGCCGGGGGGGCCGCGGGCGGACAAGCCGGCCGGGGGGGACGCGAATCCCCCCCCCGCCCCCGCCCCCGCCGCCGCCCCGGCCCCCGCCGCTCCCGCGCCCGGCAGCGCCGCCGCCGCGGCTGCGGCCGCCGCCGCGACCAAGAGCAAGGATGCCGCGGGCCGCGACACGCTTTCGGTCGATTTTCCCGACGAGGACATCCGCAACATCCTCCGCAACGTCGCCGACCTGTTCGAGCTGAATATCATCATGCCGGATACGCTGCAGGGCAAGACGACGATCAAGCTGCGCGATGTCACCTGGCGGCAGATCTTCGAGAGCGTGCTGCAGCCGGTCGGCTACACCTACAAGGAGGAGGGCAACATCATCAAGATCATCAGCAACGAGAGCCTCGCGCAGGAGCCGACCTCGACGGATGTTTTCATCATCAACTACGCCAAGGCCGCCGACATCCTCCCGACCGTCTCCTCGCTGGTCGACACCGCCACCGGCGGCAAGATCGTGGTCGATGCCCGCAGCAACAGCCTCGTCATCACCGAGCGGCCGTCGCGCATGAACCGCATCCGGCCGATCATCGAGCAGCTCGATCGGGCGACCGACCAGGTGATGATCGAATCGAAGTTCGTGGAGGTTTTCGACAGCGACGTGAAGAACATCGGCGTGAACTGGTCCTCGCTCGCCGCGTACCGCGTGGGGGTCGGCGGGTTGCAGGAGACCATCAATCGCCAGCGCGGCCAGACCGGCAGCGACGGGTTCACCGTGAATGGCGGCCAGACGGTCGCCACGACCCGCGGCACGACGGATTCAACCAACACGACCTCGACCAACGGGCAGACCGGCGGATCGAACAACGCGACCACGGTATCGTCGGCCAACGGCACGCCGAGCTCGACCTCCACGACCGGCACCACCGGCGCGCTGAACAACTCCGCCACGACGTCCGTCACCGTCGGGACGAACAACAACGTGACGGACACGGTGAACGACGCGTTCACCAAGGTCGCCTCGCTCCTGAACACCGACGGCGTGACGCGCGCGGCCAACGCCGTCTTCTCCGCCAACGACTTCCAGTTGATTCTGAGCGCGCTGCAGCAGCAGCAGAAAACCAAGATCGTTTCCAATCCCACCGTGGTCACGCTCAACAACACGCAGGCGACGATCAATGTCGGCCAGGAACGCCCCATCCCCAGCTACACCTACAACCAGCAGCAGGGCACCTACGAAATCAGCGGGTTCACCTACAAGCCGATCGGCGTGATTCTCAAGGTCACCCCGCAGGTCAACGCCCGCGGCTACATCCGCCTGACGGTCGATCCGGAGGTGAGCCAGTCCAACCGCGACGTCGACTTCCGCGGCGCCTCCATCCCGGTGGTGGAGACGCGCAAGGCCTCGACCTCCGTGTCACTGCGCGACGGATACACGATGGGCATCGGCGGGCTGATGCAGTCGACCAGCCGCAACGGCAACAGCAAGGTGCCGCTCCTCGGCAGCGTGCCGGTGCTTGGCCGTCTGTTCCGCTCGGACACGAAGAACGAGGAGACGACGAACCTGATCATCTTCATCACCGCGAAGACGCTCAGCGCCGAGGGCGCGCCGATCGAGCAGGTGTTCGATTCCAGCCAGGTCCGTAACCTCAACATGCAGCGCGAAGACCTGCCGGGTCATCGCGACGGTTCGAATCCTTTCCTGACCCCGCCCCCGCCCGACGCGAAGAAATCGTCAAAGGGGCGCTGATTAAATGAGCGCTTCGCACGCCAACCTTCAACCACAAGGTCGCTTCATGAAATCATGGTCCCGCTTTCTGCTGGCGGCCGCCTGCGCCTTGGGCCTGGCCGCCACGGCGCACGCCCAGCTTTCCTTGACGGGCGTGTCGGCGTCGCCCTCCTCCGTGAGCCCTGGCGACACGGTGACGTTAACCGCCTCAGTGTCGAACATCGCCGCGACGCGGTTCGATGGCACAGCTGATTTCTCGATTGTGCTCACGAATCTCGCCACGGGAGCGACCTTTACGATATCGGGAACCGGCGTTTCCCCGGTCGGTGGGTTCATCGGGCCGTCGACCACCAATCCCCAAACGGGACAGGTCGTTCCCGGTACGGGATCCTTCGCCGTGACCGGAACGGTGCCGCACGGGCTTACTGTTGGTGTTGGTGTCCACGGAGCGGAGGCGGGCGGGTACAAGGCGACGGTCACGATGACGAACGCGGTGAACACCGGTGGGACGGTGAACACGGTCACATCGTCCCCGCTCAGCGTCACCAGCACCGTCGTTACCGTCAACGGCACGCCGGATCTGCAAATCACCAGTCTAACCTACGCTGCCGGCACCAGCTACGTCGGCGGTACGGTGATCCCGATGCAGCTCACCTATCGGAACAACTCGAGCACCAACGCCGCGAACAATGTGCCCTATTTGCCGGGGGGGGCGGGCTTCCCCGCCTTCGCGCGTATCAAGATCGTGCTGTCGGCTAATCCGACGTTTGGGGATGGCGACGACTTCCAACTGACCTTCCTCGACATCAACTCCGGCAACGTCGGCACGGTCGACAATGCCGGCAACCCGGCGGTGCTCCCCGACAACTCGACGCACACCTTCAACTGGAACCAGCTGCTGCCGGGCAATTTCACCGGCTCGTTCTATGTCCTCGCGAAGATCGATGCGCTCGACCAGTTGACCGAGAACGATCCGTCGCCGCTGACGGTCGACGGCAACAATATCTGGGGCGTGCCGGCGCTGCAGCCGGAAGGCACGCGGATCAACCTGCTGCCGGCGAATTTTCCCGCGACCTTCCTGGGCAGCCATGAAGACGCCAAGACGACTTCCAGCAATGGCTATAGCGACAACCCGTCGCTGAGCGCCGACGGCCGGTACCTGGTGTTCGCCTCGGATGCGACGAATCTGGTCGCGAATGACACGAACGCCGCGCGCGACATCTTCATCTTCGACAACCAGACGTCGCTCATCCGCCGGCTCAGCGTTTCCCAGCAGGGCACGCCCGCCAACGGCCCCTCGAACAATCCGGCGATCAGCGGCGACAGCCGCTATGTCGCCTTCGCCTCGGAAGCGAACAACCTGATCGTCGGCGACACGAACGGCTTCAGCGATATCTACGTTGTGGATACGATTACCGGCCTGATCAGCCGCATGAGCGTGGCGGTGGCCGGCGCCACCTCCGCCCAGGCCAACAATCCGAGTTTCCGGCCGGCCATCAGCTCGAACGGCCGCTATGTCGCGTTCGAGTCGACCGCGACGAATCTCGACGCGAGTTATACGATCACGTCCGGGAGCCACATCTACGTCCACGACCGCGACGTGAACGGTTCGGGCGTTTTCGATACCGCGGGCAATACCTCCACCCGGTTGGTCGACGTGGATGTGACCGCGCCGCTGACGACCGTCGCCAATGCGAACAGCATCCACGCGGCGATCAGCGCCGACGGTGCGGTGATCGGTTTCGCATCGCGCGCGACCAATCTCGTCGCACCGGCGACGACGGCGGGCCGGCAGCATGTCTACATCCGGCCGCGGACCAGCGTCGGCACCGGGGCCAGCGGCGTCCGCCTGGTCAGTGTCGCCAACACCACCGCGGCGGAGGGCAACGCGGACAGCCAGACGCCGTCGCTCAATTCCGACGGCCGATACATTGCCTTCGGCTCGGTCGCCAGCAACCTGGTCGCGAGCGACACCAACGGGGTATCGGACGTTTTCGTGTACGATGCCGCGCAACCGGTCGCGACGCCGATCGTGCGGCGCATGAGCGTCGCCACGAATGGCGCGCAGGCGTACGATCCCTCGGCGGCCGGATTCGCACTCGGCAGCATCAATCCGACGATCAGCGCGACCGGTCGCTACGTGTCCTTCGCCTCGCTGGCCGCCAACCTGTCGACCGGCGATGTCGTCGGCCAGTATCAGGGCAGCGGGGCGACGGCGTCCGCGACGGTGGTGGGTGGCGCCATCACGGCATTGCCAGTGACCAGCGGCGGTACGCAGTACAGCCAGGCGAGCCCGCCGTTGGTGATCATCGTCGATACAACCGGCACCGGCGCCACGGCGACGGCCGTGGTGAGTGCCGCGGGGGTGGTCACTGGCATCACGGTGAATTCCGGTGGGTCGGGCTACACCGCGCCGACCATCATCATCGCCTCCGATGCGAACCGCGCCCTCGACATTTTCATCCATGACCGCGATGCGGCGGCGAGCGGCACGTTCGACACCGGCACCACCAGCACGCAGCTGGTCAGCGTCAATTCGTTCGGCTACCAGACCGGCTCGTTGCTGGGCTCCCCGAGCACGGCCGCGAGCAACATCTATCCGGTGTTGAGCTCGAATGGCCGCTATGTCGCGTTCCCCTCCGATGCCGAAAACACCGCCGGGCTGGCGTTTGGCGTCACCAACCAGGCGCCGCTCGACAGCAACGGCGTCCGCGACGTGTTCCTGGCCGATCGGCGCACGACCGCCGGCGTGACCCCACCGACGCCGCCGAGCGTCACGATCACCAATCCGGGCAACGCCAGTAATGCCCTGGTCAATACGCCAATTTCCGTGACCGCCAGCGCCACCACCTCGATCGGCGTGGTCGCGACCGTCCAGTTCTTCGTCAACGGCGCCAGCATCGGCTCGAGTTCGGTGTTTCCCTATACGGCAACCTGGACGCCGACCGCCGTCGGCAACTACGTGTTGAGCGCGCTGGTCACCGACAGCTTCGGCAATCTCGGCGTGTCGCCCAACGTCGCCGTCACCATCAACGCCGCGCCGTCGGTCGGGATCACCGCCCCCACCGCGAGCTCCACGATCAGCGCGGGTTCGGTGCAGACCGTCACCGCGAGCGCCTCGGCCTCGAATCCCGGCGCGACCATCGCCAGCGTGCAGTTCTTCGTGAACGGCGCCTCGCTCGGCCCCGCCGTGGTGACGCCGCCGTATTCGGTCAGTTGGACGCCGAACGCCGCCGGCAGCTACACCCTCACGGCGGTGGCCACCGATAGCATCGGCACCCAGACCACTTCGCCGTCGGTTACGGTCACCGTCAGTCCGGCCGGCGGCGGTGGCGGCGGTGGCGGCGGGGTCTCCCCGCCGACCATTGCGATCGTTTCGCCGGCCAACGGTTCGACGGTCCCGGTCAACGCGGCGCAGACGGTCACGGCGACGGCGAGTTCGGTCAACGGCACGGTGACGACCGTTAATTTCTTTGCCAACGGCGTCGCGATTGGCTCCGCGTCGGCGTTTCCCTATTCAGTCGTCTGGACTCCCGTCACGCCGGGCACGTATGCGATCACCGCCACGGCCATCGACACCGCGGGCGCGCAGGCGACGTCGACGCCGAACAATGTCACGGTCACTTCCGGTTCGGCGCCCACGGTGACGCTTTCGAGCCCGGCGAACGGCGCCGCCGTGCCGGTGGGCACGACGCAGACGCTCGTCGCGAATGCCGTGCCGGGGAGCGGCACGATCGTCGACGTGCAGTTCTTCGCGAATGGCGTGTCGCTGGGCACCGACACGACGTTCCCCTACAACTTCGCGTGGTCGCCCACCGGGGTCGGTTCGGTCTCGCTGACCGCCGTCGCCACCGACTCGCTGGGCAACCGCACCACGAGCCCGGCGGTCTCGGTCACCGTGGTTTCACTCAGCCCGAGCGCCCCCACCGTGGCGATCACGTCGCCCTCCGCGGGGGCGGCGTTGCCGATCGGTTCGGCCACGACGATCTCGGCGTCGGCCACGGATCCCGATGGTACGATCTTCAGCGTGCAGTTCTTCGCGAACGGCGTCCCGATCGCGGGGGCCGACACGACCTTCCCGTACTCCGTCGACTTCCAACCCGTGTCGCCCGGCGGCTATATCCTCACCGCGCAGGCGATCGACAACGGTGGCAACATCGCGACCAGCGCGCCCATCTCGGTGACGGTGGCCGGCGGCGCGGCCCCGAGCGTGGCGCTGACTTCGCCGGTGGCCGGCGCGGTGCTGGCGGTCAACGCGCCCCAGACGCTCACCGCGAGCGCCTCGTCGCCGAGCGGATTCATCACCAACGTGCAGTTCTTCATCAACGGCACGCCGGTTGGCGCCCCGGACACGACGTTCCCGTATTCGGCGGACTGGACGCCAACGTCGGTGGGCACCTATTCACTGAGTGCACGCGCGACGGACAACATCGGCAACATCACTGATTCGGCTCCGATTGTCGTCACGGCCGCCGCATCCGCGGGACCGACTGTTTCGGTGACCAATCCGGTCAACGGCAGCGCCTACACCGTGGGCACGGCGCTCACGCTGACCGCGTCGGCGGCCGATCCGGATGGCACGATCACCAGCGTTCAATTCCTGGTGAACGGCGTGCTCCAGGGTGCGCCGGACGCCACCGCGCCGTACACGGCGAATTGGACGCCCGGTTCTTCGGGCATCTACACGATTGTCGCCCGGGCGATCGACAACACCGGCAATGTCACGACCAGCTCGCCCGTCACGGTGACGATTGGTGCGAACGCGGCGCCGACGATTGCGCTCACGAGTCCCGTCGCCGGGTTGAGCTACGCGCTTGGCACCCAGGTGCTGGTCGCCGCCTCCGGGAGCGACGCCGATGGCACGATTGCGAATGTGCAGTTCTTCGCGAACGGCTTGTTGATTGGCACCAGCACGGCGGCTCCGTTCGTGGTCAGCTGGAAGCCGACCGCGGCGGGCAATTACACCCTTACGGCCACGGCGACCGACAATGTGGGCAACGCCACGACGAGTGCGCCCGTCAACGTCACGGTCACGAGCGTGGGCGCGCCCTCGGTGGCATTCACGAATCCGCCCGCCGGTTCCACCTTCGTTGTGTCCAACCCGATCCCGCTGGTCGCCACGGCCAGCGGCGGCAATGGCCCGATCGCGCAGGTGCAGTTCTTCGTCAATGGCGCGCCCGTGGAGGCCGCGGATTCGACCGCGCCGTATTCCGCGAACTGGACGCCGGCGGCGGCGGGAACCTATACGCTGCTCGCGGTGGCGACCGACTCGGCCGGCATCTCCGCAACGTCGGCTCCGCTGACGGTCACGATTACCGGCAACCTGCCGCCCACGGTGGCGATTACCAATCCGGCATCGGGGACCACCGTGAATGCCGGCAGCGTCGTGAGCTTGAACGCGGCCGCGTCGGATGCTGACGGCACCGTTGCGAGCGTGCGTTTCCTCGCCAACGGCAACGTGGTCGCGACTGCCGCCGCGGCGCCGTTCATCGGCGCGTGGACGCCGACGGCGGCGGGCACCTATACGATCGTCGCGCAAGCCGTCGACAATTCGGGCAACGTGACGAATTCGAATTCGATCACGGTGACGGTGGCGGCGAACCAGGCACCATCCGTGTCGCTGACCGCGCCCGGCAATGGGACGTCCGTGCGCGTCGGCGCCGGCGTGCGGCTGACGGCGACCGCCGCCGATCCCGACGGCACGATTGCCAGCGTGCAGTTTTTTGCCAACGGAACCGCGGTCGGCACGCCCGACACCATCGCGCCGTACGAAGCGCAATGGACGCCGGCGGCCGAGGGCATTTATCGCCTCACCGCGGTGGCGCTCGACAACTCCGGCGCGTCGGCCACTTCGTCGACCGTGACGGTAATCGCCGTCGCCGCCGGCGCGGGTGACCTGGTCTATGTGGGCAACTACGCGGGCGCCGGCGAGGTCGGCCGGTTCGCGGCTGTGGTGATCCGCGGACGCACGGGCGCGTTCATCGGCTTCTCCTCCAGTGGCACGAGTCGCGTTTACTTCTTCCCATCCCTGGTGGTCGATACCAATGGCGGCTTCAACGCGCTTGATGCCGTGGGCCGCTCGCTTGTCACCGGCACTGCGTCGGACACGGGCGTGGCCGGCACCTTCGACAACGGCCGGCTGACGTTCATTGGTGTGGCCACGCTGGGTGGCAGTTCGGCGGTTCCGTCGGGATATTACAACGGCAGCCTGGTCGGACGCGCGGCGAGCACGTTCAGCGCAATCGTGGCCCCGGACGGAACGATCATGGCCTACGCCGCCGATGGTACGTTCCGCGATGCCGGCAGTGGCATTCTCAACAGTTCGGGGACCTTCACGATCGTGACGCTGGCCGGCAACCGGCTCACCGGCACGATTGATCCGGTTTCCGGATTCCTCAGTGGCACGTTGTTCGGCGGACCCGGCGGGTCCGTGATGGCGGCGCTGGCCTCGGGCGTGTCGTTCAGCGACGGCTTCCTCCGCAACCTCTCGACGCGCGGCCAGGTCGGCACGGGCGCCAACATCCTCATTGCCGGCTTTGTCGTCGGGGGCAGCGCGCCCAAACAAGTGATGGTCCGGGCGATTGGACCGTCGCTGACGCCGTTCGGAATCACGGGCGCCCTGGCGGACCCGCAGCTGCAGCTGTTCAACGGCACCACCTTGATTGCCACGAACGACAATTGGGGCGGCGCGGGGGACATCAGCACCGCGGCCAACAATACCGGCGCATTCCCGTTGAACCCGACGAGCCTCGATTCCGCGATCCTCATGACCTTGCCGCCGGGTTCGTACACGGCGCAGGTGAGCGGAGTCGGCGGACGCACCGGCGTGGCGTTGGTCGAACTCTACGACGTCGACAACCTCTCGCCGTTCTCATCGCAGAAAGTGATGAACGTCGCGACGCGCGGTGTGGTCGGCAGCGGCCAGAACCAGTTGATTGCGGGCTTCGCGGTCAGCGGCAACACGGCGAAAAAAGTGCTGATCCGCGCCGTCGGTCCGACGCTCGGCACCGCGCCGTTCAATGTCGGCGGCGTGCTCGCCGATCCGATTCTGCGGCTCGTGCGCAGCGACAACGCCATCATTCGCGAAAACGACAACTGGGAAGCCGGTAACGATGTCTCGCTGATCAACGACGCCTCGACGCGCGTGGGTGCGTTTCCGCTGGCGCCTGGCGGCCGCGATGCCGCGATGCTGATCAACCTGCCGCCGGGCACCTACAGCGCGCAGGTGAGCGGGCCGGGCACGACCACCGGCGTGGCGCTGGTGGAAGTGTACGAGGTGCCGTAACCGGCGCCGCAGGGCGGCAGGGTTCTCGCCTGCCGCTGACGCAATCACGACCCGTGATGAGGACGACGCAGAGGTCGTCCCTCCAGGCGATTTCGTTGGCTGGAGGGCCGGCCTCTGCGCCGGCCGCAACCCTCAACGGAGCGGTGGCTGACGTGTCGTAGCACGGGCAACCTGCCCGTGCTCAGCAGTGCGCGAAGGGCAAGCCGGTTGTGCTCAGCGAGAGCGAAAGTAGCACGGGCAACCTGCCCGTGCTCAGCAGTGCGCGGGCAGGTTGCCCGCGCCACGTGGGGCCACCCCATCATACTGGCATTATCGCAGCGTGGACCGACCGCGATTATGGCTTATCCCACGACTATTGATTCGTCATTTCGGATTTCCCACGTAGGGTCCCGCCAACCATGAGCAGCGTCAGCCCTCAGCAGCTAGAGCGGGCCGCGACCCCGGCCCACTCCGGCGAAAAGCCGCATGCCTTTGCCGGCGTGTTTGCGCTGCTCGCGCCGCACATGGCGGAACTGGATCGCTTCCTCCATGGGCAGCTCGGCGCGTTCGAGCCGGAGATTCGCGGGATGGTCGATTATTGCGTCGACACTTCCGGCAAACGGATTCGGCCGGCCCTGGTCTTCCTCAGCGGCTGGCGCGACGGCGCGGCCCGCGATGGCGCGCCGCTGGTGCCGCCCGACCTGGTGCGCGTGGCCGCCGTGGTGGAACTCGTGCACCTGGCGACACTCGTGCATGACGACATCATGGACGAGGCGGATGTCCGCCGGAACCGGCGCACCGCCTCGCGCGAATTCGGCGCGACCGCCGCCGTGCTGTTGGGCGACGCGCTATTTGCGCACGCGCTGCACCTGGCCACGGAATTCCCCACGACGGAAATCTGTGCCGCCGTGTCGGACTCGACCCGCCGGGTCTGCGCGGGCGAAATCGTGCAAACCCTCCGGCGCGGCTCGACCAATATCACGCGGGCGGACTACCAGCGGATCGTCGATCTGAAGACAGCCGAACTTTTCCGCGTGTCGTGCTTTCTTGGGGCGCGGCTCGCGGGTTACCCCGCGGATTTTGTCGGCGCCGCGAGCCGGTTCGGCCGGCACCTCGGGATCGCGTACCAGATTTACGACGACCTGGTGGATTTCTTCGGCGAGGAAAAGCGCATCGGCAAAACGCTCGGCACGGACCTCGCCAGCGGGAAACTCACGCTGCCGCTCCTGATGTTGCTCGAGCGGCTGCCGGCGGCGGAGGCGGCCGTGCTGGCGAGCGAGATTTCCGGCGAGCGGCCGCCGCAACTTACGTTGCGCCTGCGCCAGATGCGCGACTTGGGTGTATTTTCCGCCGTGGCCCAGTCGGTCGGGACCGAAATTTCCTCGGCCACCGCGGCGCTCCGCGGGTTCGCCCATCAGGCCCCGACCCCATTGCTGCTGGGGTTATGCGATGTTTTGGAGACGCAGGTGGCTGGGCTGCAACGCACGGGGTGAATACCCACTTCGGTTAGTTTCGATTTGCCCCGGGCCTCTGGTTGGAATTCTGTACTGGCGTGATCGAAGCCACCAAAGTACTCGGCAAGACGCTCGTCGCGTCCCCCGAGCGCCGCCAGGAGGCCGACGCCGATCTCGAGATCGTGCGCCAGGTGCAGGCGGGCGACGTCGCGGCGTTCGACCGGCTGATCATGAAGTATCGGGAACGTGTATACGGGATCGTCTACAACATGACGTCGAACCGGGAGGACGCGGCGGATCTGACGCAGGACGCCTTCATCAAGGCGTTCCAGTCGATCCAGCGCTTCGGCGGGCAGTCGTCGTTCTTCACGTGGCTGTACCGAATCGCGGTGAACTCCACCCTGAGCCATTTGCGCAAGGCGCGGCTGCGGTCGTTCTTCAGTCTCGAACGCGTCGATTCGGATGAGCCGGTCGCCAAGGAAATCATTGCGGCACTGACAGATAAGACCGGGGCCGAGCGGGATGCTTACGTGCGGGAGCTTCAGGAAAAATTGAACGACGCGATGCAAAAATTGTCTATCAAGCATCGCACCGTGGTCACTTTGTTCGAAATCGATGGCCTTAGTCATCAGGAAATTGCCGAGGTCATGGATTGCTCCGTGGGCACCGTGCGATCGCGCCTGCACTACGCCAAGCAACTGTTGCAATCCGAGTTGCAGCCTTACACGCGCCGATGAATTCCGAGAGTAAGCGTCCCATCCAAATCGAAGATTTACTGCGTCTGAAGCGGGCCGAGCGGCCACCCGCGGAATTCTGGTCCGAGTTCGACCGCCAGCTCCGCGCGAAGCAACTGGCGGCGATCGTGGAAAAGCGGCCATGGTGGCAACGCCTGCCGAAGCTCTGGCGCGGGCTGCCGCGCTACACGGTGCCAGTGGGCGCCGCGACGGTGCTGATGGTCGCCTACCTTTCGTTGCGCGACGAACGTCCGGTGCCAGGCGCTTCCGTGGCGGTCGCGCCGCAGGTTACGAATGCGCGGGCAGTCGTCGTCGAGCCGGTGGCGGCGACCACGGCGAACGACGTCACGGAAAATAGCGTGGTGCCCAACGCCACCCATGAGGCCGTTGCTGCCACGGGCGCAACCGAGAATGGTTCCGGGGTTCGCGCGGTCGCGTCCCACGGTGCCGCGCCGGAGGAGATTTCCCGCGTGATCCCGCTGCTTGGCGCGCTGGGCGCCGAACCGCCGAAAGCCGCGCCCACCCTCGCGGCGTCCACGCTGCCGCCCATGCGAGCCTCGTCGAACGCGGTCCTGACGGCCGGTTTGCTGCGCGCGGTGTCCGAGTCGCGCGCCACCGCGCGGCAGGCCGTGGAGCCGCTGCAACAAATCACGCCGCCGAGCGAACGATTGCGCGCGCGGCTGTTGACGGCGATGGTTTCAGTGCCGTCGAACGAATCGCCTGCTCGCGAAACCGGCACTCGCGCGGCCAATCAGATTTCCGAGGAGAACCTGTACGACACCTCACACCGTTTCGGCGCCCGCGGGGCCGGCGTGATGATGAAGTTCTAGCCCGAAGATTGCGCACCGCGGCTCGAGGCCGCAACCCAAGGAGCCGCCAAGGCATTCAACCGCGGATTACGCGGAACACGCGGATCGTGGGAGTTTCTCCGGCCCCTTGCTCCTGCTCCGCGTGATCAGCGTTATCCGCGGTCAAAAAATCTGCGGTTTCAAAATCGGCGCAAGCGATGGCCCGGGCACGACCCTTGCGGCTGCCGTGGCGCGAAATCTCCGCGCTAGAGCCTGGCGCGGGGTCAGTAGGGCCTTCGGGCGAGAGGCGCAGTTTCGTTCCGCGGTAGGCTGGGCTTTTTGCTTTCCGGAGCGGGAGCGCTATCATCGCTCATGCGCGTGGAAAAGGACTCGATGGGCGAGTTGCCCGTCCCGGACGACGCCTTGTACGGCGCGAGCACCCAGCGCGCCGTGATCAATTTCCCGATCAGCGGCCGCCCGCTGCCGGAGCCGTTCATTCGTGCCCTGGGCCTGGTGAAGCTCGCCTGTGCCCGCGCGAACGCAGCCCTCGCCCTGCTGCCACCGGAGAAGACTCGATTGATCGAGCAGGCCGCGCGCGAAATCGCCGACGGCCAGCTCACCCGGCATTTCCCGGTGGACGTTTTCCAGACCGGCTCCGGCACTTCCGCGAACATGAACGCGAACGAGGTGATCGCGAATCGCGTGAGTCAGCTCGCGGGGCAGCCGCTCGGCTCGAAGCAACCCGTCCATCCGAACGACGACGTGAATCTCGGGCAGTCATCCAACGACGTCATTCCGACCGTGCTCCACGTCAGCGTGGCGCTCGCGCTGCAGACCCGGCTCGAACCCGCGCTGGAAACCCTCGCCGGGGCGCTCGACGCCAAGTCGCGGGAGTTTGCCGACGTGGTGAAGATCGGCCGCACGCACCTGATGGACGCGACGCCGATCACGCTCGGCCAGGAACTCTCCGGTTACGCTGCGCAGGTCCACAAGGCGGCCGCGCGCGCGCGCCATGGCGTCACCCTGCTGCGGGAACTCGCCATCGGCGGCACGGCGGTCGGCACCGGGATCAATTGCCACCCGCAATTCGCCGCGCGCGTGTGCCGCATCCTCGCCGACGAGACCGGGATCGAATTCGTCGAGGCCCCGAACCACTTCGAAGCACAGGCCGCGCGCGACGATTGCGTCGAGGTGGCGGGAGTCCTGACCGCGATCGCGGCGAGTCTGACAAAGATCGCCAACGACATCCGGCTGCTGGGTTCCGGCCCGCGCGCCGGGTTCGCCGAGTTGCGGCTGCCGGCTACGCAGCCGGGTTCGTCAATCATGCCGGGCAAGGTGAACCCGGTGATGAGCGAGATGCTCGTGCAGGTCTGCCTCTACGTGCAGGGCCTGGCGCAGACGGTCGCGCTCGGCGGCCGGGACGGGCACTTCGAGCTGAATGTCACGCTGCCCCTGATGGCCCACGCCCTGCACGAGGCGATCCACTGCCTGAGCAACGCCGTCGGCGTTTTTGCCGAGCGCTGCGTCGCCGGGCTCGCCGCGGACGAGGCGCGCTGCCGCGAGCTGGTGGATCGCTCGCTCATGCTGGTGACGGCGCTGAATCGCTATATCGGATACGACCAGGCGGCGGCGGTCGCGAAGGAGGCGTTCGCGACCGGGAAAACGCTGCGCGAAATCGTGCTCGCCCGAAAACTGATGGACGCGTCCACGCTCGACCGCGTGCTCGATCCGCGCGCCATGACGCAGCCGAACGCCGGCGCGCCGGACGCGAGCGCAGGCTAACCGAAGTGGCTTTTGGCCACGGTGGACTGCGAAGTGATTTTCAACCCATGCCTGTCCATCAATCCACGCTTACCCTCCGCACGTCGGGCAAAGGCACGCACGACATCACCGATGCGGTCGCGCACGAGGTGAAGCGCAGCGGCATCGCGCGCGGGATCGTCACGGTCTTCTGCCAGCACACCAGCTGTTCGCTCGTGATCATGGAGAATGCCGACTCGACGGCGCGACGTGATTTGGAGGCGTGGCTGGAGCGGCTGGTCCCGGAAAACGACCCGCACTTCGAGCACACGATGGAAGGGCCCGACGACATGCCGAGCCACATCAAGATGGCGCTGACCCGGACGAGCGAATCGGTGCCGGTGGGCAACGGCCGGATGCTGCTCGGCACCTGGCAGGGGATCTACCTGTGGGAGCACCGCCGCGCCGCGCATTCGCGCCACGTGGTCGTGACGGTGATCGGTTAGTTAGAGCGGAGCAGCTCGAAACTGATCCTTCCGCAGGACTATCACGCAAGCCTGGGACACTCGAGGCGTTTGGTATAAGGGCGGAAAAAGCAGCGGAATGCGCCACACTACAGTCTGCGTGCACGCCCGGCGGGGTTGTATGTGAAATATAACTACGTTGATCTTCCGCGAAGCGTTCGCTTATATGAATGCCTGAACCCGTGGCAAATTAATATTCTTCCGGAATTCCGGTAGTTTGGAAGCTTGGTTGCCCCGCACTCGCCGGCACGTTACTGGAGTCGTGAAACCCCAGCTTCGCCCCAGTCAGCCGGTGATGGACGGTTTCAGGGCCATCATCGAGAGCCGCGGGATTGTTCCCGCTGAGAGAGACGGTCATGGCAGTCGCGCGCAATTGAGCAAGATCCTCAAGCAGCTGCGCGAGGTCGTCGGCGGCGCCGAGCTCGTGCACACCGGCCGGTTCAAGCTGCTGCAGGACGGCCGGCGACTGTGCGAGGCCTTCGACCTCGCGGATCGGGTCGTGGTCGATGCAGTGACCGAGGTCCGCAACCACACGCGGCCGGACCTGTGCGCGGCGGTGCCCGAAGTTGTGGCGCAGCAGTACGGCGCCGACTTCATGGGTGAGCTTCGCGCGCAGCACCCGAATATTCGGGTCGAGCCGGTCAGCGGCACGGAGGAGCACCTGCGCGACAAACTGCGGGACGGAGAGGCGGATTTCGCGCTCGCCGCCGAAAGCCCGTATTGGCGCGGCTTCGGCTCCGTCCGTTTGCTCGAGACACAGCCTCAGCTCGCCTACTCGCGGCGCTGGCCGCGGATTACGCGCGAGAATCTCTGGAGCGAAGCGATCACGTCGAAGACTCTCTTCTGGTCCATGGCCTGCGAGCCGCTGATGCAGCGGTTCGATGCCGGTGCGCACGCGCTCGGCGTGAAATGGACCAATCGCTGCCGGCTCAGCTCGGTGCAATGCGTCACGCGCGCCGCGGCGGCCGGCCAGGGTATTGGCCTCATCGTCGACGTGCCGAGTCTGCTGGACCGGCCCGGGCTGCGCACCGTCTCGCTGAACTTCGAGCCGATCCATGTCTCGGTGTTCTGGCGCGGGAAACTGAGGCCGGAAATCCAGTGGGCGATCGAGACGCTGCGCAAACTCGCCACGCAGGTCATCGCACAGCGGGAGAAACAGCGGCGAGCCGCTCGCACCGGGTAATCGCGGGCAGTTTTCAGGTTCGGTCCACGAGAACCCTCGTGGCAGCCGAGGCAACGAGGCTGACCGTGCGGTTCACCGGCCGCTTCGTTCCGCTGAAGGGCGGCGCTCCGTCGCCGCCGCTGCCGGTGCGTGGCGCTCATGGCGCAGCGCGCTCAAATCTGACTTCCACAGAAGTAAGCGACGATTTTCAAACCGCAGATTTTTTGACCGCGGATTACGCTGATCACGCGGATAATGGAGGCGAAAGACCGGAAATCCGCGTGCTCGGCGTAATCCGCGGTTAAATGGCTTGGCAATCCCTGGTCTGCGGCCCTCTGCGTGCTCCTGTAGGGCAATTGGTCGTAGTTGAATTGTCATTACATACGACCGCCGCGCAGCATCGCGGATGCCGAAAGGGGGTTTCGTTTAACGAAACGACGGGGGTCTCGAAAATACCAATGAACCCCCCTCCAGCGGATCGCCTATGCTGGACCCACGCCTGCGAAGGCTGACGAACGCGAAGGTCTCTTGACCGAGCGCCCGCCGGCCGGGCCCAGGCGATTGTTAGGGATTATTGTTATGAAGACAGGGAAAGGGTCGCGGAGCCCGAATCTCCGCCACGGGACGATGAGCCCGAAAATTCTCATCGCCGCGGGGGCGTCAGCCGCCGCCCAGGGCCTGGTTCGCCCCGC
>Ga0080064_1005028_pt1 | contig 16072 bp, 15 predicted proteins | sample Subgrocontami54m_FD_69260 | JGI IMG/M metagenome (GOLD analysis project Ga0080064, IMG submission 69260) | Subsurface groundwater microbial communities from S. Glens Falls, New York, USA - GMW46 contaminated, 5.4 m (SPADES assembly) (version 2) ...
GAGCGCGTAGAGGCTGCCGGCGGTGCTTCCGACGCTGGAGAGAGTAGTCGCGGCGAGCCGGACGGAGTAAGGGGAAATCGTCCCCAAAAAAATTCCGGGCAGGAAAAAAAAGAGCGTGCTGGCGATGAGCGGGTTCAGGCGCACGCCGAAATCCACTCCGGCGATCCAGTCATTTACGGGGCGGTAGATAAAAGGAAGAAGGAAGATGAGCACCCCTGGGATCAGGAGCAGAACCAGGAGGCGGGCGAAGGAAGGCTGGCGTTCGGAGAGCCGTCCTCCCCAGTAATAACCGACGCTCAAGGCCGCCAGGACCACGGAGATCAGGCTTCCCCAAACGAAGATCGAACTGCCGAAATGGGGAGCCAGGACCCGGCTCCCGATGATCTCTAGGGCCATGAGGACCGCTCCGCTGATGAACACGACGAGGTTCAGTAAAAACCGAATCATCTTTCAACTCTCCCAACCGGAATCGCTTCTTTCGTCCACCAGGGTCACGGGCTCCAAGAGCTCTTCCGAAATGCCTTCGAGGAACTGCGATGGGCGAGAGAGGACCGTCCCCAGCCCACGGTCAAAAATCTGCACCGGGTAGGTGATGAAGAGGTTTTCCTTTGCGCGCGTCGCGGCCACGTAGAAGAGCCTTCTCTCCTCCTCCAGCTCCTCCTCGGTGTTGATATTGTAATAAGATGGAAATCTCCCCTCCAGCGCCCAGATGATGAAGACCGAATGCCATTCCAGCCCCTTGGCCGAATGGATGGTGGAAAGGACTAGTGGGCCTTCGTCCGGGTCCACCGCGAGCGCGCCGCCGACGCTGTCCGTGGGCGGGTCCAGCGCCATATCGCTGAGCAGCCGCTCCAGGCTACGGTACCTTTCGGTCATTCCCTGGAAATGCTCCATGTCTTTAAGCCGCTTGGGGTAATCGTCCGGGTATTTCCGTTTCAGAAAGGGAAAATAGTATTGCATCAGGTGCTGCGCTTTTTCCGCCGGCTGTTGTCCCTCGTCGGCTGCCTCCAGGACCTGGGCCAGGGTCCTAAGGCCGTGGGCCACCTTACCTTTGGCGTCGAAAGAGCGCAACTTCTCGATCGGATGATTTCCTTGCAGGATCCAGGCGGTGATCTTCTGGCTAAGCTGGGCCCCCACCCCCTCCAACAAGAGCAGCACGCGATTCCATGAGATGGCGTCTTGAGGGTTGGCCAGGATCCGGAGGTGGGCGAGAATATCTTTAATGTGGGCGCTCTCGATGAACTGGAACCCGCCCCTTTTCACGAAGGGGATATTGTGGCGCGCCAGCTCGATCTCCAGGTCGAAGGCGTGGAAGCTCGAACGAAAGAGCACGGCGATATCCCACAGGGGCACTCCCTCTTCCCGCAGCTCGAGGACCTTTTGGCACACGAAGCGGGACTGCATCTGCTCGTTCTCCGCCTGGACCAGTAAAGGGAGATCCCCGCCCGATTTTTGGCTGAAGAGATTCTTATCGTAACGCTCCCGGGCGCGGCGAATGATCTCGTTGGTGAGACCCAGGATCGGCTGGGTGCTCCGGTAGTTCTCTTCCAGGGAAATGATTCTGGCTCCTTCGAAGTCCTTCGGAAAATCCATGATGTTGCGGAAATCGGCGCCGCGGAACGAGTAGATGCTCTGGGCGTCGTCGCCGACGACCATGACATTGTCGTGACTGGCGGCCAGGAGGCGGACGATCTGGGACTGCAGCCGGTTGGTGTCCTGGTATTCATCGACCATGATGAAGCGGTAGGTCTCCGAGAGGCGGCGGCGCACCTCCTCGTGCCCGGAGAGGAGATCCTTGAGCTTGGTGAGAAGATCGTCGTAATCCAGCAGGTATTTCCCCTGTTTATAGTCCACGTAACGGTCGTAGAGCCTGACCAGATCGTCCAGGGAGTCGACCAGGTGGGGGTAGTCCCTCTCGATCAGCTCGGGAATCGTCCACTGTTTGTTCAGGGCCATGCTGTAGATTTCCGCCGCGGTTTGCTTTCGGGGAAAACGCTTCTCTTTGCTGTTGAGGCCCAGCTCCGTCCTGAGGAGCTGGACCACGTCTTCGCTGTCGGAGCGGTCCATGATCGTGAAATGGGAGAGGAGATCGATTCGTTTCCCGTGCTGGCGGAGGACGGTATTGGCGAATGAGTGAAAGGTCCCTCCGGCCACGTGGTCGCAACGGTTGTCGATCAAAAGGCTGGCCCGGCGCAGCATCTCCTCGGCGGCCCGGCGGGTAAACGTGAGCAGCAGGATCGAGCGCGGATCGATCCCGATCTCGACCAGGTAGGCGACCCGATAAACCAGGGTGCGGGTTTTTCCCGTGCCTGCTCCCGCCACCACCAGAAGAGGCCCCTCGACGGCCGTCGCCGCATCGTACTGGGCCTCGTTCAGCTCCTTGCGGTAGTCGATTCCCAGCGCTCTGCGCTCGGGGACGTCATTTTTTTTGAGTATGTATTTCCGCGCCAAGATGACTCCGCTCGCGAGTTAAATTACTAATTTTTCTCCGGCGCGGCAAGGTGTTTGTTGGGGCCGGCCTGAAAGTTTCTCTCAGGACCGATGCGATACGCGCGTACCACGCTTCAAACGAAGAAACGCTCGACGCCCTCAATCGACGCATCGGCCCTTCGAGACCCCTTCAGGCCGGTGATTCGATGGTTCTGAGACTATTTTTTGTAGGCTTCCCGCCGGGCGAGGTAAAATATGATGGCCACGGCGAGAACGATGCCCAAGACAGGGACCAAAACCATAAGTCCTCCGTTGCAGTTTGACTCGTTTCCTGCAATCCTTGATCGTTGCAAAAACCATTCTCTAATCCGGGAGGGAATCTGTCAACCCGTTTCTTCCAGAAGGAGATTTTTTCGATATGAGCCGGTTTCTTTCCACCGTCCTGGCGATGTCGATGCTCCTGATTTTTGCTCTTCCGTTCAGCGCGGGCGCCCAGGAACCATCGCGCCGCTCTTCGCCGCCGGCCAAGGGCGCCCCGGCTCCGGGCAAGGATCAGCGGGCGGCGGAATCCGAATGGATCCGGGCGACCGGAGAATACAAAAGGAGCCTGGAAAAAATGCTCATCCTCTACCAGCGCGAGTTCCAGGAGCAAGCGGATCGGGTGGTGCGGCAGAGGGAGTTTTACGAAAAAAATCTGATCGCGAGGTCGGAGCTCGAAGAAGGCCGGCGCGCCCTTTCCGGGCTGGAGACCAAGGTTAGAGAGGTCGAGTACAAGATCCATGAGGCCGGCTTCGCCTTGGGAGCGGCGAAGGGCCCGAAGGGACTCGGGTCCGCCTCAACGGCGGACGAAGACTTTGCGGGGGCCCGGGCCTTGATCCACTACGATGGCCGCGCCCCTTGGTCCCCGGCGGGCATGGAGAAAATCGAGAAGTTTTTTCAGGACCGATTTGGCCGCTATTTACCCGTCAGCGCTTCAGGTCAAACCGTCATTCATGACCGCATGCACCTGGATCACCGGAACGCGGTGGATGTCGCGGTGCACCCCGACAGCCCGGAAGGGCAGGTCCTCATGACTTACCTTCGCGGGGAAGGGATATCGTTCGTCGCTTTTCGTAGTCCGGTGGCGGGCTCCGCCACCGGCGCGCACATCCATATCGGCCGGCCGTCGGTAAGGCTCTCGGTCGTCGCATTAGAAAAGTAACGTGAAGACATGATGGAAAGTTTACTGCTGACCTGGTTTTTTCTCTCGGGCACGGCCGCGCTGGTCTATCAAGTGATCTGGGCGCGGGAATTGGAAAACATATTGGGTGTGACGCCCCACGCGATCGCCACGATCCTCTCCGTTTTCATGGCAGGACTGGCGCTCGGTAGTTTCTATTTCGGCAAGCTCGTCGACAAGGGATACAATGGCCTATTGCTCTACTCTCTCCTGGAGTTGGGAATCGGGGCCTACGCGGCCCTGACGCCCGGGATCTTCAAGGCCCTTCCCGGAGTTCACCTCGCGCTGCTTTCTCCGCGGGGAGAGGGCTCTACCTCGAGCGTCACGATGATCTTCTTGAGCGTGGCGATTCTGATCGTGCCGACGACGTTGATGGGAGGCACGCTTCCGGCGCTCACCAAGTTTATTCTCAGAAAGTACGAAGAGCTGGGCACCAAGGTGGGGCGGCTCTATTTCGCGAATACCCTGGGAGCGGCGGCCGGAGCGATCCTGGCGGGATTTTTTCTGATCGCCCGTTTCGGACTGACCACAACCGTTTACATCGCGGCAGCGACCAATCTGGCCATAGGCGGAGCCGGCCTGATCCTGTTCCTGATCATGGCCAAGGAGCCCCTGCCCGAAGCCGAAGCTCGTATCACGGTCGCCCCTTCCGGGCCGCAAGAGCCGATGGATCATCTTCGTTACCGGAGAATATTGCTGGCGGTCAGCTACGGGCTTGCCGGGTTTGCCGCCCTGGGGCTGGAGGTTCTTTTTACCCGGACATTGATCCTGGTGATCGGCACGTCGGTCTACGCCTTTACCTTGATTCTTGCCGCCTTTCTCGTGGGCATCGCGCTGGGAAGCTATCTGGCTTCCGCGGTCATCGATCGAAGAAGCAATCTCTGGCTCTTCTTTTCCGCGGTCGAGATGGGAATCGGGATTGCCGTCATCGCGGCGAACGCGCTTCTAGACAAGCTGCCGCTTCTTTTCCAGCAGATCTTCGACCTCTTCCGCGCTTCTTTCTTAACGATTCAGTTTTTGGAATTCACCGCGATCTTTCTCCTTCTGATGATTCCGACGACACTCATGGGGGCCGCTTTTCCGATCGCTCTGAAGATCTATACAAGGGACTTGAGAGCCGTCGGAAGCACCACCGGCGCTCTTTACGCCTCCAATACCGTGGGGGGCGTAGTAGGCCCGGTTCTGGTCACTCTCGTCCTCATTCCCTTTCTTGGGATCCAGCCCAGCATTGTCGCCATGGCGATCGTCTATCTCGGAATTGGCGCCGTCATAGCGGTCTCCAGCCCGGGCGTCCGGCCTCTGAAGAAAGGGTTGGCGGCTTTGTCTGCCGTCGTTGTGGCGGGGGCGGCGCTGCTCACTCCGGGTTGGGACAGGCTCTTGATGACGAGCGGAGTTTACTTTCACAAAGAGGCAACGGCCAAGGGTCAACTGCTCTTCTACAAAGAAGGCCGGGTGGCCACGGTGGCTGTCTATCAAGCGGCGGAAAGAGGCAATAAGGCCCTGGTCATGAACGGCAAGGTTGAAGCCTCCTCTACCGCGGACCTCCACTCGCAGCTTCTCTTGGGACACCTCGCTTTGCTCTGGCACGATCACGCTAAAAAGGTCTTGGTCGTCGGTTTCGGCACCGGAATCAGCACGGGGGCCATCTTACGTCACCCGCAAGTCGAAACGGTTGACGTGGTCGAGCTGGAGCCGGTGGTGCTGGAAGCGAGTTCCTATTTTGCCGCGGACAATCACCGGGTGCTTCAAGATCCGAGGCTGCGAGTAACCATCGACGACGGAAGGCACCACGCTCTGGCCTCTCGGGAAAAATACGACGTGATCGCCGCCGACGCCTTCGATGTCTGGGTGAAAGGGTCTTCGAATCTCTGGACAAGAGATACATTCGAGCTCTACCGGCAGCGGCTGGCGCATAACGGCATCGTGGTCCAATGGCTGCCCATGTACGCGATCGACCCCTCGGACCTGAAGGTGATGATCCATACCTTCCATACGGTCTTTCCGCACATGCTGATCTGGAGCACGAAAGGCCGCAGCGATGGCAGCGCGGACCTCCTGTTCATGGGCTCCCAAAGCCCTCTCCGGGTGGATTATCAGGCCGTGGAGAAAAAACTTCGAACGCCGGCGGTGAGCCGCGATCTGGAAAGGATCAAAATCAGCGATCTTTCCTCGCTCCTCGGCTATTTTCTGATGGACGAGCGGGGGGCCCGCGCCTTTTCCTCGGGCAGCTTTTCGAACACCCAGGACCGTCCCCGTCTCGAGTTCTCCACTCCGAGAACCCTCCACAAGCGCTTTACCGAGATCATGGATGAGAATTTCAAAGCCCTCTGGCCCCATTTAGGAAGCCCGCTGCTGGTTTTGACGGACCATCCGGATTCCCGGACCTCGACTCGAATGGATGCGCACCTGAGACTGAGGAGATTGACGTATCGGTCCTCGCCTACGCCGGAAGAAATGGCAGCCAAGGGAGAACTCGAAATGCAACTTGGGTTCGTCGCTCAAGACAGAGAGTCCCGGAGCCAACTGTCCCTTTTTTATCGCGCCGCCGGTCTGGCCGCTCTGAAGGCCAGGCGGTACGAAGAAGCGAAAAAGAACTTCAGGAAGGCGTTCGAGCTCACGGGGGAGGCCGGGCCGCCCCAGCTGAGCCGGATCGCGTTTTCGCTCGGGAAAGCGGCGCTGGAGATGCGCAACCCGGACGAGGCCGTCCGGCATTTAAGCATCGCTCTGGATTTGGAGCCGGAGAGCTCGGAGATCCGTTCATATCTTGAAAAAGCCTCCGGCCAGTTGGGTGCCATGAGAAAATGAGGCCGCGGAGAGGGACTGCGGCACGCACATTCATATTGGCTGGCCGTTGGTGAGTGAGACTATCGACCGCGCATTAGAAGGGAGGTAGTTGCCGATGAAATCTCCTCTCAAAGTTGCGGGCATCGATCATGTGGTGTTCCACGTGAAGGATCTGGCCCGCTCCAAGAAATTTTACGTGGAGCTCCTGGGGATGGAAGTGCGGAGGGAAAATTCCTGGCAGATATTTCTCCGCTGCGGCAGCCAGTTGGTCGGCCTTTTTAAAGTCGAACGCGGAGAAAAGATCCACTCGGGAGATGAAGTGAACCACCTCGCGCTCAGGCTTGTGTCCGGGGAGTATCAGAAGGTCAAAGCCGCTCTGGAAGAGGCGGGCATCGAAGCCAGCGGCCGCAGAGGCGATCCCCAGTGTATTTTTTTAGTGATCCTGACGGCCACCGCTTGCAGCTTCTGACGCCGGGGGAGTGAAGAGAAATGAGAACGGAGCGATTTCGCTCTCCGATCGAAGAGTCGGCAGTAGAGCGGTCAGCTTAAATTTTGTCTCTGGATCGTTTGCTCCAGTCGCGTCTTTGATTCGTCTTACATTAGCCCGGACTGGATCACCCTCCAGCCGGGTTTTTTTGGCGGCTAGTGAAATTAGAAATCAAAAGACCTGGCCCTCAAATCCTCGGACTCGGAAGGTATGCGCTAAAATCTAAGAGGCCTTCTCCGGGTTCTCGGCCTGAAGGTGTTCTTGACGGGCGGCAGTAACCAGCCTGTCATCGGCAGAAAAAAAGATCAACGAAGGCGCGTCAGTAGGGAGAGTATCGCGGAGCTTAAGTGCGCTAGCCAGTTGGATGGCGTCCAAAGCCCGCAAAGGATAGCGGGCAATAAGGCTTCCGGCCGTGTCCATCAGGGACTGCGAGTAGGGAAGCAGCAGATACTCTTCACGAGAGTGGATAGCGTAAGACTTGAGCAGGAGGGACAATTCCTCTATTGAGAGCTGCCCGGCGCGGCGTCTCCGGTAGAGAGCAGAAGCGGTTTCCAGAGGTGTGAGGAAAGTTTGATAAAAGATGATGCCAGGAGTCTGGAACAATCGACGGATATAGGCGGATCCCGCCTCGTTGAGGTAGCGCTTAACAAGGGCGCTCGTATCGAGAAGATAGATCACACCCGATCTTCGCGCTCTTCGATGATCTGGCGACTCAAGCCGGTGAGTTTTTTGCCAATCTTCAGGACCCGCTTCATATCTACGGGGCCTTTCACTGGCCCTACAAGGGGATCGAGTCCCGGGCAGCCCCTACGGGCTACCCCTTTTTCCAGGAGGTACCGTTCCAGTGTCTCTTTTGTCCACTTCTTGAGTCTCTTTGGCTTGTCATCCCTCGAAGGGGGTGAGCTTTCTTTAGCAGCAGTTTCAGAAGCGACCAGATGCCGCCGCGCTGCTTCGCGCAAAAGCTCGCTGCGGGTCCGATGTTCCTCCCGAGCTCTACGGTCCAGTTTTTTCAGCATGTCTTCCGGCATGGAGACCATAAAACGGGCCATGGGGTATGCTCCTTCTGATAGAAGATTGATATACGATTTCAACAGAGGGGTCAAGGCTGGAAGGGTGTTGAAACACTCTGTTCTCAGGCTGGTCAAAGATGTTGTTTAGAACGCTCCTGTGCGGATGCCGCCGAGATACGGGAGCAGGCGGTTTCCTTGAAAAAGCGGCGAACTCAGATCCACTGAGAGGAATTTAACCTGCCGCTATCTCTGTTGTTTGATCTATTCAGGAGTGGTAAAAATACACCAAGGGCTCTTAATGAGGAGGGAAACTGTGGCAAAAGCGGCAAGTCGGAGCAATGAAAAAGCTCACCAAATTTCCGCGGTTACCCGGCGCTTGCGTGAGAAATCCCGTGTCATGAAAACTCTGAAGGCTTTGGCTTGTGATCCGGCTTTTACTGTTCCTCCGGGGTCATCCCGAAAGTGTCGCGCCGTCAAGCCCCTTAAGGGTAAAGGCATTCCTGCCTCCAGGCTCCTGGTAATGGATCGCCGGTGATCTTTTACAACCTTGATGCCAGCGCGTGGGTCAAACGTTACTACTGGGAAACAGGAACGACCTGGGTGCAGAGCCTGTTTGCTCGTGGCTCGACAGTGCAGTGTTCCATATTGCAATAGTACGTGAGCGATCAAACAAACCGTTAAAAAACCAGCCTGTTACCTTTTCCTGCTTTTAATTTCCTTCATCGGTTTCGCGTCACGTTCGAGTTTGACCGCTCCACTCTGATTCTCAGGAGAATTTCAGCTTGATTGCTGTCTTGCTGGGGTTTGGTGAGATTGTAGGCTCCCAAAACGACCTTTTGGAATTCCGAAGAGCTAAAAGGTCCTCACCGATCATATAGGAGTAATTGTGAGTCTCGGCGGTCATAGGGAAAATGGCAAAAAGGCAAGCTAGACATCAGCTCACCTTACAAGCGCGCAAGGAACTTGTTCTCGCAACTCAAAAAGGATTGTCTAGAAATCAAATCCAGACCCCCAGGTTTTCCGCCTTTATGCCTCTGCCTTCATCTTTAGGCTTGTCATAATACCGCCAAATCGCTTAAAATCCTCAGAAATTTGAGTTCATATAAGGACCGTGATGGGAAACCGCGCGGAGGTAGAAAAGCGGCTGTGGGATGTGGGGATGATCTGATGGTAGATTCAACGCTCAAATCGTCAGACTCTTTTGTCCCGGTGCTGGGATTGACCTTCCTTCGCTACGCGGGAAGAGGGGAGGATCGACAGTGACAGTTCGCGATCCAAGACGTGCCCCCTTTTGCGGTCCTGCTGGGCACGGTTCCCTGAACCCATGACGCAAGACACTTTCAAAGACATTGAAAAACTCGAAGCGGACCTCTGGGAGGCCGCGGACAACCTCCGCGCCAACTCCAAGCTCACTTCCAGCGACTACTTCATGCCCGTGCTGGGCGTGATCTTCCTGCGGCACGCGGCCAACCGCTTTGAGGCAGCGCACTGGCAGATTGAGGAGGACCAGGCCAGCGGCAAGATGCCGAAGCGCAAGGTGGTGCCCGAAGACTACCTCCGTCGCCGCGCCCTCTGGTTACCGGAAGCGGCCCGTTATGACTTCATCATGCAGCAAGCTGCCATCAGCGGCAGCGATCTGCCGAAGCTCGTCACCGAGGCGATGACCGCTATCGAGAATGAGTTCGAGCCCCTTCAGGGCGTGCTGCCCAAGGACTTTGGCATCTTTGAAACCAAGGTGCTCGAAGACCTGATGCGCCTGTTCAACAGTGAACAGATCAAGCAGGCCACCGGCGACGTCTTCGGGCGCATCTACGAATACTTTCTCGCCAAGTTCTCCATCCAGAAAGCGCACGACAACGGCGAGTTCTTCACGCCGTCCTCGATCGTCCAGACCATCGTCAACGTCATCGAACCAGAGCACGGCACGATGTTCGATCCGGCCTGCGGCTCGGGCGGCATGTTCGTGCAGTCCAGCCACTTCATCGAGCACGAGGGCGGGGACACGGCCAAGAAGGTCGTCTTCTACGGCCAGGAAAAAAACCGAGACACCATCCGCCTCGCCAAAATGAACCTTGCCGTCCATGGGCTGGAGGGGAAAATCGCTGAGGCCATCACTTACTACCAGGACGAACACACCCTGGTCGGCAAGAGCGACTTCGTCATGGCCAATCCGCCCTTCAACGTGGATCTGGTGGATGCCGAGCGCATCAAGACCGACCCGCGCCTGCCCTTCGGCCTGCCGGGGGTGAACAAGAACAAGAAAGTTTCCAACGGCAATTACCTCTGGATCTCCTACTTCTGGAGTTATCTGAACGGAAAAGGCCGCGCCGGCTTCGTCATGTCCTCGCAGGCCAGCAGCGCAGGTCACGGCGAAAAGGAGGTGCGCAAGAAAATTGTCGAGACCGGCGACGTGGACGTAATGATCTCCATCCGCTCGAACTTCTTCTACACGCGGACGGTGCCATGTGAACTCTGGTTCTTCGACCGCGCCAAGCCGAAGGAGCGCCGCGACCAGGTGCTGATGCTCGACGCCCGCAACATCTACCGCAAGGTCACACGCAAGATTTACGACTTCTCGCCGGAGCAGATGCAAAACCTCTCCGCCATTGTTTGGCTCTATCGCGGTCAGCGAGACCGGTTCCTCGCGCTCGTGAAGCAGTATCTCAACTTCGTCTGCACCGAGAGCGCGGCGATTCCGCAAACCCTTACCGCTTTCGAGACCACGCTGGCCAACCTGCAAACGCGTTTCACCAACCTGACGAGGGCCATGGAGAAACACGCCGAGCTTGACGCCGACAAGAAACAGACGCTGACCGATGCCACCGCCGAACTAAGGGAGGCTGCCAAGCCGTATGAAGCCGACCGCGCCAAGCTGCTCATCGCGCTAGACAGCTTCGGCAAGAATTTCGCCAAGGCGCTACCGGAGGCGAACGACAAACAGCACGCTGTCCGGAAAGCTTTCGACCCCATCGCTGAGCGGATTAAAGGACTCATCAAACAAGTCGACCTGCTCTACAAGCTCACCGCCCGCGTGGCCGACCTGGGCAGCGAGTTGGCGGGTGATGAAGCCATCGCCGTCGCCTACGACCGCCGCGCCGCGGGCAAGCTGGTGAAGCAACTCGACGACGAGCGCAAAGCTGCCGTCGAACAGCTCAAACACGCGGTCTACTTTCACCGGCAGATGGCGTGGCTGCAGGACCGCTTCCCCAACGCCGAGCTGCAAGCCGTGCCGGGGCTCGTGAAGCTGGTGGATCGTAAGGAAATTGAAGCCGCCGACTGGAGCCTCACGCCCGGCCGCTACGTTGGCGTGGCTCCGCCTGAGGAAGATGAGGATTTTGACTTCGAAGGCACCTTGCGCGACATTCACACCGAGTTAGCCGATCTGAACAAGGAGGCATCCAAGTTCGCGGCAAAGATTCAGGAGAACTTCGAGGAACTGGGCGTATGAGCTGGTCGACGCGCCGCCTCGGCCAACTCGGCCACGTCTCGCGGGGACGATCTCGGCATCGTCCCCGCGATGCCGCCCACCTTTACGATGGGCCGTATCCGTTCATCCAGACTGGCGATGTGAAACATGCCGGGCTGTACATCACTGAGTATCAACAGTCCTACAGCGAGGCCGGGCTCGAGCAAAGCAAGCTTTGGCCAGCAGGAACACTCTGCGTCACGATCGCCGCGAACATTGCCGACACGGCAATCCTTGGAATTGACGCATGTTTCCCCGACAGCGTCATCGGATTTATTGCTGACCCCAATGAGGCTGACACAAAGTTCGTCAAATACCTCTTTGACGCGACAGTGCAGCGACGCGCCCAGCAGTTCACGCAAGGCGCAGCACAAGACAATCTGAGCCAAGAGAAGCTTCTTTCAATCGAGTTCCAGGTTCCGCGAGTCGACGAGCAAAAGCGCATCGCCGACATCCTCTCCGCCTACGACGACCTGATCGAGAACAACCGGCGGCGGATGGCGCTCTTGGAGGAAGCGGCGCGGCAGCTTTACCGAGAGTGGTTCGTCCGCCTCCGCTTCCCCGGCCGCGAGCACACCCGCTTCATCGACGGCGTGCCGGAGGGGTGGGAGCGCGTGCCACTCGGCGAGCGCGTCACTCTGAACTACGGCAAGTCGCTCAAGGCGGATGAACGCATTGACGGGCCATTCCCTGTTTATGGTTCAAGCGGCATCGTCGGCAGCCATGAGAAGTCGCTTACGATTGGGCCCGGGATTATCCTTGGTCGCAAGGGTAATGTCGGCAGCGTGTTTTGGTCGAGCAAGGACTTCTAAGCAATTGACACTGTCTATTTCGTGGATGCGCAGACGAGCAACCTCTACCTGTTTTACGCGCTCAAACACATGCACTTTATCAGCACGGATGTTGCGGTGCCTGGCTTGAATCGTGACTTGGCTTACAGCCGTCCGCTGCTTGTGCCATCAAAGAACGTGCTCTGGGAATTCTTGGAAGTTGTTTCCCCCATCCACGAGCAGTTGGACAAGCTGGATGAGATGAACCAAAAACTCCGCGCCGCGCGCGACCTGCTGCTGGCGCGGCTGATGAGCGGGGAGATTGCCGTCTGAGCTTTTGTATTCTATTATGGCTTAATTGCTTGTGAGGCAATTTGGGCTTTATAGTGTACAGTCATGAAAAAAAGGCTAGGACGACTGGAGCAGCAGCTATTTGCCTTCGTTCAGCTCCGCAAACTTCGGACGCTGCGCACGGGCGACCTCAGCGGCCCGCTTCAGATTACCACGAAACAAGAGAGTGAATTACTCAGCCGGCTGTCACGCGCCGGCATGATCGCACAGGTGCGTCGCGGACTGTATCTCGTACCGGAGCGCCTGCCGCTGGGCGGACAGTGGAGCCCGGATGAGGGCTTGGCTTTAAACACGCTTTTCGACGCCCAGAAGGGGCGCTATCAAATATGCGGTCCAAATGCTTTTAACCGTTACGGCTTTGACGAGCAGGTGCCGACGCGAGTGTATGTCTATAACAATCGAGAGTGGGGCGACCGCCGCATAGGATCGGTGACGCTGATCCTGATCAAAGTAGCGGACAGACGATTGGGTGACATCGAGACGATGGAAACGGCGGAGGGTTCAAAAACGGTTTATTCCTCGCGCGCTCGTACTTTGCTCGACGCGGTGTACGACTGGTCGCGCTTCAATAGCCTGCCGCGAGCTTATCAGTGGATTCGCAACGAGCTGAAATCAAAGCGAGTCACGCCGTCCGAGATGGTTTCAGTCACGCTCAAGTATGGCGACATCGGGACGATTCGCCGGATGGGTGCGCTGTTGGAGCGAGAAGGCGTGGCGGGTCCGCTGCTGAAGAAACTGGAGCGGGCATTGAAGCCAACGACGAGCCTGATTCCGTGGATACCCACCAAACCGAAACGAGGCACGGTGAACCGCCGCTGGGGAGTCATGATCAATGAGCAAAGCTGAACCGCCAGCCATCTATGCTCACGAAGACGCGGTGCTGTTCCGTGAAGCCGTGGGCTTTACGGCAGCGGAGACCGGATTTGCGGCGCGGCTGATCGAGAAGGACTATTTCTGCACGGTCTTGCTCGCCTACCTGTCCGCCGCCGCTGGCGCCGAGCTAGTCTTCAAAGGCGGAACATGCCTGGCAAAGGTACATTCCGAGCTGTACCGCCTCAGCGAGGACTTGGATTATACTATTCCGGTTCCTGTGGACGCTAAGCGCAAGGAACGGAGCAACCGAGTGGAGAGCGTAAAGACGGCTCTAAACGGTTTGAAGCGAGCGATTCCCGCGTTTCAAGTGATCGACGCTTTGAAAGGAGCGAACAGGTCAACGCAATACCTTGCGGGTGTCGCATACAGTTCATTACTGAGTGAACAGAAGGAAGCGATCAAAATCGAAATCAGTCTGCGCGAGCCGTTAATCACACCTGCTGTAAATGGCGAGGCGCAAACGCTGTTGCGCAATCCCATTACGAATAAGCCGATGGTTTCGCCGATCTCTTTGCCTTGTATCGCTAAGACCGAAGCCCTCGCAGAAAAATTTCGTGCCGCTTTGTCGCGGCGTGAGCCGGCCATCCGTGATTTCTACGATATTGACCATGCGGTTCGAAAGGACGGGCTGCAACCAGAGTCTGCGGCGTTCGTGGAACAAGTGAGGCAAAAGCTGGCGGTGCCCGGCAACGATCCGGTCGATGTTTCACGGGAGCGCCTTGCAGCACTGCGCCAGCAGGTCGAGCCGCAGTTACGGTCAGTGTTGCGGGAAGAGGACTTCTCAGAGTTCGACTTATACCGTGCCTTCGACATTGGAGTGACGATGGCAAAAGCGGTTGAGTCGCGATGATTACCGACATCAACAGCGAAGACCGGCTGGTCCAAAGGACGTTCGCTGATCACCTGCGGGATGCGCTGGGCTGGGAAAGTGTCTACGCCTACAACGACGAGACCTTTGGGACAAGCGGCACGTTGGGACGCGCCAATGAACGCGAAGTTATGCTGGTCAGGGACCTACGGGAGGCTCTTCGGCGTTTGAATCCCCAATTACCGGAGAGCGCGCGCGAGCTGGCGGTCGAGAAACTCACGCGCGTGGATTTATCACGGTCGCTGGTGCAGCACAACCGCGAGTTTTACGATTATATCCGCAACGGCGTTCCGGTCGATTGGCGCGACGCCGAGGGCGAAACGCGATACGCTTTGGCTCAGCTGGTGGATTTCCGCACCGCGACCAACAACCGCTTCCTCGCCGTGCGCGAGCTGAAGATTCAGGGTGTGCGTGTGCCGCACTATAACCGGTGGGCGGACCTCGTATGTTTCGTCAACGGGCTGCCGCTGGTTTTCATCGAATTGAAGGCGGTGCATCTGAATATCCGCCGCCGGATTCGAAGGGAGGTAGTCGCCGATGAAATCTCCTCTCAAAGTTTCGGGCATCGAAGCCAGCGGCCGCAGAGGCGATCCCCACTGCATTTATTTTAGTGACCCCGACGGCCACCGCTTGCAGCTTCTGACGCCGGGGGAGCAGTGACAGGCGTTTATATTGCCCGTTGCTGTTGACTCACCCCGAGTCAGTCGAGTAGCCTTCCAACCATACACGGGGTCGGAGGGCATGCTTGGCAGAGCGGGCATATATCATCCCCTACAGCGGGAATGCCAGGAAAAGACACTATCACAGGACAGAGAGGGGTCGAGTGGCGGATTTTGTAGTGCAGCTTGAGGTGGAAGTGAAGGGCGAATGGAGGCCGGTGATCCGCTATGATTGTTCACATGAATTCGTCCACAGAGATTGCTATAATCTCAAGGGAAAGCAAAAAAAAGAGGAGATTAATTTAGGTTACGAAGAGGCATTGACCCTTGCCGATGAGGATATCGACGACAATTGGGAGCGCTATAGCTCGAATTTCCTGAGAGGGAGGTACCCGTGAATATTTTTGAGGTAAAAAACACTGAGTTGGTGAAAGAATTTAACCGATATGTTCGCGAGCATCCGGCATTTGCCGACGATATCCCAAAGAATGCTGTGGTCGTTATGCAATTAGAGGGAGATCGGAAGTTCAACCAGTGGAGCCGCAAACTAGCTGAGAGCCATGCCGAAAAGGGCCAGCCCATAGTGTACGTGCATATCCGGAAAATAAAGCCGCTGCGGTCCCGTATTGAAAAGGTGGAACTAAAGAGAGTAGCGTGAGGAGTTCCGTGCAACAAAAAGCCGGTTCGCTCTCCGATCGAAGAGTTGGCAGTAGAGCGGTCAGCTTAATTTTTGTCTCTGGATCTTTGATCCGGTTGCATCTACGAACGGACAACCTCGATGGCCTCTGGCTTCGAACTAATCCTTGCTCCTTGGTGGAAGTTCCTGATTGCGCGTCTCATAAACTCCGCGTCTTATCTCGTGGCGAGTAGCCTCTATGCCTGACGTTCGGACTATCCATGTATTTATCGCCTCGCCGGGTGACCTGCCGGTTGAGCGGCGTGCGTTCAAGGATGTGATCGACGAACTCAACTCCGGCTTTGGAGACGGAGCCGGAGTGAAGTTCTTGCCGCTTGGCTGGGAAGATACGCTGGCGACGACCGGGCGGCGCTCGCAGAGTGTGATCAACAAGGAGATCGACCGCTGCGACGTGTTCGTTCTGGCTTTGCATCGGCGGTGGGGGCCGGAAGGCCCGGGCGCCCAGCCCTACCCGTCGT
>Ga0080064_1005029_pt1 | contig 16071 bp, 19 predicted proteins | sample Subgrocontami54m_FD_69260 | JGI IMG/M metagenome (GOLD analysis project Ga0080064, IMG submission 69260) | Subsurface groundwater microbial communities from S. Glens Falls, New York, USA - GMW46 contaminated, 5.4 m (SPADES assembly) (version 2) ...
CGCGGCCCCAGCTTCGTCATCGTGACGCACGACCCCGGCATCGCTGCGCGCACCCAGCGCGTGCTGCGCCTGCAGGATGGGGTGCTGAATCCGGATTGATCGACGGGAAGGTGAAATGGTCTGGTCCCGTGATTTTGGACGAGGTGTTCAAGAAAAGAACAGCGTGATGAAATGCACTATCTGCAAGACCGGTCATACTCACCCCGGTATTGCCACCGTTACGCGGCAAGGCGACAACGCGGTGGTGGTCCTTCGTAACGTACCCGCAGACATTTGCGAAGACTGCGGCGAGTATTATTTGGTGGTGTGACTCCGACCGCGAATGTCGTCTTGGCACCAAATTATGCTCCCGCGGCGTACAAAGAAGTGTGCACCACAGCTTCCGGTTTGCCAAATTGAAGGTTGAAGGGTAGGTCTCAGGAGCAGGTCCACTACCAACGTCCAATCTCGTGTGCCAGCAATCGGTACGCGAATATGCTCATTACACCGCGGGCAGGGGAAATGTGCCCACTTAAGATATCCTTCGCGGATTTCGCAGAATAGAAGGCCTCCTACCAACTCATCCTCGTCAGGAGTGTCTTCGACAAACACTGTCAAAAAATCGGGGCGCTGGCATATGCCAATACGGATTAGCCATTCGACCCACGAAAGTAGGGGGCGTATCATCCAGCGATATCTAAGAAGGGCATCATGTCTCCGCGCCCGTCATATCGGCGCTGATAGCAGAGCTTGCATTCCGGTTTGGATTGGCCCTCGGGAACCGTATCCGCGTCTTTGACTTCGTTTAATCGGCGCACGCGCTCGGAGCAGGATCCCGAAATACCGCGGAAACCAACTAATCTTTGGAACAGCTCATTTACAGCCATCGTGGCTACTTCCGTAGTGAACGTCACAACTACCGGACTGGGGTCAGGCGCGTTCGGTATGTAGCCTGCGCGTCGCCGCTGCTCGTGGAGAATCGGATCGTGTCGGCGAAGATCCTCTTCTAACATCCGTTCGGGTCGGATCAACGCTCTGCAAACCTGACATGGATTTCCAGGTTGTACGACCGTTACTCGACCATCAAACGTGTCATACCCAGATTCGCTGTTCGGCTCGATGAGTAGCCCAAGATCGATAACCGGGATCAAGTAGAAATGCGCAATGCGGTTCAGTAGGTTGCGTCCGAGATGGTCATCGGTACATCCAAAGATAATATCGCAGGACCGTAGGGCGTCGCGACATCTATTGTCGTCCACATCAAAGGGAAATCGGGCTACGGCCAGCGGGAAACCAATCTCCGCAATAGCTTCCCCGACGACGTCAACTTTCAAGCGGCGAAGATTTGCGTCGTAGCGCGTGGAGAAATGCAACCGATTCAGGTTAGTATCGTCAACGCGGTCGGCATCAAAAAGGGCTATGCGACGGATTCCAATTCGGCTTAACAGACTGACCACAGCGGAGCCTGTCCCGCCGCAGCCGGCGATGCCAACCCTTAGCTGCGCCAAATCTTGGATAGCGAATGATCCGAAAGCTCTTGCTTGGCGGTCAAGCTCCGCAGGAACACTGCCTATTCCGCGACCGGGGTACCAGAATTGCCATCGTTGTCCGATCACGCGAATGAGTTCAACAGGGTACGGATTGAGATCACTATTGTACGCACGAGCAACAAGCTGTCCTTGTCCATCCATGACGACCGAAAAATGAGGACGAGGACTTTCTAGCCTATCAAACGCAATTTGGAACAACTCTTTTTCCGCAATATCGTCGTCAGCGGAAAATCCAAGCGGCCCATTCGGATGTGAGTGAACGACGGCGACCGCCAATTCCTTCGGCTCGGCTTGCTTGAGAGTGTCAAAAAATGGTGTGGTCGACCAAGTCATCTTGGTCTGTCTGCGCTCGAGAAAAACGCTTTCATCGACTTCAATGAGCTGACGTACAACCGCACGTTCTTCGACTTCCCTTGTCCATGGATCGATAATCCTTGATCGACCGCACAGTAAGAGAGCCGCGTATTCTCGGTCGTCACGCAGTACGCTAGCTTCAAGCGCAGCTCGGTGTTCTTCGAGAATAGTAAGCGTGTATCGGGTCATGCTTTACGCAGTTCCGCACGAACGTATTGCAGGTAAGTTTGAAGGCCGTCAACCCCGACTCGCCATTCGGCATCAGTGAGATGGCGAGACCAGAATTGCCACGGCCGGCTGAAGATTGTGTTGTTGCCGTTTGCGCGGTCCGGCTCCGTCGCATCAGTGCGCTTCAAGCGGGGGCTCGTGTAGAAGCTGTCCAACTTTGTCGTGGCATAGCCAGTCGGGATGAGAATCATCAGTTCGCAGCAATTGCAAGAAGAAAGTTTCCCGTTGTCGTCCGCATGCAGATTTCCCTCGAATTCGAACTTCGGAAAGACGATCCCCCGGCGGATTTGTCCATCCGGCAGCTGCTCCGTTTCTAGACGATGCTCCAATTCCTTCTCGCGAAGGAAATCGTGATCGTCCTCAGGAAGGAAGCTCATGCGCCAGGTGAAGTGGTCGGCTTACGAGTCGTGAACTTCTTGATGCCGTGCGGTTCCGCGCGTTCATCCAGATCGACGTCCTTATTGTCGGCGATCTCCGGATCGGTTCCTGGGCCCGGCACAATTTGATTAACTACCCAATCTGCGAGGCTGCCAGCAAGCGTCTTGATTTGCGAGCCCGTGATGAGTTGCTGCGGCCAGGTTTTTTCCTGCTTGTTCACGATAAGCTTAAACGGATGATGGTCTGACATTTCTATTCCTTTCGCATTTCGCCGCAAATACGGCAATTCGATGCACTCGAGCGGAGTACGTGTTACTTTTCCTTCGTCACGCCCTTGAATGGTTTCGGATCGGCTTTCTGATCCAGAAAACGGCCAGTTTCGGTGTCCCGCTTTACCCAGTGCTCGGTATGCGGGTTATAGGTCTGAGACCGCTCGCGGACGGCGCCGACCCGGTGATGGTCGCCAAAGGGGGCATTTTTTGCCATAATATTTCTCCTAAATATTTGAAACATTTAAGGAAAGTATTGACATTAAACTTTCCATTGGTTATAGTTTACAAAATAACCATTAAATTGTCAAGTTTGTAAACTTTTGGAGAGGCCATGATAGGAGCGCGAATAAATCAAGCACGGAAAGCAACCGGGCTGTCGTTGCGCGCACTCGCCGATAAAGCCGGCGTCACGGCGATGGCGATTTCGAAGTACGAAACCGGCAAGTCAACGCCTTCTTCAGGCGTGCTGTTGTCACTGGCGAAGGCGCTCAATGTACGAACCGAATACTTCTTTCGGCCGGTCAAGGTCGAACTGCAGGAGGTTAATTACCGCAGACAATCCAAGCTGCCTGTGAAGGCGCTGCAGCAGATCAAGGGTGATGTTCTGGAGCAACTCGAACGCTTTCTAGAATTGGAGCGCTTTCTGCCCAAGGGGCCGCTGCAAGCATTCACGTTGCCCGAGAATCTGCCCAGCACGATAACGAACTACGCAGAAATTGAGCAGATCGCAGCTATGCTGCGAGAGGCCTGGGATTTGGGTGTCGATCCGATACCTGTGCTGACTGACATGCTGGAAGAACGTGGGGTGAAGGTATTCCAATCTCAGGCGCTCCATGGCGATGGTTTCGACGGCATGGCGGCGACGGTTAACGGCATTCCCCTAATCGTGGTGGGTAGCGGTTGGCCAGGGGATCGACAGCGCTTCACGCTTGCCCACGAACTGGGACATCTGATTATTAAGGGGCGGCTTGCGACCGATCTAGACGAAGAATCGGCCGCGAATCGCTTTGCCGGCGCGTTTCTCGTACCCCAATCAGAAGTCCGCAAAGAGCTTGGCGAACGCCGCACATGGCTGGAGCCCAAGGAACTGGCTGCGCTGAAGAAATCTTACGGATTGAGTATGGGCGGCTGGATGCATCGCGCGAACGATTTGGGGATTCTCTCCGACGCGCATTATCTTGAGATGGTCAAGTTTTTCCGCGTCCGCGGTTGGCACAAGAAAGAGCCGGGAGATCCGTTTCCAGCCGAGCAGCCGCAATTATTCGAGCAATTGGTCTTTCATGCGCTCGCCGAGGATCTCATCAGCGAATCGAAAGCTGCCGAGCTGCTGCGCAAGTCGTTGACTGACTTTCACGCAATGCGGGACATGGGCCATGCCCGGACAGCTGCTGATAAGTGATGCAAATGTCCTGTTCGATATGGACGCCAGCGGCCTGCTGCCTAAAATGTTCGCGCTCGACTATACGTTTGCTGTGCCTGATATATTGTTCGACGAAGAATTGCATGCGCAGCATCCCGAGCTTCCGAAACTCGGGTTGCGCAGGCTTGAATTGCGGCAAGAGGCTGTGCAGGATGTTGAATACCTTGTCGAGAAGTATGCGGATACCGGCGCCAGCATTAATGACCTCGTCGCTTTGGCGCTTGCGCGCCAGGAGCAGTGCCTACTATTGACCGGCGATGCCAAATTGCGCATCGCCGCCAGGGGTGAGCAGGTTGATTTTCATGGTACGCTTTGGTTGATTGAACAAATGGTCGAGTCCCGTGTTATTACGGGCAGACAAGCAGGCGTCGCCTACCGCAAAATGCGCGAGGCCGGGAGGCGGCTGCCGTGGGACGAAATAGAAAAACAACTGGCTTCGTTCCGCAGGTAAACGGATAGCACCAAATTAAAATATGTCGGTGATATGGCTATTCGAAAAGACCAAATCCTGAATCCAGAAGCCGGCGACGTCTAAATGCCTACACTCAACTGGATTGGCAAGGACGCTGTCGTAAAGCATCACAAGGATGTGCCGTATCGGCTGTTGGAGCCGGTGGCCGAGCTTTCCTGCGGCGACACGGCAATCGGTAACCTGATAGTGCAGGGGGACAACCTGCATGCGCTTAAAGCGCTGCTGCCTCGTTACGCCGGCCAGGTGAAGTGCATCTACATCGACCCGCCGTACAACACTGGCAATGAGGGTTGGGTGTACAACGACAATGTCAATAGTTCGGAAATTCGCAATTGGCTGGGCAAGGTAGTCGGCAAGGAAGGCGAAACTCTGGATCGCCATGATCGCTGGCTGTGCATGCTGTATCCGCGGCTTGTCCTACTCAAACAGTTCCTCCGCGAGGACGGAGCTATCTTCGTCTCCATTGATGACAACGAAGTGGGGAACCTGCAGGCACTTATGCGGGAGGTCTTTGGTTCGTCTAATGAAGTCGCAACGATTGTGTGGGAAAAGGGTAAGAAGGGGGATTCCAAACTCGTCTCTGTGACCCACGAATATATCGTGGCGTTCGCGCGGAGCAAGACACACTTGGCGGCTAATAATGTCCGTTGGCGCCGCAAGAAACCGGGCGCGGACGACGTTCTCGAGTATTACAACACCCTGCGGCAGCAACATGGTGACGATCACGGCAAGATTCGCAAAGAAATGGTGACTTGGTATCGCAGCCTTCCGAAGGATGACCCACGCAAAGCGCATAAGCACTACAACTGGTCCGACCAACGCGGACTGTATTTTGCGGCTGACTTTGCAGGTCCGGACGATGGCCGAGAAAATCGTCCACGTTACACGATTTATCATCCTATCACTCTCCAACCATGCGCTATTCCTTCGACGGGTTGGAGGTGGGAAGAAGATACAACAACGGCCGCACTTGCCGAAAATCCGCCACGCATTCATTTCGGAAAGGATCACACGACTATACCAAATCGAAAAAGTTACCTTTTTGAGATTGACGAGGAACCCATGCAGAGCGTGTTCTACAAAGATGGACGCGCAGCAACGCTGGAAGTCGAGGCGATTCTTGGCCCCGGAGAGTTCCCATTTCCCAAGGATTCGGATGTAATCGCGGACCTTATTAGCATGGTCGCCGGCCCGGGAGATATTGTGCTAGATAGTTTTGGGGGTTCCGGAACCACTGCTCACGCCGTTTTAAAGCGTAACCAGCATTTGAAGAAGCCGCTCCGTTTTATTTTAGTGGAACTTGACGACAATGTCGCTCGGCACAAGACGCGAGAACGGGTGCGGAAAGCTATTGAGGGCTACACCCCATTGGTTGGAAAGAAGCGGCACCGAGTGGCCGGGCTCTCAGGTGGTTTCCAGTTCTGCAAACTCTCCGAAGAGCCGCTTTTCACGGCGGCGGGTCAGATTCGTGCGGATGTAAGCTTCGGCCAACTCGCGGAGTTTGTCTGGTTCGCCGAGACCGGCACAGGCTATTCGGGGAATGGCGGTTCGCCGCTGATCGGAATACATGACGGCCGCGCGATTTATCTGCTCTATAACGGCATACTCACAGACAAGTCGGTTGCGGGAGGCAACGTGCTGACCGGGGCAGTATATGACGGCCTGCCGCGCCATGATGGTCCAAAGGTGATTTATGCCGCCGCGTGCCGCCTCGGGGCGGCCCGGCTTACACGCGAGGGCATCGTGTTCAAGCAAACACCTTACGCGCTGGAGGTCTGACCCATGACGACCTTTCAGCCCAAGAACTACCAAGCGCAAGTGCTGGAAAGCATCGAGGCCTATTTCCGCGCATGCCACGAGTTGCCGAGCCCAAGCATTGCATTCAACGCTGTCACTGAACGTCTGTGGGGCAAAGGGCTAGCTTACAGTCCGATCGCGGGCTTCCCACCCGATATGCCGTACTTCTGTCTGCGTGTGCCGACAGGCGGCGGCAAGACGTGGCTCGCGGCGAAGAGCGTGCTGCTCGTCAACACGCACTTGCTGCGCAGCGAGCACAGCGTAGTCTTGTGGCTGGTGCCGTCCAAGGCGATTCGCGAGCAAACCATCAAGGCGCTCAAAGATCGCAACCATCCGTATCACGCCGCCCTCAGAGACGCAGGGCCGGTCACGGTGCTCGATCTGGATGAAGCCAAGAACGTGACCCGCGCCACGTTGGAGACTTCGACTACGGTAATCGTTTCTACCCGGCAGGCGTTCCAGGTCGAGGATGCGGAAATCCGTAAAGTGTACGAATCGAACGGCGCACTGATGCACCATTTCGAGCATCTCACCCAGGAACAGCGCGCTGAGTTGCTGAAGGATGGTGAGATCACGCCGTATTCGCTCGCGAACGTGCTGAGGCTGCGTCGGCCGTTCCTCATTGTTGACGAAGCGCACAATAGCCGCACCGAGTTGAGCTTCGACACGCTGGCGCGCTTCCGGCCGAGCGGCATTGTGGAGCTGACGGCGACGCCGGATATGGTCAAGACGCCGAGCAACGTGCTGCATAGCGTTTCCGCCGCCGAGTTGAAGGGCGAGGAGATGATCAAGCTGCCGATCGTGCTGGAAACCGAACCCAATTGGCAGCAATGTCTGGCAGACGCGATCGCGCGGCGCGGCGAATTGCAAACGTTGGCGGAACAGGAGCGGCGCAGGGGAGCGGTTTATCTGCGCCCCATAATACTGATACAAGCGGAGAAACGCCGACAGGGCGTGGAAACGCTGGACGTGGAACGGGTGCGCAAAGAATTGGCCGACAACCACCGCGTGCCACCAGAGGAAATCGTCATCGCTACGGGTGAAGAACGCGGCTTGGAGAAGATCGATTCCGATTACGCGCACGGCATGGCCGACGAAGCGTGTCCGGTGAAATTCGTAATCACCCAGCAGGCGCTGGCCGAAGGCTGGGATTGCCCTTTCGCCTACATTCTCGTGAGCATGGCGACGCTGCATTCAGCCACGTCGGTAGAGCAACTGCTGGGACGCGTGCTGCGCCAACCGGAGGCGCGGCACCGCGAAGCGCGCGCGCTCAATCAGTCGTATGCGTTCGTGGTATCGCGGGATTTCGGTGAAACGGCGCGCAGCCTGCGCGATCGCTTGGTCGAGGCTGCAGGCTTCGAGCGCCGTGAAGTCGCCGAATTCGTGGTGGCGGCCAAGCCAGAGCAGGCGCCACTGGATATCGAAAGCCATGCTGGGCGCATAGTGATTCATCCAGTAGACGTTCCGTTGCCGGAAAAACCCAATCTGCGCAGCATTCCCAAGGATCTTCGCGACAAACTGGCGTGGGACGATAAGGCCCAAACGCTGACGATCTCGCAGCCGCTGACGCCGGAGGAAGAGGAAGCCGTCAAACTGGCGGTGAAGAGCGAGCCTGCGAAACACGCGATTCAACAGGCTGCCGAAGCAAGCCGCACTAAAGCAGTCGAGTTCTTCCAGACACCGGCGGAACAAGGATTGCGCTTTGCGGTGCCGCAAATTGCATTGGCAGTGCAGGGTGTGCTCGCGTTGTTCGATGATCCCGAAGTGCTGGACTACCCGTGGGATCTTTCGACCTACAGCGCAACGCCTGACGCGGATCAGGTATCGATTCTGAATGCCGCGCTTAAGGTGTCCGAAGGTGGAGAAATCGATGTCGATGGAGAGACGGGAAGAGTCACGACTCGATTCATCGCCGACCTTCAGCGCGATCTGGGGCTCGCTTACCGACCCGAACATTGGGATGAAGTGAAGCTTGCGGCATGGTTGTGCCGCAATCTGCCTGAACCTTCGGTAACCCATGCCAAGAAGCAGGCGTTTGTCGCAAAGTGGACGAAAGAACTTCTTGAGCGGCCAGGCTATGACCTCGGACGAGCGAACCAGCAAAAGTTTCTCATACGCAATTTGCTCGAACGGAAGATACGGGAATTGCGTTTGGCCGCGGTTAAACAGGCGTATCAGCAAACCCTGTTTGGGGATGGACGTGAACTGCGGGTGAAGGTAGACGATGCGTATCGTTTCGAGTTTCATCCGCAGGCTTACGCGCCGAGCAGGGATTACGATCATCGCTTCGGCCACTTCGCGTTCCGCAAGCATTATTACAGCCGTATCGGCGATTTCGATAGCAAGGAGGAATTCGAATGCGCCGTTTGGCTGGACATGCAGGCGCAAAAAGGACGCATCGATTTCTGGGTACGCAATCTGGTGCGCAAGGAAGGATGCTCGTTCTTCCTGCAAAAAGCGGATGGACGTTTTTACCCGGACTTTCTCTGTCAATTGTCAGGCGGCATCAATCTGGCGGTTGAATACAAAGGCGCAAACATGTGGGGCAGTGCGGAAGATGACCGCCTGATTGGTGGATTGTGGGAAGAACTGTCTGGTGGTCACTGTCGTTTCGTGATGGTCACAGAAAAGAATTGGCCACAAATCGACGCGAAATTGTGACAGGGCTACGCGAGGGCCTCAAATAGAAGTTTTCATTTCGAACTTTTATACGACAAAACGCCAGAGAGCCGCATGGATATTGCCTCGCAGGGCGGTGTAAGGTGAGGAACGTAAGATGGAACGAATGCGAATATCGGGCAAGGACTTGGGTGCGCTGGCGCTGCCGTCGTTTTGCCCGCGCTGCTTCTGGGTGAGCCGCAAGGCACCCGGGGGACTGCCATACCAGATTTTCCCCGGTATTTTCAGTTCAATTGATTCCTACACCAAGAAGATCGTGCATGGCTGGTTCGATCGCAAGGGTGCCGCCCCGGCGTGGCTGGCTGAACTCGGCCAATCCAGGGTTACATTGATCCGCCGCATTTCTCGAAATTTCAGACGATCGATGAGCCGACGAATATCTTGCTTACAGGCGCACCGGACGCGATCTTCGTGCGCGGCGATGGCTCGCACTTAATTGGCGACTACAAGACTGCGCGTTTCACCAAGAGCCAGGATGCGCTGTTGCCGGTCTATGAAGTGCAGCTAAATTCCTATGCGCTGATCGCGGAGGCCGTTGGCATCGCGCCGGTCTCGGCGATTGCGCTGATCTACGCCGAACCGAGAACCGAACAGGCAGACGCCGACCGCGAAACGAGTCACGATGAGGGCGGTTTCACTATGGGGTTTGGCGCCAAGATAAGGCCGCTCGACTTGAATCCCGGAATGATTCGCCCACTGCTCGATCGCACGCGAGCAATTCTTGACATGCCAAAGCCGCCGCCTGTGCGCAGCGGCTGCAAGGATTGCGCGAAGCTTGACGGTTTAATTGGCCTAATTAGGTAATTCGGGGAAGTAGCCAGCACACACCTGGTGCGGCGGTCGGCGTGCCGATCATCGGCATAGCCTGAATGGTGGCAATGGACCTTTCCACGCGCTGCGCTACCTGCCGCGCTGCAGGCTCATTCTCGCGCGCGATGTATTCCAGGGTTTCTAGATACGCGGCTCGCGCGCTAGGCAGCCATTCAAGCGGCTTGGCGGCGCGGCGCTCTGGCATGCTTGGCAATCACGACGCGGGCCTCGTTGGACACCCGGCGGTGCGGCACTGTATCCAATCTCGCCAACTCCGCCTCGGCGCTACGCGCGGCGGCTACGTCCTCTTCGCATAGCTCGAATCCGTCCCTGAGCACGAATCGCAGCATGGTTTGAGGTGTGCGCCGCGCTTCGCGGGCGAGCTTCTCCAGGCGGCGTTGTTGCGCTTTGGTGAGTGCTGTCTGGGGCATGCGGGGTACTCCTTCCGGTAGCATGTGTGCGAATTGTAGCATCGGCGCGCAACGCGCCAACCGTCGACAGGAGTCGTTAGGACGCCTTCGTACAAACTCCAGCCTCAGTGCGTCAGGCGCGCCTGAACAGAGCGAGGAAGCCGCCCGCGAGCACGAATAACCCGCCGGAGCTGCGGTTCATCCAGCGTAAGGGCGCTGGTGAGCGCGCCCGCGTGCGTGCTGGCCGATGAGCCGACCGGCAATGTCGACCGCCACACCGCGGCGCAGGTGTTCGAACTGATGCTGGAACTCAATCGCAGCCGCGGCACCAGCTTCGTCATCGTGACGCACGACCCCGGCATCGCTGCGCGCACCCAGCGCGTGCTGCGCCTGCAGGATGGGGTGCTGAATCCGGATTGATTTTTACTACCGCTCGGCAGAGTCAGGGCGGCTCGATGTCCCTCATCCCCTGATCAGTGCAGCGCATCCATAGAGGACCAGGCCGACCAGGCCGCCGATCAGGGTGCCGTTGATACGAATGAATTGCAGGTCCTTGCCGATATTCAGTTCGAGCTGTTGTGTCATGTAACGTTCGTCCCAGCTGCGCACCTGATCGGAAATGAATTTGCCGATCCTTTCGCGATTTTCCTCGCATAGCGGTACTGCCGCCGCGAGAATCTGCTCATTGATCCAGGATTGCGTCTCTTTGTCGTCGCGCAATTTCTCGCCGAGGCCCAATGTGGCCGCGACGATACGCGCCCTTATCGAGGATTGCGGGCTGCAGAGGTCCAGTTCCAGCCAGTTCCTCAATTGCGTCCACAAGTCGCTTAGATACGCAGCGAGTTCGGGTTGTTTCAGGATCTGGTCGCGGATTTCCTCGCCCTTTGAGCGAAACGCCGGGTCGGATTTCAGTTTGACGATGAATTCCGCAACGAAAGTGTCGAACCTGGCGCGCAGGGGATGCCCCGGATCTTCGTCGACCTCATCGAGCAACCGCGACACCGCGTCAATTAGCTTCTTTGCGGAAAAGGAACCCATCATTTCGTCCACAGGAACGACGTTGAACAGGTATCTTCGCCAATTTTCGAATTCCTTGGCGATAAACTTGCCGACCTTGTCCTGTGCCGATTCATCGTCCAGCATTACGCGAAGCTGATGGATGGCCTCGTTCAGCAATTGCTGGTGCCGGCCACCCTGGGTCAGGGTGTCGAGAAGTTGGCCCCCGAGCGCGGCGAAATCAATCTGTTCCAGTTTGCTCACCACGGTGGCAAGGATAAACCGATGGATACGCTGGTCCTCGATCGCCCGAAGCCCATAGCTGATGGCCCTGATGCCATAGCTGCCGAGTGCCTCCGCCGATTCCGGTTTTGACAACCAAGCCGCAAGTTTCTCTGCCGGATCGAAAGACCGGATTCGCAGCAGGATGGCTTCGGTGCCCAGAAAATTCATGATGATAAAAGCCGCGAGTTTGTCGGCGATCCGCTGCTTGCTTTTCGGGATGATGGCGGTATGCGGCATGGGAATGCCCATGGGATGGCGAAACAGGGCGACCACGGCGAACCAATCGGCCAATGCTCCCACCACCGCCGCTTCAGAAAAAGCGACGACTACCGGCCACACTGCGTGCTGCTGTTCCTGCCAGCGCGCGATGACATACAGAAGCGCAACCGCCGCCAGCAACAGCGTCGATATCCGTTTGATGCGATTGAGTGCCTGTTGCTGATCCTGATTGGTGATCTCGATTGGCACATTGCCTCCCGCGAAGGTTCCCCTAGAGCAAAAGAAAGGAGAAAAATGCTCGCGGCGATTATCCGTCAGGTTCCAGCTTTCCTGCCGGTGGTGCCTGGCTCAATGCCCGCCAGCCGGATTGGCCGGAACCAGGCGGTATCCTTTCGCGTGCATGCAAGATGTGAGCAAATCGTTTTCCAGTGCCAAATCGCTCGGCGCATGTGAAGGCGGCATCTGCACGGACGCGCTTCCGCCCGGACTGACGGCCACACTGGGTATCAACCCACGCGCTGATGGGGACATGCGTGATGCAGTCAAGCGCGCTTGTTGCTCGCAACGCGCCAAGTCCTCATTGCGCGTCGCGGGTTGCGTATCGGGTTTCAGCCATTCCAACTGAGCGCATCCCGCAATCAGCGCCAGGATTGTCACCGTGGTCGAATATCGCATAGTGAGTACAGTGCGCGTCATCCCGCCGGCAGTCAATTGGACCGGGGCTCAGAAGGTCGAGGAAGCATCGCGATCTCGGTGAGGGTCGCCGCCGGCTTGATGTGATGGCTCTGACCTTATTGCGGCGTCGTTTGTGCTGTTCGTTGAGGCGCCAGCGACACTGCCGGGTCGGCATTAATGGCCGTAAGCTTTCCGTTCGCGAAATGCAGCCGTTGTTGACCTTCCGTGGGCGAGGAATAATGCCATTCTTCGCACCATGCGCGATCTTCCCTACTGCGCGTGATTTTGCTGGGGCGCCCCCAGCCGCGCAGGTTGAGTACCTCAGTATCCGTCATGCCCACAACCAGGCGAGTGAGTTGAAATGACGATGGTGACCCCGATTCCTGTTTGAATGCCGACGGCCCGCCGCTGCTCGAATGCGAAACCGGATCCGCGGCATCGACAAGTGCAATCGCGGATTGTCCTGCTTTGCAAGGCGCATCCTGATAGGTTACCGTGCCGTCGATTAAGCACTTATAGATCGCTGTCTGACCGGAAAGAGGATAGGCGAAGAAGAACAGACTCAATAGAATTGCTGGGTTCTTCATGGCAACCTCCAACCGAAGTTCAACTTACGATATCGCCCAAACGCATTGAGGCGCGCCCGATCCAGACCGCGCCTTCGTCCATGCACATCTCCAGCGAATCAGAATAATATGCGCCAAGAAAATGTTTGTCCGTGCGTTCGCACACGCTCGTAACTGAATTGCAGACGGGCGATCCCAATGAAAGCGTAATGCGCTGATATATGGACTTGTCGTTCTCGTTGTATCAGCGGTCAATTGTTCCTGCGCCGAGCGGATTGACGATCCTGCGCGTTATGGAGTTATCAGGGTCATGTCGCCCTGTAGGATGAAGGCCGTGAGTGTGGAAATCATGTAGGTGGCCACGCCGATGCCGACCAGGCCGATGTCCACGGTGAACACGCGCCCGCCGGGGGAATGGCCAAGATCGACGATTTCGCCGTAGCCGATGGTGGCGATAGTGATGAAGGTCATGTACAGGCAGTCGAGCCACGACGCCTGCGGCCCGCCGATGATCTTGTAGCCGATCATGCCGATAGTGCTGACTATGATCAATGCCGGCGTCGGTGTAGCGAACCGCTGGAATACGCGCTGCGCGCTTAATTCACCGTCCATAGTCGCTGCGCCGCTCGCGGCGCTTGCGCCAGGCCCGGATCACGTACGCGCGCCAGGCGATTTGCACGCAGGCATAGCCGAGCGCGGCCAGGCCCAGCGCCAGGATTACCAGCCCGACTGCGAGCGGTGCGCCCATGGACAGGACCCAGCGCAAGAAAAGTTCCAGCGAGGCGCCCAGATGCGTCCACTCGAATTCGGGCGGATCGCTGAACGCCGTGCCGTCTCTGCCCAGGATCAGTCGTCCGATCATGTAGGCAACTAGGTATAGCGGGCCGATGGTGAAGGGGTTGGTGTAGAGCGTGGTGACAAGCGCTACCGGCAGGTTGACGCGCAACGGCACGGCGAGCAGGGCCGCGGTCAGCATCTGCAGCGGGCCAGGCACGAGGCCTGAGAACATGCCGACGGCAACGCCCCCTGCGACAGAGTGCCGGTTCAAATGCCACAGATTGGGATGCTGCAAAAAGCCGCCGAAGCGGGCGAGGTAGCGGTGATTGCGCACGCTTTCATGACTGGGCAGGTATTTTCTGAAGAACTTGCGTGGCATGGAATGCGCAGTCGAACCCGCTGTTTTCATGGCTTAATTGTAAGGCAATTCAACCGCGGCCACGCTTGACCGTTAAGTACGCATGCGCGTCTACATCATCGCCTTCGCCCTGGGTGTGGCTTTGCTGCAGCAGCAAGCGCAGTTGCCGCCACTGGCATGGTCCTTGTTGCTCGCGCCGATTTGCGGCCTATGGTGGTGGTTGCAGGTGCGATTCGCGCACGGGAATGCCGCCGCCGCGCGGCTGCTGGCGTTCGCGGCATTTTTCGCGGCAGGATTTTTCTATGCCGCGGCGTGGGCGCAGTGGCGCTTGGCCGACAGATTGCCGCCGCAGTGGGAGGGGGTCGATGTCGGCGTCGTCGGCGTAGTTGCGGGGCTGCCGCAACCGTTCGAGCGCGGCGTGCGCTTCGATTTCGATATCGAGCGCGTCGAGCCGGCCGCGGCGCGGCTGCCGCGGCGCATCTCCCTTTCCTGGTACAACGGCGGCACGCGCGAAGAGTTCCAGGACATTGCGCCCATCCGCGCCGGCGAGCGCTGGCGCTTCGTGGTGCGCCTGCGCCGTCCGCACGGCAGCGCCAATCCGTACGGTTTCGATTATGAATCCTGGCTGCTGCAGCGCGCGATCGGTGCCACCGGCTATGTGCGTCCAGGTGGCAAGGCGCGCTTGGAGGACCTCGCTGAGCGCCCGACATATTGGCTTGAGCGCGGGCGCGAAATCCTGCGCGAGCGCCACTGGGATACGCTGCCCGGCTATCCCTATGCCGGCATCCTGATCGCGCTCGCGATCGGCGACCAGAATGCCATCGACGCGCAGCAGTGGCAGTTATTCGCGCGCACTGGGGTATCGCACCTCATGTCCATATCGGGCTTGCACGTGACGATGGTCGCGAGCCTGTTCGCGCTGCTCGTTCATAGTCTGTGGCGGCGCTCCTCGGCATTGATGCTGGCGCTGCCTGCGCGCAAGGCGGCGGCGCTCGCAGGGTTTATCGCCGCCTTCGGTTACTGCCTGATCGCCGGCTTCGCCGTACCGGCACAGCGCACGCTCTACATGGTGGGCGTGGTGGCTTTTGCACTATGGGCCGGTCGCATCATTTCGATATCGCGCGTGCTCTGTGCCGCGCTGCTGCTGGTGCTGCTAGTCGATCCCTGGGCAGTGCTCGCGCCCGGCTTCTGGTTGTCATTCGGTGCAGTCGCGGTCATTCTGTACGTGGCGACGCACCGGTTGCGCGCTGCGCGCTCACCCGCGCTCGGCCTGCTGCAATGGGGGCGCGTCCAATGGGCGATTACGCTTGCGCTGGCGCCGCTGCTCCTCGTTTGGTTCCAGCAGATGTCGCTGGTATCGCCGCTTGCCAACGCGGTGGCGATCCCGCTGGTGAGCCTGGTGGTGACGCCGCTCGCGCTCGCGGGCAGCGTGCTGCCTTTCGACTTCATCCTGGAACTTGCGCATGCGGCGATGGCCGGGCAGATGTGGCTGCTTGAATGGTGTGCGTCACTGCCAGCCGCGGTGTGGCAGCAGCATGCGCCCGCAGCCTGGACCATGGCGCTGGCCCTGCTCGGTTGCGCGTGGCTGCTGTTGCCGCGCGGCGCGCCCGCGCGCTGGCTCGGCTTGCCGCTCATGTTGCCGATGTTTCTCATATTGCCGCCTGCGCCTGCCGCCGGCGCCGCTTGGCTGACCTTGCTCGACGCGGGCCAGGGCCTGGCGGTATTCGTGCAAACCGAGCGGCACGCGCTGCTCTACGACGCCGGACCCAGGTACAGCCCCGAGGCCGATAGCGGCAGCCGCGGCACCCTGCCTTTCTTGCGGGCCCCGGGCCCCGCGCGCCCGGCG
>Ga0080064_1005031_pt1 | contig 16069 bp, 18 predicted proteins | sample Subgrocontami54m_FD_69260 | JGI IMG/M metagenome (GOLD analysis project Ga0080064, IMG submission 69260) | Subsurface groundwater microbial communities from S. Glens Falls, New York, USA - GMW46 contaminated, 5.4 m (SPADES assembly) (version 2) ...
AACATCGAGGCACGACATCATTCACAGGGGCGGTTCGCGAACCGCCCCCACGATGGGCAACCACGGGGGGTTGCCCCTACGGGTGACATTTTCCCCCCTGGCGTTGTCATAGAGACAAGGCCATGCGATACGACCCGGACACACACGCACGCCGGTCCATCCGCCTGCCAGGGTACGATTACGCCCAACCCGGCGCGTATTTCGTCACCCTGTGCGTGCACCAACGCGAATGCCTGTTGGGGGAAATCACAGACGGGGAAATGATGTTAAATGAATTCGGCCGGGTTGTGATGGAATGTTGGCCATGGTTGGCCAAACAATATCCCCATGTGACGGTTGATGAATGGATCGTCATGCCGAACCATTTTCACGGCATTCTCATGATCGTCGATGCCGTGTGTAGGGGCGGTTCGCGAACCGCCCCTACGAACGGGACCACACACAAACCATTGGGACGTCTAATCGGCGCGTTCAAAACCGTTTCCACCAAACGGATCAACGCAATCAGGGACACGCCGGGTCTACCCGTCTGGCAACGGAATTATTACGAACACATCATCCGCAATGAGGAAGAATTGAATCACATCCGGCAATACATCGTCGCTAACCCGAGGAATTGGGAGTTCGATCAAGAGAATCCAGTGAGACGATAGAAATGGATGGTTTATTTGTAGGGGCGGTTCGCGAACCGCCCCTACGATGGGCAACCCGGTAGGGGCGGCCCCCCGTGGCCGCCCGGAAGAAACAGGGCAACCACAGGGGGTTGCCCCTACCAATGGCAGGATCAAGAGAAAAGGGAACAGGGACAAAGGGTAAGTGTTACCGAGCGTCCTGGGCGCAACGAAAGCCGGAGTAGATGTACCGGGACGGTGGCGGGGACCTGGTCCGGTCCGAGGAGCGCAGAGGGTACGCTCGATCGTTCCACGAGCCCCCACGGATCACCTTATTGCTACTGTCATAGTCGGAACTCGTCCACTCCCAGACGTTGCCGGCCAGGTCGTAAATCCCGTAGGGGCTCTTGCCGCCTTCGTAACTGCCCACCGCCGTGAGCCGCTCACTGTAATAGTTGATGCCAGCTTGAAATTGCTTCCCAAAATTCGCCAGACCCGATGAGGGCTCCTCATTCCCCCAGGGATATTTGCGCCCATCCGTCCCCCGCGCGGCCTTCTCCCACTCCTGTTCGGTCGGCAGCCGCTTCCCATACTGGCGGCAGTAGGCATCCGCATCGTTCCAATCCACTCCTACCACCGGCCGGTCGCCCACACTGGCCAAGCTCACCTCGTTCCAATAGTCCGGCTGCTTGCGACTCGTCGCCTGCAGGAATTGGGCATAGAGTTTCGTCGTCACTTCGTACTTGTCCATGTAGAAGGCCGACAGCGACAGCCGCTGATTGTTGTCCCCATACAGAAACTCGCCCGCCGGCACGAGCAGCATCGGCGCGCCGTCCCTGCCGGTGAGCTCGCGGCCCATCTGCCCCTGCGCCGACGGCGGCCGCACACGCGCTTCTTCGATCGGCTTTTGTTTCTCCTCTTCGATCTTCTTTTTCTTCTCCTCAATCTGCTTTTGAATCACCGCCAGTTTCTTCTGCTCCGTGACCTGCCGTTCCTGCTTCTCTAAGACCTTCAGCTCCTGCTCGGCTTGAGAGAGCGCCGCGCTCAGGTCTGCCTCCTCCTTGCCGGCCTGCGCCTTGGGCGCCACCTTCTCTAAAGTCGCCACGGTCAGCGGCAGCATCATGCGGGTCTTCAGCGTCTCCTCCCCCGGCAACAGCGTCGGCGTCTGCTCCCGGTTCAGCTCGTCCACGGCCGTACTCGCCACGCGCTCCCGCACGTAAGGCACCACTTCCCGCAGCGTGACGATCCCATCGTGATCAGCATCCGCATCACCTTGAAGTCCCTGCAAGAGATAATGAGTGAAGAGGCCGTGCCCGGCTTTTTCGTAGTCGGAACTGATCTGCATGCCGGTGGCCGCCGCCAGAACGATCACCTTGCCGGCCGCCAACAAGGGATTCTCCACGGAGACCGCCAGAGGGCGCGCCCCTTTGGCCAGCACGGAGCGCCCCGTTGCGCCCGAGAAGCAGGAATCCAACAGCACAATCACATCCTTGGCGGGCAGCTTGTTGAGCGTCTCGTACATCTCCTTCAGCGGATACAGCCCATCGGGAAAATCAGGATGCCCCTCCCAAGGAACGAGGTACGCTTCGCCGGTGGCGGGGTTCGGCGTGCCGTGGCCGGCAAAATAGACGTACACGGTCGAGTCGGGCTTGACCCGCATGCGCAGCCAACTGCCGAAGTGGTTGCGAAAGTCCGCCAGCGTGGCTTTGGAATCCGTGAGCAACTTGATGTTCGTCTTCGGGATGCCGCCTTGCGTTTCCAACAGTCGCGCAATCGCCTGGGCATCGTTGGACCCGTACGCTATCTTGGGAATGACCTCTTCCCGGTACTGGCTAATCCCGATGACCACGGCGTAGGCGTTGGGTTGCCGGAAGTCCTTGGCGGCGTCGGAGGCAACCGGCGCGAGGGCTGTGAGCCCGATGGCCGTGATCAGCAGGCATGTGTAGCGTCGCATGGAGCACCTCTCTGAGGAATGAGGAAGCAAGGTGTATGCCTACGTTGGTTTCGGGATAACGCTACGCCGAAAAGATAGGGAAATCAAGGGCCGCTCTGGATGTAGGGGCACGGCGCGCCGTGCCCCTACCAAGATGGAATCACGTCGGATGTGGGGATGGCCCCTCACAACCGGGCTTCCCCGCAAAATCGCAGAAGTGATGCCGGTTTTAGAATAAGCTGTCAAGCCTACCGATCAGGCCAGTCAGCAGGAAGATAAGCCCTACCAGTAACCCCATCCGCATAAACGCCCTCCTTACCACTCGCGCATTGATTCCATCACTCGCCTGTCGTATTCTAAGCGCATCTCAAAACCTCAGGAGGGACACACATGGCCACTCCAAGCATCAAAGAAGAAGCCCGCCGACTGGTGGACCGCCTTCCGGAGAATTCAACATGGGAAGACCTCATGCATGAAATTTACGTCCGCCAAGCGATTGAAGCAGGGTTAGCCGACAGCAAGGCAGGGCGGACGACCGATGTGGAGCACGTGCGCTCCTCATTCGGACTCCCGAAGTGAAGGTCCACTGGACCGACACTGCGATAGGCCACCTTCGAAGCCTTCATGCCTACATCGGGCAAAGCTCGCCAGAGTACGCACAGAGAGTTGTTGACCGTCTGACAAGACGTTCTCAGCAGATCGGCAATTTCCCGCAATCAGGTCGCATCGTTCCCGAAGCCGAGTTTCCACAAATACGTGAGGTTCTTGAGGGCCCCTACCGGATCATTTATCACATCAAACCCGAGCAAGTGGATGTTATCGCGGTGATTCACGGATCGCAACAAGCACCTTGGACCTGACGTAACTACCCTCGCTATTTCGGCTTCGTTTTCTGCCGCATGTTCTTCATCATCTGATCCAGGTCCCGCTCCGCTTCGCTCCTGGCCCCGCGGATCAACTCGTCCAGGTCATAGGGCCGGACCTCTGTGTGCACCTGGGGCGGCTGTGCCTTGGGAGCAGCGGCGGAGGGCGCTTGCGCCGGCGGGACGGCGAGCTTTTCCGGCGCGGGCGCGATCGGCGCCTGGGCGGGCACCGGCGGCCGCTCAGGCTGGGCCGACGCATAGTCCACCATCACTGCCTGTTCGCGCAGCCACGTCCGCGCGACACTCGATTTGACCGCGAAGCTGATGCTCATGATCGGCAGGCCGTCCGCGGCGAGGCGGGCAATAGCGGTGTTCACGCCGATGATTCTGCCCTGCGTATCCAGAAGCGGTCCGCCCGAGTTGCCGCGGTTTAATCCCGTCTCGGTCTGGAACACGTGCTTTCCCTTCGTGTTGCCATAGTCTTCGAACTCCGCACTCACCACGCCGGTGGTCAGCGTCCAGAGGCCGCCCTGCTCCGGGTGCCCGATGGCCACCACCCGTTCGCCGATCTTCACCCGGTCCGGATCGCTTAGATCCAGCACCGACAGCGACGCGGGCGCGGTCTCCAGCTTCAGCAGCGCCAGATCCAGTTGCCGGTTGAACGCCGTTACGGAGGCATTCACCCGGCGTGAGAGATCAGTCTTGGGATTTCCGGTCACGCGGTCCGGCTTGAGGTACAGGGAGAGGCGAGGATAGGGTTTGCCGGTCTTTTCGTCGATGACGACGTGCGCGTTCGTCAGCACCAGCCCATCCTTGCGGATGATCGAGCCGGTCCCGCCACTGCCGCCCTCCCCCTGCTGGGGATGGCCGATGATCAGCACCACGCCGGGCGCGGCGCGCTCGTAGATCTGCTGGGGCGTGAGCTCCGCCGCCGCGGATGCGGAGGCGGCCGAAACCGCGACGAGGAAGACTGCAACCGGCAGCAGCTTCATGTACGAAAGGAATTACGGGTTCTGGCCGACGATCAGGCGGTCGCCGGGCCTGACGGCGTCGCCGCTGGCCATGTCGTTAAGCTCACGCAGAGTCTGGGCGTCGGTCCTGTACTGCTTGGCGATGCCGGCCAGCGTTTCGCCCTTCTTGACCTTGTGATAGCGGAAAAATGAGTCGTCCGGGGCGGCCTCCTTGGCCGCCTCCTTTACCACTTCCTTTGCCGCTTCCTGCTTGGCTTCGGGCGGCGGCGACTGGCTCTGCTTCTGCACCTTGACCTGCGCCGTCGCTCTCCCTTTCTTTTGCTCGACCTTCTTTCCCGGCTTCGCGGCGGGGGCTTCCTGCAGTTCCCCTAAGCGATCCGGGGGCTCCTGCGAGGGGCCCCGCAACGCCGGCATGGAAGAGAACCCACCGCGGGCCTGCTTGATCTCGTCCTGCAGGCGGCCCACCTCCTCCAGCGACCGCACCACCTGGGCCTTGGCATCGTTGAGCTGGGCGGTCAAGGCCTTGGTCTTGCCCTCCAGAATCGCCCCCTGGTCCTTGAGTCGGGCGACCTCGGTGCTCAGCTCGACACTGCGCTTTTCCTCTTCGGACAGGAGCCGCTGGAAATTGTTCGTCCGGAGGACCTGCGCGTTGTAGTTCTCCTTGGTCACGCAGCCGGCCAGGCCGAGCACGACGACCAGCACAATGACGATACGCCGGAAATCCATCACGCCTCCTTATCCCTTCTTCTGCTGGAAGATGCCGGCGTCGCAGGTCATGTACTTCACCTGGCGCATCGGAATGATGATGACCTCCTTGGGCGTGTCGATCTCGAGGATCTCCATGTCGTCGCTGATGGTATGGCGAATCACGTTGTTGTACCGCAACTCTTCCTTGTCCGTCAGGACCACTTTCACCCAATATTCCACCGGAGGCTCCTTTGCCGGCTACGCGGCCACAGGGATCTGTTCGTACTCTCTCGTCGCCGGATTAGAGAGATACTCGCGGACGTAGGTGCTGAGGAAGCCGTGCTCCCAGAGCTTCCTGTCGGCGAGCTTGGTATTGACCTTGTGGAGCACCTTGACCTTGCAACGCGCCCTGACCTCGAATTCCCCGAGGGTCATCCCGCTGATGTCGCAATTGTTGCCGCGCGGGCTCTCGAGAACGACCTTGGGCACATGGATGACCTTCTCGCCGCTCAGCCGCTTCAGGATGTCGTCGAAGGTCAGCAGGATCGTGCAGTCGGAGTCTCCGCCCAGCGTCGCGTTGGGCACGAACAGAAACCGGGCGCGCTTCTTCCGGTACATGTTCAGGACGCGGTACACGCTCCTGGCCATTACCACCGTGTCGTGCTTCTCCAACCCCAGCGAGTCGAAGACCGTCAGGATCTTGTGTCTGTTCAGGAAGGCAGTGATGTACGGCTCGGTATGGATCGTCGTGAGGTTGGACAGGCCGGCCTCATGGACCCGCAGGGCCTCCCCGGGCAGGTGTTGCTTGCCCTGCCGGCAGAGCCGCGTCGTATTCTCGTCCATGCCCTTAAGCGGCGTGAGGCACCCCATCCAGAGAATGACGTTCGGATTGATCCGCGAGATGGTTTTGGCGTCCTCCGACATGGTGCCCGCGTCGAACGAGTAGAAGTTGGCGGACGCGACCGCCGGCCCATCCAGAACCTTCATCAAGTGGGTGACCGAGGGCGCGTGCTGCATGAGCGCCTTGCGGTAGTCCTTGTGGAGCGTGATGACCGAGAGCTCAAAGTTCATCCGGCCGGGATAGCGGGCGGCCAGCTGGTGGATCTTGGGGACGTGCACGTACCCGACCGTGAACATCGTCACGTTCTTGTCCGTGTACTTGAGGAAATCCTCCAGCCAGTCCATCGCCTTGGGGTGCAGGAAGAGATCGGTCCACTCCATGTACTCGTTGCCGCCCCATACCCACTGCTCGCCCGGACGCGTCGGCTTCCTGCTGATGTAGTCGAGGATGAAGTCCCAGTCCTCCTGGGTCGTCTTGCCGGGCTCCAGGGTGTCCCGGTAGCCATGATCGATCTCGTAGCAGAAGGTGCACTTGACGGGGCAGGTCTTGCCGATGCTGAGGGGAATCTTCCGCTTCTCCATCTCCTTGATGAGCACGTCGCGGGGATCGGCGGGGCGGCTATAGGTCAGCCGGGCATCGGTCGGGAAGACGGGAATCTCGGTCGCCATAGCCGGCTATGCTACCCGATACAGGAAGGAGCTGCAAGTCCATACCATCAACGACCCCGGCGCGGCGCGGATTTGGGGCCTTCAGGATGATGCTGCGCGTCAATGCGCATCAGCTCTTCGTGAATGAGCGTGCGCGCCGACTCGGTGATCTGCCTCACCGCCGTTTTGGGAAGGTCGGTCTTCTTGGACTCCAGCACGGCCCGCACGATGCTGCTTTCGAGCTTCATCTGCGCGGCGATCCGCTTCGCGAGCTCATGGAGCCTCAGGATCTTCATGCCAGACCCGTCGAGCCGAACCCGCCCGCGCCCCGCGCGGAAGGCGGGAGACCGTCCGCCTCCTCCAAATCGGGCGACGCGAACGGCAGGATGAACAGTTGCGCGACCCGCATCCCCGCCTCCACGGTAAAGTCCTGGCCCGAGAAGTTTTTCATCTCGATCTTCACTTCGCCCCGGTAATCCGGATCGATCCAGCCCGCGCCCACTTCGACGTTGTGCCGCACGGAGAGGCCCGATCGCGACCCGATCCGGCCGACATGGCCGGGCGGCAGGCTGATGGCCAGCCCCGTCCCGACCAGCGCATGACCGATCTCGACCCGCCCGTCGCGCACCGCGGACGCCGGCACGACGGCCGCCTCGCTCGCGAACAGATCGTAGCCGGCCGCGCCCGCCGAGGCCTTCACGGGAAGCTTCGCCTTGGGGAAGAGCCGCGTGACCTTCACGGGCGGGCGCCCGGCCGGTCAATGGTGACAATGCCCTGCTGCGTGGCAACCACGACGATGTCGGCGCGCCCGACAAAGAGGCCCGTGCAGACGACGCCGGGCGTCATCTCCAGTTCGGTTTCCAGGCGGCCCGGGTCCTCGATCTTCGGAAACAAGAGATCGAGAATGAGATTACCCGCCTCCGTGGTAAAGAGCGCGCCGTCCCTCATTCGGGGCGCCGCCCGGCAGCCGAACTTCTCCAGCTTTCGCATCACCGTGCCCCAGCCGAAATGCACGACTTCGACCGGCAACGGGAACGTGCCGCCCAGCACCGGCACCTGCTTGGTCTCATCCACGATGACCACGAACCTGGCCGCAGCCGACGCGACGATTTTTTCTTTCAGCAACGCGCCGCCGCCGCCCTTGATGAGGTTCAGTTGCGGATCCACCTGGTCCGCGCCGTCCAGCGCAACGTCCACGGCCCACTCGCCGTCGTCGGCCAGCAGGGGAATGCCGGCGTGCATCGCCAGGCGCGCCGTCTCCAGGGAAGTCGGCACGCCGCGGATGCGGAGGCCGCCCTTGACCCGCTCGGCGAGCCTGGCCACGACATGGCGAAACGTCGAGCCGGTCCCCAGGCCGACGACCTGCCCATCCTTGACGTACTCTACGGCCGCGTCGGCCGCCATCTTCTTCAGCGCATCATGATCTTTCATGTCACCGTTTCCCCTTGCGCGCGGCGGCGACCGCCGGCTTTTTGAACGTCGCGATCTCCGCCCAGGCCCGCAGCATCTCGGCGACGGTCCAGGCCTGTGCGATGCACCCGCGTGGCGTGAACGGCGGCGCGCCGTCGAAAATCTCGCTCATGGTCCCGAGGCCGTGCGACTGCAGATGCCGGCTCATCGGCTCCAGGAACGATCGCGCGCGGGCCGGATCCTGATAGACCTTGAGATGCGCCGTCACGAAGGGCCCGAGCAGCCAGCCCCACACGGTCCCCTGGTGATAGGCCCCGTCGCGGCTGCGCTGATCGCCGCCGTACTGTCCGACATATTGAGGATGATCCGGCGCCAGGCTGCGGAGTCCGTGCGACGTCACGAGCGCGCGCGCGCAGGCGTCCACAATGGCCTTCTGCTTGGCCGGCGCCAGTGGGCTCTCCGGAAGCGAGACCGCGAAGATCTGGTTGGGACGCAGCGACGGATCGTCCCCGTCCGGCCCGTCCAGCACGTCGTGGCAGTAACCCAGAGACTCGTTCCAGTACCGCGCGAATCCCGCGGCTGCGCGCGCGGCCAGACCGTCGTACTCGCCGGAGGGCTTCTTCGCGATGCGGGCCAGCGCCGCCATGGCGCGCAACGCATTGTACCAGAGCGCGTTGATCTCCACCGGCTTGCCGATGCGCGGCGTGACGACCCAGCCTTCGACCTTCGCGTCCATCCACGTGAGCTGCACGCCCTCCTCGCCAGCCTGCAGGAGCCCGTCGGCGTGATCCAGCCGGATGCCGTAGCGCGTGCCCCGTCGGTGCCAGTCCACGATCTCACCCAGCACCGGAAAGAGCTCCCGCACGAGCCGGTCGTCGCCCGTCGCCGCATGATAGGCGCGGATCGCCTCCACGTACCAGAGCGTGGCGTCCGCGGTGTTGTATTCAGGCGTCTCGCCGGCGTCGGGGAACCGGTTGGGCAGCATGCCCCGATCCACGAAGCGGGCGAACGTGTGCAGGATCTGCCGCGCGATGGCGGGCCGCCCGGTCGTCAGGGTCAGCCCCGGCAGCGCGATCATCGTGTCGCGGCCCCAGTCGCCGAACCAGTGGTAGCCGGCGATCACCGACCGGCCGTCGGGGTCCTCCGGCGAGGGGCGGTCCACGATGAACTGGTCGGTAGCCAGCCGCGCCTGCCCGACCCACGGCGGCGCCTGCTTCGCCAGCGCGGGACGGGCTCTGGTGAAGGTCGCGGCAAGGGCCCGCTCGTGCCGCTTGCGCCGCTCCAGCGCCTTCGCTCCATCACGTGAGGCCTTCGGGTCAGTGCTGAGGACGATCGTGAGCGGCTTGCCCTCTTCGACTGCGGCACGGATCGTCCCGATCTGCAGATGGTCCTCGCGGTCATCCAGCCCGCGAGCGCGCTCGACGGCAAGATCAAAGCCCAGGTGCCAGTCATGCGCCGCGTCGCTCTCGCCCCGATCGGGCAGCAGATAGAACGGCACGGCACTGTCGTAGGCGATCACGGCCAGGCCGTGGTCCGCGCCCTCCCCGCGCATCCGCCAGCCGTTGCCGCGCGTGCTGCCATGGTAGTCGCGACAGTTGACCATCGCCTTGATGGCAAGGGAAAGGGGGCCGGCTCCGCGCGCGAGGTCGTAGCGGACGTAGGTGGTGTTGGCGCCCTGCTCCATCCAGACGCGCTTCTCCAGCAACGCATCCGCCAGGGCATAGGTCCAGACCGGGATCGTCCCCTCCAGCCGGAACCGTTCGAGATGCCGGTAGCCGCGCGGCGTGACCGATCCCCCGTGCCAGCGGTTCGTGGACAATTCGAACGTGTGGCCGCCGTACCCGGCGGTCTCATCCAGCTTGGCGACCAGGAGCGTGCGCCCGACGGGAGGCTTCAGAGCCGCGACGAGCAGGCCGTGATAGCGACGCGTGAGCAGGCCGGCGACCGTGCCGGAGGCGTACCCGCCGAGGCCGTTGGTGACGAGCCATTCGCGCGACTCGGCCTGAGCCAGGTCGCCGCAGATGTCCCGTCCGAAGTCGATGAGGGAGTATTCCATGCGCAAATTTCAGTATCCTCCATTCCCGGGGCGCTTTCAACACAGGTTTACTTGTCACAGCCAGGGTTGCTACAATGCGCTCCGCAACGGCATTCCTGGAGAACGCTGAAACATGCAGATTCCGATTGCACTCACGAAAACGTTCAATGCAGCGCTGAATGAACTGGGCTCCGACATGGCGCTGATCGCCCTGAGGGAGGACGGGTTCGGTCCGTACCTCTCCCAGTCCAATCGCGGCTTTTCCCCCCGCGAGGTTCAGGCCGTGGTCAAAGCGTTGTCGGTTCCGGAAGTCGGGTTCGACGGCGCCGCGGGCAGCGGCGATGCCCGCCCGAAAGCCGTCCGCATCCGGATGACGGCCCCCGCCCACCGCTCGCTCCTGGGCGTCCCGCTGAAACTGTCCCGGCGGGTCTGCGGCGCGCTAGTGGTCGGACGAAAGGACATCGTCTCCTTCAGCGAAAAGGACCGGCGCCAGCTTGCCGAAGCGGCCGGAGAGCTCGAGGCGGCGCTCGCCAGTGCCGGTATTCCCGCCATGGCCTCCCTTGCCCCCGCCCCCGCTCCATCGGCTCCCTCGGGAGCACCCGTTTCTGAAACCGGGGACGCAGGGATCGAACTGCTGCTGGCCCATATCCGGTCGCTGATCCCCTATGACCGGGTTCTCCTGACGCGGTACGACCCACACGCAAAGGTTCTGACGACGCTCCTCTCCCACCAGCCCGGCCGCTGCGAGTGGCGTGAGGGACAGACGCTCACGCTGGACGGTTCCGCCGCGGGCTGGATGATCCGGCACAAGAAGCCGAGAATGGACCGCGACCTGGCCTCCACTCAGGGCCGGTTCCTGGACTATAAGGAACTGTACAAGGACAAGTTCAAGACGGCGCTGGGCCTCCCCCTGCGGAAGGGCCAGGACTTCATCGGCACCATCGTGCTGGGATCGAAGACGCCGGACGTCTACAACGCCGACATGGCGCGGGCCGCCGCCCCCCAGTTGGACCAACTGGCCGCGATGCTCCCCACGCTGGGGCCGCGCCCAGGGGGCGTCGCTCCCCCCGACGCGACCGGCGCTCCGAGCGTCGGCGAAGACGCCGGCCTCATGCCCTCCCGTGACGCCGACGAGGACCGGGAGTTGATGATCCGCCAGGCGCGGCAGGGCGCAATCCGCGAGGTGACGACGTTCCTCGAGCAGGAAATCCAGCGTCCGCTCACAAAGACGCGCATGGCCATGGAGGAGGCCATGCAGGAGCCGCCGTCGCGCGAGGCGGCTGCCGGGGGCATCCTCCAGCGGGTCGAAAAGGCTTCCCTGGAGCTCACGCGGATCGAGGCCATCCTCAACGAGGTCCTCGACTTCGCCAAGCCGCTGGACCTGCACCCGCGCGTGGTCAGGATCCCGGAGGTCCTCGAAAGCGCGCTCGCGGTGATCGCCGACGACCTGGAAAAAAACGCCCTGACGGTGACCAGGCAGTTTTCCGACATCCTGCCGCCCATCAAGGCGGATGAGGGCAAGCTCCAGCAGGTGTTCCTGAGCATTCTCAAGAACGCCCTGGAGGCCATGACGCCCCGCGGCCACATCCTCCTTCAGGCAGTACCCTACAAGGGCGCGCGCGGGCGGCACGAGGTGGCTATCACGATCCAGAATGACGGCGCCCCAATCCCCACGGAGCATATCGGCAAGATCTTCGAGCCGGGGTTCACCACCAAGGCGGCCGGCACCGGACTCGGCCTGGCGTCGGTCAAGAAGATCATCGAAGAGCACCGGGGCCAGATCTCGATCGCCAGCGGCCCGGACCAGGGTACAGCCGTGATCATCAGGCTTCCAGCGCATGCCGCGGCCCGCCACCAGGGCGGCCGGGGGCGCCGTCGCCCCCGGCCATCGTAGACTCTTGACAGCCCCCCGGGAATGCGGTATCGTCGCCCCGGCTTTGCTCGACCCCCTATTTTCGGGTCATTATAGAAAACCGTGTTTCACCTACATCTTAAGGAGGGTCCAATGAAACGTTCGCTGCTCGCGATCGCATTGGTGTCAGGATTCATGTTCATCGCTGTTTCGGCCTTCGCAAACCCGTCCCTGCTGAAGAAGCATGAAGGCTACCCGAATGCAGGGCAAGGCACCACCGCCACCGGCGCGGCCGCCGAATTAAAGGCCGCCGAAGATGCCCCGAAGGTTCTGCGGGGTCAAAACGACGCGGCTGGGACCAGCGCCGATCGCGCGGGAAACGTCATGACAGACGACCCCCGCCAACGGACGCACCCCGGCTACCCCAAGGCGGGTGTGGTCGAGAATCACATCAAGGACGCCACCAAGGCCAACGCCAATCCCAAATAAGTCACGCACCCAGATTCAGTTTTCCGGGGGGAGGGTTCGCAAGTGCCCTCCCCCTTTTTTTATTGGCCGGACTCCCTTGACAACCCCCCCAACACGGCTCTCACAATAACCCATCAAACCAAAGCCGAGCCGGTCAGGAAGAGGGAGGCCGCGCTCGCTCATATATAAGGAGGGCTGTACCATGAAAGCCATGTATACGCTGGCTGCAGTGGTCGTGTTTCTCGCCTTCACCGCCACCGCCGCATTTGCCAATCCTGCGATGATGAAGAAACACGAGGGCTACCCGGGCGATGACGGGAAGGGCACCACGGCCACCGGCGAAGCGGCCGCGCTGAAGGGAGCCGAGGACGCCCCTAAAACTTTGAAGGAACAGAACATGTCCTCCTCCGGGGGGCAGGATGACACGCTGAAGCGCGGCGAGGCGCGCGCGCTGCCCAATCCCACGGGGCCCGGCTATGTCGGCAAGGGCGTGACGGAAGGGCATATCAAGGACGCGACAAAGGCAAGCCCTAACCCGTAATGAAAGGAGGCTCGGCGGGAGAATCAGGACCCTTGGCTCTCCCGCTCGTCCTCGGCCCAGCCCTTCACCCACGGCAACAGGAGAAACGCCGGCCAGGCGAGAAAGAACGTGGCGGTGAAGTAGGCGGCATACCCGAACTGCTCCGTCGCAATGCCGGAGAACGCTCCTGAGAGGGCGCGCGTCAATCCGAACAAGGCGCTGAGCAGGGCGTATTGCGTGGCGGCGTGAGACTTGGAGCAGATGCTCATCAGGAAGGCCAGGAACGGAGCCGTCCCCAGCCCCCCGCAGAACGACTCGACGAGCGAGGCAGTATACATCATCGCCTCGGACGGCGGCAGCACGGCGGCTCCGGCATAGACCAGATTCGAGACCGCCTGCAACACGCCCAGCACCCACAACGCCTTAAAGATGCCCCACCTCGTCGTCAACATCCCGCCGAGCAACGCGCCGGCGATCGTCGTCACGACGCCGAGCGTACCCGGCACCAGGCCGATCTGAACCGGCGTGAACTGCCGGTCCACCCAGAAGGGCTTGATCATGGGACCGATCGCCATATCGCCCAGCTTGAACGTCAGGACGAAGGCCGCCACGGCCCAAAAGCCGGGCCTTGCCAGGAACAGCCGCAACGGCTCACGGATCGCGTCCGCCGCCGAGCGAGCCGGTTTGGGCTCCCCGGCGGCGCTCTCGGCCCGCGCCTCCGGCATGGAGAAAGACACCACCGCGAGCAATCCCATCAGGCCGGCCGCCGCGATAAAGACGGTGGGCCAGCCGGCATAGCCGGCTGCCGCGACGAAGAGCCCGCCCGCGCCGATCAATGCGATACGGTAGGCCGTCACCCGCACGCCATTGGCGACACCCATCTCTTTTTTGTCGAGCAACTCGATCGTATAGGCGTCGATCGCGATGTCCTGGGTCGCTGAGAGCACGGCGAGGAGGACGAGCACGGCCCAGAGCACCCAGGTTTGCTCCTGGGCATGCAGGAAGGCCAGTATCAGGAGCGGCACGCTCATCAAAACCTGGCAGATCCAAACCCACGTGCGGCGGCTACCCCAGAGATCCACCGCCGGCGCCCAGAGGAATTTGAGCGTCCACGGCAGCCCGACCAATCCCAAGAGACCGATGTCGGTGAGGCTCACGCCCTGCAGGCGAAAGTACACCGGCACGGCGTCCACGACGAGCCCGAAGGGAAAGCCTTCGGCGAAGTACAGCGCGGCGACCCAGAGGAGTTTGTGGCGCGTGGTCATGGGAAAGGGACTTGATAGCATGTCTGCGCACATGCGTCAAACCTCACGGACTTGATTCACGCGAGTGGCATGGTATACGGTATATTTCCCTGATATCGTCGCGACTGAACCAGGAGGCAGTGCATGAGGCGTTTCACCATCACCGACATCATGGAGGGCAACGGCCAGCCACATCCGTCCTTCACCCACTCCGCGACTTATCCGGTGCTTGATGTCCTCCTGCCGGGATCGGGAAACCTGCCGGGATTCCTCGTGGCCGACGACCAGGGCCGCTTCCACCTCATCCGGATGGATCACTGCCGGATGGGCAAGATCGAGGCCTTCTGACCCATGCCCCTCGCCACGCCGGAGGAACTGGGGGAGGAACTGTCCGAACTGGCCTTCGACATCATCGAACAGAACTGGCTGAAGGCGCACATCGGCAAGGCCGTGGACGTGAAAAACCTCGACCCGATGCAGGCCAATGCCGCGGAATGGGAGCTCACCTACCTGATCCTGTTCGCCATCACGAGCGGATGCGGGACATTTTCGGCGACCGACCGGGACCGGACCACCGCCGCGCTCAAGGCCTTCCACGCCACGTTCCTGAAGCAGATCGCAGAGCAGGTGGGGACGGACATCGTCGATGCCCACGAAAAGAACCTTGTGCCGCGCTACCGGCTGTACGGCCAAACCCTCGAGGGCGAGGACACCACGCACCCGTATAAGACCCGGTACCAGCGCCTGGCGGAAGCCGCCGCGATCCAGATTCTCGGCAAGCCGATCGAGGACCCTCAAGCCGCCGACATCTTCCGCGAGACGATCAAAGTCATCTTCACAGAGGTGCGCGAGGCGGTCATCAAGGTGATGCGGCATCAGCAGGTCGCTCAAGCGCAAGGAGAAGCCTAGGGATGGACTTCGACATCGGCTCCAATCAGTACCGGAACGCGTCCAACAGCATCGAGATTGACGGCATGGCGCAGTTCTCGTTCGAGCACAACCGCCGTTACAACGAGATGATGCTGCGAGGGCTCATCTTCGATCAGCGGGGGGCGCTGGTGGCCCAGATCGCGGAGAACAGCCTCGCCATGAACCTCCAGGGGGAGTTCGAGATGCAGTCCGAATTCCCGGTCGTGAAGCTGCTCCGCCGCGAGACCGAGAACGTCCTGCTGGAAGTGAAGTTCCTGGACAAGGACCGCGTCCAGATCCACAAGGCCAAACTCTACAGCGGCAAAGGCAAGCCCTTCGAGGTCACGCCCACCCTCTGGAAGCTGAAAGACGAGACGCACAGCGGGGAAAGCATGGACTGCGAAGGGAAGCCGGTTTCGCTGAAATAAACTTAGTCGCGGGTCCTGTCACCGAGCCACCCTGACGTGCTCAGGCCGTTTCGGCGTTGAAGCCACGCAGACTCGCCTGTACGTCCTTCCGTTCCGCCAGGGTCCCGCTCGGCGCCACCCGCTTGAAATTATTTTAGCTCACTTCACGGACTGTGCGCAGCGGAAGCCGACGAAAGCGTTGCGCGTGTCCGGCGGGAGCTTGGACGAACGGCCGGCCGCCATCAGATACACCGGCATGTCGGACCAGGACCCCCCGCGCACCATCTTGTACTGACCGTTCTGCGGCCCCGGCGGGTTCTTCTCGGGACTCTCGCGATAGTATTCCCCGTCGTACCAGTCCTGCACCCACTCAGCCACGTTCCCCGCCAGATCGAAGGTGCCATAAGGCCCGACGCCTTCGGGATAGCTGCCGACCGGCTTGAGGATGTCGTAGGCGAACTTCGTCATCTGGCCGAACAGCGCGATCGAAACGTGCGGGCGTTTCTCGCCCCAGGGAAATCTCCGCTCAGTCGTGCTTCGCGCCGCCTTTTCCCACTCTGCCTCGGTGGGCAGCCGCCGCCCGCTGATCCGGCAGTAGGCGTCGGCGTCGATCCAGCTCACCCCGATGACCGGACGGTTCGCGTGATCGGGGAACTTCACCATGCCCCAGT
>Ga0080064_1005033_pt1 | contig 16067 bp, 16 predicted proteins | sample Subgrocontami54m_FD_69260 | JGI IMG/M metagenome (GOLD analysis project Ga0080064, IMG submission 69260) | Subsurface groundwater microbial communities from S. Glens Falls, New York, USA - GMW46 contaminated, 5.4 m (SPADES assembly) (version 2) ...
GCGGTCGGCGGGAACATCGTTCTGCTGCGGGATGAGCTGGGCAAGGAGTTGGGACTGCAACCCATCGGTCCACAATATGACTACGATCACCCCAAGGGTGGTCAGGGCATTGGCGGGGGCGATTAACATTGCATTGGTTGCAAGAAACGATTCACCCGAAATTCAAACGGAGAGACGGGTTGCTGGGTGTGGTTGCCGCGTGTTTCCTGATCGGCTGGCAAACCTCCGCACCCGCGCCGACAGATGCTCCCGGGTCCGCATCGAACGCTGTCCCGCGCGTCGTTGTTGGAGAGATTACCGGGAATCCCGGCAACAGCTTGATGATTCCCCTGTACTACACGCCATATCCTAATGTTCCTTTGCGCTCCTTTACAGTGGAGATTGAATACGTCAGCAACAGTTTGAAATTCAAGAGAGCGGAAAAAGGCACTGCGGCAGAATCCGCAGGAGCCGAAGTAGAAGCGGTTCTCACCGATGGCGCCGCCGACCCCAAGGGCGGCGGGGTGGAGCACGGCCCCCGCATCTTCAGCCAGCCGACCTGCCACCACGCGCCGGAGGTCTACGGCGGGATCGAGGAGGTGGCCGCCGCCGCGCTGCTGCGGAGCTTTTTCGCGCCCCGCCGTTGAGGGCGCGCTTGGCAAGCTTGGCGTTCTTGGCAATCAGCTCCGGCGCGCCTTGGATCGGCACCAGGCCGTGCCGTTCGTAGAGTTCCTGCAGCAGGTCCCAGTCCCTGAGCACGGTGCGGTAGATCCAGCGGTAGGTGCGCTGCGCGTCGGCCACCGCGACGGCGCGGTGGCGGCCGATGAACTCGGCGGTCGCTGCCACCTCGAGCCAATTGATGACGAGATGGATGTAGGTCGATTCGTAATTGCGGGCCCCGTCGGGCAGCTCGGTGGGCGCCTCGGGATAGCGTCGCACCAACTCGTCGAAGAAGGGGGCGATGGGATCCTGCTCAGGCGTACCCAGATACCACAGATACCAATGCATCTGCTCATGCAGGTAGGTGGAGAGCAGCAGATCCTCGTTCTCGGCGAAGCGGTTGCCCAGCGTCAGCATCGGGTGGCTGAAGGTGTCGCCGCCCGGCACGATGCGAACGAGCCGCGTATATTCGAAGCGGGACAGGTCGTGGCGGCGCCGCAGCGCCCGAAGCATGTCGCGCACACGCTCGGCCTCCCGGCGTGCGTGGTCGAGATCGAGATCGATGCGAAAATCCTCGCTCCCGGCGCGAGCCACTTCGAGCCGCCCCCTTTGAACATGATGAACGAAAGGTTAACGGGCGTGCGGTGTAGCACGTACAATGTGGCAAACGTTAAGCAAGTTTCGCCGAGCTGCCGCAAAAGTGTTGTGGAAAAATTAGCCCGGTTTCTCAAGCCTTTGAGAAAGCTTGTGTTTCAACAAGGCCTTGGCGGGCTCGGCCGCCTCGAAAATCTCGGCGATCCTGAAATAATCGAGCGCACCGAAGCCGCCGACCTCGGGGCGGATGAAAATGTCGGGCGCCACCGACTTGAGTTTCTCGCGCGTGATGGAGTGGAACAGGATCTGGGTGGCGCCCGTCAGCAGGTCGAGCGTGCGCGGGATCTTGGTGCCGGGGCGGCGCTTGGTATCGCCGGTCACGTCCACCGCCACCGTCAGGTCGGCCCGGTCCATGATGACGTCATAGGGCACCGGATTGACGAAGCCGCCGTCGATCAGCACGCGCCCGTCGATCACCACCGGCCGGGCGAGGCTCGGCAGTGATGAGCTGGCGGCCAGCGCCGGGATCAATGGCCCCTTGTCGAGAACGACCTGCTCGATGGCATAGAAGTCGGCGGCGATCGCCACGAACGGGATCTTGAGCGAGGCGAAATCGCGGCGCATGGCCTCCGGCAGCAGCATCTCGAACAGGGTGACGTTGTCGACGACGGCGGGCGCCCGCACGCTCCACAGCGCCGAGAAGCCCCCGCGCAGCTTGCCGGCAAAGCGCCTCACGAAGTGTCTGCGCCTGCCGAGCAGGGCCAGGAACTCCGCCCGCATCTCGGCGCCGGACAGCCCGGCTGCGTAGGCGGCGCCGCAGATCGCCCCCATCGAGGTGCCGGCAATGATCGCGGGCTTCACGCCCAGCTCGTCGAAGGCTTCCAGCATCAGCACGTGCGCAAGCCCGCGCGCAGAGCCCCCGCCGAGGGCCAAGCCGATGCGCGGGCCCGGTGCGGTCATGCCTTGTGCCCCCGCGACAGCCGTTTCAGGCGGGGCAGGCGCCGCTTGTGCGGCGGGGGATGCGCCGGCGGTTCCGGCGCGACGATGGCCGGCAGCGTCTCTGCCGTCTGGCTGGCGAGGACGCGGACGAGCTGGCGGCGCAACTGCTCCTTGGCCGGCGCCGCGGTGGCCAGGATCTGCTTGAAGCGGTGGAAATCCAGCACATAGAACTCGTCCACTTCGACATCGACGTAGACATCCGGCTGCTGGACCTTGAGCTTCTCGCGCACGATTGAACGCTGCAGGATCTGCACGGAAGACATGAGCGAGGCAAAGGCGGAAGGGTGCGCACGCTTGCCGGCCATGATGGGCGCGCCGCTCACATCGACGGCGACCGTGATATCGGCCTCGCCCTTGATGAGGTCGAAGGGCAGCGGATTGACGAGCCCGCCGTCCATGAACATCCGCCCGCCGATGGTAACGGGGCTGAACAGCGCCGGCAGCGCCATGCTGGCCGCGATGGCGCTGCGCAGCGGCCCCTCGCTGAACACCACCTGTTCCTGCCCGTAGTAGTCGGTGGCCACCACCTTGAGCGGGATCTGGAGATCGGCGAAGTCGCGCGCCATCCGCGATGGCAGCAGGTACTCGAGCAGCAACTCGGGTTTGAGCAGGGCCGAGCGGATGGGCAGGATGTTGAGGATCTTGAGCACCGGCTCCGACCTCGCCGACAGCAGCTGGCGAATGGTGTCGAAGCGCTGGCTCAGGACCTCCTCGGTGTGGGCCCGGATGAGCCTGGCCGACAGGCCGGAGGCATAGGCGGCGCCGAACACCGCGCCGATCGAGGTGCCGGCGATGACCGTGGGCCGGAGGCCCAGCTCGTCGAACACCTCGAGCATCAGGATATGGGCGAGGCCGCGCGCGCCGCCGCCGCCCAGCGCCAGCCCGATCGACGGCCGCCCGACCGGAAGGGTCTGCTTGCGCACCTGCAGGGCTTTGCCGGTCGGCTTCATGGGTCCCGGCTCGCCGCGCTGGCGCGCTCCGGCCGGGATGCCAGGAACGGCAGCAGCGCCGCCAGCGTGTCGTTCGGGTTCTCCTCGGCCAGGAAATGGCCCGACTTTACGGCAGCACCTTTCAGGTCAGGACACCAGGCCTGCCAGATATCGAGCGGTTTTGCGCCACCCCTGCCCAAATAGTCGGTGGCCCAGAGCACGAAGGTCGGGCAGGTGATCTTGCGGCCTGCCGCCAGGTCGGCCTCGTCGGTCTGCCAGTCGATGGTGGCGCCAGCGCGGTAGTCCTCGCAGACGGCATGCACGCGTGCGGGGTCTTTCAGCAGCGCGCGATAATGCGCCAGCGCCTCGGCCGAGAACGGGGAGAGATCGCGTGGGCCCGCCCAGCTTTTCAATGTGTGCTCGAGGTAATAAACGGGGTCCGCGGCGATCAGCGTCTCGGGCAGCGGGTGCGGCTGCGCCAGCAACGCCCAGTGGTAGGCCCGCAGCGCGCGTTCCGCTGTAGTGCGCCGCCACGCGTCGGCGGTCGTCAGAATATCGACCGGGATCAGCGCGCGCACCGCTTGCGGGTGGTCGAGCGCCAGCCGGTAGGCGACGCGCCCGCCACGGTCGTGGCCGGCGACCATGAAACGCTCATGGCCCAGCGCGCGCATGACATCCACGCAGTCCTGCGCCATGACGCGCTTGGAGTAGGCCTTATGCTCGGCATCGCTCGGCGGCACCGAGCTTGCGCCATAGCCGCGCGTATCCGGGATCACCAGCGTGCAGTGCCGCGCCAGCTCCGGCGCGATCTTGTGCCAGCACACGTGGGCCTGCGGATAGCCGTGCAGCAGCAGCAGAGGCGGGCCGGAGCCGCCGGTGCGCAGGAAGATCTCGGCGCCCTCGGTCTTGATGCGGCGCTCGGCGAATCCGGGAAACAGATCGGCGATGACGTTCATGGCCGCCCCCGCTCTCGGGCAACGGCGCGCCAGCCGATGTCGGTGCGGCAGAAGCCGCCCGGCCAGTCGATGGCGCGCACGGCCGCATAGGCGCGCTGCTGTGCCTCGCTCACGGTCTTGCCGCGGGCGGTGACGCTGAGCACGCGGCCCCCGGCGGCGAGCAGGCGCTTTCCCTCGTGGCGGGTGCCCGCGTGAAAAATCTCGACGCCCTCGATAGCGCGCGCGGCATCGAGGCCGTGGATCTCCGTGCCGTTGGCGTAGTCGCCGGGGTAGCCCTGCGTGGCCATGACGACGGTGAGCGCCGCATCGTCGTGCCAGCGCAGATCGAAGGTCTTGAGCACGCCGTCGGCGGTGGCAAGCAGCGCCGGCAGGAGGTCGGACTTGAGCCGCATCATCAACACCTGGCACTCCGGATCGCCGAAGCGCACGTTGTATTCATAGAGCTTGGGCCCGTCCTTGGTGATCATGACGCCGAGATAAAGCACACCCTTGTAGGGCGTGCTGCGGGCGGCCATGGCGCGGACCGTGGGCCGGATGATCTCGTCCATCACCCGGGCCGTCATCTCGGGCGTCATCACCGGCGCCGGCGAATAGGCGCCCATCCCCCCGGTGTTGGGCCCCGTGTCGCCGTCGCCGACGCGCTTGTGGTCCTGCGCCGTGGCGAGGGGGAGCACGTGCTCGCCGTCGACCAGCGCAAAGACGCTCGCCTCCTCGCCTTCCAGGAACTCCTCGATGACGATCTCGGCACCCGCGGCCCCGAACGCGCCGGCAAAGCAGGCGTCGATGGCGAGTTCCGCGTCGGCTTTGGTCTCGGCGATGACGACGCCCTTGCCGGCCGCCAGGCCGTCGGCCTTGATGACGATCGGCAGCCCCTGCGTCGCCAGATAGGCCTTGGCCGCCTGTGCGTCGCCGAAACGGCCGTAGGCGCCGGTGGGGATCGAGAACTCGCGGCACAGGTCCTTGGTGAAGCCCTTCGAGCCTTCGAGTTGCGCAGCCGCCTTGGAGGGGCCGAACACCTTGATCTTGGCCGCGGCCAGGGCGTCGGCGAGGCCAGCGACCAGCGGCGCCTCGGGCCCCACCACGACCAGGCCGATTTGGCTGTCGCGGCAGAAACGAACGACGGCTGCGTGGTCGGCGACATCGAGGTTAATGCACTCGGCCACCTCGGCAATGCCGGCGTTGCCCGGCGCACAATAGAGCTTGCCCAGCAGCGGGCTCGCCGAGATCGCCCAGGCCAGCGCGTGCTCGCGGCCGCCGGACCCGATGAGGAGGACGTTCATCAACGAAATCCCCGCAAAAGCTCTGGAAAGTCGGCCATCAATTGGCCCCGCGCGCCTGTCCTCATGTATCATTGAAGTGGTGCCGAACAAAGCCGGAGGCAAGCCGTTGGCCGAGCCCGTGCGCGCCGCCCGCCAGGATGCCAAGGCGGGCGCCAATCTGCCGGAATACTCCGTGTCGGAGCTCTCCTCCGCCATCAAGCGGACGCTGGAGGGCGCCTACGGCTACGTGCGCCTGCGCGGCGAGATCTCGGGCTTCCGCGGCGCCCATTCCTCGGGCCACTGCTATTTCGGGCTGAAGGACGACAAGGCCAAGATCGAGGCGGTGATCTGGCGCACCACCGTGCAGGGCCTCAAGGTCAAGCCAGTGGAAGGCCTTGAGGTCATCGCCACGGGGCGAATCACCACCTATCCGGGCTCGTCGAAGTATCAGATCGTCATCGACGCGCTGGAGCCGGCCGGCATCGGCGCCCTGATGGCGCTGATCGAGGAGCGCAAGAAGAAGCTCGGCCTCGAGGGCCTGTTCGACGAGGCAAGGAAGAAGAAGCTGCCCTTCCTGCCGCGCGTCGTCGGCCTGATCACATCGCCGACCGGGGCCGTCATCCGCGACATGCTGCACGGCTTCGAGGAGCGTTTCCCGGCCCACGTGGTGCTATGGCCGGTGCGGGTGCAGGGCGAGACTTGCGCCCCTGAGGTGGCGGCCGCGATTCGCGGCTTCAACGCGTTTCCCGCGGGCGGCCCACTGCCCCGCCCCGATGTGCTGATCGTCGCCCGTGGCGGCGGCAGCCTGGAAGACCTGTGGGGCTTCAACGACGAGATGGTGGTGCGGGCGGCGGCCGAGAGCGCCATTCCGCTGATCTCGGCGGTGGGCCACGAGACCGACTGGACGCTCATCGATCTGGCCGCCGATGCGCGGGCGCCAACGCCCACCAAGGCAGCCGAGTGGGCGGTGCCGAAATATTCCGAGCTGGTCGAGCAGACGGCCAAATTCGCCCTGCGCCACGGTATCGCCATGCGCCGGGCGCTGGACGGCATGCGCGCACATCTGCGCGCCGCCGCGCGCGGCCTGCCGCGCCGCAGCGACCTGCTGGCCCTGCCCCGGCAGCGCTTCGACTCCGTCGATCGGCGCCTCGGGCGCGCGCTGCTCGCCAACACGCGCGCGCACGCCATGCGCCTGTCGCGCTCCTCCTCCCGCCTGCACCGGCGCCTGCTCGAGGCGCGGCTTGCCCGCACCCGCGACCGGCTCGATACGCTGGGTCGCCGTGCCGCCGCCTCGCTCACGCGCATTACCGCGCCGCGCCGCGCCAGGCTCGAGCGCACCGCCGGCCGCCTCAGCCCGCGCCCGATCGCCGTGCGCGTCGAGCGCTGCAGCGAGCGCCTGCAGGACTTGGGCAGGCGCGCCCGTCGGCACCTCATCGCGCAGGTCGCCGCGCGCCGCCGTCACCTCGACGCCAGCGCCAAGCTGCTGGGCTCGCTCGGCTACCAGGGCGTGTTGCAGCGCGGCTATGCGCTGGTGCGCGACAGCGAGGGCCGCGCGCTGCGCTCGGTCGCGCAGATCGCATCGGGCCATGTCCTCGACATCGAGCTGGCCGACGGCCACGTCGACGCGCAGGCGCTGAGCGGTGGCGCGGCCCGCCCACAGGCGCAACCCGACACACGGCGCGGTCCGCCGGCGGGCACCAAGTCCGGCACGCGAAGCGGCGGCAGCCAAGGGTCGTTGTTCTGACAACCAGTGCTTCGCCACACTGGCGCCTGGGAAGTGCCATCTGTATGCTTGCGCCGGCTTTCGCCCTGACGGGCCCGAGGGTTAGACGAGAATGAATCGGTTCGAGAAGCTGCTCGGCCTCAAGGGCGAAGCAAGATTGCGGTTCCTCGACGGCGAGTTCCAGGTGCTCACGCCTGGCGACTTCGTGCGCTGCGCCGTCACCGGCGAGCCGATCATGCTGCCCGATCTGCGCTACTGGAGCGTGGACCTGCAGGAGGCCTACGCCAGCGCCGAGATCTCCTTCGAGCGGTTCCGCATGGTGAGGGCGCGGGGCAAGAGATAATCGTCCGCGAGTGGCGGCAGGGCATCGGCGCCCGTGGCCTACGATGCCATTTTGGTCGAGCGGTTCGAAACGGCACGCTTGCCGTGTCTGAACAGTCACAAGCGAACGAATAGGCGTGATCGGTGTCTTGGGCTAGAAGGTTTCAGAGCGAACTTGGTGGGGGCGACTGTGGCCGAGAACCCAAAAAGCAACGGTGACCAGGCGGTAATGAAGGTTCAAGGGCTGAGTGTTAAGAAGGCAAGCGAGCCATGGACGGAATACCTGCTGGAAGACGGTACCACACTACGCTTGCGGATTGTCCTGCTCGATGTTGGAAGGGCTGTCGACACTTTCGACGAGGCTGAAAATCCTATATATCAATTTAAGCACACAATGATCGTGGACATCAAGGTGCCGGATAAGCTCAAGCGGAAGAAGTGACATGTTGTTAGCGTACACGACAACGCGTGACGGTCCGAGGCAGACTTCCAGTAGTGACCAACCGCTTCGGCGCGAGGTGCTGATCGCTGTGCTGACGGGGCTTGGTGAAGCGGGGTATGTGCTAAAGAAGCGGATCACTGCGCTCGTGGAGGTCGTAGGTGAACGCGATTACTTGGCCTGCTTCCCCGAGGCAGACTTGTCCATTGGCGGCGATTCAGTGAAAGATGCCCTCTCAGCCCTGAAGGCCGAAGTTGTTGCAACTTACCTGCTTTATCGCGATGAGCCACACTTGGGTCCGGAGCCGCGGCGGCGCCTGAAGGTGTTGGAGGCATACGTTGGCAAAGAAAGGGGGAGGTAGACTTCAGCGCAAGGAAGCTGTGGAGATTGCGAAGAAGCTGGGAGCCGAGGTCATCCAGGGGGCCAAGCACCAATTGGCGGCCGTGCGGTTCAAAGGGGTCTTGGTCACGAGTTTCGGGATTAGACACAGCAGGAAAGTCGGACACGGTCATCTCCCGAAGATGTTGTTCCTATCGGAACGAGAAACTCTAGATTTGGCGCGGTGCCAGATCACCAGCGAGCAATACTTCGAAATTTTGCACGGTAAGGGGAAGCTTGAACCCCCTGCATGAGGGCCAGGTTCAGGATGACCGCCGCGTCTGCAGCGCCGCATCGATCAGGGCATAAAGCCGCTCGGCGTCCGGCTCGGCCAGCGCAAGTTTCACGGGCAGCGCACGCGAGGCGGCGGCAAGCTCGGCGCAAGCACCACTAGCGCCCGTGAGCCGCGCCATATCCTTCTCGGTCGTCACCAGCGTGGCCGAATGCCGCCGCGCCAGCTCCAGCAGCCGCCCGGCGTCGCTCTCGTCGAGCCACTGGTGGTCGCGGAAAGCCACTCGCTCCACAACCTCCGCCCCCAGGCCCTGCAGCATGCCAAAGAACCGCCGCGGCGAGCCAATGCCCGCCCAGGCGACGACCCGCGCGCCGTTCAGCCAGTCGGCGCTCTCAGCCGGGCCGACGCTCGCGCGCAGCACCGGCCCGGCAAAGCGATGCCGCAGCCACTCCGTCACGCGGCTCTCGCCGTCCGCGCCCACTCCATTGACGATGATCGCGTCGGTCAGCTCGAGCTGGAAGTCGAGCGGCGCTCTGAGCGGCCCGGCCGGCATCACCAGCCCGTTGCCGAGCCCGCGGGCGCCGTCGACCACGGCGATCCCCAGGTCCTTGGCGAGGGCCCCATTCTGCAGGCCGTCGTCCATGACGATGACCGTCGCCGGATGGGGGCCGCTCTCGATCGCCCGCGCGCCGGCCCGGCGGTCGCGTGCGACCAGGGTCGGCGCCACCCGCGCCATCAGCAGCGCCTCATCGCCGACATTGCGGGCCACGTCGGACCTGGCGTTCACCCAGTACGGTCCGGGCAGGCGGCCGCCGTAGCCGCGCGTCAGCGCCACCGGCTCGTGGCCCACGGCCTTCAGGCGCTCGCACAGATGAATGGCGAGCGGTGTCTTGCCCGTGCCCCCTGCCGTGAAGTTGCCGACGCAGATGACCGGCAGCCGCGGCCGGTAGGGGGTGGCGCGGGAATACCGCGCCGTGGCGGCCCATCCGTAGAGCGCCCCCAGAGGCTCTAGGAGTGCAGCGATGCCGCCGGGGGTGTCGCGATACCACCAAGCCGGCTCGTCAAGACGCACGCGCCAGACCTTCCTCCTCGCGCGGGAGGTATTGCAGCAGGGCTTCGATGGTGCGTGGCAGCGCGCCCGATATGGTCGCCAGCGCGGCGTTGGCGCGGTTGCGCATTTCGCCCAGCTCGGCCTCGTCCGACAGCAGTTTTCGCGCGGTGCTGGCGATCTCCTCGGCGCTGTGCACGACGATGGCGCCGCGATTGTCGATCAGCGCGTCGTAGGCATCGGCGAAGTTTTGCCAGTGCGGTCCCGTCAGCACCACGGCACCCTGCCGCACCGCCTCGATCGGGTTCTGCCCGCCCCGGTCGACCAGCGAGCCGCCGATGAAGGCGACCGGCGCCAGCTTGTAGAGCATGCCGAGCTCGCCGATGGTGTCGGCGACATAGGCATCGCTGCTGCCATCGGGCAGGTCGCCGAGGGAGCGCCGCGCCACCTTGAAGCCCCGGCCTTTGAGCATCTCGGCGATGGCCCCGCCCCGCTCGGGATGGCGCGGCGCGATGATGGTGCAGAGGTCGGGAAGGCTCGCGGCAAGCGCCCTGTGCGCATCGGCTATGATGGCGTCCTCGCCCTCGTGCGTGCTGGCCGCGATCAGCACGGGGCGGCCCTCCAGCGCCGACCGCAACCGCTCCAGCTCCACGCAGTTCACGACCGGCGGGGGCGCATCGACCTTCAGGTTGCCGGCCACGATCACGCTCGGCGCGCCGAGCTCGGTGAAGCGGCGCGCCAGGCCTTCGTTCTGCGCCAATACCAGCGCAAACCGGCTGAACAGCGGATGCGCGACACTAGGATTGCGCCGCCAGCGCCGGAACGAGCGCCTGGTCATGCGGGCGTTGATGAGCACCAGGGGAATGTCTCGCCCCGAGCTTTCCAGGATCAGGTTGGGCCAGATCTCCGACTCGGTGAACACCGCCAGATCGGGGCGCCAATGGTCGAGGAAGCCAGCCACGTACTCGCGCGCGTCGAGCGGCGCGTATTGGTGGATGGTGCGCGGCCCGATGCGCTGAGCCGCGAGCTGCGCCGAGGTGACGGTGCCGGTGGTGAGCAGGAAGGAGAGCGATGGCCGCTCCTGCGCCAGTGCCGCCATGAGCGGGAGGACGGCGTTGGTTTCCCCGACGCTGGCCGCGTGAAACCAGGCGAGCCGCCCCGCCGGACGCTTTGCGCTCGGCTGGCCGAGACGCTCGCCCCGGCGCAGCGGCTCCTCCTTGCCCCGCCGCTCGCGCAGGCCGAGCAGCAGCGGCGCGATTGGCCGCGCCAGACTGGTCAGCGCGCGATAGGCCTTGAGGCGCGCCCCCAGCTCCGCGTTGCCGCCGCGTCGCATGCCGGGTGTGGCGCGCGCCGGGTCGGCGCCGGCGCGGGCGAAGGCCTGCTCGGTCGCCCAGTTCAAGCCCTCCTGGACCTGCTGGCGATACTGCTCGAGCTCGTCGGGTTTCGTCTCGCGCGGCACGTAGATGGCCGGAGCGATGGCAAAGCCCAGCCCCGAATAGGGCAGGTTGATCGTCATCCGGCTCCAGGAGTTGAGGGCCAGATAGCGCGTCGTCGCAATCGCTACCGGCAGGATCGGCCGCCCCGATGCCCGATCCACCATGATGATGCCGAGGCCCACCTTGCGTGCTTCGCCGCCCGGCACATCGGCTGTCATGCCCACCGAGCGGCCGTCGCGCAACGCCTGCACCGCCGCCATGTAGGCGTGGCTGCCACCGCGATCCTTGCCGCGCGAGGCGGCACCGGCGCCGCGGATCAGCCGCATGTCGAAATGCCTGAGCGCTTCGGCCATGATCCCGGCGTCGCGGTGCCGGGCCAGCATGACGTCGGCTGGAAGATAGGACGGCCGGATGATCGGCAGCAGCATGAACTGGCCGTGCCACATGCCGACGATGCAGGGATGGTGGTGGTAGTGCGCCTCCAGCGTCTCGCCCATCTCCTTGGTTTGCCAGGAGGTGTGCTCGACGTAGCGGATGTAGCGCGCGAGCAAGCCTCCCACCAACCGGTCGAGAGCTGTGGCGCTGTCGCGATCGTTCGCCATGGAAGGCGCACCTGGCCGGTTCACGCGCCCGCGGGAGGGTCGCAATGGGCGTTTCTATAGCCGATCCAAAGCGTACTTAGAAAGCGTTGATTCGCCACGGCCTTTGTCGTCGCTATCCCCTGCGCAACGCACCCGGGCGGCTCAGGCGGCCTCGGTCGGCTCGGCCGGAAGGCGCATCGGCGCACCGTCGAAATCGCCCAGGATCTGCGAACGGCACAGCCGCGCGTAGATCCCATCGCGGCCCACGAGGTCGGCATGCGTGCCGACCTCGGCGACGCGGCCCTCGTCCATCACGCAGATCAGGTCGGCACGCTGCACCGTGGACAGGCGATGGGCGATGACCAGCGTCGTGCGGTTCCTCGTGAAGCGGGCGAGCGCGTCCTGCACGAGGCGCTCGGACTCCGCGTCGAGCGCGCTGGTGGCCTCGTCCAGCAGCAGGATCGGCGCGTCCTTGAGGATCGCCCGGGCGAGCGCCACGCGCTGGCGCTGCCCGCCCGACAGCCGCAGCCCACTGTCGCCGATCACGGTATCGTAGCCCGACGGCTGGGCGACGATGAACTCGTGCGCGGCCGCTGCCCTGGCCGCGGCAACGATCTCCTCGTCGCCGGCGCCGAGGCGGCCCAGCGCGATGTTGGCGCGGATCGTATCGTCGAACAGGGTGAGCTCCTGGCTGACGATGGCGATCGACTTCCTCAGGCTCGCGAGCGTCACCGCGCGCAGGTCCTGGCCGTCGATGAGGATGCGGCCGGCGTCCACGTCGAACAGCCGGGCCACCAGGTTGATCACCGTCGACTTGCCGGCGCCGGAGCGGCCGACGAGGGCCACGGTCTTGCCGCCAGGCACGGTGAGCGAGACGTCCTTCACGGCCTCCTTGCCGGCCGCCGTGGCGTAGGCAAAGGCGACCTTGTCGAAGACGATGGCGCCCTGCTCGATCCTCAGGGGGCGCGCATCCGGCCGGTCCACCACGCTCGGCTTCTCGTCGAGCACCTCATAGATGCGCTCGGCGGCGGCCAGGCCCTCGAGCGTCGCCGTGGTCACGGTGCCCAGAGACTTGATCGGCTGCGCCGCCAGCAGCAGTGCGGTCACGAACCCCATGAAGTCGCCGATCGTGCTGACCCCGTTGGCGATGCGCCAGTAAGCGAAGGCGACGACGCCGGCGATGGCGACCCCGGCCAGCGCCTCGAGCGCGGGCCCGGTGCGGCCGCGCGCCCGGATCGCCTTCATGCGCAGCTGGTAGATCTGCTCGAAGCTGCGGTTGAGGCGCTCGATGGCATAGCCCTCGAGGCCGAACGCCTTGATCAGACGGGCGCCGGCCAGCTTCTCGGTCAGCCGCGACGTCATATCGCCGAGCTCGCTCTGGGTGCGCCGCGCAACCGAGCGCAGCCGCCGGCCGACACTGCCGACCGGCAGCGCCGCCAGCGGATAGATGGCGAACACGACGAGGGTGAGCATCCAGTCGAGATAGAGCATGGCGATCAGCACGGCGATGACCGACAGGCCGTCCTTGACGAACGCGATCATCGACACCTGGGCCGCCTGCTGGATGAACATCAGGTCATTGGTCAGCCGCGAGACCAGGTGGCCGGTGGTCTCGCGCGTGAGGCGGGCGAAGTCGGAGTTGATGAGGTGGGCGAAGGCCGCCTTCTGGATGTCGGTGGTCATGCGCATGACGATGCGCGCGGCCGTCACCTGGTGCAGGTAGAGAAAGAGGCTGCGCGCGGTCGTCACCACCACGATGGCGACCAGCACCCAGGGCAGGGCACGCCCGTCCCCGTGCATAAGCGAGTCGAAGGAATGCTTGATGATCAGCGGGTAGCCGCCGGTGGTGGCCGCCAGGCAGCTCGTGAACGCGAGTGCCAGCGCGATCTCGCGCCAGCGCGGCCAGATCCAGTCGGCGACAAACCGCCGCAGCATCCCCCGCGCGCGCTCATCCAGCGCCAGCGCGCCGAGCTTCTTGCGCGGCGATTTGCGGCGCTTGCGCAATGCTTTCCAGATGGACGCCAATGCTTCGATCCCTCCTCCCGCTTACCTATCAGGTCGGCCGCGGAGAAGCCACCGCATGCACCCCGAATCAACAGCGCGCGCCGATGGCCAAAGCTCACGAACGCGGCGGCAAGGTGGCGCTGGGGTCGAGCAGGCGGTGGATGTGGACGATGAAGTAGCGCATGTGCGCGTTGTCCACGGTCTGCTGCGCCACCGCCTTCCAGGCCTTGTAGGCCTCCGCGTAGCTCGGATAGATGCCAACCATGTCGATGGCGCCGAGGTTGGCGAATTCCAGATCGGCGAGCGACTTGAGCTCGCCGCCGAACACCAGGTGGAGCAGCTGCTTGGGCGGCCGGCTGGCCGCTTCGGTTGCGGTCATGATCGATGTCTCCTGGGTGTCACCAGGCGGCGGCGTACGGCGGCGCCACACTGCCAAACACCTGATTTACCCTTCCCCTTAAGCGGATCGGAAGCCTTTTGTGGCAAATTTGCGTTCGTAAGGCCGCGACCTAGAACGGCTGCTCAGGAGTTAACAGAGAATAAGAACACTGGACGTTTCAACGTCTGAGGGTGCCTGGACACGTTCCAGGCACCCTGTTTGTTTTTGGCGTGGGCGGGTTGTTCTGTGCTCGTCAACGCGCGTCGAACACTGCGACGAGCGCCATGTCGGCGGCGAGCCCGAGGAACAACGCCCAGCCGACCAGACGATTGGACTTGAAGCGGACGAGGCAATTGGCTGGGTCGGCGATGTTGAGCGTCGCCACCTGCCAGGCGAGCTGCACCGCCGCGAGCGCAAGGGCGAGGAAAAATACGATCCGTGCCCCGGCCATCGCCCCGGCAACGGCCCACAGCAGCACGGCGCCGGCATAGAAGGCGATGAGCCAGCGGGGCGTCGCCTCGCCGAACCTGAGCGCGGTCGATTTCAGCCCGACGATCAGGTCGTCCTCCTTGTCCTGGTGGGCGTAGATGGTGTCGTAGCCGATGGTCCACAGCACGCAGCCCGCATAGAGCACGACGGCGCCGAGCGACAGGGAGCCGGTGACGGCCGCCCAGCCGACCAGCGCTCCCCACTTGAACGTCAGGCCGAGCACGAGCTGCGGCCAGTATGTCAGCCGCTTCATGAACGGGTAGATGGCAATCAGCACGAGGGAGGCGGCGCCCAGCACAACCGTGAACAGGTTGAACTGCAGGAGGATGACGAATCCCGCCAGGCACAGGATGACGAGAAACATCCGCGCCTCAGCCACGCTGATCTGGCCGGACGGGATGGGCCGCGCCGCCGTGCGGGCGACGCTGGCGTCGTAGTCCTTGTCGACGATGTCGTTATAGACGCAGCCCGCCCCGCGCATCACGAAGGCGCCCACGAAAAACAGCGCCACATACCACGGGTTGGGATAGGGCCGGCCAACCGACAGCTCGGCCAGCGATTGCCCCCACCAGCACGGGAACAGCAGCAGCCACGCCCCGATCGGGCGATCGAAGCGCACGAGCCGCAGATAGGGCAGCCACGCCGCGGGCGCCAGCCGGTCGACCCAATTGCCGGGCGGGGCATCGGGCACGGTGCCCGCGCGAGTGGAGGGGCGTGATGTGGCGGTCATGGCGTTCTTGCCGCGAGAGCTGCCGTCGGCCAGCAGGCTAAACCCACAGGCGTGCTCCGCAAAAGCCAAATGGGCGTGAATTGTAAGTGAACAGAGGCGTCAGCGCCCGAGCAACCCGGGCAATTCCGTGAGCGAAGCAATGGTGTGGTGCGGCGCACCGCCCGCGGCGACTGCGGCGCCGGCGTGGATGCGGGCCGCCTCGGGCCGATGCACCATGATGCTGGTCCAGCCCCGCGCGTTGGGCACGACGAAGTCCTTGGCCGGATTGTCGCCAACGTAAACGAACTTGTGGCCCTCCCCGCCCAGCGCCTGCTCGACCATCTCGTAGCTCTGGGGGTGCGGCTTGGAGAAGGCGCGGCCGCCCAGCGCGTCCGTGTAGACGATCTCCCGAAAGCACGGCGCAATGCCGAGCGCCGCTACCTTCTTCGTCTGCACATGGTGCGTGCCGTCGGTGATCAGCCCGAGCTTCGCCCGGGACGCGAAATGCCCGAGCGCCCAGCCCGCATCCTCGAACAGCGCCAGCTCCGGCTCGTGGTTGCGATAGGCCTCGAGCAGGCCCGCCAGATGCTCCGGCCGGTGGTCCGGCAGGCGCTCGGTAAGCGCCATGCGAAACAGCACACCCAGGTGCCCCTGATCGAGCAGCCGCGTCATGTCCGCGCCGAGGCCTGCAACGCCCAGCTCCGCCTCGGCCCAGCGCCCGGCTGCCGCGAAGCCCGAGAGGGCGAACTGGCGCTCGGGATAGAGCGTGTCGTCGAGATCGAAGATCAAGACGAGACTGGTCATGACGCGCCGCGCTGCAGATTGTGCAAATGCCACACGGCGAGCCCGAATACGGCGGCAGCGCCGGCCTGGTGCGCAAGTCCCAGGGCGAGCGGCACATGCGCGAGCAGGGTCCAGATGCCGAGGGCTGCCTGCGCCAGCACCGCAGCCG
>Ga0080064_1005036_pt1 | contig 16054 bp, 15 predicted proteins | sample Subgrocontami54m_FD_69260 | JGI IMG/M metagenome (GOLD analysis project Ga0080064, IMG submission 69260) | Subsurface groundwater microbial communities from S. Glens Falls, New York, USA - GMW46 contaminated, 5.4 m (SPADES assembly) (version 2) ...
ACGCCATATTTGAGGCACTTCGGACACCTTTTTTACAAGTCATTTGAATTAGTTATTGGTTTTTTCAATTCAGTATTACACAAAATGCGTTTTTCAGCCCCACCAAATTGTCCATTAACTCTCTTTCGCCACAACGACGTGGTCAATCACTTCTATTCCTAAAATATTCCCCGCTTCTACGAGGCGCTTGGTGATGGCAATGTCTTCGGTTGAGGGTTCGGGGTCGCCCGATGGATGGTTGTGCGCGATGATGATTTGTGCGGCGGAGTGTTGAATGGCCGGTTCAAAAACCTCGCGCGGATGGACGAGGTTGGCGTTGAGGGTGCCGACGGAAATAGTTTCACGTTTGATTTCTTGATTGCGCGCGTCTAAGAAGAATACGACGAAATGTTCTTTTTTATGGTCGCGGAGGTCTTTGAGCTCGTCCCAAATATCTTTTGGCGATAGAAGCAGTGTCGCTTGCTTGTTTTGCAATAGCCGGCGGCCGAGTTCAAAACACGCGGCGATCTCGCACGCCTTTGTCGCGCCCAAGCCGAAGGTCTTTTTTAACTCCCCCACTGTCGCGACTGCCAGCCCTGCGCCGCTGAATTGCTTGAGGATTTTGTTTGACAACTCGACAACGTTCACGCCCTTCACGCCAGTGCGTAGCAATATTGCGAGAAGCTCGGAGTGGGATAATTTTTCCGGACCGTATTTTTCCAATTTCTCGCGCGGTCGTTCAACCTTCGGAAGGTCTTTGATTTTCATCCACTTATTCTACCTTCAAAAACCCCGCGGAGTCAAAAATGAGACGGCGAGTTGGGCGATAATAATGTAGTCCTTCGACAAGCTCAGGAACTAACTATTTTGAAAGACGCTGGATTCCCGCCTGCGCGGGAATGACCACGGGACGGCGGGGCGGTGGCGCATCATTTCCCCCGATAGCATGCCGGGCATTCCCAGTATTCGTCGTGGGCGTATGGCTTGGGGTCATAATTAAGGACCTCAAAAACTTGCCCGCCGATGCGGGAGGTGTGCGTTCCGGATTTGAGCGCTTTGGTCATTTCTGCGTTGCGGTACAGCGGGATTTTGCCAAAATAATGCCCGCCGCGGTAGGTGTGGTCTGCGCGCACAATAACGGAAATCTTTTTACCGCATACGGCGCATTTTTGTTCAATTTTATTTTGTTCTTGTTTTAACTTCTGCATATTACCCGACTCATTCAGGAATTATTTTTCGCCATCGTTAAACAGATCGACATATTTTTCATAAATGTACGATTGTCCATATGTTTTATCCTTATCTTTGTGAGAAAGTATCTTTAATGCAATAAATCGGTCGATGACCGCTTGGGCGCCGGCGCGCGTAAAACCGGTCCACTCTTGAACAAGTGCGACGTTGACCACGGGCTGACCATAAAGTTTTGGCAAAACTTTAATGGCGCTTTCTGATGCGCGCTTACCAAACGTCTGTATTTTATCCATATCTTGCTGGCGAAGTACGGTAATTTTAGCGACGATGTCAATCGCTTCATTGGCAATTTCAATAACTCCATCAAGAAAGAAATCAATCCAATCAGACACAACTCCATTATGATAGCTGAAAAGTTTTTCATAATAGAGCTGTTGGTGTTTCTTGAAATAGGAGGAAAGAAATAGTACCGGCTTTTCAAGAAATTTCTCCTTCCACAAATAAAACGTAATCAACATGCGACCAGTCCGACCGTTCCCATCAAGAAACGGGTGGATGGTTTCAAACTGCGCGTGCAAAAGACCCGCCTTAATTACGGTGAGTGTACCATCTTCGCGGTGCATATATTTTTCAAGATCAGCCAACGCCTTGTGCATATCATCCACCGGAGGTGGTACAAAGCGCGCATTATTGGGACGAGTGCCCCCGATCCAATTCTGTGATTTGCGAAACTCGCCCGGATCAGAAAAATGCGTCACTCGGGCTTTGTGCATGAGCTTTTCGTGAAGTTCCATTATAAATCGCAATGATAAGGGAAAATTGTCGGCAACAACGCGCTTCATGCCATAATTCAGCGCCTTAATGTAATGCAAAATATCATCAACATCTTCGGGAATTTTTGTATTTATTTTCACTTCCGCCTCAATCGCGTCAATCATGGTTGCCATAGTTCCCTCAATTTGACTTGAAGACGCAGCATCCTTGCGTAGATACATAAGCAAAAAGAAATCAGCATCGGGTAGAAGCTTGGTGATGCCGTCTAATTTGCCCAGAAGCCGGGTGGCTTCATTATTCTTCTTTAGAATTTTAGCGTCAAAATTAAGGCCTGCTTCCGGTGGGAAGGGGTTCGGGATAAATGCCTTAAATCCGGTAGGTTGTAACCTATATGTTCCTATATCTAGCTTTTTCATAGTTTGTTTACATCTATTTTAGGATGTATACAAAGTATAGCAGTTCGTATACATCTAGTCAAGTAATGTATACGAACCTCCTGAACCCCCTCGAAACTGTCGCGTATATCCCTCCATTCTACCGCCCAAAACCCCGCGAAGTCAAAAAGAACGGCTGTCAGATAAGCGGGCACAACTCCAACGCGCGATCCATCACTTGACTAACGCACAAAATCAACACCTTCTATTCCGACATTCTTGAGAATATCGGAATAATATTCAAATAAATTTTACTGAAACGTTTTTATGAATTGCACAAACCGGATTCCGTAAGGCGAAAGAACGTGGAGCACGCTCCGTCCTTTGTAGCTCTTATTTACGAGGCCGGCGTGAACCAGTCGTCGGGTATGCTCGGAAACCGTTTTAAAATTTTTGTGTAAATTATCCGCAATCCCCTCTACGGTAATGTCCGGATTTATGGAGATTGTAAAAAGAATCTCGATGCGCGAGTGATTCGCCGCGCCCTTAAAGTGCCGCTCCAGCTGTTTTGCGTTTTTCATCACTCCACCCTAGCATAACATTCCGACATTCTCAAGAATGTCGGAATGTTATTGAAGCCGAATAAATAGGAAACTGCAGCGGGTATTTCAATTTTGTATTTGCACTGCTACGCTAGGTGCATGACACAGGAGGAGGCGCTTACAATTCTAAAAACCGGAGCGAATGTATTTTTGACCGGGGAACCGGGCAGCGGAAAAACGCACACCGTGAACGCGTACGTCCGCTGGCTGCGCGAGCATGATATTGAGCCGGCCATCACGGCCTCAACGGGTATTGCCGCGACGCACATCGGCGGGATGACCATCCACGCGTGGAGCGGCATCGGCATCAAAGAAGCGCTCACAAAATATGACCTGCGCATGATAGCCGCGAACGAGCGCGTGGTGAAGCGCATGCGGCGCGCGAAGGTGCTGATTGTTGATGAGGTGTCCATGCTCTCCGCCAACACACTCACGATGGTAGACGCGGCATGCAGAGAAGTGTTATCAAAAACAGAACCGTTCGGCGGATTGCCGGTGGTGCTGGTGGGCGACTTTTTCCAGCTTCCTCCGATTGTGAAGCGACAGGAAGCGGAGGCCGGACAAATGGCGTTCGCCGAAGAAGCATCGCCGATATTCGCGTATGACTCCCCTGCGTGGGCGCGCGCCGACCTCACGGTGTGCTACCTTGAGGAACAGCACCGGCAGGACGACCCTGAATTCCTCGGCATACTTTCCGCCATCCGACAAAACACGTTTGACGAAACGCACCTCGCCCACATCGCAAAGCGAATGACTTCACTGGCGACCGCGCCGAAAAACGCGCCGAAGCTATTTACGCACAACGCCGACGTAGACCGCATCAACGCCGAGATGTTGAAACGGCTCCCGGGCGCGGAAAATTCTTTTTTGATGACTTCACAGGGTTCGGCAAAGCTCGCGGCAACGCTCATCAAAAACTGCCTTTCGCCGGAAACACTGCTCTTAAAAATCAACGCGGCGGTGATGTTCACGAAAAATAACCAGAAGGAAGGGTATGTGAACGGCACGCTGGGGACGGTTGTGGGATTTAATTCCACCAACGGCTATCCGTTGGTGGAAACACGCGGGAGACGGCGCATTGAAGTTGAGCCGGTGGAGTGGATGGTGGAGGAAAACGACCGGCCTTTGGCGCGCATCAAACAGATTCCTCTGCGGCTCGCCTGGGCAATCACAGTACACAAAAGCCAAGGGATGAGTTTGGACGAGGCAGTAATGGACTTGCGCGAGTGCTTTGCGTTCGGACAGGGGTATGTGGCTATATCGCGCGTACGCCAACTTGCGGGCTTGCATCTGCTGGGCTGGAATGAACGCGCGTTTCAAGTGCATCCGGAAATACTGGTGAAGGATGAAGAATTCCGGGCTGCATCGGTTGCGGCAGCAAATACGAGCGGCGCCACACCAAAGGAAGCAACCGACGCGGCGCATACGAATTTTATCCTCGCGTGCGGGGGCGTTGTGACAGCAAACCACGCGAAAGAAGGAATGTCCCTCGCTCCGCTCGGGACCTCCGCTTCGCTACGGCAGCCGACGATTGCCGTGACACATGCGCTGATCAGCAGCGGCAAGACCATCGCCGAGGTTGCCGCAATCCGAAACCTCGCGCCGACAACCATTGCCGCGCACATCACCGACTTACACAAAAAAGGAATCATCGGCAACGCCGAGCTCGCCACGTACATCTCCCCTACTTTAAAAAACGCGCTGCCGGAAATCCACGCCGCGTTCCGCAGCATCGGCCGCGAAAAACTGACGCCGATTTTCCAGCATTTCCGGGAGAAATATTCCTTCGACGACCTCCGCTTCGCACGTATGCTTCTCAAAAAAGATTAATAACATTCCGACATTCTTGAGAATGTCGGAATGTTATTGGTGATGACTGATGAGCTGAATGGAGCAGGCGCTTTCCATCCTCCTTGTGCTTGTGTTATAGTAGACCGGTGCTTCTACTGTTCTACTACGAAAGGAGAACCCCATGAAGCGCGTCCTGGTCTGTCTCGGGTTTGCCGTTGCCCTTGGCATCGGCGCCGTCGGCTGCACCGGCACCGGCTGGCGGGGGGGCATCTACGGGGAGTACGAGGTCTGCCTGCGGTGCGGCTACCGCCACGCGCCGGGAATGTGTCCCGGCGACAACTGGTGGAACCGCCCGCAGTACTGCCCGCCGCACTGTGACCCGCCATGTCACGAAGAGCGCCACGGCCATCACGGCCGCGGCTGCCGATAGGATCATCGCACAAGACGCCGGTTCCGCACTGCGGGACCGGCGCTCTTATTTAACATAAAGCTATAACACCCCGTGGTCTTTCATCGCGGCACGGTACGCGCAGTAATCGCAATCCGCTCCGGGCTTTGGCGGAGTATCGGCGTTTAAACACGCGTACGCGTCGCGTACGGCTTGTTCTATCCACGCGTCATCGCCCTTGTACGGAATGATTTTGATATCAAACTCCAGCTTGGCATCAAATGCCTCTTTGTCGGCGTCGCCGTTGCAATACACAAAATATCCCGTATCGGAAACCGTAAAACCGTTTTTCCGGAAAAGCCACTGATAAATTTCCATCTGCCGCTTATATCCGATCTGCCAATCGGCATCCAGCGTCACTTCGTCGTCTTTTGACGTGGCCTTATAATCCACAATCAGCAGCTCTCCTGATGGTGCGACCCACACATCATCTACGCCGCCGGTGATGAGCAAATTGGTTTCTTTGTGGAGAAACGTGATTCCCCGGCGCAAGGCGTCCCGCCACTCATTCATTTTTTCATGCGCGAACGGCACCGCGTCAATGCCGTATTGTTTCATCAGCGGATGCGCGGTGCCTGCCGCCCGATGAATATCAAATTCTTTTTTGAGCAGCGTATCAACGGCGGAGTTTAAGCTGAACGGATACCCCGGCGGACGGTCGGTGCCCAACCGACGGTCAATATAAAAACAGCGCGCGCAGTTCAGAAACAGATCAATTCTGCTCCGGCTCAAGCGAAATGGCTCCGCGGCATTTGGCACATACACGCCGCGTTGCCGATGCGGATTATAATATTTAGACATGACCTTATACTACCACGCGCGGAGAAATTTTTCTCCTCCCCGAACTATATGTTTAATCCGACAAGGCAAACGCGCCGCCACGGCTGATATTCACTGTGAAACTGCTGTTCTTTTATTTCTCCATACGCGTAGCGCACGGTATAGGTGACATCGGCGGTGATTCCTTTGTGCGGCGTCTCACTGCACCGGACCTCGCCGACGGGCAGATCGGGAGCGGCAACATACCCCACGTCCGGCGCGGGCAATTCGTTGGTCAGTACCGGATCGGAAACGTACGCCAAACGGCCGTCGCGTTGGCCGTAAAGCTCAAACTGCGCTTCATCGCCCTCCACCCGTCCCTGCAGCAGCAGGTAACCGTCCGTATCATTCACAAACTTGAGATCCGGCGTCGGACCGTAGATAGTTGCGTCCAACCCCGGCCCGTAGTACGACACGACATAGCGGTGATTGGTCCGCTCCGTGACCGGCAACCCGGCGTTTAACGCGAGCCGAAAAAGCGTCGTCGCCACCTGACACAGCCCCCCGCCCAATTCTTTAATGCTTTTATTGTCTTTGATGACGAACTCTTTGACGAATCCTTCTTCTTCGGTGGTGGTGCCGATGCCGGCGACCGCGGAAAATGTTTCACCGGGCGCGATAAGCATGCCGTTCAATTTCGCGACGCCAACTGCAATGTTGTGCCGCCGGTCGGCGCTGCTTCCTTTAAAACTTGTTTTCGCGGAGCCGACCAGATCCCGGATGCCATAGTTATCAATAGTTGCTTTCGTAATCTGCGGATTGGCCTCTACAGTTTCAATCGGGATTTCTATGGTACCGATTTGCACCGCCGGATTTATTTGCGCCTTCGCTGATACAAGAGCAAGAAAAAGATCATTGTTCGTGGCGTATGATTTTTGCACCGCGTACACGATTTTTTCTACGCGCGCGACCGTTGCCTCAACATCCACCACATTGCCGGATTTACCCGGAGTGATTTCAATAAGTTTTCCCTCGCGCATCTCAAACCGGCTGTTGCGCGGCGGATCGTTGATGACCGGCACAACAGTCTTCGCGAGAAAATTTTTGAGTTTCATGGTATCAACGCCGATCTCGCGATCATTTTTTAACGTCAGCCAACTTGCAAGCGTGCGTCCGGACACCCTCCACCGTGCATCCCGGTAATAAAACGCAAGCCGGGTTGAACGGGCGACGTCGTTCGCCAACTTCAGAAACGGTTGCAGTTTTGCCGCGGTCACGTTTGGCGCCTCGGTTTTGACCTCCAAACGGATGACGCCCGCATCAAACATCGCGAGATGACGGTTCACCGCGTCAAAAATATCTTCATCGCTCACGCGCTCGCCGTTTTTCTCCGGCGCGATGACCATCGCAAATTCATCCCAGGTGAATTGCGCCGGCGCGGCGGCAGTGAAAAATCTTTTCAGTTCACGGCCGAGCAACGACTGCATCGCTTCCTTATTAGCGGCGCCGGACATTGAAAAACTTTTCGCAAAGAACAACGCGCGTATTTGTTCAGCAACACGATGCCGAAGCGGACCAGACCGGCCGAAATTATAGGCCTGCCGGATGGTTGTTGCCCAATTACCCAACGAAAAATACGCCACAAGGTTATCCGGAGTGAGACCGGCCGTGAACACCGGCACCTTCACTGCTTGCTGCATTTTTCCGTTCTCAAATATGAAATGTAACCCGTTATCCGTAAGTACCTTGGCACGCTGTTCAAACAGCGCCCGCACATCGCCGTAGGCCTTCCCGCCGACATGTTCGCCGGCAATAACCACGCCCGGATAGAATCTCCCGCGATACTGATGTTCATACGATATAAGTAATACGCCGATGCTCGCGAGCATTAAGCCGGTAAAGACAAACAAACGATGCCATTTCATGATGTGTTGCCACATGGCTTTATTGTAGCGTTTTCAGCATATCGTTGGCTACCATTGACAAGCACGATTTGTAGTGATATAATATAATTCATGTTCATTCACTTCGACAACGTCCCCTTTTATTCGCAGTTCCGGGACATTCCGGCCATTGAGTGGAAAAAAGAAGCCTGCGGCATCGCCGCCTTGGCCATGGAAATGGAATTCTTTAAGCCGAAAAGCGTATCGGTGACGAAGCTGCTTTTAGAGGCGCTGGATGCCGGCGCGTACACAACGGATGTCGGCTGGAATCATAAAAAATTATCCGCGCTGGCGGAGCTGTACGGTCTCGCCGGAAAAAATTACGATCTCTGGAACTCCGCGAGCGATGCCGCGTTCACGAAATTCAAAGAGCTTTTGACGGGCGGCCCGGTCATCGTGTCCATTCACAACAAGTTTAACCCGGCAGCCACGCTGGGCCACTTGGTGGTGGTCGTCGGCATAGAAGACGGAACGATCTTTTACCACGACCCCGCGTACGGGAATAAAATAGAAAGAAAAATCACGGAAAACGATTTCTTGAAAGGATGGAAGAAACGATTCATCACGGTACGGGAAAAAACGTAAATAAAAAGCAGCCCCGCCAAGCGGAGCTGCTTTTTATTAACCGAAACCGACGAGACATCGTCAGCGCGGCGCGGGCAAACACGCTCCGTATATTGCCGTGCCGCAACCATAAGGACATTTATATGTTACCGCGGCTTCCTTATTATCAACTGAACAATAATATTCATTCAATTCGCCGGTAAGAGGATACGTCTTGCCGTTCCATGGACCGGTTACACAATTGTCGTATCCGGTAAAACCGGCGGACTGCACATATCCATCCACCGCGTAATTCTTTCCTCCATCGCTATCGGTGCAGGTTTGCGGCTTTGGAGTAACGACAGCAGGCAAGCACGCCCCATCTTTGCAGCCATTCGGACAGTTATATTCGGCTACGCCAAACATATCGCCATATGCACTTGGCGAATTCAGACAATAATATTCAACCAACTTAGAACCGTCGCAATTATCATTTCCGGAAAACGTCGCGGTTTTAACGGATCCTTTTACCGTGTAATTCCTTCCGTTATCACTATCGGTACACGCCACCGGCGCCGGATTAATGGCAAGCGAAGCAGTTTTCTTTAAATTATTTGCTGTTGCTGTAATGACCACATTTACAGATGAACTCACCTTATTGGTTTGAATTTTAAATGTGGCCGAAGTCATGCCGGCCTTCACTGTTACCTGCGGAGGAGGCGGCGACCACGAATACCACGAGGTAGTGATTGTATCTCCAGACAATGAGACGCCGGAAGTGTTAGCCGACAGCATCACCACATGGCCATTGGCAGACGCGGAGCTATCCAACGTTACCGTACCGACTGCGGCGGCGCCTCCCACTAACTGTGCCGGAGATACTGTTACCGTAGACACCATAGGCGACGGAGTGACTGTTAATATAGCAGATGTCTGGAAGTCGTCTACTGTAGCGGTAATAGTTATATTTGTAGGCGTCGTCACTGTCTTGGTTCTAATCTCGAAAGTATATGAAGTTTTATTAACTAGGCTAAGATTCTTAAGAAGTGTCGCGATGCTACTTGGGGTAGCCGAAAACCGCACGACTTTACTACCAGAACCAATCACGTCCTTATTTAAGGTCACCTTGCCGAATGAGGAGTCGCCATTTACCACCGCAGCTGGCGATATAGTTAGTGAAATAGCCGGTAGCGGTGTCGGATTAACTGTCAATTGAGCGGTTTTATAAAAGTTGTCCGATGAAAAACCCGGAATGGCCGCGGTGATGGTCACATTTACGGGCGAGTCCACTTTATTCGTTGTAATATTGAAAATGCCCGAAGTTTCACCCGCATTCACTACCACGCTAGAAGAAAGCCCTATCGGAGAATTGGCGGGAGCCGACAAAAGTACGATTTTCCCGCCGAGAGGCGCGGGGGCGCTCAACGTTACCGTGCCAACAGCAGAGCTACCGTTAATCACTGAAGCCGGCGACACCGTCACTGCGGAAACCGTGGTCGGATTAATTGTCAGCATTGCAGACCCCTTATAGTTACCCAGCGTTGCCTCAATAGTCGCGCGCACAGTTGAGATCACCGCGCTTGTCTTGATATCAAATGTACCCGAAGTCGCGCCGGCATTTACTGTCACGTTTGTAGGAATCGTTACCGCGGAGGTGTTCGCCGACAATTGCACGACTTGACCGCCAGCAGGCGCGGGGTAACCCAAAATTACCGTGCCGACCGCAGAAATATTATTAACCACCGATTCCGGAGATACGCTCAATATAAGGGGGATCGGAATAGGAACATAGCAAACTTGCGGGGTGTAATAATAGCAGGTACTAAACCAACAGCGGTAAGAACCGGTTTCTACGGGTTTGCAACCGCCAGTTCCCTGCCCAATCATGCCCGAAGGGCCGGGCTGATCAGATCGAACACAAACGCCGGCGCAGACCGCAGGCGCTGGATTGATCGTAAGCGGAGCGGTTTTTGTGGAGCTATCAAGCGTCGCCGTAACAGTCACATTGACCGGCGCAGTTACCGTTTTAGTTTTAATGTCAAAGGTAGCGGAAGTTGCACCGGATTTTACAACCACATTACCAGGAAACACCAGTGCATCATTTGAGGAGGCGTATAACTGCACAACTTTATTACTTGCAGGCGCGGGTCCGCTCAACGTCACCGTACCGACTGCGGGGTCACCGCCCGTAACCGATGCAGGAGATACAGACAACGCGGATACGGTAATGGCGATTTCCGGATTAACGGTGAACGCGGCGGTTTTTTTGGAATTTCCAAACGTAGCCGTTATAGTCACATTCGTCGGCGTTATTACCGTCTTCGTTCCGATCTTAAACGTAGCCGTTGTGCCGGACGGTATTGTTGCGTTTTCAGGAAGCGTGATAGCTGTGCTTGGAGAAGCTGATAACGTAATTTTAGCAGTAGCAAACCACGTCTTGCTCAACGTCACTGTGCCGGTTACCATGGCGCCGCCCGTAACCGACGCAGACGACAACGTCACTGCGGAAATAGTTGGGGAGGACAAGCTTATTTTACTTGGCGCGGGAGTAGCGGCCGGTCTCAATGCGGCGGCCGGCTCCGATTCCGGTTCTGCCGCAACTGCCGGCGCGTATATCACCATCCCTATTTCCCGGCTGGGTCCGGGAGGGGCGGCTGGCTCTGCGGGTCTGGTGGGTTCCGAGGGTTGAGTTGGTTCAGATAGTTTTGTTGGTTCCGAGGGTTGAGACGGCTCTGTTCCCCCGCCTCCGGGACCGGACGGTTGCGTGGGTGCAGATGGCTTTGTTGGTGGCGCAGGCTTGGCGGGCGCGGATGGCTTTGTGGGCGGAGCGGGCTTGGCGGGCTTCGGCGCGGCCCGCCAATCAAAACCCACGTCTTTCATTTCAATATTCGTAATCGTTTCGGTCACCGTATAATCCCCCGCCGCGCTTCCTGCGGGAAACTGCAACGGCGCAACATTTGTCGCTTCATAGCTTTCTCCCTGGTTTTGCGGAAACGGCTCTACCGTAAGCGTCTGAAGCGGATTCAGCACCACCTCCTCTCCGGTCGTTTTGTTGACTCCGGTATAACGGTATGAAAATCTAACCGCATCCGCGGCATTCGGCGCGTTCTCAAAAGCGGTGCCACTACTCTTGATAGTGACAGTAAAAACCCTTCCATTTGTTACTGTAGTTTTGCTAAATATCGTCGGCGCGTATGTAATCCGAAAATAATTAACCGGGCTGTATACCGCAAACGCCGAACCGGACAAAAACAAGCCAACGAACGTAATAAGCCCGATAACTGCCCGCCGCGCTGATGTACGGCGAACATCGTGATTTGAGTTTTTCATGCCTTCATTATAGCACACCGCATTTTCACCTCTTCCGCGGACAACAAAGAAAAGACGCAAAACCCGCGAAGCTGCTCCTATGGTTGCGGTGGCGGCTAGAATTGCGGTTGTGGTTGTTGCTGGGGCTGCATCTCCGTGGGCGGAGCAAATTGTCCGGGTTGGCCCTGATTAAATTGTCCTGGCTGCATCTGACCCGATTGACCGCCAAATTGGCCCTGGTTCATCGGCTGACCGAACTGTCCCTGATTAAACTGGTTCTGACCTGGCTGACCGGATTCATTCGGTTGCCCCTGCTGGCCGGGCTGCCCGCCTTGTCTGAACTGACCTTGACCGGCATTAAAACCTCCGCTATTGCCACCATTATTACCGTTCGAACCCACGTCATCCGGTCCTATACCCGAACAAGTGCCAGGACCGGTGCCGCACGGACCCGTCGCCCTACCTCCGTTATCTTGTCCCGGCTGATTAAATTGACCACGATTCATCTGTTGGTTCTGTCCTTGCTGACCGCCTTGTCTGAACTGACCCTGGTTGAACTGGTTTTGACCCTGCTGACCGCCACCTTGGCCGCGGCCCGGACCATTACCATTCTGACCGAAGCCGGGGTTAAAACCTTGTCCCCGATTCGGGCCGCCCGAACCATTACCGCCATTGTCTTTATTGAAACCCACGTCATCCGGTCCTATACCCGAACAAGTACCAGGACCGGTGCCGCACGGACCCAAGCCACCACCTTGCTGCTTGGGTTGATTGGGCTGTATTTGTCCTCGTTGTCCGGTTTGATTTTGTTGTTGCCTTGACTGATTTTGTCCCGACTGACCTTGTTGACTTTGTGGCGGCTGAAAATTTTTGCATACTTCCGGATTGGAAGTACAAAACTTTTGGCACTCTTCCGGCCCTTTGCAACCTCCAGGACCGGCTTGTTGCGGCATCTGTTGATTGCCGGGGTTTATACCACCGGGACCGGGTTGATTTTGCCCCTGCTGTCCCTGTTGATTTGATTGACCCGATTGACCACCGAAGAACCCTTGAATAAACTGACCAAAACCCTGCTTTTGCTGACCCTGCTGTCCGGGCTCACCAGGCTGACCAAACTGATTCTGACCATTTTGGTTTTGCCCCGGTTGACCGGGTCCGCCACCCGATTGATTTTCACATGCTCCTTCAGATTTTACTCCTCCGCCTTGTTCATCGGCATAGCACGCGCTCACCCAAGTATGACCGTCATTACCGCAAACCGGATTTGCGACATCCGCGCAAGGTTTCTGACCATCACATACACCCTCGTGGATGACTTCCGCGCCGTCCTGTTTTGCAGTACAAGCATTAAAATACGTCGTCTCGGGACCACCCGACGCATTTCTACCGTTTTTGGCGCACACGAACACCGCCGCCGTACCCTTTGGCGAACAATCCGGTCCACGCTGGAATTGATTTTGTCCTTGCTGGCCCCTGTTAAACTGTCCTTGCTGATTTTGATCGGGTTGCCCACCTTGGCCGCTACCCGGGCCATTGCCACTCGGCGTTCCCTCTCGTATGTTGAATTTTTGAAAACACTGATTAATGACATCGCCATCGCTTCTATTGGACACAGATCCGGTTTTCATTTTTTCAACAACATCCGCGCCCACGGTAGAAGTCAAACAATCTAGAACTTCAGGCGGTATCGAAGAAAAAGAATCTTTCATTCTCTGCTGACCATCCTGCATCCGCTGTAAATCCTCCTGCGGAATCATGCCGTTTTCTTTGGCGAAATTAAAACACGTATCCTGATTGTCGGGATTACTGCAAAACGTATCGCAGGCATCCCTGCCGACACATCCGCCGGGACCCTTACCTCGGGTTTTTATTGCGGATTGCCCTTGCTGTTCCGTCATATTTCCGATCGCAACAGAAAATTTCACGCACTCTTCAACATGGCTATCTTCGCCGCAATACTGATCACAAGACGGCAAACCATTATCTGATTGACTAGATTGCCCGCTTGAGCCACCTTGACTGCGACCAGGACCATTACCGTTCGCTCCGGAGCCGGGGTTAAATCCCCGACCTTCATTGGGACCGCCCTGTTGACCGGATTGATTCGGCTGACCGGGTTGTCCTTGCTGATTTTGTGGCCGGTTGGGCTGGCACGCCGGCGGTTTAATACCTTGTTTGAGCGCATCAAGAGTTTTCTGCATTTGCGCTTTCTGATCATCCGGCATCATCCCGGTCTCAACGGCAAAATTCACGCACTCCTCCATGTGCTCGGGGTTACTGCAATACGTGTCGCATTCCCGCGGACCACGACACGCCGGAGGTTTCACGCCGCGCTTGATGGCGGCAAGCGTCTTCTGCATTTGTTCTTTCTGACTGTCGGGCATTAATCCGGCCGCCAAAGAAAAATTCACGCACTCCTCCATGTGCTCGGGACTTCCGCAATACGCATCACATTGCTTAGGTCCGCCGCACGCAGGAGGCTTAACCCCTTTTTTGACAGCCGCCAGCACTTTTTGTGATTCTTCCAGTTGCTGAGACGACATCATTCCGTTTTTTTGCGCAAACGCAATACATTCCTCCATGTGGTCCCCGTTACCGCAGTATTGGTCGCACTCCGCCTGTCCCTTGCAGCTGCCGGGACCGATCATTCCGCCGTCCTTAAACTTTTTCGCGTGATCCAACTCCTCGGCGCTCATCAGGTTACGCTGTCCGGCAAACACAAAGCACGCATTGGAGTTCTGGGGTTTATCGCAATAACTTTTGCAGGAATCTTTGCTGGAGCAATTTCCGAGCTCCGGTATCGGATATTTAATGTCATTCAGAGATGATGAATCCGTCAAGGGTGAGGCTGAAGATTTTGCTGTTTGCGCTGAAGATTGAGCCGGTTCCGGCGAAGTTGTCGGCTCCAAAGCGCTCACCGCGCTGGTAAAACCATTCTTCGGGGCCGGAATTTTAAATGTTTGCTTGTTGTCTTGACAATCCGTCACGGACGCATCCATAGACGGAATAAAGTCCGTAACTTCATCAAAGACTGCATTTGTGATAATTCTAGAAGTCGGGCAGCCGCTGACGTCTCCGCCATAGGGTAATTTGTTAGGCGCCGTTAGCGCGAATGATTTAATGCCACCGGAATTTTTTATAGTCACCGTAAAAAGACCGTTCAAATCTTTTTGAAAGGAAATTGAGGCGCCGGAGGCCTGAGCGGAAAATGATAAAATCGCGAAAGTTATGACGATTACGCTGAAAATTTTTTTGTTCATGAGTTTATTGAAAAGGATTGGTTTTTAAACCCGAAAATGGGTTGGTTTTGTTATAAGGGTTAGTATCGGTTTTAATCGGATTAACGTCCGGCGTCGTGACATTCGGTGAAACACCGCTACCGACATCGGCGGAAACGCCGGCAGTCGTTCGCTGAAGATCCTCCAGCGCCTGCTCAGCCGCGGACCTCGGAGCTTCTTGCGTGCTTGTTTTCCGATAATAATATCCCGCGCCGAGTAACACAAAAACCGCGACTGCAAGCGCGATCAATATAGTTTTTTTATTCATACTTCTATTATAACAAACTCGCGCAACAAAAATCCCCTCCGACGTACGTCGGAGGGGATTTTTGTTATCGGCGCTTAAGCGCGCGACACACCCGTTGCGTTCGGGCCTTTCTCACTGTCCCCGACTTCAAAGGTGACTGCATCGCCAACGTTCAGTTGGTCGAATTCAATACCTTTCAATTCGTTGGCATGGAAGAAAAGGTCTTTTACCTGACCCTCGCGGGCGATAAAACCGAACCGTTTTTCCTTGACGAGCGTTTTGATTGTTCCGTTCATAGGATAATTGATTTGCTTAATAATGTACGTGCGATAGAAATTCGACGAGGAATCTAATGACGTGCTAAAAGTATATCAGAGAATAAAGCTTTTGTCAATAGGTGCCGCGCGAATTCAATCCCTGTCGGTCGCAAAAACAAAATACCCATATATGGGTATTTTGTTTTTGCTCCCCAGGCGGGTTCAACAGCTATCTTTCAAGGGGGTTTGGGAGGTTTTTGGGGGTCTTTTTGGACGGGGGCAGGTCACCATGAAATAAGAGGAAAATTGGACGAATTGGACACTGGATAAGGGGAAATTTGGCGTGTCACTTTTTATTTCATCTGTATGTCGGTCTAAGACCAATCTTTCATTATTACTGTGAATTACGAAACACCCCATTCTGTCATTCCCGCGCATGCGGGAATCTAGTAAACAAGCCAGAATCTGGATTCCGGATCAAGCCTGCCTGCCGGACAGGCAGGGCCGCCCTCCCGCCGGCAGGGGCCCAAAAGAAAAGAAAAGGGGTTTGTGATTTCAA
>Ga0080064_1005039_pt1 | contig 16050 bp, 12 predicted proteins | sample Subgrocontami54m_FD_69260 | JGI IMG/M metagenome (GOLD analysis project Ga0080064, IMG submission 69260) | Subsurface groundwater microbial communities from S. Glens Falls, New York, USA - GMW46 contaminated, 5.4 m (SPADES assembly) (version 2) ...
TCCCCAGGTTGATGGGTTTCCGCTTGAACTGGCTCGTCAGGGTTGCGAACTGCCTTCGGTGAATCAACAGCCGCTGCATCGGAATGATCACCGCCATCACCAGGAGAATGATGCTTCCCAGAGCCGCTGCCTGATTGACCAGAGGGGGCTCCATCCTGGCCAGGTCCACGATCTTGGTGGAATAGACGTAGAAGCCCCAGGGAATCCCCAACAAGAGCTCCGTCTCGAAGGACTCGAACATCCGAATGAGGCCCAATACAAAAACGACCACCAGCGCGGGCGTCATCACCGGCATCGTGACTCTCAGCATGGTCCGGAGCGTGTTGGCGCCGGACATGCGGCTGGCCTCTTCGAAGGCGGCATCCATCCTCCGGAAGGCTGGGGTTAAAAGAATGACCGGGCCGTCAAGCCCGGTGATAAAATGGACCCAAATAATCCCCCAGAACGAATAGATATTGAAAGCGAAACCCAGCCAATCTTTCACATACATGTTGACCAGGCCGGTGTCGGGATCGAGCATCAGAATCCAGCCAAAAGCGGTCGCAAGACTGGGCAGCATGAAAGAGATCCAGAAGAAAAACTCAAAGCCGTGAGCAAAAGGGATATTGGTCCGGGCGATAATCCATGCCAGCAGGACCCCCAACGGAAAGGTGAGGGATTGTTTCACGATGGCAATTTTGACCGTGTTCCATAGGGACTTCCAGATCCCGGTATCACTGAAGGCCTCGCGCCAGGCGCCCAGGCCGTACGCGGGCGGATCGGCGATGGTGGCCACGTTGAAACTGTTGATCAAGATCAGAGCTAACGGATAGAGGATATAGAACCCCATCGATCCAATCAGCAGGATCATGATAACCAGGCCCCAGTTGAATCTCAGCGCCCTGGTTCTAAGGACTGTAGCGCCACCGAATGGTTCGGCTTTAGCCATATGGGACCTCCTTAGAGATTAATTGGACAATGGTCTGGTCACCGGGGTCACGAAACGGGAGCAATCTATCATTACACTAGGGGTTGTCAAGTCCTTTCATCGGGCCACCCCACCCCTTCCTACCCCGGATCCGCGAGCCTAGAATAGTAGCGCCACGCCGACTCCAGATGGCCGGGCGCCCCGGTGGACCGACCGGGCCTCGGTGCCAATAGATGGGCGAACGTTTTCATGTCCTCAGAGGAGATCGGCTCCGGATTGCCGAGAAGGCAGGCCCGATAATTGACCTCCGCGAGATCGTTGAGGGTGATCGCCGTCACCGTCGCTTCCTCGACCGATCTCCCGGCCGTGGTCAATCCATGACCGCGCATCAGACAAACTTTTTTCTTGCCCATGGCCTCCGCAAATTCCTTCCCCCTCTCGTCATTGGAAATGAGGATGCTTCGCCGGTAAGTCGGGATCCCCTCCACGGCCAGCCTGAGCGCCCCCGGATCATAGGCCCCGACGAGGGGCAGTAGCGGCTTGTTGCAAATGGTAAAAAGGACCACCGTCAAAGGATGAATATGAATCACGCTCTTCATCTCGGGATGGCTCTTGTAAATCCAGGTGTGGATGAAAACCTCCTGAGGCGGCTCCAGTCCTTCCGGCCCCGCGATCTTCTTTCCGCTCAGGTCCACCGTAATGATATCGCGCGCCTCAGTATAGCGGACTCCCGACTCGTCCGGTCCCCGGGCCTTGATCAAGAGGAGATCCGGGTCCGGGAGTCTCATACTGACGTGCCCCTGCGACCCCTTGGTGAGACCGAGATTGCCGAGGATGCGGCAGGCCTTGGCCACCAACTCCCGGTTCTCTTGCAGTGGATCCATTTCTAGTTCTCCTGTGAGACGCGAACCGAAGGATGAATGAGGAAGCCTTCATCCTCTTCGTGTGGGCCGCTTTCAGCAGGCTAGGTTCGTTTTGTTCCCGAGGACTGCTGCTCCAACAACGACGGGTAGCGGCTCGAGTAGCCTGCTCTTCTCGCATCTCCGCCTTCTCCCTCCACCCCAAGGCGGCCGGCCAAAAACGCTTCTCTTCTTTCGGTCGCGAGATGAATAGAGCCGTTCTTCCCGGGATCGCGGAAGACATTCATCGGATCTTTGCCTTCCTTCACCAGCTCCATCTGCGCTTTGAGGAGATGGCGAAAGAGAACGAGACCGCGGTCCGACTCCCCCAGGATCTCGAGCGACCGATCGTAGATCGGCCCCTGCGCGGCGAAGATCGCATTGTCCTGGGGGTCCACATCGGTGGTCAAGAACTCCCAGCGCGGTTGCCCCTGGCCGTCCAGCGACGGCGACGGCATCTCATAGAGAGGGATCTCTTCGGGCTTTTGCGCGCTGCCGTTCTTGCCCGTACGCGCCGAGTAGTACCACTGGGCCGTATGAGTATCGTCCACCGGCACCCGGAAGCGCAGCATGTCCGTCCCTTTCTGGATGTTAGGAAAGACCAGCCAGTGGCCCAGCTTCCAGTCGTCGTCCTCCTCGGTTTCCCCCTCCAAAAGCCGCCGCTTGATGATCCCGTATTCGGCCATGTCGAAGGCGATCTTCAGGTGCTTTCTCCGGGCCACGCGCCTCGCCTCCTGGCCCGTACGGCCGCGCGCGTAATTGCGAAACTCACCGTGGAGCCATTCCACATGGACCGGATCCATGATGTTCTCGACCGACTGGAGCCAATTGCAGTTGGTGACCGTGTGACCGACCTCGCGAAACACGCCCTCCTCCACCAGGAGGTCCCAACGCGGCACCAGGGGCTCGGGCCCGGGGCCTAAATAGGCGAAGACGAGCCCGCCCAGCTCGCGCACCGGATAGCCGGGGAGTTTGATCCGATCCCGCAGCGTGTTTTCCCCGCGCACCGTATCTTCGAAGGGCTGCTCGACGCAGCGGCCGGTCGCATCGTATTTCCAGCCGTGATAGGGACAGCGGAGACCGTCCTCGTCGACCATCCCATACACTAGATTGACTCTTCGGTGGGCGCAGTAGCCGCCGATCAGCCCCAAGCGCCCTTGCTGGTCTTTGAACAAGACCAGCTCTTCGCCCAGAATCTTGACCATCTTCGTTGGACGACGGGCCAGCTCCGCGCTCGCGGCTACGGGCTGCCAATAGCGGCGCATAAGCTCTCCCATTGGAGTTCCAGGACCCGTCCGGGTCAGCAAGTCGTTTTCTTCTTGGCTCAGCATAGCGACTCTCCTATAGGCTTTTCGCGACTCGTGTCCGTGGCTCGTGTCAGCCACCCTACTTTGGCTGATCCGTCCAAAGTCCTGTGGCGGATTCGTCCCCATCTCCTCCCCAGGAGCACGAGATACGAGTCACGAGCACGATTCTTCCAGGCTGTATCATTTTATCGCTTAATGACGTCATTAAGAAGCTTAGCTACCGGCGCCTGATCGCTTCTCTCCGCCGTGTCCATGACCACGTAGTTGATCCCCGCCACTCGCCGATTCGCCGCTGGAACCGGGTCTTTAGGGATATCGGTCCGCATCGATTCCATGACCACGTCGGGACCGTTCATGATTTTCTGGAAACTCGCCTGCCCTTCTTTGGAAAGAAGCCAGTTGATGAAGAGCTTCGCCGCGTTGGGATGGGGCGCCCGGTTCATGAGGGCGAGGGTGCCGTTGCTGCCGGAATTGGTCGCGGGGGTCTCTTTCCACCGGAGCGTGTCGAATTCCTCCACCGGAAGCCCCTGCGTCCGGGCCTCCGCGATGCCGCCGCAGAACAGGCACAGGGGAAATCTTCCCACCGCCAGCCAATCCATCGCCTGCCGGTCGTCCCGGCTGAAGACAGCATCCGTATCGGTGAAAACACGGGTCAAAAATTTCGGCCCCAGCTCCGGGATATGATAGATAATCCGGGCGCTCACGCGCTGGCGGCCGGCCTGCCGCGGATCCACGACCAGGAGCTTCCCCTTCCACTTGGGATTCACAAGGTCCCAAAAGGAGTTGAGCTCGTTCGGACGGACCAATTTTTTGTTGTAGTAGAGGTTGGGCATCTCGACCGTGCCCAAAAAGACGAAGATATATTGGTCTTCAGGATCCATATAGTGGTGCTTGCCCGCCCACCACTTCGATTCATCCGCCACTTCCGGCAGGATCAACACCGGCTTGATGGGATCCAACGCCTTGGCCCGATAAAACACCGCATAGGGAGTGGTCGGGCCACAGATGCAGATATCCCAGAGGTATTTTCCGGCTCTTCTCTCGCTCATGATGCGCGGAGCGGTCTGCGGGGCAGGGGTCGCCACGGTAATAATTTGAATCTCCGGATATTTTTTTCCGAACGCGCGGACCGCGCTCTCGATGTTATCCCGGAGAAACATGAAAACCGTGAGCTGCCCCTCTTTCTTGGCGGCCTCTACGGTCTTTTGCCACTCGGCGCCGGGCTCCGCCGCCTTCGCCCGGGGCGCGACCGCAGCCGCTAACCCGAAAACCATAACCGCCAGAGCGGTGAAGCCCCGCCAACTGCCCATCTTCATCGAAGCCTCCCCGTTTCTCTCATCTCCTCTCGGCCAACACCTGATCGAGGAGTTTTACCACCGGCAGAATATCCTTAACGTCCGGGCTGTCCGGATCGAAATAGGGAAAGCCGTCCTTCCTCCGTTCATGCGGAGGAACGTGGTCATGGGAAATATCGATCCGGCGCGAGTTCTTTTCGCTTCCAGGCTGGCTCAGGACTTTTTGAAAAAGGATCTGCCCTTCCCGGGAGAGGAGCCAATTCACAAAGACCTTGGCCGCGTTCGGATGCGGCGCCCGGTTCATCAAGGCCACCTGCCCGAAGGCGGAGGAGATGCTGACGCCTTCTTTAAAATGATACGGCTCGAAATCATCCACCGGGAGCCCCTGTCTCTTGGCGTCGAGGACGTCCCGGCAGGGAAGGCAGATGGCGAATTTTCCCGTCGCCAGCCAGTCCACCGCCTGGCGCAAATCGCCGACCATCGTCACTTCCATCTCTCCGAATAGACGGCGGATATATTTCTGCCCGAGCTCGGGGTTATAGTACATGTATTGCCACATGAGCCCCGCCCCTCTCACCCGCCGAATATCGACAGAGACGATCTTCCCCTTCCACTTGGGGGCGAGAAAATCCCAATAGGATTTGAATTCATTGGGATTGACCTGTTTGGTGTTGAAGCCGGGGGTCGCGCCGGCGGAGACGTTTCCCTCGTAGACGAAGATATATTGCCCTTCCCGGTCCACATACTTGTGCTTTCCTTCCCACCATTTCGACTCATCCGCCACTTCCGGATGCACCAACGCGGGCCTTACTGGATCCAGCATTTTTCCCTGATAGAGCACTTGAAACAGAGAGTTGCCGCCACCCCCATATACGTCCGCCAGGTACTTCTCCGCCCTTCTCTCCGCCGCGATCCGCGGCGCCAGCTGGCTCCCCGACCCCGTCACGCTCAACACTTTTATTTTCGGATAGGCCTTCTGAAATACCCCGGCGCTCACCAAGGCGTCATATCCGGCAATATAGGCCGTCAACTGGCCCTCTTTCTCCGCCGCCCTCACCACCCGGTCCCAATCCTGCGCTGAGCTTTTCGCCTGGCCATGGACGACCAAGGGGAAGAAAGCCACCCACAGAAAAAAGAAAGCGCAAGTCTTAATCGTAATCATCCATCCCTCCAACGAGGCGCAGAGAAGGCAACAGTTTGGCTTTTCTTCTCACGCCTCAAGCCTTATTTTAGGATCTCCTTGGCGATCTCAATCGCCTTGAGCTGGTAGTGATTGTTCACCTCTTTATTGATGTTGAAATACTTGATGCCTTTCTTAGGCTGAGTTTCGGGCGGCCCCTCGCGCACGTCGAGCCGGCGGCTGTTGATCTCGGACGCCTGGGTGTAAGCCGCCTGGCCGTCGTGGGAGAGCACCCAGTTGATAAAGACCCTGGCCGCGTTCGGATGCGGCGCGCGGTTCACCAACATGATACTGCCGAATCCGGGACCGATGCGCCCCCCACCCGCCGGCGTCTCAAACGCGAACGGCTTGATATTCAGACCCACGCCGGCGTCCTGAAAGACCTTCAAATAGGTGTCGTCGACTCCGATGGCAATGGGATACCGGTTGCGCACGGCCCATTCGGCCTGCTGCCGCAAATCCCGCACCGGCACGATATCCTGTTTCAGGAGTTTCCTAAAAAACTCCTCGCCAAAAAGATAGTACCAATAGCCGGCCACCGCGCCTCCGCTTCCCTGGGCCCGAGGCTCGTTCCACGAGATCTTGCCCTTCCACTTCGGATCGAGAAGGTCCTCGACTTTCGTCAGCTCGCGTTTGGAAACCACGTCCCAGTTCACATAGACCTGGGGGGTCAACCGGCCGCTGAAGGCGTAAATAAAACGCTCCTCCCGGTCCATCCAACCGTCTGCGAATCCTCCGGACCAGGCGTTGCCATCGAGGACTTCCGACAAGAGCAGCGCCGGCATCAAGGGATCCAGGACCCCTTCGGGCTTGAGCATGGCGTTCGGTGTTCCGGCCCCTCCAATGTGGACGTCCCAGAGAAATTTCGCCGCCCTGCGCTCGGCCAGAATGCGCGGCGCAAAGTCGCGCCCGCTGGCGGGAGCGAACTCCAACTTGATCTTGGGAAAAACCTTTTGAAAGACACCCAACCCTTCCCGATAGGCGGGAGGCGCCGGACCGCCAAGGACCACCGTTCCCTCTGTCTGCGCGGCAGCCACGGTCTTCTCCCATTCCTTCTGCCGGCTAGACGGGCCCTCCGCCGCTGAAGCGATTGCCGCTAGAAAAAAGACCAGAACAGCAGCCACCATCGCGTTGCTCACTGGCGGATCAACTCCTTCCCGAGCTTCATAATGTACTCCCGTTTCGGAATATACTCCTCCGCCTGGGTATTGATATATTTTTTGTCGGGCTTCAGGACCAGCTCCGGGACCCCAACCGGCACGTCCAAACGCCGGCTGTTTCTTCCGCCGATGTGGGTCGCCCAGCTCGTCTGCCCCTCTTTAGAGAGCAACCAGTTAAGGTAGACCCGGGTCGCGTTCGGATGGGGCCGGCGGTTGAATACCGCGACGCTGCCGAACCCCTGCGTGTAAGAGGCGCCGAGGGTCGGGTCTAGAAGGGCCTTGACGTTCTTGCCGACTCCCTTATCCCGGTATGTATCCAAGAGGTCCGTGGGGATCGATACCCCGATCGGATAGCGCCCGCGCACGATCCATTCCGTGATCTGCCTGCGGTCGAGACTGAAGACGATATTGGGGTCGCTCAGGAGCTTTTTCAGAAAGTCCTCGCCATAAGAAAGCAAAAAGAGAAGGGCCGTGTTGAGTCCCGATCCCTCCTGGCGCGGATCCTCCCAGGCAATCTTCCCCGCCCACTTCGGGTCCGCCAGATCCTTGATCCCTTTGAACTCCTTGGGGGATATCACGTCCCAATTGACGTGGAGCACCTCGGCGCTGGTCGCATCGAAGCCGTAAATGAGCTTCCGCTCATTGTCCACATAGCCGAAATCGAACCCCCCGTACCATTTGCTGTTATCCGTCACCTCCGGACCCACCACTTCGGGCCGGAATGGATCGAAGGCGCCGATCGGCTTGAGCACCCGCAGCGGCGAGCCGGAGCCGCCGATATAGAGATCCCAGTTGAAGATGCCGGTCTGGCGCTCGCGCATGAGGCGCGCCATCTTGTCGCGCCCGCTGGCGCCGTCCCACTCCACCTTGATCTTGGGATATTTCTTGATGAACTCCTCCATCAGGGCGGCACGATAAGTGTCTCCCGGAGGCCCGCCGATACTGACCTGCCCTTCCTTTTCCGCGTCGGCCAATACTTTCTGCCACGCGGATTGTCCTTCCGCATTGCCACGAAACCCGAGGAATAACACAAAAATAAAGACAGCGACCCAAGCCGCCTCTCGTTGAATCTTCATGAAACTCTCCTTTCTCAGTCTGTCAAAAGATCAAATTCCGTGCTCGTGGGGGAGATGGGAACGAACACGAGCCACGAACACGAACAACGTTCTTCACGTTCTCAGGCCGAGCTTCAAACCGAACGCCCGAGCCGCCAATGCAACTCCCGTAGTCAAAATCATGACCATCGTGGCCACGACCGCCGCGCTCTCATAGCGCCCGGAGACCATAAAATCGAGCTGCAGCAAGGCGAGAGTCCGGCTGCTGGAGCTCGCCAGGAGCGCCACCGTGCTGATATCCCTGGCGGCATGGATGAAATTGAGCACGCCCACCAGTATCAATGTCGGTAACAGCAGAGGCACCATAATGCGGCGATAGGTGTGCCACCACGAAGCGCCCGACGTCCACGACGCCTCTTCCAACTCCTTGCCCAGTTGAAGGAGATTGCTCTTGATGATCTGCGTCCCCAGGGTAATGCTTCCGATTACCGTGGCGAGGATCAGCAGCCAGATCGAACCATAGAGAGGGCGCAAAAAGGGGCTGTCGAGAAAAAGCCAGAGGAGCCCGATGCCCATGAGGATCCCGGGCACCGTGGAGGGAAGCCACGAGATAAAGTCGAGGAGAGAGCGCCAGGCAAATTTGGTCTTGACGATCACATAAGCGACGAGAGAAAAGGCGAAGACCGACAATAGCCCGGCCCCCGCGGCCATGATCAAGGTATTGCGCAAGGATTTGAGAAAGATCGGATCCTGGAAAACGCGCCGCCAATTGACCAAGGTCCAAGGGTGCTCGATGTTGAAAAACCCGAACAGGGACATGAAGGTCCCGGTCGTCAAAAAGGCCATGGGAACCACGGTAATGAGAACGGCCACGAAAGCCACGAGCGCAAAGGCCGGATACCTCCAGCGGCCGAGGCCGATCGGCCTCGGCTGGTAGCGGCCGCCGATCGTCGTGTAGTCGCGCCGCCCGATAAGCCACCGCTGGATGAAAATGAGAGGAAAAAGGACCATGAGGACGATCGTGCTCAGAGCCGTTGCGGGGCCGAAGAGCGGCGGCTCCTGGTGGATGAGACGGTAGATCTGGGTGCTGTAAACCTGGAGGTTGATCGGCGCGCCCAGAATCAACTCCACTTCAAAGGCCTGCAGACCGTTGATGATCGCGAGAATCAGGACAACGATCAGGACCGGCGCCATGATGGGGATGAGAATACGAGCCAACGTGCCCAGGGTGCTGGCGCCGGAAACGCGCGATGCCTCTTCCAGGGAAGCATCCATGTTGCGGAAGGCCGGGGTCAAGAGCATCACTTTGATCGCGGTCGTGTTATGTCCCAGGTGAGCCCAAACGATGCCCCAGAATGAGTAGATATTGAACGGCCCGTTTTGCGTTCCGAAGAGCCATTTCCAGAGCTGGTTGGCGATACCGTATTCGGGGTCCAACACCAGGATCCATCCCAGAGTGACGGAAAGCGAAGGCAAAAAGAAAGAAAGCCAGAACATGAACTCGAGCCATCCCTTGCCGGGAAGATCCGTTCGAGCCAGGAGCCAGGCTAAAAAGATGGCGAAGGGAAAAGAGATCGCCTGGCGGGCGAAAAGAAGGGCGAAGGTATTGTAGACCGCCTGCCGCATGCCGGACGAGGAAAGCGCGATGCGCCATCCCTCCAAACCATAGGCGGGCGGTGCGCCCGGGCGCGCCACCTGAAAACTGTTGAAGATAATGAGAAAAATCGGATAGAGAACGAGAAAGGCCACCACCGCCAGCGCCATGGTGCCGGCAACCGCTTGCGCTTCCAGCCGAAACCCGCCGGTGATTCCGGCAGTTTTTCCAGCCACTTTTTCCATATGCTTGCCTTCGCCGCCTCGCTGAGAGCTAAAATTTCAACCCGGCCTTCAGATCGGAAAAAGACTCAAGCGCTCCGGCGGGAACTCCACTTGCACGGCGCTTTGCAGCCGGAGGCCCATCCGGCCTTCCGCCTCCACCTCGCACCGACAAGAGCCCACCTGTAACTCGCACTGTATTCGGTTTCCCACGAACAGCAAACGCGAAACCGTAGCCGGAAAGGCGTTGTTCTCTTGCGAATACGGCTCGGCCCGCAGAACCACGTCTTCCGGACGAATAGCGACGACGACCGCCCGTCCAAGCTGGAAGGCTTCAGCGGCCACCGGAGAAGCGACCGCGACCTTGCCGAAGCTCAATGAGACTCGAAGAGTCCCGTTTCGCGCGCCGTCTTCGATCTTGCCCTCGAAGAAATTCATCCGCCCGACAAACCCGGCCACATAGGCGTTGGCCGGGCTTAGGTAAATCTCCTGCGGCGTCCCTTCCTGCTGAACGACGCCGTCCTGCATCACCGCGATCCGGTCGGAGAGCGCCAGCGCCTCCTCCTGATCATGGGTGACATAGAGGGCCGTGACCTGGAGCTCTCGAATCAGCGCCTGCAACTCGGATCGCATCTCCAGCCTGAGCTTCGCGTCGAGATTGCTCAGAGGTTCATCGAGAAGGAGAACCGCGGGCTCATAGACCAGGGCCCGCGCCAGCGCCACCCGCTGCTGCTGGCCGCCGCTCAACAGAGGAGCGGGCCGGTCCGCCATCCCTTCCATCTGCACCAGGCGCAGGGCCCGGCGGACCCTCTCCGGCAACTCCCGCTTCGGAACTCGCCGGGGACCGAACCGCAGAGGGAAAACCACATTCTCGTAGACGGTCATATGGGGCCAGATGGCATAGGACTGGAAGACCATGCCGACCCCCCTTTCGTGGGTCGGCACGCTCACGCCGGTGTGGGAACTATAGACAACGCAATCGGCAAGCTCGATTTCGCCCGCATCGGGCGTCTCCAGCCCGGCGATGCACCTGAGCGTCGTGCTCTTCCCGCAGCCTGAAGGTCCCAGGAGAGTAAACACCTCCCCCTTCGCCACTTCGAAGCTCACCTCCCGGACCGCCTCTACGGCGCCGCGGTCCGTGGCATAGCTTTTTTTCAGTCCTGCGACCTTGAGCATTTTAAAGAAAACCGCAGCGGACCGGAGCCTGACCCGTCCCCAAAAAAGACCCCGGCGATGCTCCATAGAATTGCCCGCCGGTTAAAGCCGGAATCAACAAAACTTTCCTTCCTTGAAGGATAGTGATCGGGCGCTCTCTAACGCCAGCCATATATTTCCAGCGTACTCTTTCCCGCCTTCAGCTCTTTGACGATTTTTTCTTCCTTCTCTTCCCTTTTCTGAGATTCGTCGAGGATCTGGGCGATCTCGTCGCGCGGGACTACGACGACTCCATCCCGATCCCCCACGATCAGGTCGCCGGGATGGACCACCGTTCCGTCCATGAGGAGCGGCGCGTTGATCGTTCCGCCGCCCCTCTTATTCGTCCCCCGAATGGAGAGCCCGCGGGAAAAGATCGGGAAGCCCATCTCGTGAATCAGGTCGGCGTCCCGGACGCAGCCGTCGATGACGAGACCGGCGATCCCGCGCGCCTGCGCGGCCGCGGTCATGATCTCGCCCCAATAGCCCGCCTCGTACCCGCCGCCGACCACGACCACCAGGACATCCCCCTTCTGGGACTCATAGATCGCCTTGTGAATCGAGAGATTGTCCACCGGAGGCGAGCTTACGGTCACGACCGGACCGCAAAGCTTCATCTCCGGGAAGATCGGTTTGATGGCATTGCTGAGGGCGCCCCTTTTTCCCATAGCCTCGTGGAGCGTCGCCGAAGAAAAGCCGGCGGCGCGGCGGACCAGCGCGGGATCGGGGCGGGCGATATCTTTTTGAGCTTCCATGGTGATTCCTCAGTTGGCGCGCCGCTGGAGCTGATGATAACCAAATTTTTTCCGCGCCTCGTCGAGCCGGGTCCCTTTCATGGCTTCGGCGAGAAGGCTCGCTTCCGCTTGAGAAATCGACTGGGCCACCTTTAGAATCTCCTCTTCTTTTTCCCGCGGCACGACCACGACCCCGTCGTCGCTTCCGAGAAGGATATCGCCGGGCTTCACCTGGACGTCTCCCAGAGAAACCGGCACGTTCATCGCGTCCACCTGGACCCGGTCCTTCCCTGTGCGCATGAACTTCCCCCGGCTGAAGATCGGATAGTGGAGCTCCAGGCTCCGGGCGACGTCGCGGCAAACGCCGTTGATCACCGTTCCGCCGACGCCGCGCTTGTTCGCCACCGAGGTCAGGATATCCCCCCACACGGTGCAGTCGAGCCGCCCGCCGTTGTCCAATACGACCACTCCCCCGACCGGAACATCATCGATGTAATCGCCCACCGTCCCTTTGTCCACGCCCACAGGAATATATTTAATGGTAAAGGCCCGCCCCACCATGCGGAACCCGCTGGTGAGCGGAGCGATGCCGAGACAGGTCCCATGCAGACCCAAGCGGTCCAGAGCGTCAGAAACCCCGGCCACGGATATTTGTTTAAAAGCCTCCACAGTGGCGTCCATGCTTTCGTTTACTCCTTTCTCTACCGTGCTAATCTTTTTTCTGTTCCCTGGTTTTTATAATCTCTTTCGCCAGCTGAAAGATCGGCGTCATGTCCGAGAATTCCGGACGGGTCACATCGAGATACTTCTCCCCCTCGACGAGCTGGTCGGCCGGCGGGACCTTCTCCTTGGAAATATCCATCCTGAAAGAATTGCGCGACTCGGAACCGAAGGGATCGTCCAGGTTCTGGAGCGCGAGCTGGCCGCGGCGGGATAAAAGCCAGTTGATGAAGAGCTTCGCGGCATTCGGGTGCGGCGCCTGGTTGAGCAGGCTGAGCGTCCCGCCACCGGCCGAGAGACTACGCCCCTCCTTCCAACGGTGATCGTCGAACGAGGCGACCGGAAGCCCCTGCTGCCGGGCTCGGTCGACGTCCTTGCATCCCATGCAGAGGGCGAACTTGCCCATGCTGAGCCAATCCGTCATCTGGCGGAACTCCCGGCTGTAGGTGATGTCCATGGTACCAAAGAAGCGCTTGATCCATTCGGGGCCGATCTCAGAATTATAATAGAAAAACTGCATCGAGGCCCCGAGGCCGGTATTCGACGGATCGAGGGAAACAATCTTACCTTTCCATTTGGGCTGCAAAAGATCCCCGTATGATTTGAACTCTTTGGGACTGGCGAGCTGGGTGTGATAGGAGAGTTGCCCACCGGCCCCGGGATTCCCAAGATAGGCGAAGATATACTTTCCCTCCGGGTCGATGTAGCGGTGCTTTCCGCTGAACCACTTGGACTCGTCCAACACCTCGGGAAGGAGGAGCGCGGGCTTCAAGGGGTCGAGGGCGTTGGCTTTGTACAGGACATTGAAATTGGTGTTCGCTCCGCTGCTGAAAACATCGGCAATGTACTTTCCCGCCCTCCTCTCCGCTATGATCCGGGCTCCCATCTGAGAGCCGGTACCGGTCGCGGTGACGACTTTGATCTCCGGATATTCCTGCTTGAAGGCGTCGAAGAGCGCGCCGTAGCGGTAGATATAGGCCGTCAGCTGCCCCTCTTTTTTGGCCGCCTGGACGGTCTTCTCCCACTCCGCCTTCCAGTCGGAGCCGGTCGCGGCATGGGCCGAAACCGCGAGAAACATGAGAAGGGCGAGACTGACCGGCAAGAGCGTAGCCTTTTTTTCTCCATGTCTAGGCATTTTCATGGCCTGCCTCCTTGACTGTAGGAAAGCTGGAATGACCCTAAATCCGGCAATATCCCAAGCTGCGACCTATCAAATTGGCGGTGCTAGATCAACCCTAATGTGTAGGACTCATATTCAGCACCTTTTTGGGGAAAAACAACGGCTCCCGACCCAGAAATAGGCTACGGGCTGATAGGGAGATAGGCCAACCAGCTTGGCAGTATTTTTCGCTAATAATAGTGCTTGAAAGAATGTCGTAGTTGGCAGATATTGAACACAATTTGAGTTCAAATGGACAGAAGAGCTGCCCGTGATAGACCGCCACGAACAGCACTGCCTACGCGGCTCATGGAATAGTCAGCCCGCAAGAGATACGACCGGGAAACGACAATGACTGCGTAGAGGATAGAGTTCCATGTTCGAACAAGCCTTCAAAAACATCGACGACGTCCTCTGGAAAGAGGCGGGATGCACGACCGAACTCGACTACACCGAGCAGACCTCCTGGCTGCTATTCCTGAAATACCTCGACGGCCTGGAGCAGGATCGCGCCGACGAAGCCGCGCTGAGCGGTAAGAAATACACCTACATCCTCGACACACCCTATCGTTGGGAAAGCTGGGCCGTGCCCAAGGGCAAGGACGGGAAGCTCGACCACAATGCCGCCATGACCGGCGACGACCTCCGCGACTTCGTCAATCAGAAGCTTTTTCCATACCTGAGCGGCTTCACGCAACGTGCCACCGGGCCGGACACTATCGAATACAAGATCGGGCAAATCTTCGGGGAGATCAAAAACAAGATTCAGAGCGGCTACAACCTGCGCGAGATCATCGACCACATCGACGAGCTGCGCTTCCGCTCGCAGACCGAGAAGCATGAGCTGTCGCACCTATACGAAGCCAAGATCAGGAACATGGGCAATGCCGGGCGCAACGGTGGCGAGTATTACACCCCGCGCCCGCTCATCCGCGCCATCGTCCAGGTCGTGCAGCCCAAGATCGGCGAGCGCATCTACGACGGCGCGGTCGGCTCGGCGGGCTTCCTCTGCGAGTCGTTCGATTATCTGAGGCAATCCAATCCCAAGCGGACCACCACGCAGGACCGCATCCTTCAGGAGCGCACGTTTTACGGCAAGGAAAAGAAGTCCCTCGCCTACGTGATCGCGATCATGAACATGATCCTGCACGGCATCGAAGCGCCCAACATTATCCACACCAACACGCTTTCTGAGAACCTTGCCGACATTCAGGAAAAGGACCGCTACGAGATTGTGATGGCCAATCCGCCCTTCGGCGGCAAGGAGCGCAAGGAAGTGCAGCAAAACTTCCCCATCCGCACCGGCGAGACCGCCTTCCTCTTCCTCCAGCACTTCATCAAGATACTCAAGGGCGGCGGGCGTGGCGGCGTGGTCATCAAGAACACTTTTCTCTCCAATACCGACAACGCCTCGGTGAGCCTGCGGAAGCTCCTGCTGGAAAGCTGCAACCTCCACACCGTGCTCGATATGCCCGGCGGCACCTTCCTCGGCGCGGGCGTGAAAACCGTGGTGCTCTTTTTCGAGAAAGGCAGCAAGACACGCAAAGTCTGGTTCTACCAGCTCGACCCCGGCCGCAACCTCGGCAAGACCAACCCGCTCAACGACGCCGACCTCGCCGAGTTCGTGAAGCTGCAGAAGACGTTCGCCGACTCGCCCAAGAGCTGGAGCGTAGATGCCAGGAGCATTGACCAGGCAACCTTTGACCTCTCCGTGAAGAACCCGAACGGCGGTGAGGAGGTGACGCACCGCAGTCCGCAGGAAATCATGGACGAAATCGCCACGCTGGACGCCGAGAGCGCGGAAGTGCTGGGAAACATCAAGGCGCTGCTATGAAGAACGGATGGCAGTACAAAAAGGTCAGCGAGATCGCCAAGCACTCGCTCGGCAAGATGCTCGACAAGGCTAAGAACAAGGGTGAGTTGAAGCCGTATCTCCGAAACCTCAATATCCGCTGGTTCGATTTTGATTTGTCTGACGTGCTCGAGATGCGCTTCTTGCCCGAGGAGGCGGCCAAATACAGGGCCGTCAAAGGCGATGTGCTCATTTGCGAAGGCGGCTATCCCGGACGTGCAGCCATCTGGGAACAAGACGAACCGGTTTACTTTCAGAAGGCACTTCACCGGGTGCGCTTCAGTGAACCAGAGCGCAGCAAATGGTTTCTCTACTACCTTCTCGCCAAAAACCTAGACGGCACGCTCAAGAGTCATTTCAACGGCGCGGGCATTCAACACTTCACCGGCGAAGCCCTGGCTCAGTTTGAAGTCCCGCTCCCCCCGCTCCCCGAACAGCAGCGGATTATCGGCATCCTCGACGAAGCGTTTGAGGGCATCGCCACCGCCAAAGCCGACGCCGAAAAGAACCTCCAAAACGCCCGCGCCCTCTTCGAAAGCTACCTCCAATCCGTCCTCACCCCGCACGGTCCAGGCTGGGTGGAGAAGCCGCTTTCGGAATTGTGCGACATCAAGCACGGCTTCGCCTTCAAGAGTGAGTTCTTCTCGTCCGAAGGCGATTGCGTCCTCTTGACGCCCGGCAACTTCTACGAATCCGGCGGCTACCGCGACCGTGGCGACAAGCAGAAATATTACACCGGCGACATTCCGCGCGATTACGTGTTGTGCAAGGGC
>Ga0080064_1005040_pt1 | contig 16045 bp, 14 predicted proteins | sample Subgrocontami54m_FD_69260 | JGI IMG/M metagenome (GOLD analysis project Ga0080064, IMG submission 69260) | Subsurface groundwater microbial communities from S. Glens Falls, New York, USA - GMW46 contaminated, 5.4 m (SPADES assembly) (version 2) ...
GTGGCCCTGATCCCGCTCCCGGTTGTGTCCATTGCCGTGAAGTACCTTGGTGCCGCGATTCACCGGCGGTTCGAGCGCATCCAGGCGCAGCTCTCCGACGTGAGCGCGGTCACCCAGGAGGCGCTGGCCGGCGTGCGGGTGGTGCGGGCGTACGGGCAGGAGCCGTACGAGCTCGAGCGATTCCGCGTCTCAAACGCGGAGCTCGTTGCGCGGAGCCGCCCGTTGGTGCGTCTTCAGGGGGCGTTCTATCCCAGCATGGAGCTGCTGATGGGGCTGAGCGTCCTGTTGATTATCTGGCTGGGCGGTCTTGACGTCCTGCGCGGTCGCATGACCGTGGGCGAGCTCGTGGCGTTCAACACCTACACCTTGATGCTGACCTGGCCGATGATGGCGTTCGGCTGGGTCACAAACCTCGTGCAGCGCGGGCTCGCATCGTGGAAACGGATGCTCGAGGTGCTCGACACGCCGCCGGCGATCACCGACGCCGAAGCCACCGAGGAGCTGACCGACATCGAGGCGGTGAAGGGTCAAGTGGAGTTCAGGAACCTCACGTTCGACTGGGACGACCGTGGCTCGGGACGATCCCGGACTGTGCTCGATCGGATCTCTGCGGTGCTTCCCGCGGGCAGCACCACGGCGATCGTCGGCGCGACGGGGTCAGGAAAATCGACGCTGCTCAACCTCCTCGCTCGGTTGCACGAGCCGCCGCAGGGAACCGTGTTCATCGATGGCGTCGACGTCCGACACATCCCGCTGGCGGTACTCCGGGGTGCGGTGGGGTTCGTGCCGCAGGAGCCGTTCCTCTTCAGCGATACGCTCGCCGAGAACATCGCGTTCGGGGCACGCGGCGATCAGGCAACTCCAGCGCGGATCGAGGAAGCCGGTCGCGTGGCTCGGCTCGACAAGGATGTCGAAGATTTCCCGAAGCGGTACGACACGGTGGTCGGAGAGCGCGGCCTCACGCTGTCCGGCGGGCAGAAGCAACGGACGGCTATCGCCCGCGCCCTCGTCGTCGATCCGAAAATCCTGGTCCTCGACGACGCGTTGTCCGCAGTGGACACGTACACCGAAGAGGAGATCCTCGGACGGCTTGGCGGCGTGATGCGGCAGCGCACATCGATCATCGTGTCACATCGCATTTCCACCGTGCGTCACGCCGACCAGATCCTCGTGCTGGATCAGGGCCGCATCGTCGAGCGCGGCACGCACGATAGCCTGGTCGCGTCGAACGGGCTGTACGCCGACCTTCACAGGCGACAGCTGCTCGAGGAAGAGCTGGCGGCTTCGTAGATGGCTTCTCACGACGACGAGATCATCGGAAAAGCCTACGACGCGCGCCTGATGCGGCGGTTGCTCCCGTACCTGCTGCCGTACTGGAGGGAGATCTCCTTTGCGGTGGCTGCGATCATCGGCCACTCGATGTTTCAACTTGCGCCGCCGTACCTGGTCAAGATCGTCATCGACGAGTACATTCCCGCCGGCAACGCGGCCGGCATCGCCACGATTGCCGGGTTGTTCGGCATCATCCTCGTGGGTTCGTTCGTCCTGCAGTACTTCGAGACGTGGACGCTGCAGATGACCGGCCAGCGCATCATGTACGACATGCGCATGCAGGTGTACGCGCACCTCCAGCGCCTGGATCAGCGGTTTTACGACCGCAATCCGGTCGGGCGTCTGATGACCCGCGTCACGTCAGACGTGGACGTGCTCAACGACCTGCTGACGACGGGATTCGTGTCCGTGTTTGGCGACGTGTTCACGCTGATCGGGATCATGGTCGTCCTCAGCATGATGGATTGGCGGCTCGCGCTCGTGGCCTTCTCGGTGCTGCCATTCACCGTCCTGATCACCCAGTGGTTTCGGCGAAACGTGCGGGAGTCGTACCGCAGCGTGCGGACGTGGATCGCTCGTATCAACGCGTTCCTGCAGGAACGGATCACTGGCACTGGCACCGTGCAGCTGTTCCGGCGGGAGACAAAGGACTTCGCCAGGTTTCAGGAGATTGACGGCCGCCATCGGGACGCGAACGTCGAATCGGTCTTCTACTACGCTGTCTTCTACCCGGCCATCGAGCTCGTCAGCGCGCTGGCGGCGTCGCTCATCATCTGGTTCGGGGGACGATGGGTGATGCAAGATCTGGTGACGCTGGGGTCGCTGGTCGCGTTCCTTCAGTACTCACAGCGATTCTTCCGTCCGATCAGCGACCTCTCCGAGAAGTTCAACACGCTGCAGGCCGCGATGGCCTCGTCGGAACGGATCTTCGGGCTGTTGGACACGCCTGTTGCGATTCGGAGTCCGGAGCGCCCTGCGCTGCCGGCGGTGCAGCGTGGCCGCATCGCGTTCGAGAACGTCACCTTTGCCTATGTGGAAGGGGAGCCGGTGCTGCGCGGTGTCTCCTTTGTCGTCGAGCCCGGGGAGCGGATTGCGATCGTCGGCGCGACCGGTTCCGGAAAGACCACGATCATCAACCTGCTGCTGCGGTTCTACGACGTGCAGCAGGGGCGCATCACCGTGGACGGCGTGGACATTCGCGAGATGAACGTGGACACGCTCCGGGGACTGTTCGGGCTGGTCCTGCAAGACGTCCATCTGTTTTCCGGCACTATCGCGAGTAACGTGAGGCTTGGCCACGAGGGCATCTCGGACGCGGACGTTCAAGCGGCCGTCCGAGCGGTCCACGCCGACGGGTTCATCGATCGCCTGCCGGCCGGCCTCGACACGCCCGTTGCCGAACGGGGGGCGACGCTCTCGGTCGGACAGAAGCAGTTGCTCTCGTTTGCGCGCGCGCTGGCGTTCAACCGCCGCGTGCTCATCCTGGACGAGGCCACGTCGAGCGTGGACACGGAGACGGAGATGCTTATCCGCGACGCGTTGCGCGTGCTCATGCATGGGCGGACGACCATCGCCATTGCACACCGCCTTTCCACGATCCAGGACATGAATCGCATCCTCGTGCTTCACAAGGGACAACTCCGCGAGATGGGATCCCATCAGGAACTGCTAGCTCTGCGCGGGATTTACCACCGGCTCTACCGTCTTCAGTTCAAGGATCCTGGGACCGTGGCGCAGCCCTTCAGGGCTGCCGGCGTCGTGCAGCGCTAAAGCGCTGCGCTACCTCGAGAGAAAGGCTCAGCTCGCTCTTGGGCACCTTCGTTGCTTCAGTACTTCATCGGAGGTGTGTCTGCATGTCTGTAACCCTACGTGCTTCTTTAGTGGTGGCCCTTGTCGCATCGGTGGCCTGCGGCGCCACGACGCGTGATCCCGATCCGGTGTTCACGCCGCAAACGACGCGCGGCTCGTCACCGACGGCGTCTTCCGAACCCGTTCAGGTGGACGGCCGTATGGGCACGGTGCCCGCCGGCACCGAGCTCGACGTGCGGCTTCAGAACACGCTGAGCTCCGAAACCGCCGCCGTCGAGCAGCGCTTCGAAGCCACGACCGCGGTGGACGTAAGACAGGGCAATCGCGTGGTGATGCCCGCGGGCTCGAGGGTACGCGGCGTCGTGAGCGGTGTCGAGAAGGCAGGCCGCCTCGAGCGCACCGGCCGGCTGACGCTCTCCTTCGATAGCATTGTCGTCAACGGCCGCGAGCACGACATTCGTGCGACAGCCACGCAGGTGTTCGAGAGCGGCGGCATTCGTGAGGAAGCCGGCACCGCGGGCGTGGGCGCTGGCATAGGCGGCATCATCGGAGGGATTCTGGGCGGCGTGAAAGGCGCGGTGCTCGGTGCCGTCATTGGGGCGGGCGGCGCGATTGGCGCCACCGACGGCAAGGACATCACGCTTCCCGCCGGCTCGTACATCCGCATCCGGCTCGATACGCCGGTGACGGTCAGATGAAGGAAGGTTACAGCCCTTTTCACATCTACCTAGCCGCGGAGACGCAAAGACGCGGAGGAATGCCAACCAAAATTCCCTCTGCGCCTCTGTGCCTCTGCGGCTCGTAAGTGAAAGATGCTTTAGTTCGGAGCCTTCTCTGCAGGGACGGTTCCTGCGGGAGCGTCCGACGCCGGCGGCGGTGCACCTTCGGCCCCTGTTGCAGGTGCACCCGTCGTCTCGGGCGCTGATTCGATCAGCGCCGGCACTTCCGGCGGCTCAGGACGCCGGCGGGCGGCGTCGCGCCGTCGAAACAGCGTGTCGATCAGGCTCGGTGAGGTCGCGCGGGGATTCCACCCGAGGCGAAGCACCGTGACCTGCACGTGTTTCCGGCCGAAGGCCAGTGCTTCATTGCAGCTCCACATGTACAGGTCGAGGATAGGTCCCTGCACGCTGGGGCCTGTGTCCATAATCGTGTAGACCCCGTTGTACTTCGCGTCTCCGGTGGCCACGCTGACGACGCTGCCGACCGGGAGGAGTCCTGGATCGGCCGCCGCGATGCCCGTTCGCACGTTGACGCCGGAGGCGGTCGTGGTTCCCTTGCAGTAAGCGGTGGCCTCGAAGGGGAGGCGGCTACCTGCAATCACCGACGACGCGTCGCGGAAATTGGCGAGTGAAGCGTCGCGAGAGTCACGGATGGTGACTTCGTAGAGCAACACGAATCCGAGGATGGCGACGACGGTTGCCATCAGCTTGCGCCAGACGGAGCGTGAGATGAGTCGCATCCCCTACCTGAAATGCTCGAATCCGGCCGGGAGCTCGCGGTTGCCCGCTGGCGTCCGCAGCACGAGCGTGGTGTCACGCGTAGCCACGCCGATGCGCGTCAGTGCCAGACCTCCGATCTGCTGACGCACGCCGCGAAGCCGCCCCCGCTGCGACACCCGGACGGTGAACAGCAGCTCGTAATCGTCGCCGCCTGCGACGGCGCTCATGACCGGATCGGTTCCGTGGCGCTCATACCACGCCCGCGCGGCCGGGTCGATCGGGAGCGCGCTGGCGTCGACAGTGAATCCCACTCCCGACGCGGCCGCAAGCTGCCGGATGCCATCGGCGAGGCCATCACTCAAGTCGATGCACGCGGTGGCGGCGCGATTACGGCCCAGGAGCATTCCCGCGCGCGTGCGCGGCTCGGGGCGCAAGTACCGGTTGTGGAGCAGCCCTTCCGCCGTCGCGGCTTCGCCTCCCGCCCATAATGCCTGGAGCCCCGCCGCTCCCGCGCCGATCGACCCCGTGACATAGAGCTCGTCGCCGGCGCCCACGGCCCCGCGAGTCAAGATCCGTCGCCTGCCTACGGCGCCGATCGCCGCGACGTCGATGACCAGCGGTCCCGGCCCGGCGGCCCCAGGCGCCGCCGATTTCGTGATGTTTCCACCAACGATCGCGACGCGGTGCCGCGCTGCCAGGGCCAGCATGCCGTCGAGGATCGCATCCACGTCGGCCACATTCAGACTGTGAGGCAGTATCAACGACAGCAACGCCGCCCGCGGCTCAGCGCCCATCGCTGCCAGATCGCTGAGATTGACCGCAAGCGCCTTGTGTCCAATCGCGTCGAGCGGACAGAAGCGACGGTCGAAGTGGACGCCTTCTACGAGGGCGTCGGTCGTGAGCACGTCGAGCGCGCGTGGCTGCGGCTCGATGACCGCCGCGTCGTCGCCGGGCCCGACGACCACCCAACGTGGAGCGGTCAGACGTGACGTGATGCGTGCGATGAGCGCATGCTCTCCAAGATCGCGAACGGTCGTCACTCAGTACTCAGAGGAGCCATGGCCACGTCTCAAAAACACTGGAAAACAGGACGCGGTGTGGAAGAGCGACTGGAGCGCAACCGCGAGAGGCCCCGCTTTGCCGTGTGGGGAGGTCGAGTGAACCTGCGAAAAGCAGGTGGAGCCGCTTTTGTCAGCCGCGCTTGAGGCTTCCTCGGAACAGAGGCATGCACAACGCGCGACCTCGCGGCTCGCTTGGGTTTAACGTTGGCTCAGACGAGCCTCCGAAACCATCACGAGCAAAGCAGGGAGCTTCGAGGATCTTAACGTGCGCCCCTGGGGCGGTCAAGGCGCTGCAACTGATTGCAGCCCAGGGAGTTGCGCCAACGCATCGTCCAGCAGCCGCTCCAATCGGAGGGCGCGGTCGTTCAATGTTCCATCGGTTTCGCGCCGCTTCTGTCGGGCTCGAAACAGCTCATCCGCGACGTTCAAGGCGACCAGCACCGCAAGTCCGAGGACATCGCTCGCGGGGGCGGCGTCGGCGGCGGCGCGCATCTTCACATCGACGTACGACGCCAGCTCAGTCACGTAGGTCGCATCGAGCGAACTGCGGATTGGGTAGCGCTGGCCGGCGATTTCGACCGTGATGACGCGGGGTTCAGACATCTAGTGCTTTGAGATCGATGATCTGACAATCGGCATCGATGATCAGGTCATCGGTCATCGATCCTCAAATGGCGAGGCTTTCGATCTGCTGCAGCATTTCGCCGACGCGAGCGCGGATAATGTCGCGCTCCTCGCGCATCGAAATCAGTTCCGCCGCGGCGCCCTCCGTGTCGGACAGCCGAGCGCGCAAGCTGTCGATCTCTTGCGCGAGGCGCACCTGATCATCCGCCGCGCGCGCTTGCTCCGCGCGCAGGCGTGAAATCATGGAGACCAAAAGAGTAATTTTTTCCTCGAGTCGATCGATCGGCTCGAGTTCCACTGAACGCGCCACCGCCTGGTTCGCCATCCGCACAACCTCGCTGAAATAGAACCGCTTCCGCCGAGATGGTGCCACGAACCGGGAGCGACTGCAAGACGTCAGTCGATTTACGACGGAGCCAATCTACTGAGATGATCCGCTCGCTCGTTTCAAAGCGGCGATGAATGCGGGTGCAACGCGAGGCAAGGAGAATCGGTCGGCGGTTTTCAAGCCCTCGGCCGACAGCCGCGAGCGCAACGTCGCGCTGGTCAGCAGCTCCTCGAGCCGGGCGACCATCGCATCGATGTCGCCGACCGGGACCAGGAGCGCGTCACGCCGGTCCGACGCATACTCGGGAACGGCACCGACCGCCGTCGTCACCGACGGACATCCGCACGCCATTGCCTCCAAAGGCGGAAGACCGAAGCCCTCGTACCTGCTCGGATACAGGAGGGCGGCTGATGTCGAGTAGCGCCGCCGCAGGATCGTGTCGTCTGGATGGAACTCGAATGACATCCATGGTGGCAGGTAGTCAGGACGCACGGTCCCGCACACGCGCACCTGCAAATCGGGAATGCGGACCCGAAGGCGGGACAAGGCGGCGATCCCGTCGTCGGCGCCCTTTCGCGGGTCGGGGTGGTACATGAGGAGTACGGAGTTCTTCTCAGCTTGGCCGTCGGGAAAGAAGACACTCGGATCGACCCCGCTCGGAACGACCTCCATGACGGTACAGCCGAACCCTTGCTCGAGCTCCATGCGTACAACGTTGGAGATGGCGATGCGGTAGCACGGGAACGCATAGATTGCTCGAATCCGATCCTCGGGGCCCGTGCCGGTTTCGTGGTGCATTGCGACGTGCACTTTCCTTCCGCGATTGGCCGGCAGGCGTGTTACGTCGCGTGCCGTCGGCCACGCCGTGGCCACGACCACATCGGCTCGGGGCAGGAACATCGCCCGAATCAACGGCACCCGTAGAAGTCGGCATCGGAGCGGCAGCCATGGGACAGTCGCTTCTCTCCGACACTCCTTCCAGAATTCCGTCCACTGTTGCGCGCGCGTGAGATGGAATCGGTACGGCCAGTAGGGATACACGACGGTCGTGTCGTGCCCCGCATCCTGGAGATGATTCGAGAAATCCAGAAGCATCCGGATCCCGCCGGTGAGGTTGACGAACGGCAGAACGACCGTGACTCTCACGTACGAGCAGCGCCCGATCCAGGCAGCAAACCGGGTAAGGACGCTTCCCGGGCCAGTCGCTCTTGATGCGCTTCGGCACGTTCACGGCATCGGCGCCGGTAGGAGGCGTTCTCGGTGGGCGAGAGAGAGAGTGCTCTCAACATCGCCTCGGCGATGTCCTTGGTGTCGTAGGGGTCGAACAGGATGCCGTCGGTGCCCAGCACCTCGGGAAGGGAGCTGACGCGAGAAGCGAGGACGACAGCCGAGGAATGCATCGCTTCGAGGACCGGAAGGCCGAATCCTTCGTAGAGGCTTGGATTGATCACCGCTGAGGCGAAGTGGTACAGGGACGGTAGGTGCTCGGTTGGCACGAACCCCAGTATTCGCACGCGCCGGAAGGCATCCATTCCCGACACGAATTCCCGAAACCCCGAATCCCATCCCTGTGCACCAACGAAGACGAGCAGGAGCTCTTTGGGAATGCGCCCACTTTCCACGAGCGATTCGAACGCCCGGACCAGCCGACGAAGATTCTTCCGCGGTTCGATGGTCCCGAGGCACAAGACGTACGGCGCCGCGATTCGATGCCACGCCACGACGCCCTGATTGAGTTCAGGGTTCACGTACTGCGGGTGCACCGGCATGGGAACGATCGAGACGCTCTCTGGGTACACGGCGATTCGATCGATGATGTCGTGCCTGCTTTGTGCCGACAGGGTTGCTATGGCGTGAGCGTGCCGCTGCACATAGCCCAGGAATTCGTCGAATTCCGCCACATTGGCCCCCGTATGAAGCTCCGGAAGAATCCTGGTGGTCATGTCCTGTACGACCGCGATCCGGCGCGAGTCGCGCCACTTGAATCGTCCCCGCCAGAACAGCACCTCGACCGTGTCTCTCGTGGGCGCCCGTCTGCGCGGCGCGGGGAAACGCCGCCAGAGAAACCGCACGAGGCGCTCGGTGTATCGCAGCCGCGGGTGTCCCGACGCCTGCCGAAAGCGCGCGGCGAGGTCGTCCATCAGCACCGCGGCCTGCACGACGATCAAACCCGTTGCGGCAGCGAGGATGATTGAGTTCGCCCGCGTGAGGCCGAGCGCGATCGACGCCGCGCCTGCCAGCGCGAGTAGCAGCTGCGCTGGCCATCCGAAAAGAAGTTCATGGACGTCCGACCAGTGGAGTGCCCGCCATCCAATCGCGTGAAAACGCACATCCGAACCATCGCTTCCCAGGCGTTCCCGCAGCGCTGCACGGCCGGAGTGCGATGTAGCGACGTGGACGGTGAACGATGGCACCCGATGTTGCGCAAGCCTTCGAATCAACTCCGCAAGTAGGTTGAAGTACCCGGCCTGGGGCCGCCCGAGCGGACTCCCATCGATCCAGAGGTGCGTCGACGGCGTGGTCGCCTGCACGGAGCCCGCCGCCAGAAATGATCTCCTCACGAGCGGCTCCAGGCCGCGGAGGATTCGAATGACGCGACGAGGGGCTCGCCTGGTACGCGCCGATACGCGGCGGATGCCGTTCAGGAGGTTGTGATACGCGACAATTCCTGCTTCGACAGCTGGCCCGATCGCCGTGGATGCAAGCCGATGGCGCATCGAATCACGCAAGCGGTCGGGATACCGAAACATTCCAAGCCACGCGCGCGCCGCGAGCGTCAGACGTCCTTGCTCGAGGAGCAGTCGCCACGCGAGGCGATGCTGGCCGAGCAGGTTGTCGCCGATGGCGATCCGGACGTCACGCGGATACGAGGCGCTGCGGAAGATCGGATCGAGCAGGGCGGTTTGTTCGGTCAGCGTGATATCGGGGTGACGCTGTGTGAACTGCGTGTCGTGGATCCGGTACTTAGCGAGCGGTTCGTTGATGACGACCAACGGGTGCTGCCGGGCCACCCGGAGCCACATGTCGTAGTCGTTCACGTACTGATAGGAATGATTGAAGCCGCCGAGCGATCGTAGCATCGCGGCCCGCGCAAAGGGTGTCGGAGAGGCAAGAAAGTTCCCGCGCCGGAGGAGCTCGAGGTACCCGCGCGTGCCGCTGAGATCCATCGATGCAAAGTCGTACTGATCCGAAAAGCGTCCAATCGTCCGGCCAGAGGCGTCGATCAGTTCGCTGTCGGAAAACACGAGCCCTGCCTCTGGCGCCGCGCGGGCCACCGCCACCTGTCGTTCGAGTTTCGTCGGGCTCCACAGGTCGTCGCTGTCGAGGAAGGCGATGAACTCCCCTTGTGAGTGAGCGAGCGCCACAGGTCTCGCAACCCGCAACGTCTGATGACGCTGGCGGACAACCTTGATTCGCTCGTCTGGAAACTGACGCTCTACGAGATCGGCGGATTCATCCGTTGAACCGTCATCGACGATGACGATTTCAAAGTCCTGGAAGGTTTGCGCCAGTACGCTGTTCAGCGTTTCACCGATGTAAGGCGATCCGTTGTGCATGCAGATGTTGACGCTGACAGTTGTGGCGGTCACGGCGGAATCTGCCTCAGGCGACCCAAGTCACCGCGACGACGTTGACCAACCATCCCCTGCGCGCCGAGCGGCACACAATCCCTCCTCGGTTCCGACATCGATATACAAGCCATCGTCGAAGGGGAGCGCCCGTACCCGCAGGCCGCGGTCGATGGCCATCTGGAAAATCAACCCGAGGGTGGGTTCGGCATAGGAGCGCGATATCGATGGCAACTCGTTGTGGAGAAACTCCGTGAACGAGACGCCCCAGCACGCGATGCCCCAGGTGTTCCTGATGTGACACGTGTCCGGTTTGTCCAGCACCTGGACGACGGTGCCCGAAGCATCAAACCGCACGGGGCCAAGGCGGTGCGGCTCATCGGTCGGGAAGATGCCGAGCGCCAGTTCGGCGTGCTCGCGCTCGAAGAACGTCCGCAGCCGGGCCAGAGCGTCGACCGGCCTGAAGATCGTATCCGGCATCCCCATCAGGACCGTGGCGTCGCCGATCCATGGATAAGCCGCATCGATGGCATCGGCCATCCCCGTGGGCACTTCCTGGCAGACGTACGCGATCCTGACCCCGCGTCCGTCCCCGGCACCATAAAAGCGTACGATGTCGTGCTTTCCTGGTGAGACCACGATACAGACGCGCCGAACGCCAGCCGTCAGGAGCGCATCGAACAGGTACTCACTGACGGCTTTCGGCCGACATCCGTTGGCGCCGTTGACGTGTCCCACCGGCAGCAATTCCTTGGCGCCGGTCAGTCCTGGCAGGCGGCTGGCCATGCCTGCCGCCGGCACGATGCCGATATCTGATGTCTGCACTTCGTCTCCTGTTCAGAGACGCCTACAGTCCGACCGCGCACCCTGAAGCATGCGCGCTCCATCAACATGAAAATGGAGTCAGCGTTGTATCGCGTCGTGATCGTGTTGCAGGGCAGCGAGGATCGCGTCCATCGCGCTTTGCACTTCCGCATCGGTGAGCGTACGGTCGGGGGACCTGAAGGTGAGACGCAGCGAGAGTGAAATCTTTCCCTCGGGAACGCCCTTGCCCTGGTAGCGATCGAACTCGCGGATTCGCACGAGCGCTGCCGGCGCAGCCTCTTGGATCGTGCGGCGAACGTCCCCGGCAGCGACCGTGTTCGCAATGAGAATCGACACATCTCGCGTGACGGAGGGATAGCGTGGGAGCGGCTCCACATGCAGATCCGAGCTCGTCGCGGCCGCCTCGGCCGCGTCGAGGTCGATTTCGGCGACGTACACCGATTCACCGGGCGGGAGCCCCATGCTTTCCAGGACGGCCGGAGCGAGTTGGCCGAATACGCCGACAAACGTTGAATCGCCAGCCACTGCCGAGGCCGCACATCCCGGCACGAGCCAGGGAGTCCGTTGCGAGACGGTCGAAATCTCCACCCGCAGCGCCTCACAGATCCGCTCGACCGTTCCCTTGATGTCGAAGAAATCCACCTCGCGACCCTCTCCGCTCCAGTGAGCCGGGCTTCCCGCGCCGGTCCACGCGCACGCCACGGCGCGCCGCTCGCCGGCCGTTCGCGAGAAGCGCCCGCCCACCTCGAACAGCCTAATGTCGCGCTGCTCGCGCCGACGGTTGTGCGCCACAGCGGCGATCAGGCCCGGGAGCACCGACGGTCGCAGGACGGCGAAATTCTCGGAGAGCGGATTCGCAATCGGCACCAGTTCCTCCTGAGGCGCGAACGCGAGCGCGGCGCCCTCACCCACGAAACCGAACGTCACGGCCTCGGAAAACCCGCTGGCGGTCAGGAGGGTCCGGAGTCCCCGCGTCTGCTGGATGCGGGGATCGGGCAACGGCGCAGGCGAGGTAAGTGCAGGAAAGGTGACTGGCACACGATCGAACCCGTAGTGGCGGGCGACCTCCTCGATGAGATCGACTTCGCGGCGCACGTCCACGCGTCGCGTCGGCACCGTGATATCCCATCCCTCGGAGGTCGACTTCAACGCGAAGCCGAGCTGTTCGAGGATACGCTTCACCTCCGCGTCTGGAATCGCCACACCGAGGAGCCCCTGGATGCGGGCGCGGCGCAGCGACACGGTGCGCGACTCGACGCGGGTGGGATAGCCGTCCACCACGGTACCGCGGGCAGTTCCGGCGCCGATCATCTGCAGAAGCGCGCACGCGCGCTCCATCGCCGTGACCGGCATACGCGGATCTGCGCCCCGCTCGAACCGTATGCTGGCTTCCGTCTTGAGTCCCAGCTTCCTGCTCGTCCGGCGGACCGAAAGCGCGTCGAAGTATGCGCTTTCGAGCACAATCGTGCTGGTCGCGTTCGTCACCTCGGACTCGGCCCCTCCCATCACGCCTGCGACCGCAACGGGACGCTCGGTGTCGGCAATGACGAGCATGTCAGGCGAGAGCGTTCGCATCTGGCCGTCCAGCGTGTGGAGCGCCTCGCCTGCCGCCGCGGGACGTACCCGGATCTGCGCGCCCGTCAGCTTCGACAAATCGAACGCGTGCATCGGCTGGCCGAGCTCGAGCAGCACGTAGTTGGTCAGGTCGACGATGTTGCTGATGGGCCGGACGCCGGCAGCCTGCAGTCGCGCCTGTATCCATGCCGGTGAAGGTCCAACCTGGACGTCGGCCACGGCACCCGCGTAACGCGGGCAGAGATTGGGCGCGTCGATAATGATCTCGACGTCCGCCTTGTCGACAGTTTTCAGCGAGACCAGAGGAAGCGTCGAGTCGCCGACCGCCGGCCGCCGTGTCTGGAGGTCATAGGCCGTGGCGACCTCGCGCGCCATCCCGAGCACGGACATGCAATCCGGCCGGTTTGCCGTGATTTCGAAATCGATGACAGCGTCTTCTCCGTCGCGCTCGATTCCTTCGACGGCAAATCCGCGTACGGACATCGTCCGGGCGACCTCTTCCGCGGTGCCCGGCACGTCAACGAACTCACGGAGCCACGAGAGCAGGATTTTCACAACGTCTGCCTGTCAAGGCTCAAGGCGAAATGCACAAGGCAAAAACGCAGACGCGCGCCTGTTTGTCATTTGCCTTTTGCCTTGAGCTCGCTCTGTCATAGCGGCGGAAATTGCTCGAGGAACCGCAAATCGTTCTCGTAGAACAGACGGATGTCGTCGACGCCGTATTTCATCATCGCGACGCGCTCCATGCCCAGGCCGAACGCAAATCCGGTGACCTTCTCCGGGTCGTACCCCACGGCGTCGAACACCGCCGGGTGCACCATGCCGCTGCCGAGGATCTCGAGCCAGCCGGTGTGCTTGCAGGTGGGGCAGCCCCGGCCGCCGCAGCTCGTGCAGCTCACGTCGACCTCGACGCTCGGTTCGGTGTACGGGAAGAAGCTCGGGCGCAGCCGGATGTCGATCGACGGGCCGAACAGGTCCCTGAACACCGCGAGGAACGTGCCCTTGAGATCCGCCAGGGTGATGTCCTCGCCGACGACGAGCCCCTCGAACTGCTGGAACATCGGCGTGTGCGTGAGGTCGAGGTTGTCGCGCCGGTAGACGCGGCCCGGCACGATGATGCGCACCGGCGGCTCGAAGGTCCGCATGTAGCGGATCTGCATCGCCGACGTGTGCGTGCGCAGCAGGGTCGCCGCGCGGACCTGCGCCTCGGGGACGAGGCCGCGGTGCGCGCCCCAGATGCCGCCGACGATCGGCGCGTCGAGGTAGAGCGTGTCCTGCATGTCACGCGCCGGGTGCTCCGGCGGCATGTTGAGCGCCTCGAAGTTGTGATAGTCGTCCTCGACCTCCGGACCCTCCACCACCTCGTAGCCGAGGCGCATGAAGATCTCCTCGATCTCCTCGCGCAGGATCATCAGCGGGTGACGATGGCCGACGACCGGCACACGGCCGGGCAGCGTCACGTCGACGGCGCCGGAGGGCCGCGCGGCCGCCGCGAGGCGCGCGTCGACCTCGGCCAGCGCGGCTTCGACGCGCTGCTTCAAGGCGTTCACCTGCTGGCCGAACGCGCGTCTGTCCGCGGGGGCGAGCGCCGACATCCGGTTCATCAGGTCGGCGATGAAACCGCTCTTCCGCCCCGTCCAGGTGTGGCGAAGCGTCGTCAGCAGGCCGGACGTGCCCGTGCCGCCGCCGGCGCTGATCTGCTGCAGCTCCTTCGTGAACAGCTCTTCGCGTTCGGCCACCAGCGCGAAGAGTTCATCGAGCGTAGCCATGTGCCCCTACGATTCCCGGGAGCCGCCGGCGCGGCGAGTCCAACAAAAAGGCCACAGCGACAGGCGCGCACCGCGCTTGCCACTGTGGCCGACGATCCTACCGCCCTGGAGCTCGAAAGCCCTAACGCCTGGTGTGCCTACGCCGTTGCCGTGGCCGGCAGCGCTGCCTTCGCCTGCTTGACGATCTTGGCAAACGCGCCCGGCTGGGTCGCGGCCAGGTCGGCCAGCATCTTGCGGTCGAGGTCGATGCTCGCCAGCTTCAGGCCGCGAATCAACTGCCCGTAGGTGAGGCCGTTCGCGCGCGCCGCCGCGTTGATGCGGATGATCCAGAGCCGGCGGAAGTCGCGCTTCTTGTTCTTGCGGCCGACGTACGCGTACTTGAGCGCGGTGTCGACCGACTCCTTGGCCGAGCGATACAGCTTGCTCTTGGTCTGGTAGAAGCCCTTCGCACGCGCGAGCAGCTTCTTGCGCTTCGCCCGGCGGACCGTTCCACGTTTTACTCGAGGCATTTCTCTTCTCCTGGCGCTGTCGGGGCTCGGCGTTCGGCGCTCGGCCCTCGTTCACGCGAGTCCCGGGTCCCGAGACCCGAGTCCCGACTCCTGACTTCGGCGTTCCGCGTCTACTTGTAGGGCAGCATCCGGCGCAGCGTCGCCGCGTCCTGATCCGCGACCTGGTGCATCCCGCGCAACGCGCGCTTCCGCTTGGTCGTCTTGCTCGTCAGGATGTGGCGCTTGAACGCGCTGCTCTTCAGGAACTTGCCCGTCGCCGTCTTCTTGAAGCGCTTGGCGGCGCCCCGGTGCGTCTTCAACTTGATCTTCGGCATCGTTCTAGCTCTCATTCGTCGGTTCCGGAGCGACCGGAGCCGGGGATTCCTCGGCTCGCGGCGCCGCGGGCCGGGCCGCCGGCGCGGGCCGTTTGGCCCCCGCCTTCTGCGACAGGATCGTGTGCATCTGGTTGCCCTCCTGCCGGGGCATGGTCTCGGGCTGCGCGACGTCAGCCAGGTCCTGGATCAGGCGCTCGAGAATGCGCCGGCCGATCTCCGGATGCGCCATTTCGCGCCCGCGGAAGAAGATCGTCGCCTTCACCTTGTCGCCGTCGGCAAGGAAGCGCTCGATGTGCTTCTTCTTGAACTGGTAGTCGTGCTCGTCCACCTTCGGGCGGAACTTGATCTCCTTGACCTCGATCACCTTCTGGTGCTTCTTCGCCTCACGGGATCGCTTCTGCTCCTGGTACTGGTAGCGGCCGTAATCCATGATGCGGCACACCGGCGGCGTGGCGGTCGCGGAGATCTCGACCAGGTCGAGCCCCTTCTGCCGGGCGATGGTCAGCGCCTGTTGCGGCGGCATGATGCCCAGCTGCGTGCCGGTGTCATCGATGACGCGGATTTCGCGGACGCGAATCCGCTCGTTCACCCTGAGGCGGTCGTCACGACGCGGCGATCGATCAAACGGGGGGATAGAGGCCTCCTTGTCGAAATGAACCTACGCGCCGGCCGGCTGCATCTGCGCCTGGCCGAGATCCTTGCGCACGACCTCGTCCAGCGCCTGGGCGATGAACTGGTCGACCGGACGCGAGCCCTGATCCCCGGCGGCGCGGCTGCGCACCGCGACGGCGCCCTCGGCGGCCTCGCGGTCGCCGACGACGAGCATATAGGGTACCTTCTGCAGCTGCGCTTCCCGGATTTTATAACCGATCTTCTCCTGCCGCTCGTCGA
>Ga0080064_1005046_pt1 | contig 16028 bp, 16 predicted proteins | sample Subgrocontami54m_FD_69260 | JGI IMG/M metagenome (GOLD analysis project Ga0080064, IMG submission 69260) | Subsurface groundwater microbial communities from S. Glens Falls, New York, USA - GMW46 contaminated, 5.4 m (SPADES assembly) (version 2) ...
ATCCTTCTATTCCCTGATTCTGTATCAGGGTGGGCCAGCTACCGCCCACTCTTGAATGGGCATTTTAGCAATCGAACTGAAAATGGGGCGAAGCCGCAGGTTTTCAGCCAATATTTCGACCCCGAGTGGAGCAGATTCGAGGCAATTCTGTCGAGCGATGCACTCCATCAAAGATCTAGGTACCCAGTGCTGGCGTGAAGCCATGGAACATCTTTATGCCTGGCCAGACAGATGCATCCCATAAAACGCCTTACAGCACGAACCAACGATAGACGACGCTCTCATGGAAGAACCGATTCCGGCAGTCTGTCAGAAATGCCAGGCTGACGAAGATCAGCGGCTAAACCTGCATATACCAGTTCTCGTGACCTGACCTGAAGCAGGGTGAAGGAGCCATGTATCGAAATCGCCGAAGGCTACATCCGATCACAGATCTGTCAGCCATGATGACCAACGAACCTATGAAAAACAGCATCATCGCTCCGCCAGTATTGTAAACGTGTAGTTGTTGTTCTCAATGTGAAATCCAGAATCCTTGCGGTCACGAAGAATCATTCACTCCGAGGTAACTTTATCAGAGTCTATAAATCGCACGGCCTCTTACCTCTTTTCAAAGAGGGTGCAGAGAAAAGCAGAGGAGGAGATTGAGAAATGTCCAAAGTCCGAGATGCCTAATATTACAGCGCAATGTTGGATAGAGCAGCGAGTCTGGCGAGTCTGGTTTTGCGATGAGACAGGTAGGCGACGAAGTTGCGTTTCTGATAATACCAGATCAGTTTCAGGGTGAGCACTGCATCCAAAAGGGGTTTGGGCAAGACGCTGACCACCAGTAAGCGGATTTGGTAGATGGTCAAAGCAGGGGCCAGTTCCTGGAAGAAGATTCGCATGCGTACCAGAAAAGAGTGGGCCAGAGCAACCAGCGCCATATGATGATGCCAACCCAACCAACTGCGTGTTTCATAGTGATCGAGTCCGACCTCTCCTTTGCTTTCGGCAAAGACGGTTTCGCGCCCAAAGGGCACCCGCCTTGACCCCTGCTTCTTTTAACGCGAACCCCATATGGTCGCCAACCAGTATGAAGGTCTCCTCCGGTAATTTTAACTCCTTCTCAGCCACCTTCTCACTGCTCCGGCCTGTTGAAAAAACAATTTCTTTACAACCCGATGCCATCGCAACATCAATAGCGCATGTTATGGAATTGCGATAGGCGGATAATGATACCGGTTCAACAATCCCAGTTGTGCCTAAAATAGAAATCCCGCCGATTATTCCAAGGCGGGCACTCATGGTCTTTTTTGCTATCTCCTCGCCGTTTGGAACTGAAATGATAATTTGGAAGTGGGAAGTGGGAAGTGGGAAGTGCATTAAAACATCTCTTATAGCATCCTCTATCATCTTTCGTGGCACAGGGTTTATTGCAGGCTCGCCGACTTTAATTGCAAGTCCTGGCTTGGTAACGATGCCGATACCACTCCCACCGTAAACTGTGCACTGTGAACCATGAACTGCAAATTGAAATGCCTTATTACTTCTGACTTCTGACCCCTGATAGAAGCATTCAGGGGCAGGCTTCTGACTTCTGACTTCTGCTGCTATCTCCACCCCATTTGTCACATCAGGATCATCGCCAGCGTCTTTTATAATGGAAGCCGCTGCACTGTCTTTTTCTATCTTGCACCTGTAAACCGGCAATGTAACAGTTTGGCCGAGCGGCAAGGTTATCTGAACCTCTTTGACTTTTTTCCCTGTCAAAAAAGCAATGGCCGCTGCCTTGCCAGCAGCGGCCGCACATGCGCCTGTTGTATAGCCCTTTCTTAAACCCTTCTTCTGTTTATCTTCCACAATGTCCCTAAAATACATCCCATAATAAGGGCCAGAATAAATCCCTGAATAGATTGGGCTGTTTCAGGGTGATACCTCTCCGGCTCAATTGATGAAAGAAGAGTTCCGCCGCCTCTCAGTATTATCCATAAAACCAATGAAACCATAACTGCCTTAATGAAAATATTCTCAAAAGGCAGCCTTTCTTTCAACAGGCTCAAAAAACCGCTGACAATGATGCCAAAAATAGCCCCTCCGGCTGCAAAGATAACCAAGAGATGCAGCAGGGTATTCTCAAATGGGAATGCACCAGTAGCAACATTGACAGCCAGTGCAATCCAGCCCCAAACTATTCCAGCAATGGCGCCAAGCATGATGCCTTTCTTCCAATCAATGGATTGAGATTGCATATACACCTCCCTCTCTTTTTTCTCCCCTCCCTTGATGGGGGAGGGAATTTGAGACAAATCAGTGGCACGCCATTCCGATAACATGCCTGAAATCATGAAACGCATCATGCACGCCCGGCGCAACAGAATCCATGCCGTATGCAATGACTACCATTGCAAACGCAAATGACACAATCACAAGCGCCGGCAGCAGTGTTCCCAGCAAGCCGCTTTCTCTGTTTATTACTCTTTCCATAATATTAGCCCTCCTTTCATAGTTTTTTACATATTCCTAAAAAAATGTCTGAAGCCTGATTCCATATATAAATAATTTGGCCGCATTGGCGTCGCCGCCGGGATTAATCATATACTGTATGTCAGGGGAGATATGGAATCCCTTGTTTTGCGAGGCATCGGCAACCGATATATTATAATAAAGCTCCAGATAATGCTCTGCGCCTGACTCAAAATCAGGGGAAACACTCTTTTTGTAATCTTTATAGTCTCTGCCCATCAAGGTCATGCCATAGCCAAGTCCTATCTTATCATTTCCCCTGCCAAATATCTCACCTGTAATATTTACTCCACCGCTGATATGCCTGTCAAACTGGGCGACCTTTTCTCTCTGAACGCCTGCCCTGAGCCACACACCCACCGCATCGGTTACAACCTGATCTATGCTGAACCCCACGCCGCTGTTTTTCGCCTTCAATAAATCAGCATCATTGGGATTTGCCGTATTTGCCGAACTATCTCTCCCCTGCCTGTTCCAATAATAAACCCGGTAATTTCCCTCTTTGTCCGCAGGCTTGAGTTTCAAATTTATCTCAGCCATAGAAAAGGGCTTGTCAAAGGAGTCCGCATAATCGCCGTTTCCTTCAAATGCGCCGATAGTGATGTCAACCACCTCAACAGGCCAGTAGGTGAGCCGCGCACCCAAGGTGTAAAAATTCTCCGTGCCTCCGAATTCTATTGCGGGATTATTGGCAAATTCATTGGCGAGAAAATGTATCCTCTCGTTATTGGCGAACCGATTCGTGTCAAAATACGCCGTGGGGTCAAGCTGGCCTATGGATGCGACCATGCTTGAGGATAGATTATGCTCATAATAAAACTGCGCAACATGGATTTGATCATTATTGAACGATTCTATGTCATTATTCGGACCGGTGGCGTTTCCATTTGGGGAGGTAAAAAATGGAGGAAGGTTTTGCAATCCCGCGCCCCTTTGAAAATCAAAGACTGCCACTGCAATGCCATCCTTGCCCACCGTTGATTCAAGAATAATGTCAGCCGAAATTGCGCCTGCGCCTCTACTGTTCTGGTAATTCGTTCTCTGGCCTGTTACGGTAAGTCCGCCGCTTATCGTCAAGCCTTCAACACTGCGAACTGGGTGGAGTTTATGCCCAAGCTCGTCAACCACCACTTTCTCCTTCAGCATATCTTCTATCTTTCCAACTCTTGTTTTAAGTTCCTCAATAGACATATCGCCTGCCTTATTTGACTCCTGACTCTCTGCCATGGCAGAGTGATTCCAAACTGTAAATAATACTACAGCAACTATAATAAAGATCTTTTTCATTTCCTTCTCCTTTCATCGAGGTTTTTTGGAATGAACGGTCTCCTGGCTCTGGACTATCTACTTGCCAACCTTCCCATCCATATAGGACAGTGGTTTAATTTGGCTTTCGTTTCCATTACAGTTGCGGGACAGCAGAGGATTCTCACCTCTTTCCTCAATTTCATTCCATGAATATTTATAATCATACATCTAAAATATTTTTAACTATCTCATTTATCACCCCCTTCATGCTCATCATGCCTTGCAAACGGCCCATGACTGTGAATGTGCGTAATATCCCCGTGCCTGTGGGTATGCTCATGGATTATATTGACCTTCAGGAGCATGTCCTTATCCCTTAAAACCTCCACCGGCCTGCCGTCTGATACAATTGTATGTTCCTCGCTTAGCACAACCACTCTATCGGCCAAATCCTCTACTATGCTCAGATCATGCGTTGCCATTACGATGGTCTTCTTTATTTTTCTTAATTCGTCAATGAGTTCAAAGAACCAAACCTGAGTCCGCGGGTCAAGGCCGCCTGTAGGCTCATCCAGAAGAAGGACATCGGGGTTTATTGAAAGCACTGCCGCAATTGCCACCTTTTTCTTTTCTCCGCCGCTTAAGTGATGGGGCTGTCTGTCTTTCAATGGCCTTATGCCCAGCATATCAAGCACATCTTCAATTCGCTGTTTGACCTCGTCCTTTGGTATATCTAATTGCAATGGACCGAAGGCAATCTCATCCCATACTGTTGGGCAAAATATCTGAACATCCGGTTCCTGAAACACAAAGCCTACCTTGCTTCTGAAAAATCCGGCAAATTCTCCGATCAGGCTGTCTTGCGTCACAACCTTGCCAAGCGCCATGACAGAGCCTTGAACAGGAAATGCAAGGCCGGCCATTATCTTTAACAAGGTTGATTTTCCGCTGCCATTTGCGCCGAGGATGGCCAGACTCTCGCCGCTTTCAACCTGCATGTTTATATCCTTCAGGCCCAAATGCTTATCAGCATAATGATAGCTGACTTTCTCTATGTTGAATACCGTCATTGCAATCCCTTACACCTGCGCCGATAGAAGCAGCACAAATATCGCAAACCCCATCCAAATATAATCCCGCCCCCTCATCTTAAAGCTGCTCATGGTTTTTACTTCTCCTGTAAAGCCGCGGGCAGCCATGGCAAGAGAGACTCCCTCTGCAATCTCCATAGACCTTTGCATTATAAACCATATTTGAGAAGCCAGCCACCCCCGTCCTTCTTTTACAGTCAAAGACTTTATAGTCCTCGCCTTTCTTGCCATATGGCTGTCCTCTGCGACATTTATCAAAACCATTATATATCTGAATGTCATGGAAAGGGCTGTAATAAAAAACCTCGGGATCGGAAAACTCCTGAGCGCCCTGAATATATCCGGGTATCCTGTAGTAAGGATGAAAAGGGATAATATAGAGGCCATCGCCGCTACCCTTAATAAAAATACGGATATATTTTCAAGCCCCTGCCTGGATATATATAAAACAAAATCATTGAAGCTGAATATTTTTACAATAACCGTGCCGGGTGTTATAAAATTAAATGCAGTTGGCAAAACAAGAAAAAGCGTGAATGCAAGAACCGGCAGGGTCCTTCTGAACAGGATAATCACATTTATCCTTGACGCAGCAGACATTGCCGCGGCCATAAATAAAAGCCCTGTGATTGATAATACGCCCTTAAGAAGGGCGGCAGATACAATGAATAAAAGCGCGCCAAAAAGCCTTGCCCTTGGATCAATTGCCTGAAGCAGGCCTCTTTTATTTGAAAAACTTTCAGGTTCCAGAACCTCTTTTAAAAAAGACGCCATTGCCTCTATATTCTTTTCAATAAAACCTCTGCCCCTGCCGACTGCGCAGCATGGACAGAAGCCCACCTCAGTTTTTTTAAGCCAATCGGGTATCTTTACTCCTTTTTCCATATCCTCCCCGCAATATATATTTTCAGCACAATCACTGTGCTGCCAAGCGCAGCAGAAATAACATAGCCAAGGGCTGATTTTACCTGGCTGTCAAAACCAGGGATATTATAACCAGGCATAAGGCTTGTCCATAATCCCTCAAGCCCTTTTAAACCTTCAGGTATAAATCCTAACAACGTCTTTAATTCCTTTGATGCCCATTCGCCCCATGCAGCGCCTTGAGCCAGAAGTCCAAGGGGTGTAAGTAGTATTAAAATGCCCAGCCCTATCCAGAGCGGTCTTAAAGGGTTTGCCACAGGCCTATACAACACAGCCTCGTTTGTTTTTAAGATATAAGAAACAATCATGGCAGTGCCTATCCCCTCAATAAGACCAAAAAATAAGAGATGGCTTGCGGCCATTGCAGGTATTGTAATGGACAAAGGATACGGCGCATACAAAGGCCTGCCGTCAGGCGAACTTGCTATAAGAGGCTGTATCCCAAGTTCAACTGCTGCTGCAAGGGCAGCAATATTCATAGCAACATAACCTGCAATAAAAAACGCAATCCATTTTCTTTTTTGCCCCGGATTGCCGGCAGCAATAATATGGTATACATAGTAGCCTGCAAAAGGCATCAGGAATGCCATATTAAAAGAGTTCGCCCCAAGTGTTGTAACGCCTCCGTCACCAAATAACAATGCCTGGATGGTAAGGGCAATGGATACTGCCACAACAGCTGCCCACGGCCCGAGCATACAGGCCACAACAACACCGCCCACCATATGCCCTGTGGTGCCGCCGGGGATTGGGATATTAAACATCATTATCACAAAGGTAAACGCAGCGCTCAGGGCAAGCATGGGTATCTCTTTTGCCTGCAATGTCTTCTGTAATTTTCTGGCTGCCAGATACCAGACAGGCGCCATCGCCAGATACAAAATCCCACATGTCTTTGGACTTAAATAACCGTCAGGGATGTGCATGTTTCCCCTCTGCCATCATCAGCAGCGCATTCACAATGGCAACGGCCACAGTGCTGCCGCCTTTTTTGCCTTTGATGGAAATATACGGCAAATCAAGTTTCATCAATTCTTCCTTTGATTCTTCCGCCCCAACAAAGCCAACAGGGACGCCAATAACAACGGCCGGCCTTGCCTTCTCTTCTTTAATCATCTTTATAAGTTTTAGAAGCGCAGTAGGCGCATTGCCTATAACAACGATACTGCTGTCCATATAGCCTAAGGCCTTTTGCATCGCAGCAGCGGTTTTTGTTATATTATCTTTTTGCGCCTGAGCTATCACATCCGCATCTGCCACAAAACATCTGATCTGTCCGCCAAATTTATTAAATCTTTCTCTGCTTATCCCAACCTCTACCATCCTTACATCAGTAATTATATCGGCGCCTCTTGAGATTGCATCTATGCCCGCCTCAATTGCGTTATTGCCGAACCTGACCAAGTCCGCATATTCAAAGTCCGCTGTTGTATGAACCAGCCGTTTTACTATAGGAAGTTCCATTGCGTCAAACCTTGACTCATCAAGTTGCCCACCTATTATCTTAAAGGATTCTGCTTCAATTGGATGCTGGTTTACAATTTGCGATTTTAAATCGACATTCGAAATTCTAAATTCGGAAATTGATTCAATTCGCTCTATCGCAACATCTATCAATTTTTCATGATAGCCCAGATGCGGAGCTAAAAGAAACTCGAGATTAGGATATTTTTTTTCTGCTGTGCCTATCTCAAAGGGGAGGTCTTTTGTAACATGGCTGCCCATATAAAGGAAATAGGGGTGGACGACTATCTTTTTGGCCCCCTGTTTTACCAAAAGATCCACTGCCTCAGAAAAATCCGGATGTTCAAACTGCAAAAAGGCAGGCTGAACAATGTCGTAGCTGCCCTTTTCCTTAACAGATTTTGCAACTTCATGCAGCGTATTATTTGCCTTTGACACAGGGCTGCCGTGGCCGAGTATGATAATGGCAGTAGAGTAATTCAAATATCCTCCTTAAGTTAGGCTCCAAGGGTTCGGGGGGTCTGGTAGCCGCAACCTTTACGGTTGCGTTTTAACGCAGGCATAAAGCCTGCGGCTACCTTAAAATAAAAAATCCCCAGCCTCCGATAAATCAAAGACTGGGGATCAATAAAGATTCTATTAACCCTCACCTTCTTTACCATCGAAGACTTTAGTGAGGCATTGCAAATATATCCTGGCAGGTCTCCTGACTTACGGTTCTTCCTACTCTCTGACGCCTTCCCAGTAAAAACCAGTGGCCTATGTGCAGATTTCGTCACCGTTTACAGTGGCGGGTCCGTGAGGGATTTTCACCCCCTTCCCTATTCTACCCCAATGAAACATCGGGGGCACCTGGATATAATATTTAATTGTGATTTATCTTTATCTTAAATTACGCCCTGTGTCAAGGATAAATCCAAACCCAAAAATAGACTTTGATTTTTGGGGAAACCTCCCCCGCTTGATTCTATCGGGGGCTGCCAGACGAGGCAGAGGCCATTTTTGCGACAAGCCGTAACCCCCCATTTCCCCCCTTAAATTAAGGGGGGATTAAGGGGGGTTGTGAGGAGCAAAATGCGCCGATAACAAAGTATGGCAGGCAAATCGCAGGTTTGTAAAATAGCGAGGTTTTTAATCGCTATTTTACGCATCCAAATATAGTTTTTACTGCTTGAGATTATTCTTATATTGTGGTATCAAAATCAGCATGAAGATTATCAAAATAATACTTTTTACTGTTATGCTCATTCTCCCTTGCTTACGGCTTGAGGCAAGCGCATATTTACCTATATATAAGGCGAGTTTCTGGATTGGAAGACTTGGCAATCCTGATGAACCTATACTTACACCAGTGCAGATTGAAAAAATGAATAATACTATCCTTGATGAGAATGATGAAATGGCAAATGTAACAGAATTGGGAGATACGGTTTCAAGACAGGATTTAATAGAATGGCTGTTTAAAGACCCTATCCCGCAGGACAAGGAGATGTTTGACAGAAAAGGACGGGTTATAAAAGGGAACTTCTATAAAGACGTCATGGATAATATGAATACTACCGGGGTAACGGAATCTAACGGGTTGATATTTGGTGTAATTACAAAAAAGGCGGATATCAGGGCTTTCCCAACAGATGAACCCGTCCTGAAAAACCCTTCTGCCAAAGACTTCGACGCATTTCAATATTCTGCAATATATCCTCCGCAGCCTGTTGCGCTCCTGCATAAAAGCAAGGATGGAAAGTGGGGATTTTTTCAGACACCCTTTGTGAGGGGCTGGATAAAGATGGATAAGATTGCATTTGCAAACAAGAGAGATGATATAAACCCACACACCTCCCCCTTCTCCCCCTCACAGAGGGGGACAGTGGGAGGTGCGGGGGTAAACCCGCATTCTCTTGTAATCACAGGAAGCAGGGTAATGGTGTTTAGAGATAAGAAAAATAATGGTAATGCTGAAATTATTCCTATGGGAACCACCTTTGTCCTGCAAGGCGAAGATAAAAATTATTGGATTGTCAAATTTCCGGAAAAAGATAAAGATGGGCAACTCCAATGGATAGGCGCTTATATCAAAAAGAAAGCAGATATACACATCGGATATCTGGCCTACACAAAACGAAATGTAATAAACCAGGCATTCAAGATGTTAGGGGAAGGTTATGGATGGGGAGGAAGGAATGGCCTGAGGGATTGCTCCAGCTTTATAAAGGATGTATTCGCGGCAATGGGCATAATCCTTCCGCGGCACTCCAGCCACCAGGCTGCCTCCGGACAGGCGCTGCTAAGTCTTGATGAAGCAGCGCCCACCGAAGATATAAAAATGGCTCTCGATTCCGCAGTCCCCGGCATAACACTTTTGGGCCTAAGCGGCCATATAATGCTTTATCTCGGCAATATAAACGGAAGCTATTATAGCCTTCACCAGCTTTTCGGCTATCATGATAAAGACGGTTTTAGAACAGTAAATAAAGCCGTGGTAACAAATCTCGAACTCGGCAAAGGTTCAAAGATGGGCCCGATAAAAAACAGGATAAAGAGTGTAAATCTTCTGGTTTTGGACGAAACAAATTGAATATGCGGCAGAAGGCTTTACAGTTTACAGTTTGCTGCCTACTGATTAGTGTCTCGTTTGCTGCTGAACCATCTAAAACCAAAAGCGAGATTGTAAAGAAGGAAAGGCAACTGGAATCCCTGAAAAGAAAGATTGTAGAAAAAAAGAAAGGTTTAGAGTATAATGTCAAAAAAGAATATACTATCCTTGAGGGATTAGAAAGGCTCGACAAGGCCTTGTCTAAAAAAGAGGAAGACATGGCAAATATAGAAAACAGCCTTATGCGGTTAAAAGAGAAAACTCAAGATGTGGATGTCCATATCATTGAATTGGTGCGGGATAAAGAAAGACTTTCCGTGCTTCTGACGCAAAGGCTGGCCGCTATGTATAAGATGAAACGGGGGGGTATAGTAGAGTCCCTTTTTTCATCCAATCCTGTTAATGATATTGGCAGAAGATATAAATACATAAGTAAAATAGTAGAATATGACACTGACCTGTTAAAGGAGTACAAAGATAATCAATTGCTTCTACAAACAGAAAAGGAGAGGCTTAATGAATTTGAGAAAGAGATGCTTTCATTAAAGGACGAGATTAAATATAAAAAGAGCGAGGTGGAAGAGGAAAAAGATAAAAAGAGGACCCTTTTAAAAGACATAAGAAAGAAAAAGGATACGCAGTTTGCAGCGATACGGGAAATGGAAGATGCATCCAAAGAGCTTCTATCATTTTTAGAGAGATTCAAGAATGATATAACCGTAGATGCCGCAATCAGTCATGGGGTCGGCTTTGCTGCTATGCAAGGGCGTCTGCCAATGCCTGTAAACGGGAAGATTGTTTCAATGTACGGAAAGGTAGAGCATCCTAAATTTCATACAATTACCTTTAATAACGGCATTGAGATAGAGGCCAGCTTGGGGACAGAGGTCAGGTCTGTATATAAAGGCAGAGTGGCATATTCAGGGTGGTTCAGAGGTTATGGAAAGGTTGTGATTATAGACCACGGCAACGGCTATTATACCCTGTTTGCCCGCCTTTCAAAGATTGTCAGGGATGTTGATACCATCGCAGAGAAAGGCGATGTTATTGCGCTTGTGGGTGATACCGGACTAGTAAAGGGGCCGCATCTGTATTTTGAGGTAAGACAAAAGGGAATGCCGCTGGATCCGCTTAACTGGCTGGCATATAAAGTAGGCAGTAGGCACTAGGATGGGTGAAGCGAAGCGCACCCATCTGTTGTAAACCGACTTCATATACTGACTTAATAAGGAGGAATACATATCATGTTCAAAAAGATGAGGGGGAAGAAGCTTATTGCTCTGGCTGGAATGGCAGTGGTAATAAGTATTTTTTTATGGGGAATAAATCACAGGGTCTCCGCTGTATCTACAAAGGCATATGAGAATATAAGGATATTTACAGATGCTATCTCTATTGTGCAGGAAAATTACGCTGAGGAGGTAGACCCAAAGAATCTTATCTACGGCGCAGTAAAGGGGATGCTCCAGGGGCTTGACCCCCATTCATCCTTTATGGCCCCGGAGGAATATAAAGAAATGCAGGTTGAAACAAAGGGTAGCTTTGGGGGGATCGGCATAGAGATAGGCGTTAGGGACGGCATATTGACAGTTATTGCCCCAATCGAAGATACCCCGGCCTTCATAGCAGGAATAAAGGCAGGAGACAGAATAGTAAAGATAGAGGACAAATATACCAAAGATATGAGTATAAATGACGCTGTAAAACTGATGCGGGGGCCAAAGGGGGCAAAGGTTGCCATCTGGATATTGAGAGAGGGATTGAAGGACCCGCAGGAATTTTCAATTATAAGAGATATTATTACAATAAAGAGCATAAAGTATAAATCTCTTGAGGAAGGGTTTGGTTATATCCGCATTTCGCAATTCCAGGAAAAGACTGCAAATGACATGGAAGATGCCTTGAATAAGCTTGGTTCTAAGGAGGGAAAACTTAAAGGGCTTATCCTTGATATGAGGAATAATCCGGGCGGACTTTTGCAGCAGGCTGTAGAGGTTTCGAATAAGTTTTTAGACAAGGGATTGATTGTATATACAAAAGGGAGGGTCCCGGGTCAGGATATGAGATTTGAGGCAAGGTCTGGAGGCGCTCACCCTCCATATCCGATAATCGCCCTGGTTAATGGCGGGAGCGCAAGCGCTTCGGAGATTGTGGCAGGGGCGCTGCAGGATCACAAAAGGGCCGTAATACTTGGGACACAGACATTTGGCAAAGGGTCGGTGCAGACCATTATACCATTAAACGACGGTTCAGCTATAAGGCTTACCACCTCTAAATACTATACCCCCTCAGGCAGGTCTATTCAGGCCAAAGGCATTGAGCCTGATATAGTGGTGGGAGATGTTGTGACAAAAGACCATATAAAAGAAAAAGATCTGGAAAGACATCTTCAGGCAGAAGGCGGGGAACCTGTAAAGCCTGAAAAGGAGAAGAAGATAAAGGTGGAAGAAAAAGCTGAAAAAGAAAAGGTAGAGGCAGAGGACGTCCAGCTTAAGAGGGCATTGGATTATCTGAAGAGCTGGTATATATTCCAGGGAATAGTTCAAAAGCCGTCATAAAAGACCTGAAAATGGCAAAGACAAGAAAAAGTAAAAGGGGGCCTTTGTTTTTAAAGGCCCTCTTTATTTTTGGCATTGCGCTGATTTTTTTCATTATCGCCATTGTGGGGTTTATCATATATTCTGATTATAAAAGGAAAGAAGAGGCGACTAAAAACATCCCTCTCCCCCCTCAAGTAGCAAAGATAGAAAAACCTCCGGCGCCGCCTGTCACGGTTCATATTCCAAAGGCTAAGGTTGCAATAGTTATAGATGATATGGGCCGGGATATAAGGCAGCTACGGGATATATTGGAAATAGATGCGCCAATATCAATCGCTGTTTTGCCTTTTTTGCCATATTCAAAAGATATTGCAACAGAGGCAAGCTCTAAAGGCAGGGAAGTCCTCCTACATCTTCCCATGGAGCCAAAGGATTCTAATAATAATGATCCAGGGAAAGGTGCGGTGTTTACAGATATGACTGAGGCTCAGGTTGCTGAGCAGGTTAGGAGGGATATAGAGGCAGTTCCATATATTACAGGCGTAAACAACCACATGGGGTCAAGGTTTACAGAGGATGAGAGATTGATGCGCATAGTGCTGAATATAGCAAAGACAAAAAACCTCTTTTTCCTGGACAGCAAGACTACCAGCAAATCTACCGGTTACAGATTGGCAAAGGGGATGGAGGTCAAAGCGGCAAGCAGGCAGGTGTTTCTGGATAATGAAGAGGACATAAATTATATAAAAGGCCAGATACTTGAACTTGTAGAGATTGCAAAAAAAAGGGGCAGCGCAATTGCCATAGGCCATCCGCATCCATCTACAATTGCAGCACTGAAAGAGATGATCCCCCTGCTGAATAAAGATGTGGATATTGTAACTGTTTCTTCGCTAATTGACAGCATAAAGGAATAATGGTAAAAAAGTAAACAGTAGGAAGTAGGCAGTTAAGTGCTTACCGCATACTTGTACCGAGGGGGGTTTGATGAGCATTCTTGTTGTTGGTTCTGTTGCATTTGATTCAGTTGAAACGCCGTTTGGGAAGGCAGACAATGTGCTTGGAGGGTCGGCAACCTATTTTTCAACGGCTGCCAGTTATTTTTCTGAAGTTAAATTAGTGGCTGTAGTTGGTGAGGATTTTCCGGATGAGCATATTGATTTTTTAAAAAATAAAGGTGTGGATGTAAATGGCTTGAAAAGGGTGCAGGGAAAAACATTTCGCTGGCAAGGGAGTTATGACTATGATTTAAATGAAGCCCATACCATTGCAACCCATCTGAATGTGTTTGAAAGATTTAAACCTGAGATACCATTGGCCTACCAAAATACGCCATATGTATTTCTTGCAAATATTGACCCTGTTATTCAATTAGATGTCCTTCTTCAGGTTGAAAAACCGAAGTTTGTTGCATGCGATACAATGAATTTCTGGATAGAGGGCAAGCCTGACGCGTTAAAAAGGCTTTTATCAAAGGTTGATCTCTTTGTTTTAAATGAAGGCGAGGCAAGGGAATTCGCCGGAGAGCCTAATCTGGTAAAGGCTGCAAAACAGATTCTGTCGTACGGCCCGAAAACGCTTATAATCAAAAGAGGGGAATACGGCGCACTGATGTTTAATGGCAATTCCGTATTTTCCGCGCCAGCCTATCCTCTGGAATCAATATTTGACCCGACAGGCGCAGGAGACAGTTTTGCCGGAGGCCTAATGGGGTATCTTGCAAATACAGACGATACAAGCGAGTCCAATATAAGGCAGGCTATTATCTTCGGCAGTGTTATGGCGTCATTTAATGTGGAGGATTTCAGCCTGAACAGGCTAAAAACATTGACGCTAAAGGAGATTCATGAAAGATACAGGCAATTTAAGCAATTGACCCATTTTGAGGATATATGATAATGACAAAAACAATCTCTAAAAATCACAGGGGGATGGCGATAGCCATCTCTTTTTTTTTATTATACGGCTGCGCACCCGACACCGGCATCATCAAAGAAAATACTCGTCAGCGTTCGGCTGAGTTCACGCCAAAACCGGATTTTTATATAAAGAATGTCCCATTCTTTCCGCAGGAGAGATACCACTGCGGCCCTTCTTCTCTTGCAAGTGTAATGAATTTCTACGGCATTTCCGTATCTGAGGAGGATATAGCAAAAGAGATTTATAATCCCAAACTAATCGGCACTCTATCAATAGATATGTTGCAATATGCAAGGGCAAAAGGGTTTAATGCCGCTTATTATAAGGGCAGCATGGAGGATATAAAAGAGGAAATATCTCTTGGAAGACCGGTAATCCTGTTTTTAGATCTCGGCTACTTTTTCTACCCTGTAAGACATTACATAGTGGCCACAGGATATAATGATGAAATGGGTTATTTAATAGCCCATTCAGGCATGGAAAAGGATAAAATATTTTCTTATAAGGAAATACAATCAGCATGGGAAAGAACAGGATTTGGAACAATCTTGATTATGCCAAAGGGAAAGTGATGAAAAAGTTAGAATACAGTGGTCAGTGGCCAGTGGCCAGTGGTTGTAAGATTTTATTTTTGTTTTTACTCACCACTATTCACTGTTCACTGTTCACTGTCTTCACAGGTTGCGCAGGCCGCCAGATAATCATCACCAAAGACCCTTTAAAGGCTGAGGAACATATAAAACTTGCTCAGGTTTATGAAACAAAAGGTGAGATAGAACTTGCGGTTGAAGAATATAAAAGCGCATTAGAGGATGACAAGACAAATCCTATGGCATGTTTTGGATTAGGCAATATATCTTATAAAAAGGGCAAATACACAGATGCAGAAAATTATTATAAGAAGGCAATAGCGAATGCCGCTGCAGACGACCCAAGAAATGCCATGTTCTATAACAATCTGAGCTGGGTTTATATTGATACTAACAAAGAACTAAAACAAGCGGAAACCCTGACTCAAAAGGCCATGCTTTTAGATGATGAAGGGGGCCGTATATATCTTGATACGCTCGGCGTTATATATACAAAATTAAAAGAGTATGCAAAGGCCGAGGAGGCGCTGCTCTCTGCCTTAAAAAATGCGCCTGATGATAAAACTGCCTTAAGGCATATTAACATGCACCTCTTAGAACTTTACCGGACGCAAGGCGCTAATGATAAAATGCGCGAAATAGCTGAACGGCTTAAAGGGCTTGATAAATGATAATTAAACCAAAAGATAGGCTTATATTCGCCCTTGATGTATCTTCTTTAGAGGAAGTTAAGAAATGGGTCAGGCTTCTCAAAGGATATGTAGGGGTATTCAAGGTCGGCAAGGAACTGTTCACAGCCTGCGGGCCAAAGGTTATAGATACAATCCACAACGGCGGCGGCGAGGTGTTTCTTGATTTAAAATTTCACGATATCCCGAATACAGTTGCAAAGGCAGGGGCTGTTGCTGCCAGGCTTGGCGTAAAAATGTTCAATCTCCATACCCTTGGCGGTCTTGATATGATGGAGGCTGTTAGAGAAGCCGTGGATAAAACATGTAAGAAAGAGAGAAGGCCTATTATTCTCGGCGTTACAATCTTAACAAGCATGGATGAAAAGGCAATGAGAGAGGTAGGCATACAGGGGCCTGTAAAAAAGAGGGTTATCTATCTTGCGGGGCTGGCAAAAAAGGCAGGGCTTGACGGGGTTGTAGCG
>Ga0080064_1005048_pt1 | contig 16019 bp, 15 predicted proteins | sample Subgrocontami54m_FD_69260 | JGI IMG/M metagenome (GOLD analysis project Ga0080064, IMG submission 69260) | Subsurface groundwater microbial communities from S. Glens Falls, New York, USA - GMW46 contaminated, 5.4 m (SPADES assembly) (version 2) ...
GGGGGTTTGATACCTTCTGTGTGGGGTGCGAATCAATTTTCATTTTCAACTGCATTTTTTTCATTTTTAGGCGGTGCCGCTGGTATTTGGCTTGGTTACCGTATTGGTAGGCGATCCTAGATATATCAGTTGACAGGTATTTCTTTTTTGTTATACTGGCACACGTTATTTTGTTTATTGAAATATAGTACCCTTTTAGAGGGGCGTATTTATTTAAAAAAACAAAAAAGGGAGTAAATAGATGCAAATAAACATGCGGGATATCTGCTGTCTTTCCATGAAAAATGGACCGATGCCCGAAAGCGTATTAATTTTGGCGCTCACAATCGCAAATGAGATGATAGAAAAAAATGAACGTCGATTGAATACAAGTTTTATAAATGGTGAAGTTGAGGCGGAAACTTCATTTGCGTATCATTCTATCGGTGCTTTTTGCGGGGTTAAATTTAGTGCTCGCATCGATGCTGACGATAAGACACTTGGTATAGAATATTTAGTAAATCCACGTAATCTGGGCCCTGGCATATATGAGTATTCTACTATGCGTGTCGAAGATTTTTATTCTCTTAATTAGTTCCTTGGTAACCGGAAGGGTTGTGTATGACCCTTCCGGTTTGCTGTTTTTTCTACCAGTTATGCTATACTTAAACGAGAAATAATAATTACTATTTGTATGAAAAAGATGATTGGAAGTTTCGTGATATTGAGTTTTTTATTGATTGGTATACCAAGTGCGGGAGTTTTTGCGCAAGGTGAATCGAAGCAAGCAAAGAAAGCGGTTACCACAAAGAAAAAACAAGCACCAAAGAAAGTTATTAGTAAGAAAAAAACAACAATAAAGTCAGTTGCTAAACCAGTTAAACAAGTAAGGTCCGTAAAACCACTAAAGATAAAAACGGCACCAAAGGCAAAACCAAAAGTAAAAAAGCAGGAACAGCAAGAAGACGCGAATGAAGAAAATAACGAAGAACTTTTAGATCTCCAAGAAGAGTTAGATAGTGTAACAAAAGAACTTGAGAGCGCAGAAAAATCAGTTGAGGAAGAAAAAGCTCTCCCCACACCAATGGTAAGTCCCATACCATCGGGTGATGCACCACTCTTTAGTGCCCAACCCGAAGGACCAGCAGGGGAATTATCAGAAAAAGAAAAGAAGACACAAGAAACAAAGGCAAAACTTGAGAGTTTAAAGAAGAAGATTAGCGAGATTAAAAAAATCGAACCCGTTGAGGTTAAGAAAATTGAAATACCAATCAAAACCCCGTTAAAAAATATTGGTAACCCCCTTACTGATACGTATGAAAATGAGGATAAGCCAATGCGCGAGTATTGGAAGACACATCCAGGAAGTTATGGGCCACCCTTGTTGAAATATAACCTCCCTTCGGGTATCTTTTAAATTGAGACTGTAGCAAAATAGCTTCTCGGTTATTTCTGAGTAAATTTTCCCTGAAAACGGATGATGAATGCGAAAGAATAGCTATCTATTCTGACAAGTGCGAGCGGACGTTTTCAGGGAAAATTAACCAGAAAGAAGCCGCTCTTAGAAGTCCGCCAGAGGCGGATCCGCCTCTGGCGGAAAAGTAACACCTGATATTTTCTATAGGCTCAAATAACACAGTTGGCACATTTTTATGCTTTTAAACTATCTCACATCAAAATATCATCGTGATATCCAAGACGGTTGGGGCGCTCTTGAAATTGGAAATATTGAAAAGGCGGAGCATCATTTTAAACATGTACTTGATCGTGAAGATGATCCTCATATGGGGGTTCTTGATTTGGTAGATGCACATAATGGGCAAGGCGCATGTTTTTTAGCACATAAAGATTTTTTTCATGCAACCAGGTGGTATCGTGAGGCAAAATATTTGTTAGACCAGCATTTTAAGTATACATGGCCTGAAGAACTCCATTGGAATTCGCAAGAGGATCGCCCCGTGATGCGTGCACTTATCGGATTGGGGCACCTCGCATATCATAAAAGTAATACAAAATATGCAAAAAAATGTTATAGCGAACTATTAAAAAAAGACCCAAAAGATGAGCTCGGTGTAAAGCGGTATTTGCATGCCCTTGAAAAAGGAAAAGAATTCCCGGTGTAGAATTTAGTACCCGGTACTTAATTACGGGTTGACTTTTGAATACCTTATGGTATTCTTTTTTAGTTGTTTTTTATTTATAGTTCGTTGAAAACTAAAAAAGAAGGAAGAAAAAAATGAGCCAGAATATCGCACTCCTTCCAGACTATGAAGACAAAATCAATGATCTCATAACAACGGCATTACAATTGAAATTTGGGAAAGTAGGATGCGTTATTGACGCATCCCAAAAACCTCAATTTGAAGATAATAAGATTATTGTTTCCGTTTCTGTTCAGTTTTTGCAAAGTGAATCGAATGGAATTATTAACACTCTTTTTCAAAAAGGTGTTCCGATTGATGTTATAATTCAAATTGGTAAAAATGGAAAACTTTCAATTTACTCGATTAATATGTGTATTGAAAAAGTAACGAGTGGGCAATCAGTTACCTTGGAGTATTCGATTGGGTCTCAATCAGGGCTTACTGATAGGGAAAGGAATTGTTATATTCAAAAAGGTGGAATCAAAATTCCCAAGACTGGATATTACGATCCGGAGTCGAAGTAGGTAATTATGCAGAAAATGAGACAGCCGCTTGATATTAGTTTCCGAGAATTCGAAAAAATTATCCAGCAAAGATTATATGGAATATTTGGTGTTCTTCCTGGACAAGTGAAGGTGCTTTTCGTGCACGCCGAAGGGGATGACATCAGTTTTTTTGTAAAATTTGTTTCCGGTGAACCGCATGGTACTTGTATCTATGTACATCTTCAATTTGATGCAAGCGTGTGTGATTACATTTATGATATTACTGATTTACAGACCATGAAGAAGAGTGTTTTAAAACAAGTGAGTACTCATTAACTTATTGATCTTTTTTAATCCCGCCCCGATGACCATCGGAGCGGGATTTGTTGTTATAATTATTTTAGTTTCAGAGCTTCTGTTTTTCCCAAAGTTCTGCAAATCGTCCTTTTTTGCGTTGCAGTTCATCAAATGAGCCCTGTTCAACAATCTGTCCAGCTTCCACTACAATAATACGATCCATTTCTTTAATAGTTGTGAGTCGGTGGGCAATCACAATAGCTGTTACTTTTTTGAAGAAGTGATGCAAGGAATCTTTAATTTTTTCTTCAGATTCTAAATCAAGGTGCGAGGTTGCCTCATCAAGGAGTAATAGATCAGGCTGTTTGTAAATCGCGCGTGCAATACCAAGCCGCTGTTTTTCACCGCCCGAAAGCTTCACGCCCTTCTCACCCACAAGCGTATCAATGCCTTGGGGAAGTTTTTGAATAAAATCAGAAATATGCGCAGTCGCAATGCTTTCTTGCAATGCTTTCTTATGGATAACGGTATCAGATCGTGAAATTAAAATGTTATCTTTGAGTGAAAAATTAAATACTTCCGTTTCCTGTAAGACAACAGCAACGTTTTTAAAATAGGAATCACGAGAAAGAGAACGTAATGGATTTGTATCAAATAAAATTTCACCCGTATATGTTTCATGTTCTTTCATGAGAAGTTTAAAGAGGGTTGATTTTCCCGCGCCCGAAAGCCCTACAATACCAACGCGCATCCCCCGTTTTACTTCAAATGAGATATTTTTTAATACTTGATTTTCCCCATATGAAAAGCAAATATTTTGGAGTAACACTTTTTTCCAATTTTTTGGAAACTCTAATGCGTGAGGATTATTCCTATTATTGGTCGGTTCTAGCATAATTGCATTGAGTCGCTGGATAGAAAGCTGTGCAACAGAAAATTCTTGAGCTATATTAGCTAATTCTTGGGTTGATTCTGAAATTGATATAAAATACCAATTAAAAGCAACAAAAAAGCCTAACTCATATCGGCCATGTATAACTCCAACTACAATAAATGCTATGGTTCCCAGACGAAAAAATAGCTGCCATGACTCAAGACTGATATTTCGTATGGTAAATTTTACTATTTGTTTTTTAATTGCATCATATAACGCATGTGTTGTTAATTGTATGCGATCTAGAAGAAGTGACCCTGAGCCGTATACTTGAATGCTTCTGATATTATGTACCACTTCAAATGCAAGTCCGTTATATTTTTCATCTTGGATATTTGTCTCATTTACCGCTCTGACCGCGGGTTTCGTAAGTTTATGAGCTAGAAAGTAATAGATGAGCGAAAAGAATCCCAAGAGTCCTGCTATAAATGGATCAATACCAATTATGATGAGAGGAATGCCAATAAAATGCACGCTCATTTTTATAATGTTATGTATCCAGATACGTAGGAGTTTATCGTACGCGTTTCCTCCGCGCATGACACGTTTCAGTTTATTGCCGGTATTTTCTTTTTCATGCCAGGCGGAAGGTAGATTAAATAAATGCTTGGTTGCGGCAATTTGTACATCAAGTGAAATTTTTTCTGAAATAAAATAGCAAGAAACTCTTCCCCAATGGTTCCCAATCATTCGCCATGTATAAGCTGCGCAAATAAGAATAAAAGTTATCCATAACTCATCCAAGGATTGGCCTTGTTTGTAGTTTGATAAATATGTAATAATCCACGCTAATGCCAATGCGGGGTAAAGACTAACTATATCACTCGTGAGACGCATGAAGCTAGCGAAGAAAAATCGTGTGCGATAAGGCTTAATCCATTTCCAAAGATCTTTAATAAGTGCATGCCAGGGAAGTGTGGGAAGATCATCTTGCTCTTGGGGTTTGTGCATAAAAGTATGTTAAAAAATTTAGACCATAAAAAAAAGAATACCACTTTTTATGGTATAATTCAAGGGTTTTTGCGCGGAAAAAATCTATTTTTCTATCACAAGTAAGTGTAGCATAGAACTAATTATCGTACAAAAGTGAATGAGGGGTTGACAACTATTTTCCTTCTTTGTATGATGTGTTAGCACTCTTGTATTATAAGTGCTAAAACCATGGACAAGCGAACACACGATTTATTATCGTTAATTATCGACCAATATATTTCCGCTGGTCACCCCATAGGTTCTTTATATTTAGTTGAAAAAATGCGGCTTTCCTGGAGTTCTGCAACGATTCGAAATATCATGGCTCTTTTAGAAGAAGGGGGATATATGTATTCCCCCCATTCTTCAGCCGGTAGAATTCCAACTGAAGTGGGGTATCGTACGTATGTCGAGTCTTTACAGCCGGTACGAATTGGATCACGGCAAGAAATGGCTGTACAAAAGGCAGTCACGTTGTTTTTACGGGACCCTCAAAAAGAGGCAAGCCAGTGTGCAACATTTCTTTCAGATCTTATCGGTGAACTAGTTTTTGTGACTACGGGGCCTACTAATTACTGTGTAAAAGGTTTTAATCATCTTTTGGAAAAGGTTGAATTTCATGATAAAGAATTTGTCGAGTCACTTTTTTCATTGATTGATTCTTTTGAAGATGTGATACGTTCGCTTGAAACACGTGCTGAAGTTGGCAAGGCTGATATTTGGATCGGCAAAGAGCACACGCTCTCTTCCCAATGCAGTCTATGTGTGGTAGGATATCGTACCGTATCACAGAGTGGGTTTATTGGAATTTTAGGGCCCATGCGAATGAATTACGCAAAGAACATGGCGGTGATGAAAACAATCGAGAAAATAATTAAAAATTAATAATTAATAATTATTTTTTTCATTCATTTTTAATTCTTCATTTTTAATTTTTAATTGGTATTTTGGTATGTCAGATGAACAAATTACGCTTGAACAAGCTCAGGAGCACATTGAAGCTCTTAAAAAACAAATTGAGGAATTAACGGCTAAGCAAGATGAGTATCTTAACGGTTGGAAACGGGCGCAGGCTGATTATGTTAATTTTAAAAACGAACAAGAAAAACATTCAAAAGAATTAGCGCAGTTTGCTGGAATGTCTCTTGTCATTCAATTTATTCCACTCCTTGAACATTTTAGAAATGCGTTTTTACAGGTGCCAGAAGAATTAAAAAATTCTGAGTGGGTAAAAGGTATTCAACATATTCAAAATCAAATGAAAGAAGCTTTAAAACTATTAGGTCTTGAAGAATATAATGATTCGGTTGGCAAACCTTTTGATCCAAACCTTCACCAAGCGGTGGGGCAAGAGGCGCGGACGGACTTTGATGATGATATCGTAAGTCAGGAAATAAGCCTTGGATATCGGTATCATGGCAGAGTTATTTCCCCCGCAAAAGTAATTGTGAATAAAAAAAGCGATACAAATCAAACGTGTCCAATAGAACCAGAGAAATCTGAAACAGACGATAAAGAAAATAATTCATAAACTTGATGAACTTTATAACTTTATAACTTTAAACATATTTATATGGGTAAAATATTAGGAATCGATTTGGGAACAACAAACTCATGCATGGCAGTTATTGAAGCGGGGCAACCACGTGTTTTGGAAAATAAAGAAGGAAACCGCACCACGCCTTCAGTTGTTGCAATCACCAAAACAGATGAACGATTAGTGGGACTCTTGGCAAAACGCCAAGCGGTTACAAACCCTGAAAACACGGTATTTAGTGTAAAACGCCTTATTGGCCGCCGTTTTGAGGATGCAGAAGTAAAAAAGGACGTTTCTTTAGTCCCGTACAAAATCGTGAAAAGCGGGGAGGGCGTAAAAGTTATGATGGGCGGTAAAGAATATACTCCCCAAGAAGTATCCGCTATGATTTTACAAAAATTAAAAGCAGATGCTGAAGAAAAAATCGGAGAAAAAATTACCGAAGCTGTTATTACGGTGCCTGCGTATTTTGATGACTCCCAGCGTCAAGCAACAAAAGATGCTGGAAAAATCGCTGGGTTAGATGTAAAGCGTATTATCAATGAGCCGACAGCCGCTGCGTTAGCGTATGGATTTAACAAGCGAAAAGATGAAAAGATTGTGGTGTACGATCTTGGCGGTGGAACATTTGATGTATCTGTATTGGAAGTTGCAGATGATACAGTTGAAGTAAAAGCAACAAATGGTGATACGCATTTGGGTGGTGATGATTTTGACCAAAAGATTATTGCGTGGATTATTGAAGAATATAAAAAGGAACAAGGAATCGATCTTTCAAAAGATCAACTTGCCCTCCAGCGACTCAAAGAATCTGCAGAAAAAGCAAAGCATGAATTATCATCAAGTATTGAAACAGAAATTAATCAGCCGTTTATTACCTCTGATTCTTCAGGTCCCAAACACCTAGTGTTAAAATTAACCCGCTCAAAACTTGAGGAACTTGTTTCCGCACTCGTTGATAGAACGCTTGAGCCTTGCAAGAAGGCACTTGCAGACGCAGGGTTAAAGGCAGGAGATATTCATGAAATTGTTTTGGTTGGCGGCATGACGCGCATGCCTTTAGTACAGCAAGCAGTTGAAAAGTTTTTTGGAAAAAAACCAAATATTTCAGTGAACCCAGATGAAGTAGTTGCGGTAGGTGCTGCCGTACAGGCTGGTGTTTTACAAGGAGAAGTGAAAGACGTGCTCTTGTTAGATGTAAGCCCGCTTTCATTGGGAATTGAAACATTGGGAGGAGTGATGACAAAAATTATTGAACGAAATACCACTATTCCAACTTCAAAGTCACAAGTGTTTTCAACCGCTGCGGATAATCAAACATCGGTTGAAATTCATGTACTCCAGGGCGAGCGTGAATTTGCGGCTGATAATAAAACACTCGGGCGGTTTATTTTAGACGGTATTCCGCCATCTCCGCGGGGCATGCCGCAGGTTGAAGTATCATTTGATATTGACGCAAATGGAATTTTACAAATCATGGCGAAAGACAAGGCAACACAAAAAGAGCAAAAAATTACCATTACCGCATCAACAAGTCTTTCAAAAGAAGAAGTTGAACGCATGCAAAAAGAGGCGGAGCTCCATGCCGAGGAAGACCATAAAAAGCGTGAGGTAATCGAATTAAAGAACAATGCGGATTCAGTCATTTATCAGACCGAAAAAACATTAAAAGAGTATGGCGATAAGGTGGGCGAAGATGTGAAACAGCAAGTTACTGAAAAACTTGAAGCTCTAAAAAAGGCAAAAGAAGCAGATGATATTGATGGCTTAAAAACAACTCTGAATGAACTACAAGAAGTGGCAACAAAAATTGGTGCCGCAATGTATGGGCAGGCGGGTTCACCAGGGGCTGAACAGGCTGGCCAAGAAGGTGCACCTCAAAACGATAATGTGCAAGGTGAAGGTGATCAAAAAAAAGATGACCAAGGGCCCATAGATGCGGAGTTTGAGAAAAAATCATAATGCCGGCAATACATGAAAGATTATTACGATATTTTAGGCGTTTCAAAAAGCGCTAGTCAAGAAGAAATAAAAAAGGCATTCCGCAAAAAAGCCCATGAATTTCATCCTGATAAAGAAGGAGGGGATGAAAAAAAATTCAAAGAACTCAATGAAGCCTATCAGGTAATATCAGATCCACAGAAACGAGCAGCATATGATCAGTATGGCCCTGCATTTGATCAAATGGGGAGAGGGCATGGTGGTGGCGGTGGATCATGGGAAGATTTTGCGCGTGCTTCGGGGTTTGGGTTTGATCCAAATAATGCTCAATTTGATTTTGGAGACTTGGGGGATATTTTCGGAGATTTTTTTGGGTTTGGTTCTTCGCAACGAGGCAACTCAAAAGCGACGCGGAATCGCGGGCAAGATATTGGCATGGAACTTACGATCGATTTTTCCGAAAGTGTTTTTGGTGTAAAAAAAGATGTTAAACTTTACAAAATGGCTGCCTGCCATACATGTTCAGGCAATGGGGCCCAACCTGGCACAAAAGTTCATTCCTGTACGCGGTGCCAGGGAACGGGAGAAGTTTCTGTCATTCAAAAAACGGTATTTGGAGGAATTCGCACCAAGCAAGCATGCCCTGAATGCCAGGGAGAGGGGAATATTATTGAAAAAAAATGTAAATCATGTAATGGGCAGGGCAGAGTGCGCACGCAAGAAACGCTTCAAGTGGCAATTCCTGGTGGCATGGAACACGGCGGGACAATCCGTATTCGCGGCCAAGGGGAAGCGGGGCTTCATGGGGCAAGTGCGGGGGATTTATTTATTACTATTCACGTACGAGGCGATAAGCGATTCTCTAGAGAAGGAAATGATTTACATATGAATGCGAATATTCATATTTCCCAAAGCGTGCTTGGTGATAGTATTGAAATCGAAACACTTGATGGCCCAGTTTCACTTAAAATACCAGCCGGAACGCAAAGCGGTAAAATGTTTCGCCTTTCAGGTCTGGGGGTACAGTATTTACAAAAACAAGGACGAGGGGATTTATATGTTACCGTTACCGTTAAAATTCCAGACCATTTGAATAAGCGACAAAAAGAACTTTTTGAAAAGTTACAAGAAGAAGGACTATAAAAAATACAAATTATAAATTATGAATTAATAATTCAAAAAAATAATTACCTCTATTTTTTATTGCAACCCAAGTAAATGCTTGGGTTGTTTGTTTTATCAGTTTTTAATATATGCTATACTAATTTTAGTATGAATTTCATCAATATTTCTGTAGATCCTTCAGGAATTAATCTCGCAAACCCGGGATGGGATACTTTTTTGGTTATTGCGTTTTGTATCGGAGTGTTAGTCTATTCATTTTTTTCTAATCGGGAACGGCTCGCACTGGTGCTGTTAAGCGTATATTCTGCACTCGCAATTTCATTAACAACACCCGTTATTCTCAATGCGCTTACCATGGTAAAGCAAAATGAGTACCTGTACTGGCGATTGGGGATATTTTTAGGACTTTTTCTTTTACTTTATATTCTTTTTTCTTTTAATCTTTCTTTACGTTCAGAAATCGGACACTCCTGGTTTCAGTCATTTTTGTTAAGTTTTTTTCAAGTTGGCTTATTGATAAGCAGTATCTTGGCGTTTATTCCCAAAGAAGTGTATTCAAGCCAATTATCTACAACTTTTTTTACTGGCGAATTACCGCGTTCTTTTTGGCTTTTGGCGCCCATTGTAATTATGATGTTTCTTCGCCGTCGCGACCATCATGCGCCTCTTCCAAGATAGGAATTTTGTATAAATTTCCCTTCAATTCAAAAACTCCTCGAGGACATTTATGTTGCAGGCCCTGTGGACCGCGACGGCACAGAACTAGGGAGGAAATTTTTCCGCCAAAGGCGGATCCGCCTTTGGCGGACAGCCTCCTAAGCTATAAATGTATCCGTCCTGTAACATGAATGTCTGAAGATTGGGGTTTTGGAATTGAAGGGAATTTTTAACCGTCTTAAAGGATGGTTTTTTTATACATTTATTAACATTTTTGATATACTAGTAGCTAAGAGCCTAAAGCCTAATGGCCTAGCTGCCTCGTATATGTCCGACACTATCCGAAAACCATTACCAGAAATTACCCAAGCGCCAGAAATGCCGCAAGAAATGGAGAGCGGTGAGCGTATTATTCCTGAACGGCCAAACCCTTCGGAACAAAAAGATGAGGCAATACTTCCACCTTCACTACCAACGCCTGTTGCTGTTTCTGATGATGACCGGCTCCACCTCGTTGAGGAAGATAAAAGCCAGTTGTTAAAAGATATTGAACGGGTGTTAGAAGAAGATCTTGAATTATTATATACTTCACTCAATCAAAAACAGCGTAAGCAATTTCGAGATGAGGGAGAAAAAATGGCGGGAAAGATAGAAGTACTTATGCAAAAGACAAAAATAACAATCATGGAAATTATTAAGCTGATTAAAAAATGGCTTTCGCTTTTACCAGGTGCAAATAGATATTTTTTGGAAAAGGAAGCAAAAATTAAGGCAGAAAAAATCCTTAGCTTGCGAAGTGAGGTTGAAGACTGGTAAGAAATATGTTTGTCAGTTAGTAAGTTAGTCAGCAAATCGAGTTTATCATTATGCAGATCGCACAAAATTATAACGAATACGGATTGCCGGTATCCCAAGGGCAAGAAGCGCAAACCACCCAAACTGCTGCGCCGGATGATTATTTTTCTGGAATATTAAAAAAAGTAGATGGCCAGCAAGAGTTGATGCAAACCCTTTGGGGTGGCGTTTCTGTTATTGTTGGGATTTTTTTAATATTGTATTTCATTCGCTACGTTGTTCATAAATTTTTTGCCTATCATTGGGCAATGAAAAGAAAGGTTTTAAAAGTACTTGTTCCCAAAGAAGCTGCACAAAAGGAAGAAGAGGCAAAATCCGCACGTAAGGAATTCAAAGAAATTATCGGGGCCGGAGAAGCATTTTATGAGTCGTTAAGCCAGGTGAAGCCTCGAAATTGGTTTACCGCCTTTTTGCTTGGCCGCGAGGATCAATTTTCATTTGAGTTGGTGGTACAGGATGGATTATTAAAATTTTATATTGTAGTGCCCGAGTATCTACAAACATTTTTTGAGCAGCAAATTACTGCACAATATTCTTCAGCATATATTGAAGAGGTAGAAGATTACAATATTTTTCGCCCAAAAGGTTTTATCGCGTGTGCGCCGCTTATTTTGACAAAGTCTTCCATTTTTTCAATTAAGACGTATAAAAAACTGAACGCGGACCCCATGAATGCGCTTACCAATGTAATGAGTAAAGTAGAGGGCACGCAAGGAGCGGTAATTCAGTTTCTTATTCGTACTGCAAAGCCAGGGTGGCGATCGAAGGGGCAGCGCATTGCGCGGGCCATGCAACAAGGAAAAAGTTTGGAAGACGCTATGCATAGCAAGCGGCCAGATAAAATGTTACTTTCACTGCTTCACGGAATGTTTCATATGGTATCAAGTGGCGGCAAGGATAAAAATAATACCTATGATCCACAGCGCCAGCAGCAATATTATCGCCATTCTCCCTTTGAGCAAGAAATTATTAAATCACTTGAGGAAAAAACTTCTAAAGGAGGATTTGAGGTGAATGTCCGCGTTGTGACAAGCGCCGATCAAGAACATGTTGCAAAGATGCACTTGTATAACATTGTAAAAGCATTCGGCCAATATATGGGGCCTGAATCAAATATCAATTTTCGGTGGATCAAGTATGCCTTTTGGAAAAAATTTCTTCTCCGAAATTTTATTTATCGTATTTTTGATGATCGGCGCAAACTCCTTTTTAATTCTGAAGAAATGAATAGTTTGTATCATCCGCCGTTAAGTATTACTGAAACCCCAAATATCGAGTGGTTGAAAGCGCGCGCGGCGCCTCCGCCATCAAATCTTCCCAAAGAAGGTCTTATTATCGGTGAAAGTGTGTATCGTGGAAGGAAACAATTAGTACGTATCTTAACGGAAGACAGGCGACGCCACATGTACGTCGTTGGTATGACGGGTGTGGGAAAATCAACGGCAATGATTAATATGATCATACAGGATATCCGTGAAGGAAGGGGGTGCTGTTACATTGATCCGCATGGCCAGGATTTACATACGGTTCTTGCAAATATTCCACCCGAACGCGCAGATGACGTTGTTCTTTTTGAGCCTGGTGATGTGGATCGTCCGATTGGACTTAATATGCTTGAGGCAGAAACAGAAGATCAAAAGGATTTTGTAGCCCAAGAAATGATCGCAATTTTTTATCGGTTGGTAACGGATCCTTCTATGATCGGGCCGATGTTTGAGCATTACATGAGAAATGCGATGCTCACATTGATGGCAGACCCTCAAAACCCTAATACCATTGTGGAAATTCCCCGTATTTTGACGGATAAGGATTTTCAGAACATGCTTCTTCGAAAAGTTACCGATCCTATTATTAGAAATTTCTGGGAAAAAGAACTTCCTCAAACATCGGGTCAAACAAAAGGAGAAATGCTTCCGTATTTAGTTTCCAAGATCGGCCGGTTTATTGAAAACAACATGATCAGAAATATTATCGGTCAAGCGCATTCCGGGTTTGATTTCCGTGAGGTAATGGATAAAAAGAAAATTTTATTAGTTAATCTTTCAAAGGGCCAAATCGGTGAAATGAATAGTAATTTATTGGGTCTTATTGTAGTGACCAAGCTTCAGATGGCAGCGCTTTCCCGAGTAAATTTACCGGAAGAAGAGCGAAATGATTTTTACCTCTATATTGATGAATTTCAAAATTTTATTACCGATAGTATTGCCACCATTTTATCTGAAGCTCGTAAATATCGACTTGATCTTATCTTAGCCCATCAATACATTGCGCAATTAACCCCAAAGCAAGGGGATACGAAGGTGCGTGATTCTATTTTTGGAAATGTGGGTACGATGCTCGTATTCCGCGTGGGTGTTGATGACTCAGAGTTAATTGCAAAGCAAATGGCGCCCGTGTTTAATCAGTTTGACGTTATGAATATTGAAAAATATACCGCCTATATCCGGTTGCTTATCCATAATGCCGCCGCACGCCCCTTTAATCTAAAAATGTTCCCCTATCAAAAGGGTGATTTAAATCGAGCCAATGCCATCCAGCAGCTTTCACGCCTTAAATACGGGCGTGATCGGGCGTTAGTAGAGGCTGAAATTTACGAACGATCCCAGCTAGTTGATTTCTAAGTATAACCTGTTATATTGGTAATGCCGTTTATTTATTGTTGGCTAACTGGTTAACTTGTCAACTTGCTTCTTATTTTATGTCTCAAATTCATTACTCATTTTTTGAAGACCAAAACAACCCCGTAAATCCAAATCAAGGAAATGTATCAAATTCACCTCTCGGTAATGATGCGTTATTTTTGCAGCACATGGCGTTTGGACAGCAGAATATGCAAACTCCAAATCAGGATGGGCAAGAACGAACACTTATATTTGATCAGCAACCCAGTCAAGTACAAGGTTTTTCCGCCAAAGGCGGATCCGCCTCAGGCGGACATCCTCAAGAACAGGAGTTCGATGCTCGTACGGGTGAACAAAGCACCAATCGGCCGGATTCACGTAATACCCGACTGGTGCTTCTGAAAGCAACACTTGAAGATATTCAAGCCCAGGTTGCAAAGGCACTTGATTTAGTAAAAGAAGAACTTAGTTCTCCTTCTATTGTTTCAATTTCTGAAATTTCACAAGCGCAGACGGTAACGAAAAAAGAGATAAATGTAGGACAACAGTATCCGCAACAGTATTATCAACAGGAGCAACCACAGCCACAGACACAAAGCCAACCTTTGTATGAGACAACGGAGCAATATGGACAAACAAAAATTTTCGAAGGCGTATTTGATGGGCAGCACATGATTGGCCCCGATGGAAAGCAGTATAATGTTCCTGCGAATTATGCATCAAAATCAAAACTCGTGGAGGGAGATATCTTAAAACTTACCATGAGTCAGCAGGGGTCATTTATGTTTAAGCAAATCGGGCCTATTGAACGATTACGGTTGGTGGGAGTGTTAGGACAAGATTCTCTTACGCGTGATTACTATGCGCATATCGGAGAACATAAATGGCGTATTTTAACGGCAAGTGTTACGTATTATAAAGGAATGCCAGGAGATGAAATTATTATTCTTATCCCCAAAGACGGCGTAAGTAAGTGGGCAGCCGTGGAAAATATTGTAAAAAGAGTGAATTATTAAGGATGCTATGAGCAGTTTGTATCGGAAGTATCGTCCAAAGACATTTGCCCAAGTTGTAGGCCAGGAAGTCATTAAAAAAACGCTTCAGCAAGAACTTGCAACAGGGATGATTTCCCACGCATATCTTTTTTGTGGGCCACGCGCGGTTGGAAAAACAACAACGGCGCGTTTATTTGTGCGCGCGCTTAATTGCCAACAGCGAAAAAAAGGAGCACATGAACCCTGTAATGCATGCGATGCGTGTAGTGCGCTTTTGGCGAACAAAACATTGGATGTTATGGAAATTGACGCCGCTTCACACACGGGCGTTGATAATGTTCGTGAAACCATTATTGCCGCAAGTCGGGTGGGAAACACCTTTCTGCAATACAAGGCATTTATTATCGATGAAGTGCATATGTTAAGCACGAGCGCATTTAATGCGCTTCTCAAGACCCTCGAAGAGCCTCCTTCCGGGGTTATTTTTATTTTAGCAACAACTGAAATTCATAAAGTTCCTCTTACTATTATTTCACGATGTCAGCGGTTTGATTTTAAATTGATTGGGGCAAGCGACATGAAAGAACGCTTGAAAGGGATTATTCTACAAGAAAATCGCGAAGTAAGTGATGAGGTGTTAGATCATATTGTACGCCTTTCTCAAGGATGTCAGCGCGATGCCGAGAGTTTATTGGGGCAGGTATTGGCCGTAAAAGAAAAAAAGATAGATAGTAAAATTGCCCAGGGGATTTTGGCATTTTCTCATCAGGTATTTGTCGATTTATTAGTGAATGCAGTGATTTCTAAAGATCAGCAAAAAGCTTTTGAAATTATTGCCGGGACACACGAGCAGGGTGTTGATAGCGCGCTTTTTATCCAAGATTGTGTTTCAGTTTTTCGAGACGTCCTTCATGTGAAAATCGGTGTACTGCAAAAAGAACAGTATGTGGGTTTGGGTTATGATAACCTTTCCCGGCTTGCAAAATCAATTGAACCCGATAAACTGCTAGCGATCATTGATTTTTTTATGGAAGCGCACCGAGAAAAGCGGTGGATTTATTTGGAACAGCTTCCCCTTGAAATCGCAGTCGTAAAATCGTGTAGTATATAATGCATTTTTTATACTTGATGAACTTTATAACTTGATAACTTTTACTTACATTGATGCCGGATCGTCTAATGGCAGGACAGAAGCCTCTGAAGCTTCCTATCTAGGTTCGAATCCTAGTCCGGCAGGTTTGTGAATAAGAACGGACTTCCCGCTCTCGAAAGAGGCGGGATTTTCGTTTGCGGGGGCATACTCATTTTTTACCATCGGCACGAGAACGGGGGCATTTATACAGTCGGGGGCAATCGTTGGATCATGTTTTAACAAAAAGGAAATTTTAATCTGATCGGGGGCATACTCTATTTTTTCAATACATTTTTTTGCCAAAAGATTCCTCTCGATTCCTTTCGTGGATTTGAGGGTGGCGGA
>Ga0080064_1002008_pt1 | contig 16013 bp, 13 predicted proteins | sample Subgrocontami54m_FD_69260 | JGI IMG/M metagenome (GOLD analysis project Ga0080064, IMG submission 69260) | Subsurface groundwater microbial communities from S. Glens Falls, New York, USA - GMW46 contaminated, 5.4 m (SPADES assembly) (version 2) ...
TCCGCCGCTACCGCGGTTGTGCTCAGCGCCGATTTCTTGCCAGCGCTCCTGGCGTTTTCGGAGACGGCAGCATATGCGCCCGTCGTGTCGTTCCAGATCGATCGGTAAATGCGGTTCATCATGTCTCGCCGTTATGGCAAGACATTTATACCCCTTGCGACCGAGGCGCACTGTGCGCTGTCGCACCTAAGACGAGCGATTTTTCACTGCTGGCGCAGTAATTTCCGCGGGGATTTTATTTGAGCTGCAGTTATTGAATTGTTCGGCGCGCTGAAGCCGCGCCCTACCGAAGCTTCTATTGCTTCCATCGCCGCGCTCCACGGCGATAAGGCGCAGCAGCGGTGCGAACTGCTGCTAAAAGTATTTCACGCCCTGGAACCAGAAACGGCTGCTCGAATCGACGGACGCGGGTATTGAAGTTGCCGCCGCATTGCCCAGCTTGTGGGCCCAATACACGTTCAACATGAAATTGTTGTAGTCCGCCCAGCTGAACCCAATCCCCGCTCCGCTCAGAGTTCTGCGATTCGGTCCGGCCCGCCATTCATTCTTGTCGCGGGTCCCCGTGCCGGTATCGGCGAAGCCAATCAAATGCATCTGCCCCGGCAGGCTCGCCGAAAACTTCGGCAGCAGCAGTCTCGCCTCCAGATTCACTACATAGCCCTCGTCCGAATAGGCTTCGCCTACTGGATAGGCCCGCACCGCGTATAAGCCGCCCAGCCCCATCTTCTCCGAGATGTCCAGGTTCTTCGAGGCGAACTGCCCGTTGATCGCGCCGTAAAGCGAGATCGTTTCAGTGACGTTCTGCAGCCGCACGGCATTGAACCCCAGCTTCTGGAAATTCCCGTCGGTGTGCGGCCCTGGCACAGCCTGATCCGCGGCCAGCGCCGCAGGGGTGATGATATCGATTTCGCCGGAACTCAAGGTGAGCGAATACCTGGTCAGCCCGCCACCGCCGAAATTGTCACGGTGGTTGCCGTAGAGGCTCGCCATCCCGACCTTGGCCTTCTTGTCGGTGACCGTCGAGGTTACGTCCACCTTGTCCTGGAAGGTCTTGGCATCAAAACCGATCAGGGCGTAGAGATTGGTGTTGCGCGAGCGGATCAGCGGATAGCTGCCGTAGAGGCTCACGATTTCGACCGTGCCGTTGGCCTGCAGAGGCGCGAACTCCTTGCCCAGCCGGTATTCCAGCGCGCTGTAGGCGACCCCAACCGTCGCCTTGCCGACCTGCGTCTGGTAGGACGCACGGCCATACTTCAGCCCGTCGCCCGAAGTCAGCGCCCGGAGGCTCGCTACATCCCCGTGCCCGGTAGGATTGTTGATGTTTACCGTTCCCCCTACACGATACTCGCCGGTGTAGCGGTTGCCTGCGTTGTCGGCTTCGAGGCTCCCCGTCACGCGCTGCCCCGGGGTCACGTCGACGATGAGGTCGGATGCGCCCACCGAGGCGCCGGGAATCAGGGTGGATTTGAGGTTAACGCCCGGAATATCGGAGAGCAGCAGCAGGCGGCTCTCAAGCGGGGCGATGGCGATCGTGTCCCCGCTGTTCAGGCCTTCAAGCAATCCGTTCGCCAGATTATCCGAAAGGTTAGTCTGGTTGCGCAGAGTGACGCTGCCGTAGCGGCCCTCGAGCACGGCAATCGTTACTGCCCCGTCCTTGATGTCCTGCGCGGGCAGGTAGGCTTGGGCTACGAAATACCCGTTCTTGTGGTAATGGTCCGCAATCTTTGACGCCATGCCGCGCAGTTCGGCGAGCGTCAGTTCGCGCCCGGGAGTGAACCCCGTGAGCGCAACCAGTTCAGCTTCGGAATACAGCGTCTGCCCGGTCACATTTAGCGACCTGACCGGAATCTTGACGCTATCCGCAGCCGGAATGGCGGGCACCTTGCCTGGCTCGATCCGGATTTCTGGATCGACTTTTTGCGGGACGGGCGCGGGCGGAATCTGCTGGATCTGACCGCCCGCGCTCGGCTGCTCGGCGGCAAAAACGCTTTGGCTCAATGCCAACAACGCAATGGTGAATAATCTTTTTTTCAACATAATTCGTCCTGTTATTCTTTATTGGGAAGGAAGTGCCACGCGATATTGATCGATGACAAGTGGTTTCCCGTTTTGCGCGATTCGCGGTCGCCAACGAAACTCAGACTATCAACTTATACAGACTAGCGCAATTAGTTCTGTACGCTACCGCACATAAACAGGCCGTTCCTGGGTCTTCATACCATCGTGGGCCACGAGGAATGCTGCCTAGCAATAGCCATGCCAGCGACCTACCGCGCGATATTGCCGCAACCCCCCTGGCAGCAAACTCGAGCCGTCCTGCGCGTCAGCCGCCTACCGCTTCGCGGCCAGAAAGCCGAACAACGCTCCGGCTGCAATCGCGGCACCGATGGCGATCCATGGATTGCCGTGTACGTAATTATCCGCGGCGGCAGCGGTTTCCCTTGCTCCGTCAAACACCGGTTGCGCCGCGTCTGCCAGCGTGGCTTTGGCGCGCTTTAATTTCTCCTCGAATTTTGTCCGCGCCGCTGTCAAGCCGTCGCCCGAAGCCGTCGCCGCAGCCTTCAGCAGATCCTCGCTGTCGGCAATCATGTTCCTGAAATCGCCGGCCATCCTGCCGCTGGCCCGCTCGAGTTCGTGCACCGCCCGATCCATCATCACTGTCTCCTTAGATTGCAGTTAGAAAAACCCTGACTTATTCCTCGCATCCCACGGGTTGCATAATGTTCCTCCTGCAATCGGCGTTCTGTGCGTTGGCGAACATACGGCGCATGTCTTTTGAACTAGGATTGCATCCACCGCGGGCCTGCTGGCGGTCGCGGCGATACGGTCAGGTACGGTGTTATCTCATATTTATCGCTAACGTATGCAATCCGTAGCACCCACAGGAACCATTTCGTCCCTGATTGCTTCGGTGCGCGCACTGGGTGAACGTTTCCTCACCCTGATAGCGCTCGAAGGCAAACAGGCTGGCCTGAGCCTGGCATGGATGTTGGGGTTTGCGCTCGCTGCCGCTGTGCTCGCGATCACCGGGTGGCATGCGATGCTAGCTTGCGTCGTGCTGGCCCTCGTTCAGAATGACATCGTCGGCTGGGGATGGGCGATTTCGATCGCGGCGCTGCTCAACTTTGCGGGCGCCGGCGGCCTCGTGTTGATGGTGATCCAGCGGAGCAGGCATCCGTTGTTCACGGCAACGCGGCGGCAACTGAGGCGAATTCGCGGCGGGGAAAATCAACATGAATAATAGTTCCGCCTTAATTGCGCTGGCCGAACAGCGGGTCGCCGAAGCACGGACGGCCACGCTTGCCGAATACCAGGCGGTGCGAGCGAAACTGCGCCGCCGCATGGGTTCACCCGTATTCATCGGCGGCGTACTGCTTGGCGCCATTGCGCTGGGCTATCTCGCCCGTGGCCGCGGCAAACCGCAGCGTCTCGTCGAACCGGGAAGCCCGGGCGCATGGTCGCGAGTGGTCAAGACAGTGCAAGTGCTGCTGCCGCTATTGATGGCACTCAATTCGACGACCGAGGCCGGGCGCAGGCCCCGCGCCACCATCAGCGGAACAGCAAGGTGAAACCGGGGCACGGCACCAAGAGATCGGCATGCACCTCAAGCAGATCTGGGATCTGATCGGGAAATCCGTAAGGGCGTGGGTGGACGATTACGCCCCGAGCATGGGCGCAGCGCTTGCCTACTACACCCTGTTCTCGATTGCCCCGCTGCTTATTATTGCGATTGCGGTGGCGGGCCTTGTTTTTGGCCAGGAAGCAGCCCGGGGAGAAATTGTCGCGCAGATCGAGGGCCTCATCGGACGGGAAGGCGCAATCGCGGTGCAGGGCCTGCTGAAAATCGCCAGTGAACCCGCCAAGGACATCTTTGCGACGGTGGTCAGCATCATCACACTGTTCGTTGGGGCAACCACGGTGTTCGCGGAATTGCAAAGTGACCTTGACCGCATCTGGCGCGTTCCCGCCCCTGCGAAAGAGAACGGTTTATGGGCCCTGCTGCGCACGCGGTTGCTGTCTTTTGGCCTGGTGCTGGGACTGGGGTTTCTGCTGCTGGTCTCGCTGGTCGTCAGCGCCGCGATCGCTGCATTCGGAAAATGGAGTTATGGGTTTTTCGAAGGACGGGAAGTCCATCTTCACGCGCTCAATTTCGGCATCTCTTTCGGCATTTCCGCATTGCTTTTTGCAATGATATACAAACTCATGCCGCGGGCCAGAATCGCGTGGCGGGACGTGTGGGTCGGCGCGGCAGTCACCGCGCTCCTGTTCGAATTCGGCAAATCCCTCATCGGCCTCTATCTGGGCACCACCGGCGTGGCATCCGGTTTCGGCGCCGCGGGTTCGCTGGTCGTGCTGCTGGTGTGGGTCTACTTCTCGGCGCAAATCTTCCTGCTTGGCGCCGAGTTTACCTGGGTGTACTCGCACGAGTACGGCTCGAAAGCGGCTCGAACCGGGCAGAAACCGGACTCGGATTAGCTTATTGAAGCAGACTGTCCATCACTGAATTGAACGAGGAGCCTTGATGATATTCCGCCAGCTGTTTGAGCCGCTATCGAGCACCTGTACCTATCTACTCGGGTGCGAGGAAAGGCAACGGGACAGTCATGACCTCTCACTGTTATCTGCATACCGGACAGCACACCGGCACACGTCAATAGCCGGCAGGCCGGCGTAGTTCACCAAGGAGTTCGATCATGAGCAAAGAAAAAACCACGAGTAATTCCAGAAATCGCAAACAGAAGAAGAGCTCGGCCCCGAACGCAGACTCACAACCGGCTGCCGGCGGCGAGCTGCACCAGATCGCGGTTGGAGAGCACCCCGCGCTCACCACCAACCAGGGCGTCGCGCTTGCCGATAATCAAAACTCGCTCAGGGCCAATCCGCGCGGCCCCACGCTGCTGGAGGATTTCATTCTCCGCGAAAAGATCACCCATTTCGATCACGAGCGCATTCCCGAGCGCATCGTGCACGCGCGCGCGACGGGCGTGCATGGATACTTCGAGCTGACCGCCTCGTTGCAGCAATACACCACCGCCAGGATACTCACCGAGGTCGGAGCGAAGACCCCGGTGTTTACCCGCATATCGACCGTCGCAGGCGGCGCGGGTTCGGTCGACACCCCGCGTGACGTACGCGGGTTTGCCGTCAAGTTTTACACCAGGGAAGGCAACTGGGATCTGGTCGGCAATAACATCCCGGTGTTCTTCATTCAGGACGCCATCAAATTTCCCGATCTCATCCATGCCGTAAAAATGGAACCCGACCGCGGCTTTCCGCAATCGGCGACCGGGCACGACACGTTCTGGGATTTCATTTCGCTCACGCCGGAATCCATGCACATGGTGATGTGGATCATGTCAGACCGCACCTTGCCCCGCTCGCTGCGCATGATTGAGGGCTTCGGCGTGCATAGTTTCCGGCTGATTAACGGCGCCGGAGAGTCAACTTTCGTCAAATTCCACTGGCGTCCCAAGCTCGGCTTGCAGTCCACGATTTGGGACGAGACCGTCAAGATCTGCGGCGCTGATCAGGACTTCCATCGCCGCGATATGTTCGAGGCCATCGCAGCCGGCAATTTTCCCGAGTGGGAATTCTCGGTTCAACTGTTCACGCAGGAAGAAGCGGACAGCTTCCCGTTCGATCACCTGGACGCGACCAAGCTGATTCCCGAAGAACTGGTGCCCCTGCGAGTGATCGGACGCATGGCGCTGGATCGCTGGCCAAACAATTTCTTCGCTGACACCGAACAGGTTGCCTACTGTCCTTCGCACGTCGTGCCAGGCATCGATTTCTCGAACGATCCGCTGTTGCAAGGCCGTCTATTCTCTTATCTCGACACGCAGCTTTCGCGCCTGGGCTCGCCCAATTTTCACCAGATCCCGGTCAACGCGCCCAAGTGCCCGTTTGCCAATCATCAGCGCGACGGACACATGCAGATGGCGCAACCGGCGGGCCGTGTTGCCTACGAGCCCAACTCCCTGTCTGAAAACTCGCCACGCGAAGCGCCAGCCGCGGGCTTTCATAGCGCCGCGGTAACCGAAACCGGCGAGAAAGGTCGCATCCGCGCCGAGAGCTTCGCCGACCACTACAGCCAGGCGCGGCAGTTCTATCTCAGCCAAACCGCGTACGAGCAGGCTCACATCGCCTCGGCGCTGGTGTTCGAGCTTTCCAAGGTCGAACATGTGCACATACGCGAGGCGATGGTCGGTCACCTGCGGCATATCGAAGCAGACCTCGCCAAGCGGGTCGCCGCGGGTCTTGGGTTCGTCAAAATGCCCGCCGCGCCAGCGGCCGCGGCAGCCGTGCAGGAGATGGAGCCCTCGCCCGCATTGCAGATCATCGGCAAGATGAAAGACACGCTCAAGGGGCGCGCGATCGGCATCCTGATCGCGGATGGTTCTGACGGCACTGTCATCAAGAAGCTCAAGAAGGCCGCTACCGATGCGGGTGCTGCCGTGAAGATCGTCACCCCCAAAGTGGGCGGCGCGAAGCTTGCCGATGGCTCGCTGCTGGCGGCTGACGGACAACTGGCGGGTACGCCTTCCGTGTTATTTGACGCAGTCGCCGTCATCCTCTCCGAGAAAGGTGCAAAAGCACTTTTAAGGGAAAGCGCTGCGATCGATTTCGTGCGCGATGCTTTCGGTCATCTCAAGGCAATCGCCGTCGACAAAGGCGGCCGGGCGCTTTTGAAAATAGCGAATGTCGGACAAGACATGGGCGTCGTGGATACCAGCGACAAAGACGCATTTATTGCTGCGGCAAAGACGCGCCAATGGGATCGGGAAAAATCCGTTCGTACATTGGCATAACCAATGGTCGACTGAGCCTTGACCGCTCAGGCAAGACTAACCCAACGTCATCTGCATCGACTGTGGTGGTGAGATCGGCCTATTCTCTAGCCTTCAGCACTTCATCGCGTGCCGCGTGGACACAGCGCAGCACCCATTGCATGATCTCCGGGGTCACGAAGACATTCATCGGGAACGACTTGAGTGCATAGACCACCGCCTCGGTATCGGTGCCGTCGCGGTTATAGCTGGCGTTCCGGAATCCGGTGCTGAAACTCGTGTACGGCGTATGCTTGCCCTCGATCTTCTTGCCGGCACGGAACCACTCGAATAACTTGTTGCCAACCGCTTCCGTCAGTTGATTGTGCCTCAGCAGATCGGCGCGCAGTGCCGGTTCGTTCAGCTCTTTTTCGAACTGAACTTTGGCATCGATGCCCTTCGGATAAACGCGGAACAGTGTGATCAAACCGGAATCGCCGGGATTCACGCAAACCATGTCAGGCTGTAGGCTCAAAAGATCGTAGAGGTAATATTTGGTTTCCAGAATTCCCCCCAGGATCGCCTGCATGCCCTCCTTGCCAAAGTATTTCAGCGTCGCCCAGCCGGCGAGCGAGCCGGAAGCGGTGCGTGATACTTCGAGCGTGTAATACATCGGGTTATAAGGCGTTCGTGCCTGCAGGTAGGCATACCCCCCGCGCCGATGGATCGTTTCGAATTCGGTGGCATCTCTGTACAGGAAGCAGCTGCTCACATAAGGCGCCCAGCCGACTTTGTGGAAGTCAATGCCGACGGCATCGGCATGGTTCAGTTCGCTCATCGCCTGCCCGTTCTGCTTGAGGATCGGCAGGATACGCTCGGAAAATTCCAGCGGATTCCTGTCGAAATCGTAGTCCTTGAAATAGATCCAGGACCAGCCAACTACGGCGTCGGCGTAGAGAACCGCCTTCCCGAAGCCCGGTGGGTTGGGATAGCGATCGAGCAGCGCGCGCACTTTGCCGATGGGATCAAACGCGCTGGCGTCGGTGGTGCCCATGGTGCAGATCACGGTCGCAACCGGAATTTTCCTGAACGTGAGGTCCTTCAGTATTTCTTCCAGATGGGCCAGGTCCATTTGATTGGTCGTTACATCGGTGCGGACGTGGACGATATTGTCCATGCCCAGCCCCAACCAGTCGGTGGCGTTCTGCTGGACATAGTGGGCCTGTTGCGAGCAGATGACTTTGGCGTCCGTACGCACACCCTGGAATCGTGAACCGGGTAGTACCCGCGTCAGACCGTACTTCACCCCGTACGTAAAGCAGCCGCCTCCGCCATAGGTGTAGATGACGCCCGTATTGATCGGGTTCCAGCCGATGAGATTGCCCATCATGCCGGCCGTTTCGAGTTCGGCGCGATGCACGTTCCAGGCGTATTCGCCTTCCAGCATGTTTGCCGCGAACACCTGCGACAGCATCGACGCAACGATCGCCGCGGTATTGGATTGCGGACTGACGTTGCACATGGTCAGCGGGCTACCCCAGTTCGGCGCCCCATTGAACAGCTTCACCACGTCGTCGAGAACCGCGTCGAGGTCGCCCATTTCCTGTCTGATCTCGACGTTCTTGACCTCCGGATAGGTATAGGTGAGCGCACCGCTGTCGCCAAGATAGGCCGGACCGCCCTTTTCGGGACGAAGCCGGTCTAGCTTGGCAACGAATTTCCCGATTTGCAGCGCGAGGGGATCGTTTTTGCTCCGGAAAGGCGAAGGAAATTCACTGGCCATCACGGTACGATATTTCGCCCATTTCGGAGCTTGGCCGTGGGCGCTACCATTGGCCTGCCAGTGGCCCTCATAGTCCTTTGGGGATGCGTGTCTTATCGCCGCTGCCGCCCGCGTCACGTTACTCATTGGGTTGATTATGGCCCTGCCTCTAGAATTCGCTGTGCGGTGGCGCACATAAGGAGGGACAAACCTTACGATCGGGTGACTGGATTATGTCGCCGTCACCCGGCGACAGCATGGCGGGCGGCCGTGGCCGCAGAACCGCTTCTGAGCCTCGAGTCGCCTGAAATAATGAATGATTCGTTATGTGTGCTAGCGTACAGTGCCGTTCCCGGCGGAGGGCTATGCTCCGAAAATAGATAACGCGGGATGAATTGGGTCCAGTAGATTATTGAATGCACGATATTTCACAGTTGGTGCGTGACTTAAGTCACACAAACCCTAACGATTTGCGACTATAGTCCCATCAGCGACACGTAAGGCCCAGTGTTTCCCGATCAGGGTGTGCCCGTGTCACGCAGCACTTCCCCTTGGCAAAAACTGCTCCAAGAAGGAGCATGAAAATGAACGCTGTGAAATTGGCAATACCGGTGTTCGTCGCACTTGCTTACGGCCCCGCCCAGGGATTGGCCGCGTCCCTTCTGGATTCGGAATTAGCGAGCTTTGCGGTGCTGGGCGCCTCGACGGTGACCAATACCGGCGCAACCACCCTCACCGGAAATCTGGGTGTCAGCCCGGGTACTTCGATCACTGGTCTGGGGTCCATCACCCTTTCAGGGGTCACACACACAAATGATGCGTTCGCGATCTTGGCTCAGAGTCAACTCGTCAACGCGAGGACTAGTCTGGGACTCCTGGGGGCCGGTACCACAACGTCTGCGGACCTGGTTGGACTCACGCTCTTTCCGGGCGTCTATACGGTTCCTGCGGCGGTTAGTAATTTGACGGGAACACTCACTCTCGACGGATTGGGTAACGCCAATGCGGCCTGGGTTTTCCAGATGCCGAGTACGCTGATCACCTCGCCTGGCTCGGTCGTTAACGTTATCAATACAGGTGCGGGTGCCGGTGTGTTTTGGAATGTCGGCAGTTCCGCGACCCTCGACACCACCACTTCGTTCGCCGGAAACATTCTCGCGCTCGCGAGCATCAGCCTGAACAACGGCGCAACCATTGGGTGCGGCAGAGCCCTGGCGAATACTGGTGCAGTGACCATGGATACCAACACCATCTCCCTCGCTTGCTTGGGTACTGGGGAGGAGGGCAGCAACGGCTTGAGCGGCGGCCTTACGGTTGCGGTAGCTGGCGGCACACCTACCTTCCTTCCATCCGCCCCGATTCCGGAACCCGAAACCTACGCGATGATGCTCGCCGGGCTCGGCCTGCTGGGATACGTCGCACGTCGTAGAAAGCGTATTTAAGCCGCTTGATCACGCTGAAACCTGCAGGATAGTACGCACGCATAACGCTTGAAGCAGGAATTATCCGCAGGACGCGAAACAGCGAATTCGGAACCAGAAACAACGACGCGCCGGCCGGATAAGAGCGACCCGCCGTTCATCCGTTATTTTCGAACCACGTTCCCCGCCTCTGCCTCGGGCACCTAGGAGCGACGGCGCCTTGTGTGTCTTACCGTACATACCGCCGCGGTAAACTAGCTGATACTGCGGCATCGGGGGTCATGACCACTTCCCTGATCAAGCCGGCCTTTCCGCGCGCTTCCCGGGATTTTTGCCGCGCGATCTGCCGCCAAGACCATTCCATGTTTCGGCAGGAGGTGGCGCGTGTCTGCGAGCAATCCAGGTTCTGATGATTTCGACCCCTGCACCGGATGCGTGTTGCCAGCGGCCATCAGCGGCGGCTGAGCTAATTATGAATGCGGAAAAGCGTCTGGCGCGGATGGAGGGCGGTTACCGCGGGCTGCTGGAGGCGGCTCCCGATGCGATGGTGGTGGTGAACCAGGCCGGGGAGATCGTCCTGCTGAACGTTCAGGCGGAGAAACAGTTCGGATACCACCGCGATGAACTCGCAGGGCGGCAGATGAAGAGCATCATTCCAGAAGGTTTCGCGGAACGGCTGATCGCTGACGGTCTTCGATCCGCGGCTGACGCGCTGGCGCAGCAGATTGGTACGGGGATTGAGCTCACTGGGCGGCGGAAGGATGGCAGTGAGTTTCCAATCGAGATCATGTTGAGCCCACTCGAAAGCGCAGAGGGAATCCTGGTGACGGCAGCGATCCGCGACATCACCACGCGTAAAAAAGCCGAAGCGGATCTGCTGCAAAAGGTGGACGAACTAAACCGCTCGAATGAGGAACTGGGGCGCCTGAACCGCGTATATGCGGTACTGAGCGGTATCGATACGCTCATTCTGCGCGAGCCTGGCCGCGACGAGCTTTTCAGGGGGGCGTGCCGGATCGCAGTCGAGGACGGCGGGTTGTGTATGACCTGGATAGGCCTCGTTGACCGGAGCGTGATGAGGATTGTCCCGGTCGCCTCGGCAGGCGCGGATGGGGATCTCCTGACTGCCATCAACGACGGCTTGTCATTGAGCGAGGGTGCGCCGCCGGGAGATACCATAGCCGCGCGGGCGGTCAGGGAGAAAAAGGCCGTCGTGTCCGACGATAGGCAAAACAACCCCGAGGTCGTATTCGGCAAGAAATACGCCGAATTTGGAATCCGTTCGATGGCAATTTTTCCGCTGATTGTCGCGGATGACGCAGTCGGGGTACTCGCCCTTTACGCCAACGAGACCGGTTTTTTCGATGAAGAAGAGATGAAGCTGTTGTCGGAATTGGCCGGCGACATCGCGTTCGCGATTGATCACATCGAGAAAGCAGAAAAGCTGGACTATCTTGCCTACTACGATGTGCTCACCGGACTCGCGAACCGCAGCCTGTTTCTGGAGCGCGTGGCGCAGTATTTGCGCAGCGCGGTCAGCGGCGGGCACAAGCTTGCCTTGTTCATGATTGATCTGGAGCGGTTCAGGAACATCAACGACAGCCTTGGCCGGCCGGCCGGCGACGCGCTCTTGAGGCAGGTGGCGGAGTGGCTGACGAGCAACGTGGGGGACGCCAGCCTGTTGGCGCGAGTGGGTGCAGACCATTTTGCCGTGGTGCTGCCGGAGGTAAAGCAGGACGGCGACGTGGCGCGGCTTCTCATGAAATCGATGGGAGTTTTTCTGGACCATCCGTTCCGCCTGAACGACGCCGTGTTCCGGATCGCCGCCAAAGTCGGCATAGCTTTGTTCCCGGATGACGGCGCCGATGCCGACACGTTGTTCAGGAACGCCGAGGCCGCGCTCAATAAGGCCAAGGCGAGCGGCGAGCGATACCTGTTTTACACGCAGAAAATGACCGAGGCACTCGCCGGCAGGCTTACCCTGGAAAATCAGCTGCGCCAGGCGCTCGACCACGAAGAATACGTGCTTCATTACCAGCCCAAGGTGAACCTCGCGAGCGGCAAGATCACCAGCGCCGAGGCGCTGATCCGGTGGAACGATCCGCGCACGGACCTGGTGCCGCCGGGCCGCTTCATTCCGATCCTGGAGGAAACCGGATTGATCTATGACGTTGGACGCTGGGCGCTACGCAAAGCCATCGAAGACTACTTGCGCTGGCGCAGCGCGGGGCTGCCTGCCGTGCGCATCGCGGTGAACGTGTCACCGCTGCAACTGCGCAATCGCGCATTCATCGACGAGATCAGGCAGGTAATCGGCATCGACACGCACGCGGCGGCGGGACTGGAACTGGAGATTACCGAAAGCCTGATCATGGAGGACGTCAAGCACAGCATCGCCAGCCTGCAGGCAATCCGCGCCATGGGCGTCACCATCGCCATCGACGACTTCGGCACCGGCTTCTCCTCGCTCAGCTACCTCGCCAAACTGCCGGTGGACACGCTGAAGATCGACCGCTCGTTCGTGATCGACATGACGGCCGGGCCGGAGGGACTGGCGCTGGTGTCCACCATCATCAGCCTGGCGCATTCGCTGAAGCTCAAGGTGGTGGCGGAGGGCGTCGAAACCGAGGAGCAGTCGCGCCTGCTCCGGTTGCTGAACTGCGACGAAATGCAGGGCGATTTATTCAGCAAACCGGTGCCGGGCGAGAGCTTCGAAACGAGATTTCTGGTCAAGCCGAAATGATTTTTCCCAGTCGTTACGTATCGCCTTGGTCGCTTGCATGCGCAAGCCCTTGGCAATCCTCAACGCCATGATCAAGCACAATATGCCGTGGCAACATCAAACTCAAACCATGACTTGAACATGGCCGAATTCAAGACAGTTGTCTTTACTTGAGCCGCATGTCGTTTTTGACGTTCGCCACTCCCTTGACGTTGCGCGCCAACTCGACCGCTTTGTATATATTGGCCTGGCTGCCTACAAAGCCGCTCAACTGAACTACGCCTTTGAAGGTTTCAACGTTGATTTCGGCGGACTTCAGCCCCGGCTCGTTGAATATCGCGGTCTTCACCTTGGTCGTGATGACCGTATCGTCAACGTATTCGCCCGCACCTTCCTTTTGCGGCGTGCCCGCGCAACCCAATACCGACATCAACAGCACGGCGAAGAAAAACGTGGAAATGCATTTAAGTTGTTTCATGGTGGAACCTTTTGTGTGTAAATGATACTGAAAAATCGACGATGATCTACTGCACTCAATTCGTCCTGAACATCGGTAGACAATAGTCCACCGCCGCAAGCTGCGCTGTGCGGTGGCGTACATAGCGAATGACTATTTCACGATGCTCAATTATGTGTTGCCGGTCTTTGATCGTGGGCGCCGGATGTACGCTAGCGCACATACTGCACATCGGGCGAGGAATATCATGCGAATCCGGATGGCCCTGTTCGATAATGGATCCAAGAATGATGAACATCGGATACAACAGCCCCTGGGTCTGCTGCCGCTGCTGGGCTTGACCCTGTGGTATTTCCTCGGACCATGGGAGGGTACCCGCCGCCACCGGCGAGCGGGAACGCGAGTTGTTCAAGCAACTCGCGGAAGGCTCGACGTTCAATCCGCGCGGGCGCTTTCAACAGGAGGCGAAAAGTGAAAGCTGAACAGGCTGAAGCGGTATGGCTTACCGAGGAAAATGAGTTCTCGTTGGCAGAGCTTGCGGAGCTGTCAGGCTGGTCGGAAGCAGAGCTACGCGAACTCGTTGACTATGGCGCCGTCACACCTATCAATCCGGATTCGTCGCCGTGGGTTTTCAACGGGAAGTGTTTGCTGACCGTCCGTACGGCATGCCGTCTGCGCATCAGCTTCGACCTCGAGCCGCACGCGGCGGCCCTGATGGTTGCGCTGCTGGACCGGATACACGATCTCGAAGCGCAGTTAGGCAGTCTGCGCGCGCAACTGCCGCGTCATACCCGTTAGCCGGGATAAACCGCGAAGCCCAAGCAACACGGCAGGAGTCCCAGGTCAGTCTGGTCTCGAATCCGCCGGTTCCTAGCTCAACTTTCGGCCATGACGTAAGACCCTCGCCTCGCGCCGTTTGAGGCGTTCGATTTCAGCCAGAACATCTTCGAGCTTGGTTTCCATCTCAAGGTCTGCGTCTGCAAGGTTGATATCCTCATCGTTGCGAATGCCGATTTTGTTTTGAATGGCACGGAGCATTTGCAACACCCTGGTCAGCTCATGTTCGGTAAGCAAACCGGTCTGCAAACCCAGGTCGGCGAGACGCTCGGCTTGCTTGCCAATGAGGTTCTGGCTGAGGAGCACAAAGGTTGACAGGAAAATCGCTTCCAGCGACACGATCATCGTCAGAAGTCCGTAGGGATAGGGGTCGAAAGGAGGCATGCCGACGCGGCCGGTATTCAGAAGAATCCAAACGCAAAACCACGCCACATGCAGATAAAAGAAGGGCATGCTGCCCGAAAAAGTGGTCATGCCGTTGGCAATACGGTCTTGCAACGTTTGCTCACAGACTGATTGCAGGCGGACCTGGATAATCTTGCGAATGTTCCGCTGAATGACGTTGGACAGCGCCGGATTGTCGTCTTTGTGGTCGGCGATTTCTTTCTGCAGCAAACGCGCTTCCAGCATGTTGTGAACGCGCGTCAGCACCTCGATCAGCTCAAACGGTTTGCCAACGAAATCTTTCGCGCCGGCTTGCAGCGCGCGCCGCCTGTGGCCCGGTTCGGCGGTGATGACGAGCACCGGAGGGTAGTCGTCGGGTTCGGTTCCCTTCAGGCTTTCCATCACATGGAACCCATCCATGCCGGGCATATGGATATCGAGCAGGATCAGGTCGTAGCGATTTTTGCCATGAAGCTCGCTGACCTCGCGCGGGTTGATCGTAGATGCCACGGACGTATAACCAGCGCCGAGCAGCATCCGCTCGAGCAGATCGATATTGGCTTTCTGATCGTCGACGATCAGGATTTTTCCGTGAAGAATGTCAGACGCATTTATCATGAGAATCGCGGACCCTAATTTGGTCTTGGCAGATTATTTTCCTGCAGATGGGACCGTTTCCTATTTGGGACATGACCGATTTTCGTGACAAACGTACAAGGGGCCGAAGAGGAACTGCGCTTGTCGGGCCAGCCACAGAGTCGAATCAATTTACGCACACCGCCGCAATTTGGTGGCGGATCGGTACGAATATCGTGGGGAGCACAAAAGGCTGCACGTCGACCTGCGTAAATCCGGCCGAACGCAGCGTGGAACTTGTATCGCGGCACAAATCGCAGCCTTCGAATACCCATTTCCATGGGCGTTTGATCATTCGCTGCAATCCGTAGTCGCCCGAACCGGCGGGTGCCGCGACATGTTCGACACAGGCAAACCGTCCGCCCGGCCGCAGCACACGGCGCACCTCGGCCAGGACTTGCGCCGGCCTATCGACCGAGCACAGAATCAGCGAACCGAACACGAAATCCACCGATGCCGAGGGAAGATCGAGGTTCTCTCCAGCAGTTCCCCGAAGATCCAAGTCGATCCCGAAATGTCTGGCCCGGCGACGCAGCACATCATGCATTTGCCGGTTGGGTTCGATGGCGATGAGCCGCGTGCCGGCCGGAAGGTAGCGAAGATTGGCACCTGAACCCGGTCCGAGTTCCACGATCACAGATGGGGCGTCGGCAAGCAAACGAAACTTGATGCGTGCGTATTTTCCATGCATGTAGCTATCGAGCGCCGCGAATAACCAGGCGTTGAACCGACCGCGCACTGCGTTGTTGATCAAGAGCTAAGGTCTCAGGGGATCACGCCGAACCGGCTCACCCCTGGATTCCCGATGCAATAGGTACCCATGGAAGAACCAGCCCAGGAGAAATCCAATCATCAATGTGAAAAATATCAACAACGCACTCGACATTGAGGCTCTCCAGAATAGAAAGCCAATTTCAACTACGGCGACATTTTGAGCGACAAATACCACCGCCAGGCTTGAGAGAATAAGTATTAATGCTAATTTGAAATTCATCTTTCAACCCACTCAACCTCTCACGCGCCGGCA
>Ga0080064_1005050_pt1 | contig 16011 bp, 13 predicted proteins | sample Subgrocontami54m_FD_69260 | JGI IMG/M metagenome (GOLD analysis project Ga0080064, IMG submission 69260) | Subsurface groundwater microbial communities from S. Glens Falls, New York, USA - GMW46 contaminated, 5.4 m (SPADES assembly) (version 2) ...
AGTCGCCCAATTTCTTCGTCGCAAAGGGTTATCAATCCAATGGTTGCGGAAAGGAACCACGACTATACCGACTAGGCCAAGTGGCCCAGTCAGGTGCGTAGTCGCTTGGCACCCGCAACCGCTCGTTTTTGAACCATGCCCCGCTACGACTTGAATGAACGACGCAAATTGAAGTGACCGCGAGGTCTTGTTTCCATGGCGGAAGCGCAAGCAGCACCATCGAGCCCTCCCGGTCCGTCCGCGCTGCGGACGCTGGCCCATTTTCTGCGCGGCGGCTTGCTCGGCGGCGTGGTCGGTTTGGCCTTTGCAGCGCTGCTTTTCTACCTGCTGGTGCTCGGCTTCCTGTATGCCCAACAAGCGGTGCACGGCTCCGGCCAGGAGAAAATCGCGCTGCCGCACCTGCCCGACATCGTCCTGACGCCGCCGTTCACTCCGGTCAATCTCGAGCCGCCGACCGGCAAGCAAGAAGGAGCGATCGACACCGATTACCTCGGCGCTTGCTGGCGTCTGGTTTGGGAAACCGCCGACCTCGAAAAGAACTGGTGGACGCTGGCGGCCTGGATGGGGGTTGCGGGACTGTTCGGTCTCGCCGTCGGCCTGATCGGCGCTATCTTGCAGTTGCTGCTGGGCGAATACTGGAGCCCGCTCTTGGGCATTCTGGCGTTGCTGACGGCGCTGGCCGGCACCGGTGTATTCATCAGCCGTGACCAGTTCCAGCTCCCGTTGCCCTTCGAGTTGGACTCGCAAGGGCGACTGCTGATCTACAGCGTTGTTGCATCGATGAATCTGTGGTGGATCTCCGTCGCCGGTTTTCGCTTCCGGGCGTTGCTGTTCATCCTGGCCACCGTGGTCGTGGGTGAGGCATTGCCACTCGGCCTGCCCCCGGCGACGTGGACCACGACGGCGTTGTGGCATGCCAGCTTGTTCCTGTTCGTGCCGGCCGGATACGCATGGCTGGCCGTTGAGCGCGCGCAATCGAAGAATATCATTTGAAGATCAGGTAGCCGCACCCCGCGCGAGCTTCAGGCCCATGATGCCATTGACCGCGACCTTTCGCAAGTACGGCAAGATCCTGCGCATCTCGCTGAGCGAGCGGCTCGTCTATCGTGCCGACTTCTTCGTCAGCACCATCTTCCGTTTTTTGCCGCTGATGACGAGCTTCCTGTTGTGGGAAGCGGTGTTCGCTTCTGCGCCGCTGAGCGAGATCGAAGGTTTTACGCGCGACAAGACACTCGCCTATCTGCTGCTCGTGCAGATTAGCCGGATGTTCTCGAGCATGCCGGGCCTGGCCGGCGGCATCACGCGCGACATTCGCGACGGCAACTTGAAAAAGTACCTGCTCCAGCCGATCGACATGCATGCGTATCTGCTGGCGTCGCGCGGCGCGCACAAGATCGCTTACATCGCCACCTCGGCGCTGCCGCATGCCTTGCTCTTCTGGTGGTTCCGCGACGTTTTCCCCGGCTGGCCCGACGCCGTCACGTGGTTCGCGTTTGTTGTCTCGCTGCTCTTGTCGTTCATCATCGGCTTCTTTTTTGAAGCGACCATCGGCATGGCGGGCTTCTGGCTGCTCGAAGTCACGTCGCTCTTGTACATCATCAACGCGGTGAACTTCTTTGTCTCAGGCCACATGTTTCCGCTCGACTTTCTCGGTCCGGGTCTGGGGCAGTTTCTTCAATACCTGCCGTTCCAGTATCTCGCATACTTCCCGGCGATGGTGTTCCTGGGCCTGAAATCGGGAAGCGAGCTGTGGATCGGCTTGCTGATCGAGCTGGGCTGGGCGGTGTTTTTCGTGGTGTTGTCGCGCTGGCTGTACCGCGTCGGCTTGCGGCGCTACAGTGCGTATGGAGGATGACGGGCGGATACATCGGCCGTGCCGGCAAGCGGCTAGGTATGCACGGCATCGAACATGACGAAAGACAGTGGCCCAAAACCCAGGACCGGCAGCCAAGCGGCCAGAGCGGGCGAAAGATGTTCGTAATCGCCCAGGTACTTGCATGCGAATAGGGCGCCGAAAAAGACGCCGCACAGCACCAGGCACAGTCCGGCACTGATGAATACGTTGCGATTCTGATCGCGCAGAATCACCGACAGACCCATGAACACCAAAATGATGCCCAGCACCGGCCGGGTCAACCGCATGTGAAACACCACGGCAACGCTGGCGAGCTGCGTGCTGTCGATGCGGCCCAGGTCTTGCATGAGGCGGTAAGTCGGGATGAAAGCGAACCACGACTTGGAGCGGGTCACCACGTCGAAATCGACATATTTCGTCTTCAGGAAATACTCGCCCGACACAATGAACTCCAGCCCCAGCTCCTTGAGCCGTTCCCGACCTTCGAGCTCGGGCGGCGTCGTCTGCTTGAGTTTCCAGCCGCGGCTGTGCGGACGATCCTCGACCGGCGGCACATAGCGGGCTTCTTTGGCTTGCAGGAGCGTGATGCCGTCGCCCTGCTTCTGTGGAAAATTGACGGTGAAATCCTTGACCAGCATTTCTTTGCGATACGCCGCCCGGCCGGAAATATGAACGCCGTTGCCCTCGAATGTGCTTTTGACGATCGATTCGTGGTCGCCTTCGGGATCGCCGCGATGTTCGACCAGGTAACTGTCGATCTGCGGCAAGATGATTTCCTGATTGATGGAACTCAAGCCGATGGTGCCGAATGCAGCGATCAACACCGGCGCGACAACGCGCCGTGTCGAAACGCCGGCGGACAGGAGCGGCAGAATCTCGTTGTTGCGCTGCATCCAAGCGATGGTGAACATGGCCGCGAGCAAGGCGATCGCCTCGCACAGGCGGTCAAAAATCTGCGTGACCTTGCAGCCGTAATAGGTGCTGATGTAGCGGAGCGCATCCGCGAAGCTGTTGTTTTGCGTGAAATCATCCAGATTCATGAACAAGTCAATGACGACATACATGCCCAACAGGCTCACCAGGCACACGAAGTACGCCTTGAGGAAACTCCGAATCAGTTGCCGATCCAGCAGCGTGAACATGGCGGCGGATTCCGTCCCAGTTTTAGCCACAGATCAAACACAGATGAAACACAGATTGAAAGGCAAAGCGAAGAGCTGCTTTCTTGCTGTTTTCGAAATCTGTGTTTGATCTGTGTTTCATCTGTGGCTAACGTCTCTTCTCTTGGATTCTGTAGCTCTTTGGTTCCTGACCTGGGCCTCAATCTTTCGGCAGCGGCGCGTAGGCGGCAGGGTCGTTTGTTCCCGGACGCGACATCAGATCTCCGCGCACCGCCGGCAAACGTTCGACGACTAGGCCGGGGCGCAGGTGCGGATGATAATTCAGGATGTACTGCTGGATGTACTCGTTCGCCGAGGTGGCTGCGAATTCGCCGAAGCCGTTGTCGCGCACTTCTGCCAGCGCCGCGTCCTTGGTCCAGCCTTCGTATTCCATGCGGTACAGCCCCACCAACACGCCGGTGCGATGCAGTCCCGCCTTGCAGTGGATCAGCACCGGATAGCTGCTGGGTTCGTCCAAGATTTCCAGATAACGTTCGATCGTCGCCGGCCGGTGAGTCCGCGCCTGATTGCGCGGCAAATACTCGACGGTCAACGTGACGTAGCGCGCACCGCACTTCGCGACCAATTCGCTTTCCTTGACCGACGCCGGCGCGAAGTAGTGCGGATGCAAAACCGGATCGGGCGCTTCTTCCATTAGATTGATCACGGTGCGAATGCCGTAAGTCTTGATGGCCTCTGCCAACCCCGCCGCCGTCATGCAGCCGCTGCGATAGAACTTGCCCGGCGTGACCACGCGCAGCCGCTTCTGATACTCGTACGACATGCGGAAATAGACAAACGGCACGACCGTGATGAACAGTCCCAGCGCGATGCCCAGCGCCCAGCGCACCCAAATGTTGCGGATCAAGGCAGTCTCCTCCCTGCTCGGCCCCGATCATCATCGACGGCGGATGATGGCGTTTGTGAAGGAAAACCACAAGACCAAGCAGCACGGCAAAAGACGAGCGCCGACGTAAAGCAGGCAAGCTGGTTAGTCCGCGTTGTTCACCACGGCCTGCGCAATTGACAGTGGTCGAGGGTTTTCCACAGGGCGTAGGCCAACACGCAGACAAAGATGTGCGCCTGGGTGCGGCCGCTGTCCTGGTGCCAGATGGGACGCAAGAGCAGGCATGGTTCACAAATGCGCACAGGCATAGGTGCTTTTCGAGACGACAGGATTTCGACACAGTTGGCACGCACTCAACTTCCTATCCCCTTGATCCATCCAATGTTACATCGAAAAAAATGTCGGCATCACATGACAGGCAAGTGTAGTCCCTACAGCGTTCACTCTGTCACCCAGAAATGACAAGAATTGAACCATGCCATCATCGAACTTCCCAGCATGTCGCAAGTCCAAGAAATGCAGCCAGTTGCAGCGTGAGTTCGGTGATCACTTGAAGCAGCCGGGCTGCTGAATGGAAACTGACCCAATACCGGACGCCGCCGGTTCGCCCGTCGGTTCGCGCACATTCATAGGATAGACCACCAAGCCGTGTGAAAAGCCCGTCGCGGTGGAGCCATGCCGCGGATGGTCGGGCCGGACAACGCCAGGTTCGCAACAGGCGCGTATGATGCATCAGCGTTTCACCATCGTCTTCGCCTTCATGGCGTTAGTCATGTTGATCGTGGCTCTCGTGCGGCTGCCGCGGCCGCATGAAATAGCACCGGAAGTCGCCAGCGCGCCCTATGTGCCGCCCAAGGGCTACGTTTGTTATCGGACCTCAACGCCGATCCGCATCGATGGCCGTATCGACGACCCGGCCTGGGCCGCGGCGCCGTGGAGCGACGATTTCGTGGACATCGAGGACGACAAGCGGCCCCGACCCCGGCACAAGACGCGCGTCAAGATGCTTTGGGATGACGCGTGTCTCTACATTGCCGCGGAGCTGGAGGAGCCGCACGTGCAGGCGTCGCTGACCAAGCATGATTCGTACATTTTTCACGACGACAACGATTTCGAAGTGTTCCTTGATCCTGACGGCGACAATCATCTCTATGCGGAGCTGGAACTCAACGCGCTCAACACGACGTGGGACTTGTTGTTGACGAGGCCGTACAAGGACGGCGGCCGGGCGATCGATGCCTGGGAGATCGCCGGGCTGCGCACGGCGGTTCATGTCGATGGCACGCTCAACGATCCGCACGACATCGATCGCGGCTGGAGCGTGGAGATCGCCTGGCCGTGGCGGGGCTTGAAGCAGTTGACGTCGCAGCCGGCGCCGCCGCGCGACGGCGATCAATGGCGCATCAATTTCTCGCGGGTCGAGTGGGAGTACGAGGTCGTCCAGGGGAAATACCGACAAGTGAAGGGGAAGCGGGAGAACAACTGGGTCTGGTCGCCGCAGCATGCGATCAACATGCATGTGCCGGAGCATTGGGGTTATTTGCAGTTCAGCGCCGCGCCGCCGGGCAGCGCGACGTTTCGGCCCGATCCCGCAGGCCCGGCCCGGCATGCGCTGCACCGCATTCACGAGGCGCAGGCCGCCTATCGCAAACAACATCAGCGCTGGGCGACGACGATGCAGGCGTTGGGTTTGGGTGCGTTGGGCGATACGTCCCTTGGTCGGCCGCGTTTGGAAGCGACGGCGCATTTTTACGAAGCGAGCGTCGAGGTGAAGCTGGCGGAGGAAAAGCGCGATACGTGGTCCATCAATTCGGACGCGCTGATTCGCCGAAAGTAGACCGCACACTCCGTGTGCGGAATTCGATTCCGCACACGGAGTGTGCGGTCTACTTTCGCCATGCGAACTCGCCCGCATCGAGTTTCCAAACGCGTCCAAAATAGCCCGCGCCGCGGATGCCTTCCAGGCCGCGCGTCATGGCTGAGCCTTCGAGCACGATCCAATCGGGATAGCCGACGCCGGAGACGAAGTACGGCAGCCGATCGGTCAGGCGCATGCCGTGGAGGCCTGTGCCCGCGATGGCGCCAACGAGGGCACGGTCGCTGCCGGGGCGCGGTTGGATGAACAGGCAGGCCAGGTCGTCGCCCTTTTCTTCGCGCTTGCCCACGATGATCTTGCCGCGCTGCACCTGGATCGGTGAGTTGCTCAGCAGCGTCTTCCACGCGGCGTTAGTGTCGGCGTTGCCGAAAAGAATGACGTTGCGGTCTCCCCTCACCCCCAACCCCTCTCCCCCAAGGGGCGCGGGCGGCAGCTTCGGATCGAAGGCCGTATCGGGGATGACCTCGACGGCGCCGTTGCCGCGGTACCAGAACTGCTCGGCGTCGAAGCGCGCCTTCGCCAGTGCCCAGGCATTTTCCGCGGGCGTCCCTTTCGTGCCGTAGACGAACAGCATGCGATTGCGGAAGACTTCGCGGAATGGGCCGGAGCGGTGCATATTCTTTTGCGACGCGGCCGGCGGGTCGATCGTCTTCCAAGTTTTGCCGTCATGGTCCAGCCACAGGCGGTCGCCGATTTTCGGCCAGGGGACGTCGGTGAGCGTATCGGAGTCAAGCCGGATCGTGAAAGGGCCTTTGTCCGTCAGGTGGCCCAGATCGAGGACGAGCCGGGCGACGTTGTCGGTGGTGCCGTCGAAGCGGCGTTTGGCGGGATCGTGGCGGAGCTTCACGTTGCTCACCAGCAGGGGCTTGTGCTGCAAATCGATGCCGGCCCAGTGACACCAGCCTGACACAGCAGGATTGGCGGTGCTGAAATCGACGGTGCGCACGTCGATGCGTTTGGGGATCTGGCGGCGCTCGAAGAAGTCGAACATGTCGGGCCAATCGACGCAGGCGGCGCCGCTGATGCCGGCCTTGCCCCACCAATGCCCGGCGCCGCGCTCTTCGTAATAGGCGAAGTCCTGGTGGAAGTCCGACAGCAGCTTGCGCATGGTGCGCGCCTGGACGACCGGCACGTTGTCGTCGGCGTCGCCATGCAGCACATAGACGCCGTGCTGGGTGTAGTTGCGGGCCAGGGCCATGGTGTCGCTGGGATTGGCGGCGCGCAGGACCAACTCCTGCACCGGCGACGATTGCGTGGCTTTCTTGGCGCCGGCGTACGACCACATGCTGATCCAGCCGGCGCTGGGGCCGATGGCGGCGAAGCGATCGGGGAAGGTGACGCCGACGTGCCAGGCGCCGTGGCCGCCCATCGAATGGCCGGTCAGGTAGGTTCGGCGCGGATCGGTGCCGAGTTCCTTTTGAGCGATGTCGAGGACTTCCAGCGCGTCGAGCCGGCCCCAATCCTCCCAGTCGAAGCCGTAGGGCCGGCGGTTGGTCGGCGCGACGATGTGCAACCCCGGTTTGGCCGCGTAGGCGTCGGCTTGACCGCGTGCTTCGACCGAGGCGCCGTGGAGTGTCAGCACCAGACCCGGCTTAGCGGATGGGTCTTTGCCGGGCTTCGCCGGGACGACGGCGTAGTATTGCACGCTGCCGTCGATGTTGCTGATGAAGGTGCGATTGTGCGTTTGGTCCGGCTTGCGTACTTGCAGGGTGAGTGTGGCCGAGTCGAGTGGCCGCCCCTGCCTCTCATCTGGTGCGTGCAGATCAAGCTGGTAAACGACGGGATCCTCCTTGCTCGGCGCCGGTCCGCCGATCAGCAAGCCGACCTTGGTCACGCTCAACGGTGGCAGCGGCGGAAGCAACGTCGAGGTCGCGAAGCCAGCTGGGTGAATAGCCGTGATACTCGACTTCTGCTGCGTGACCGGCAACGTATTGAGAACCACCACGGAAACCCATTCATTCACCTTCTTGCCCACAATCAGATTCGGTGCTGTCACGTCGCCAAGATGAAATTCGACCAAGGACTTTGTCTCCACCAGCCTAGCCCGCAGCGATCCGCGCGCCACATGAAAGAGCAACTCGTTGTCGCCCTTTTTCAGCAGCACCGGAACCTTGACATAACCGGTCTGATAAATGTCGCCGACGCGCGGTTCGCCGTTGATCAGAACCAGCGCATGCCCGGCCGCTTCCAGGATCATCACGCGCTCCGCCGCCGCCTTCACGGTAAAGAGCGCGTAGCCGCCCGCCAGTGCCTTGTGGTTCACCGAACCGTCTTTGATTGGGACCGTGATCCACGTTCGCTCGTTGCCGTCCGCGCCGGTGAGCGTGTCGCCGGCCTTGGGAGTTTTCCATTGGCCGCTGCATATCAGGGCTTGCACCGGGTCCATCGGCACCGGCGTTCGGCCGTAGCGCCCGACCGGCGGGATGACGAGGGCTTCGCCCGGCAGCGACGGCGGATCGTTGTCGGCCGCGCGAGCCGATGGCGCCGTCCACGCAGCAGCAAGGATCAAAGCGGCAAGCAGGACGATACGATTGACCATGCGCGAATCTCGGACTGGGAGTCGGAAGGTCTTTGGTTCATTGCGAGAATGCGCGATAGCCTATCCTATGCTCGCTTCGATTCCTAGCGCCGTTTCGCTTTCAGTTTTGCCGCAATCGTAGTTGAAGTGAATCGTGCTGATCGCTTACGCAGATGTGATTCGCAACGTGTTGCCATCGGAAAAAAACTGGGACCGGTAAGAAGTGAATCCTCACCGGTCCCGCGCATTATGACTTTTTTCCTTCCATTTCTTGCAGCAGCGCGTCCACGGCTCGATCCAAATCGGCGCCGCGCACATCCCGATCACGAATGACGCCCTTCTGGTCGATCACATAGATCGTCGGCCACGAGTTGACGCTCCACGCATTCGAGATCGGACCCCTGGTGTCGCCGCCGTTCCAGAACGAGCGCCAAGTGATGTTTTCTTTGGCAAGCACGGTCTTGAGCGCGGCCTTATCGCTGTCGCTATTGACGCCGATGAGTGCGAATGGCTTGCCTTCCAGGCGTTTCACGAGCGACCGCTCGTGAGGGTACATTTCCCGGCAGGGCGGTCACCAATTTCCCCAAAAGTCGAGGACCACCACCTTGCCGCGATAGTCGCTTAGCTTGAATTTCTGGCCGTCGATGTCTTCGGCTTCAATTTCCGGCGCGGGCTGGCCGACTTGCGGACCGGCGCCGCCGACGGCGGGTAGCCCATTGGCGACCAGAACGGCCAGCTTCGCTTGTTCTTCCGCTAGTTGATTTTCGTGCCACGAGTTTACGAGCCAAAACACGCCGAACCCGACGCCGCCCATGAGCAAGACGGAGGCCGCGATGATGCCAATCAGCACCCCGGCCCCCATGCCGGTCTTTTCCCGCTGACGGCGGCGGCCGCGGCTCGGCCGGGAATCGTAATCGTCGTCCCGGTCCGCGTCATCCACTTCCGGCCGCCGCGCGAGCTTGCTCTTGGCCGGGGCCGCTTCCAGCGCCGTTTCGGGAATCCGAAAAATCGCCTGGCACTTGGGACAGCGGATCTTTTTGCCCGGTGCGACGGGATCGCTAACGGTCAGCGACGCGTCGCATTCCGTACAGGTAATCTTTTGGCCTGCCATGCTGGGCCTCGATCCGAAGTTAAATTGCGGTAACGGTGGATCTACGTCACTGACTCTACACGTCGCATATCCGCGTTGCAAGCCGAATGCGAACATTGATTTCGCTTTGGCGCGGCGTATGTTCAACCGCGACGTTTCACGGCTTGGTTTCTTTCCTCTCAACTTTTACGCAGGACGCGGAGAAGTCTGGGAATGCCGCAACACTAATCTTCGCTAATCTTCACTGATTCAGGAAGAGGCGGGCAAACTCGATCAGTGACGATTAGCGATGATTAGTGTTTGGTTGCGGCTTGTCCGCTTGGGTGCGAAACATGGATTTGCTGCTGCCCTGCGCGATCATCCTGGGCGCCTATCTTGTCGGCGCTCTGCCGTTCGGTTGGCTGATCGCGCGCGCCAAGGGGGTGGACATCTTCGCGCACGGCAGCGGCAATATCGGGGCGACCAACGTCGGCCGGGTGCTGGGGCGCCAATTGGGCGTGCTGGTTTTCGTGCTCGATTTTGCCAAAGGCGCTGGACCGGCGGCGGCGGCGCTCGGCATGCGCGGTTGGCTGGGCGATTCGTTTTGGCGACAGGGTTGGCTCGAAATCGCGGCTGGGCTGGCGGCATTTCTCGGACATTGCTTCCCGATCTACCTCCGCTTTCGCGGCGGCAAGGGAGTCGCCACCGGCGCCGGCGTCGTCGCTGTCTTGGTGCCGCTGTCCGGCGTCGCGGCGCTGCTCGCCTGGCTGGTCGTCGTCGCGGTTTGGCGCTATGTGTCGCTCGCTTCGGTCGTCGCGGCATTCGTGTTGTGCGTGGTACAATTATCGACCACTGCCTGGGATTGGATGGAGCCGCACGCGGCGTTCTGTATCGTCGCTGCCGGGCTGGTCGTCGCTCGCCATCGCGCCAATCTGGTGCGGCTGGCACACGGGAAAGAAAACCGATTGCAGGAGGGTGCTGTCATGAGCCAGTTGCCGAAGACGCTGCACGTGCTCGCTCTGGGATTGTGGTTTGGGATGAGCGTGTTCTTCACCTTCCCGGTGGCACTGACTCTGTTCGACACGTTTGAGAAGCTGGGCCAGCGACCGGACGAGCAGCGGCCCAAGTGGTTTCCCAAGCCGGCGGCGTTTGCGAAAGTGGACAACGACATGAATGGGCCCAAAGAGCAAGGCACGCGCGCGGCCGGTTACGCGGTCGGGCCGATGTTTACGTGGTACTTTCTGTTGCAGGGCGTGTGCGGCCTGGTCGCGCTGGGCACGTCGCTGGCGTGGATGAAGCAGGGCAAGGCGCAGCGCTGGCGTACGGGGTTGCTGATCGTTGCCTTGATCACGGTGCTCGTCGGTTGGCCGGTGGAACAATATGTGAGCGACCTACGGCCGGCGCGCGATGCCGCGGTGGATGAATATCTGCGGGCGGATTCATCCAGCGTCGCAAGTGCCAAAAGCGCGATGCAGGACGCGCGGGGCCGATTCGGCGGCTGGCATACGGTGAGTTTGTTCTTGAACTTTGCGACGATTCTGGCGGTGACCGGCGCGATGGCGCTGGCGGGGAAGTTGCCGCAAGCGCCGCGCGAATCCTAAAGTGCGATATCCGCGACGCAAACCACGATGCACGTTCATGCGCCGCGTTTCATTTCACCCCCCCGGGGGCGCCCTGAAACGCGGCCGTCGGCTTTGTGCGGGGACATGGTTCAAGAATAGTCACTGGCATAGGTGATATTCGAGACGACAGGATTTCGACACAGTTGGCACGCACTCAACTTCCTATCCCCTTGAGTCATCAAATGTTACATCAAAAAAAATGCCGGCATCACCTGACAGAATGGTGTAGTCCCTGCAGCGTTTGCACTGTCACCCAGAAATGACAAGAATTGAACCATGCCTTGTGCGGGACAATACGTCCCCACCCATGCCCTTGCCGCATAAAGACTTGCGACTGCAGCTGAATAGCGCACCGTCATTTAGCGTGGAAACCCCACCGGCGCGACGCTTCCCGGCGGATCGAATTGCGGCGGCAACAACTGCACGACCGGCGGCCGTGCGGCGGCGGGAATCGGCGTCACCGTCACCGGCTGCCAGTTATTGGCGGGTTGGCCACGATAGGACGGCAGCGGCGGCGGGGGCGGCGGATTGAAGCCCGCGGGATAGCCCTGGCCGAACCTCTGGCCCATTTGCTCCGGCGCCGGCGCGGCGCCACGCACCACCGGCGACGGCTCCAGCGGCTGCACGGGCGGAACCGTCAAGCGCACGATCGGCCGCGATGCCGGCTGTGTGGGCGCCTTGTTCTGATTCTGCGCGACCTGGATGTCTTGGCCGGGCTGCTGGCGCGTGTCGCGCAGATGTTGCAGCCACGCCGCTTCCAATTCGTCCACGCTCCGCAAGCTGTAGAAGCTCTGCGCGGCGCTGTCCCAGCCGTGATGCATGCCGTGGCCGACGAATGCGAGAAACGTCTTGCGGTCGCTGCGTTTGACGAGGTAATCGCACATCGAGTAGCCCTGGGCGTACAGGCACATCACTTCGCGCGGGTATTCCTTCAGCGAGAACAAGCGGCGCAGGGGAATCTGCTGGCCGCGATTGAGAATCTGCCGAGTGAGCACATCGTGGCGGCGGCGTTCGAGGTCGTCTTCGGAAAGGACGCTGCCGCCTTCGTCCGCCCAGCGCGGCACCGGCTGACGGAAGTGATGCGCGAACACCGTATGCGTGATCTCGTGCGGCAACACGCTGGCCAGCAGTCGATCGAGCGGGCCTTGAATCTCCATCTTCATGCCGAGGATCGTCCCCTGGCCGAAATGGAATGAGGTGGCGCCGCTGGGGCCTTCCGCGTTCACGGTGACGTACAGCGGGCACGGGTGTTGCCAGGGCGGCATCTCGTAGCCGAGCCATTGCAGTGACTTTTCACGCCGATAGTGCTCGGCATACTGCCCGATCTGCTGGGCGATCTGCGCGTTGGGTGCGTGGATCGAGAAATTCGTGGTTTGATGCTGGGCGCCGAGAGAGCAAAACGCCGCGATGAGAATCCAGAGGATAGCCGGTCTGCGCATGCTCCGTGTCTCCCAAGGATGATCGAAATTCGTTGCGACGATCCGCGCTTGGCGCCAGGGTCGCACAAGTCTACAGGCAAACGGCGAGCCGAGCCAAGAGATCCTGATCCGTTTGCGAGCTACGGCGTTCCTAACATGCACGCGGCACGGAGATTGGGGATCGAAGGTGAAAAACGGCATGTGCGGGGAAGGTGGAGCGAAGGATTGTAAGGATTACAATGACCAGCCCGCAGCGCAAGCAAGGGCGGCCCTTGCTTGCGCTGCGGGCTGGTCGCATGTTACGCGAACTTTAGTGAAAATCGCGCAACTTCCCTGTTTGGCAGCGTTCATCAACGGGGGATGCCGCGGATTTCCCTGGCGGCGTCTGCCGGGACAGGGTACATTAGAGTGTCTTGGGGAAAATGCCTTCGCCGACGGAGGGGAACCCTGTCATGACCCGCACATTCCAGTCGTTTATCGCGGTGTTCGCTGTACTCTTGGGCGTTTCGGCGCCGACGTTTGCCCAGAATGATCTGGAGCGCATTCTCGAGCGCGACAAGATCGCCGCGCAGAAACTGCAAGCAGATGTGACCAATGCGCTGACCCGATCGCGCACACTCGAGAAGGCCGATCCGAGCCGGGCGGCCGATTTGTTGCAAGACGCGCTAACGAAGGTGCGCAACGCCACGGAACTGCCGGCCGACGAGCGCACACGGCTGGTGCAGCGGCTGCAAATCCGCATCCGTGAGCTAACGGCGGCGGCCCAACAGCAGTCACGCGCCAACGAAGAAGCCGCGCGGCTGGGGCAGCAGAAGCTCAACCAAGAAACCCGCGACCCCTCTGCCGGCGGCGCCAAGAACACGCCGCCGACGCCGGGGCTGGCCGGGATCGCCGGCAAGATCATCGAAGCGCGCAACGCCACCCTGTCGGCCCATGACCGCAACAAGTTGGAGCGGGCCGCCAAGAATCAAGACGTGCTTGCCAACCTGCAAAAGGGCGCTGTGGGCTCGACGGCGACCATCGAATTCCCCAAGGATTGGGAGCGCATCTCCGAACGCGGCAAGCCGAAGCTGACCTCGAAAGAAGTGGCCCTGCTCAAGGCGCTCAACTCCACGCTGTCGATCAACTTCGACAAGGCCAAGCTGAGCCAGGTAATCAACGATCTGCAGGACAAAGCCGGGCTAACGATCCTGGTCGATGAAGCGTCGCTCAAGGACGCCAATCCGCCGGTGGATTTGTATGAGGAGTCGGTTTCGCTCAAGGTCAGCAAGGTGACGGTGCGGACCATCCTGCGCAAGATTCTCGCCGACCGCGGCCTGACCTATGTCATCAAGGAAGGCATGGTGCAGGTGGTGACACAGCAGAAGGCGCGCGAGATGATGACCGTGCGCGCTTATCCGGTGGGCGATCTGGTCGCGGCCGACCGTCCGCTCTTCTGGGGCCCGATCTTCTCACGAGCGATCATGCTGCAAAACGCCCAGCGGATCATCGACATGATTACGTCGTCGGTCGAGCCGTCGCAATGGAACAACAACGGCGGTCCGGGCAGCATCGTTTTCCAAGAAGCAACCATGTCGCTGGTGATCCGTGCCAGCACCGAGATGCACTATCAGCTCGGCGGGGCGGGGATGATTAGCCGGTAGATGCGCGTGGGGCAGACATTTTTGTCTGCCGGCGCGCGTGGGGCAGACATTTTTGTCTGCCGGCAGACAAGAATGTCTGCCCCACATTTTCCCCCCTGGTTTTCCCAGGTTGCCGTGGCATAACGGCGGTCCGGGCAGCATCGTTTTCCAAGAAGCAACCATGTCGCTGGTGATCCGTGCCAGCACCGAGATGCACTATCAGCTCGGCGGCGCGGGGATGATTAGCCGGTAGCTGCGCGTGGGGCAGACATTTTTGTCTGCCGGCGCGCGTGGGGCAGACATTTTTGTCTGCCGGCAGACAAGAATGTCTGCCCCACATTTTTCCCCCTGGTTTTCCCAGGTTGCCGTGGCATAACGGCGGTCCGGGCAGCATCGTTTTCCAAGAAGCAACCATGTCGCTGGTGATCCGTGCCAGCACCGAGATGCACTATCAGCTCGGCGGCGCGGGGATGATTAGCCGGTAGCTGCGCGTGGGGCAGACATTTTTGTCTGCCGGCGCGCGTGGGGCAGACATTTTTGTCTGCCGGCAGACAAGAATGTCTGCCCCACATTTTTCCCCCTGGTTTTCCCAGGTTGCCGTGGCATAATGGATGCTGGCCCGGGGCGGCGGAGTTTTTCGCCAAACTTCGTGGGATTGCCGTTGACATGCGGCAAGGCGCTTGGCATAGTCCGGCCGCATTTTCCGGGGAAACGAGATTGCGCTCCAGTCGGCGCGCGGGGAAGCCGCGGCTTGTGCCGCAGCGCCGTGGAGAAGGGGTGGAACCATGAACGTAACGGGCAAGATTCTGGTCATCCTGAACTTGATTTTCGCCGTGGTCGTCGGCGGATTTCTGGTCGTCGACTTCGCGACCCGCAGCAACTGGCACGAAAAGTACAAGGCGCAAGTCGCGGAAACGTTGATCGCGCAGCGCAATACCGAGATCATGCCGACGACATTTTCCCGACTGCAGGAGGCCAACAAACGCCTGGTGCAGGAGCGCGAAACCGCCCGCCAGGAAGTGGTTGATCTGCAGACCGTGATCCGGGCCAAGGACGACGCCCACACCGTCGACGTGCAGGCGGCGAACAAGCGGGCCGACGACGCGGATTTGACCGCAAAGATTGCTCTCGCGGAAAAAGAGCGCCTCAACAAGGAACATCAAGCATTGCTGATCGTGATCGCGCAACGCGACAAGCGCATCGTCGAGCAGCAAGCCGATATCGTGAAATTCCGCAGCCACGCCGTTGCCGAAGAAAGCGCCCGCAAGGCGACGCAGGATCGACTCGACCAATCGCTGACCCGCAACGCCGAACTTGAAAAAACAATCGTGAAGATGACGACGGGCGGCACGGGCGGCGATTTGGCGGCTATCGAAAAAGGCAAAGCGAATCCGCCCGCCGTTTATGTGGAAGGCAAGATCGATTCGATTCATCCGCAAGACAAGGGCTTGGTTCAACTCAGCGTCGGCAGCGATAAGGGCCTGAAACAGAATCAAACGCTCGAAGTGTTTCGCATCGAGCCGGACGCGCTCTACCTCGGCTTGATCCGCATCGTGGACGTGTCGCCGCACACCGCGGTCGGCCGGCTGGAGCCCATCGGCACCGCCAGGCGCGCACCGTTGCGCGTCGGCGACATCGTGGCGAGCACACTTACGCGCAATTAGGAATTGGCAAGCCGCGGGATGAGCGCAGCGATTCCCGCCGGTTTTGCACAGACAGGGGATCGACCATGGCCCAAGTAGACGAATCAGACACAACGGTTGCGACCAACGACGCCTACACCGGCATGCTGGCCATTTCGCTGATCGCGCTGCTCGCCGGCAGTGCGCTGCTCTATCTCGATTGGAGCCAGTACCCGGACAAGGTCGCGCCGACAGTGAAGGCCCCGGTGCCGAAGATGGAAGCGCCGGCGCCTGAGCCCCCCAAGGGCAATTAGGCGCTGAACCGCGTCCCAAAATCCAGTTGAGTGATCTCTTGGCTTGCCGCTTAGCGTTCGCAGGATCCTGCGAACGCTAAGCGGCAAG
>Ga0080064_1005052_pt1 | contig 15998 bp, 12 predicted proteins | sample Subgrocontami54m_FD_69260 | JGI IMG/M metagenome (GOLD analysis project Ga0080064, IMG submission 69260) | Subsurface groundwater microbial communities from S. Glens Falls, New York, USA - GMW46 contaminated, 5.4 m (SPADES assembly) (version 2) ...
TCGAGCGCGCCATCATCCTGCCCATCAGCTATCACGCCGAGAAGGGCTCCGGCGCCGTCGTGCGCACCATCCTGGCCGGCACCGACGCGCTGTTCTGGAATTGGCTGTCGTTCCTGCGCGAGCAGCTGACCGCCGCCGTCGGCATCGCCGTGCTGGTGCCGACCGCCATCGCCATGAACAAGACCATGGCGGCGATCCTGGCTGCGCTCGCCGCACTTTACCTGGTCTTGAACATCCTCATCGTGCGCAAGACCAGCGACGACCAGGCAGCCATCGAGCGATACCACAACAACGTCTACGGCCGAGTCGGCGACGTGCTCGGCAACGTCACGGTAGTGCAGAGCTATGCGCGCATCGCCGCCGAGATGCAGGCCATGCGCTCGATCATGAACGAGCTGCTGGCGGCGCAATACCCGGTGCTGACGTGGTGGGGGCTGCTCACGGTGCTGACGCGCGCCGCCGCCACCATCACCATGGTCGCCATCTTCGCCGTGGGCGCGGTGCTGGCCCAGCGCGGCGAGATCACGGTGGGCGAGATCGTGGCCTTCGTCGCCTTCGCCAACCTGATGATCACCAAGCTCGACCTGCTGTCCGGCTTTGCCGTGCGCATCTTCCAGTTTGCGCCGACGCTGCGGAGCTTCTTCGACCTGCTCGACGCCAACGAGGGCATCGCCGAGAAGCCCGGCGCCAAGCCGCTCGAGGGCGTCGCCGGCAATGTGCGCTACGACGGCGTCACCTTCCGCTTCAGGAACAGCGACCAGGGCGTGTTCGACATCGGTTTCGACGTCGCTGCCGGCCAAACCGTGGCGCTGGTCGGCCCCACCGGCGCGGGCAAGACCACCACGCTGGCGCTGCTGCAGCGGCTGCGCTCTCCCGACCAGGGCCGCATCGTCATCGACGGCCACGACATCGCCGATGTGACGCTCCCCTCCCTGCGCCACAACGTGGCGGTGGTGTTCCAGGACGCGGGGCTGTTCAACCGCTCCATCGCCGACAACATCCGCATCGGCCGGCCTGGCGCCAGCGATGCCGAGGTCGAGACCGCGGCCAGGCTGGCCGAGGCCCACGAGTTCATCGCCAGAAAACCCGGCGGCTACGCCTTCATCATCGGCGAGCGCGGCGCTTCCCTCTCGGGCGGCGAGCGCCAGCGCATCGCCATCGCGCGCGCCATCCTCAAGGAGGCGCCGATCCTGATCCTGGACGAGGCGACGAGCGCCCTCGACGTCGAGACCGAGGCCCGCATCAAGCGGGCGCTCGACCGGCTGCGCAAGGGCCGCACCACGCTGATTATCGCCCACCGCCTTTCCACCGTCGCCAACGCCGACCGGATTCTCGTGCTGGACGCCGGCCGCATCGTCGAGCGCGGCACCTTCCGCGAGCTGGTGGCAAAGAAGGGCCTGTTCGCCCGGCTGGTGGCGGAGGGCGGCTTCACCGAGCCCGTGGTGCAGGTCGCCGAGGCCGAGGCTGCGGCCTCCTGAGCGGCGTCAGCAGAACGCGTCCCCTCTCCCCATTGAAGTAATGGGGAGAGGGAGAAACTCAAAACAGCGCATACCCCCCGTCGATGAGGAACGTGTCGCCGGTGTGGTAGGCGGAAGCCGAGCTCATCAGGTAGACGGCGATGCCGCCGAAGTCGTCGCCGGTGCCCCAGCGGCGCATGGGGATGCGCGGCAGCACGCTGTTGGCGAACTTCTCGTTGCCGATAGCATTGGCGGTCATGTCGGTCTCGATCCAGCCCGGCAGGATAGCGTTGGCGCGCACGCCGTGGCGCGCGAACTCCACCGCCAGCGCCCGGATCATGGAGATCATGCCGCCCTTGGTCGCGGCGTAGTGCTCGCTACGGGGCGCGCCTTCGATGGCCGCCAGCGAGGCCGTGCCCACCAGCACCCCGCCGCCGCCCCGCTCGACCATGTGCCGCGCCGCGGCCCTGAATGTGAAGAAGGCGCCGTCCAGGTTGACCTTCAAGACGCGCCGCCACTCCTCGCTCGCCATCTCAACGAACGACTTGGTGCCGGCCCGGCCGCTCACGCCGGCATTGGCAAAACAGCCGTCGACCCGGCCCAGCGTCTTGACCGTCTCGGCGAACGCCGCTTCGACCGCCCTCTCGTCGGAGACGTCGCAGACGAGCGCCAGCACCTTGCGTCCGCTCTTCTCCAGCTCGGCCTTGGCTGCAGCGTTCTTGGCTGAGTTAGTGCCCCAGATCGCCACGTCGGCGCCGGCTTGCGCGACCGCGCGCGCCATGCCGAGCCCGATGCCGCTGTTGCCGCCGGTCACCAGGGCCACCTTGCCGGTCAGATCGAAGGGCTTGTACATGGGCTGCGCTCGCTGGGCTCGACTTGGGCCCAAGTCATGCAGCATTTTCGAGTTTGCCGGCAAGAGCCGACGGCGGGCGGCTCCAGGCGTAGGCTGGCGTGGCGGGCCGATTGCGTCGGGTCATCCCCCCGCCCTGCGCCGGGGTCGACCCAACACGCGAAGCGCGGCTACAGCTTGTGCGCCATGCGCTCCTTCTTGGTCGCCAGATAGCGCGTGTTGTAAGGCGACGCCTTGACGATCAGCGGCAGCTGCTCCAGCACGTCGACGCCCTCCTCGCGCAGGGCTTCCACCTTGGCCGGATTGTTGGTCAAGAGCTTGATTTCGGGATAGCCGAGATCGAACAGAATGTGGGCGGCAAGGTCGTAGTCGCGCGCCTCGATCGGGGCGCCGATGGCGACGTTGGCGTCGACCGTATCCAGGCCCTGGTCCTGCAGCGCGTAGGCGCGGATCTTGTTGACGAGGCCGATGCCGCGGCCCTCCTGGTAGGGGAGGTAGATCAGCACGCCGACCGGGCTCGTGGTGATTCGGTCCATCGCCGCCTGCAGCTGCGGGTAGCAGTCGCAGCGCAGCGAGTGGAAGATGTCGCCGGTGGTGCAGCCACTGTGCACCCTGACAACGGGCACGTCGCTGCTCTTCTGCTTGCCGCGATGCACGAGCACCAGGGCTTGGAAGACCGGGTCGGTTCCTTGGTAGGCTCGCGCTTCGAGCTGTAGTTCCTGGCCTCTGAATTCGATCGGAAGGATCGTCTGAGCTGTCCAGTCCATTTCCAGCTCGACGGATGTCACCGCATTCGATTTCATCGAACTCTCCAAACGGCGTGCCGACGCGGATATGTGCCGGCAATTAGGGTCTTGTAAAGGCGGCGCACCAGCGGCCTCGCGTCACAAGTTGTTACAGAGAGATTCTGGCTTCCCTCCCCGGGGATGCACAAGAATTTGCCGCCTCGCTGACAAGCAAGACGGCACCCCCGCAGCCGGCGTGCGAGCGTTGCAGAAGAAACCTCGTTGCACCAGATCGCGTCCCTGCGGACATGACGGCCGAGATCCTACCTCCATAAACGCCCCAACATGAACGCAGGCTGTATGCTTTGGTTCCACGACGGAGCAAATGATGACGATTACGGAAGGACGATGCTAAACCAAATTCTCACGGTGAGACAAAGCATTAGCATGAATTTGTGCGCTGCCTGACAGCCCCGCCGGGGCGCTGGCATCCTTGCTGCGACGTTTTCTTCATCGCCGGTTCATCGCCGGCGTGCTCGACTGTGAAGCTTTTGTGACGTGTCTGGATGCCTGATCCATGACGGATCGTACGCTTGGTCTCCCAACCGGTACGCCCCGACTAGCCCGGCTGCGTTCCGCCGCAGCGCAGCTATTGCGGCGCATCGAGATGCGTCCGGTGACCGCCTGGGCGCTTGCCGTCTTCCTAACCTCAGGCCTGATGCGGCATTTCTGGCTCGATGAAGGCACGTTCCCCAACATTCTCTTCACCGCCGGGGTCACCCTGGCGCTGATGGCGCTCGCCGTCCTGCTGACGCGCCGGATCCTGTTCGCCACCGTGCTGACGACATCGCTGATCGCGGTGATCGTGGCCGCAGCTTCGGCCAAGCGCGCGGTCATGAACATGGTCGTGCACGCCTACGACATCTTCTTCTATCTCAGCTCCTGGTCGACGATGAGCTATCTGTGGAGCGACCAGCGCCGCTACCTCGTGGGGCTGGTCGGCGCGCTCGTTGCCGCCGGTGTCGCGGCCTGGCTCGCCTACCGCGCGGACAGCACGCGCGTGCCTCGCCGCTGGTCGGCGCTCGCCATGCTGCTGTCGGTCTGCCTTGGCTGGTATGGCGCCAGCACCAAGGGCGAGCGCCGCCACATGCAGTTCTATTTCGAGAACCTGTATGTGTCCTCGTTCTATGCGTCGTGGGGCGAGACGATCGAGGCCTTGTGGCGCGGGGCCCTGCTGGAGGCCGCGCCGCGCGCTGCAGTGGCGGGACCGGGCTTCACGATTCCGACCTCCTGCAACCCCGGCGCAAGGCCGCCGCACATCATCCTGATCCACGAGGAGTCGGTGGTGCAGCCCTCGCTGTTCCCGACGCTGCACTACGACCACTCGGTCGACCCGTTGTTCCGCTCCGACGACGACCGCCTCCATCAGATGCGCGTCGAGACCTACGGCGGAGCCTCCTGGCTCACCGAGTTCTCGCTGCTGGCGGGCGTGTCGACGCACTCCTTCGGCGGCATGCGCCAGTTCGTGCAGACGTTCACCCAGGGCAAGCTGAAGGACACGGTGCCGCAGGCGCTCGCGCGGTGCGGCTATCGCAACGTCGTGTTCTACCCGATGCTGCGCAACTTCGTCTCCAACGACCGCTTCTACACCTCGATCGGCCTCAAGGAGATCTTCGACCTCAAGTCGCAGGGCGCCAAGAGCGCGCAGGAGCGCGACCGCTTCTACTACGACAACGCGATGGCCGAGATGGAGCGGCACTTCAAGTCGTCGAAGAAGCCGCTGTTCACGTATATCCAGACCATGGCGGCGCACTGGCCTTACGATTACGCCTACATGCCCGAGGTCGACGTGCCGGGCGGCGCCCCCGGCACCAATCCGGAGATGCACGAATATCTGCGCCGCGTGTCGATGGCCCGGATGGACTTCGACTACCTGATGGGCGAGCTGCGGCAGCGGTTCCCGGGCGAGCGGTTCCTGATCGTGCACTACGGCGACCCCCATCCAATGGCCACGCGCACGCTGTTGGGCTTCGACAGCGATACCGACGCCGAAGACGTGACCCTCAACCCCGACTCGCCCGGCTTCATCACCTATTACGCGGTGCACGGCATCAACTATCGCGTCCCCGCCCAGCCGCAGTTCGAGACGCTCGACGTGCCCTATCTCGGCACCGTCCTTCTGGACCTGGCCGGCCTGCCCCTGTCGGATTCCCATCGCGAGCGCAAACGCCTGATGTGGCTATGCAAAGGGCGCTACTATGGCTGCAAGCAGCACGATGAAATCCTGCTCTTCCATCGCCGCCTGATCGACTCGGGCGTGATGGCGGCCGGCTGAGGAGAGATGCCGCCCCGCCGCGAGCCCGGCAAAACGCGATCCGGCGCATTGCTCCGCGGCCGCCCGCGTGGCAGAGGGGAAGGGCGGCGCCCGAAACCTCGATCCGATGCCTTGCCGCGAGGCCGTGTGACCCTTGTCGATGTCCGAGCCACAGATCGCTGCCCGACCCCAACCCCTGAGCGAGGCGCGCCGGCGCTCGCTGTCCGTGGTGGTGCCCGTGCTCAACGAGGAGCGCGGCCTCGAGCCGCTGCTTTCCAGGCTGCGCCCGGTGATGGAGAGCCTCGACCTCGATTGGGAGGTCCTGTTCGTCGATGACGGCTCGACGGACGGCACGCTCCCCAAGCTGAAGGCGTTCAACGCCCAGGACCGCCGCGTCAAGGCCGTCTCGCTCAGCCGCAACTTCGGCAAGGAGATCGCGATCGCCGCCGGCCTGAGCTATGTGACCGGCGATGCTGCCGTGCTGATGGACGCCGACCTGCAGCATCCGCCCGAGCTGATCCGCGACTTCGTGCAGCATTGGCGCGCGGGCTTCGACATCGTCTACGGGCAGCGCCTCGATCGCACCACCGACAGCTTCCGGCATCGCTGGGCCGCGCGCGCCTTCTATCTGGCATTCCGCGGCCTCAGCGGCACCGCGCTACCCGAAGGCGCCGGCGATTTCCGCCTGCTCGACCGCAAGGCAATCGACGCCATGAACCGCATGCGCGAGCGCATCCGCTTCAACAAGGGCCTGTTCGCCTGGATGGGCTATCGCTCGATCGGCGTGCCGTTCAACGTCCCGGCGCGGCAGGACAAGGGCCGCTCGCGCTGGCGCCCGCGCCAGCTCCTGCGCTTCGCCATCGACGGCATCGCCTCGTTCACGACCATTCCGTTGCGCGTGTGGTCCTATCTCGGGCTGCTGATCTCGCTCTTCGCCTTCTGCTATGCCATCGTGTTCCTGATCAAGACGCTGATCTTCGGCGCCGACGTGCCGGGCTATCCGAGCCTGATCATCTCGGTGATGTTCTTTGCCGGCGTGCAGCTCATCTCGCTCGGCGTGATCGGCGAGTATCTGGGGCGCATGTACGAGGAGATAAAGGCGCGTCCGCTGTTTCTGGTCTCCGAGGAACTGGGCATCGAGCGCCCTGGCGAGCGGCGCGAGAGGTGATGGCTCTGCCGGGGCCGACAGGGCCAAAGGTCGGCAACGGGGCGGCTTCTCCGAGCATGATCATTCTCTGCGCCGACGACTACGCCATGACCGAGGGCATCTCGCGTGCCATCGGCGAGCTGGCGGCCGCCCGGCGGCTGTCGGCCACCAGCGTCATGGTCACCTCGCCGCATTGGCCGGCCGCTGCGGCCCGCCTCCTCGTTCACCGGCCGCGTCTGGCGATCGGCCTGCATCTCAACCTGACGCTCGGGCGGCCCGCGGGGCCGATGCTACGCCTGGCACCCGGCGACAAATTCCCGGACATGCGCGGCCTGGCGACGCGCGCGCTCCTGGGCCTCCTCGACGGCGGCGAGGTCCGCGCCGAGATCGAGCGCCAACTCGATCGCTTCGAGCAGGGCCTGGGCTTTGCGCCCGACCACATCGACGGGCACCAACATGCCCACGTCCTGCCGGGGGTGCGCGGGCCGCTCCTGGAGACGGTGGCGCGGCGCTATCGCGGCAGCGCACCGCTGATCCGCGATCCGGCGGACCGGCCGGGCGCGATCCTGGCCCGGCGGATTGCCGCCTCCAAGGCGCTGCCGGTCTGGGCTCTGGCGCTGGGGTTTGCGCGCGCTGCCCGGCGTCACGGCCTGCCGATCAACGACAGCTTTGCCGGCTTCTCCAATTTCGACGTCAAGCAGCCCTACGCCGAGGAGCTCGCGTGCGCGTTCCTGCAGCCCGGCCGCCGGCATCTCGTCATGTGCCACCCGGGCCACCCCGATGCCGAGCTCGCCGGCATCGACCCCGTCGTCGAGCGGCGGCGCATGGAGTACGACGTGCTGCTGCGCGATCCGCAACTGCCGGAGCGGATCTGGCGGCCTGCGCGCAGCGCCGATGGGCCGCCGGTCGCCTGGCCGGAAATCGGAAACTGAGCGATGTGGCGCAAGGTCAACAGGCTGGCGCCCGGGGATCAGCACCCGGTCCGCCACGGGCTCGCCTTTCTCATCTCCGGCGGCACCGCGTTTACGGTCGATGCGGTGGTGCTCAAGCTATTGACGTTCGTGTTCGGCATCCACCCCATCGCCGCCCGGCTTGCCGCCATCGCGCTGGCGATGGTGGCGGGCTGGCTGATGCACCGCACCTTCACGTTTGCGGTGACCGCACCGCCGAGCGTGCTCGAGTTCCTGCGCTACGCCGGCGTCGCATGGTCCGCGGCGGCCGTGAACTATGGCGTCTTCGTCGTGGTGGTCCTCGTCCATCCCGATGTCGAGCCGCTGGTGGCGCTCGTCATCTCCTCGTTCGTCGCCATGGTCTTCTCCTACCTCGGCATGCGCTTTGGCGCGTTCCGGCAGCGCGCTGGGCGACGTGATTGATTGCAGCGCCGACAATTGACGCCGTCGCATCCGGCCAATACGGTCCGGCCGCCGGCCGCGCTGATGCCCATGGGCCGGCGAGGATAACGATGCCCCAAGCGCCCGAAGCTCCGCTGCAAGCTGCCGCTCAGGAGGCGCGCGCCTGGCCGTTCGAGGAGGCGCGGCGGCTGATCAAGCGGCTGGAAAAGCTCGAGGGCGGGGCCGACAAGGCGGTGATCTTCGAGACCGGCTACGGGCCCTCCGGCCTGCCGCACATCGGCACCTTCGGCGAGGTGGCGCGCACGACCATGGTGCGGCACGCCTTCGAGGTGCTGACCGAAGGTAAGCGCAAGACGCGGCTCGTCTGCTTCTCCGACGACATGGACGGCCTCAGGAAGGTGCCCGACAACGTGCCCAACCGGGACATGCTGGCGGCGCACATCGGCAAGCCGCTGTCGTCCGTGCCGGACCCGTTCTCCAACGAGTATCCGAGCTTCGCTGCCCACAACAACGCGCGCCTGCGCCGCTTCCTCGACCGGTTCGGCTTCGAGTACGAGTTCCTGTCGGCGACCGAGTGCTACAAGGCCGGCAAGTTCGACGCCACGCTGCTGAAAATGCTCGAGGTCTACGACCATGTGATGGACATCATCCTGCCGACGCTCGGCCCCGAGCGCCGCGCCACCTATTCGCCGTTCCTGCCCGTCTCGCCCAAGTCGGGCAAGGTGCTGCAGGTGCCGATGGTCGAGCGCAACCCGAAGCAGGGGACCATCACCTACCTCGATCCCGATACGGGGGCCAAGGTCGAGACGCCGGTGACGGGCGGCCGCGTCAAGTGCCAGTGGAAGGCCGACTGGGCCATGCGCTGGACCGCGCTCGGCGTCGACTACGAGATGGCCGGCAAGGACCTGATCGACTCGGTGACGCTGTCGTCCAGGATCTGCCGGGCGCTCGGCGCGGTGCCGCCCGAGAGCTTCATCTACGAGCTGTTCCTCGACCAGGACGGGGCCAAGATCTCCAAGTCCAAGGGCAACGGCCTCACCGTCGACGAGTGGCTCACCTACGCCTCGCCCGAGAGCCTGTCGCTGTTCATGTTCCAGAAGCCCAAGGCGGCCAAGAAGCTGTTCTTCGACGTGATCCCGAAGACGGTCGATGAGTATCTGGCCTTCCTCGCCAAGTACCCGCAGGAGGAGGCCAAGGCCAAGCTCGACAACCCGATCTGGCACATCCACGCCGGCACCCCGCCGCAGGCGGAGCTGCCGATCAGCTTTGCGCTGCTCCTGAACCTAGTGTCGGTGTCGAACGCCGAGGACAAGGCGACCTTGTGGGGCTTCATCCGCAAGTATGCGCCGGACGCCACGCCGGAGCAGCACCCCGTGCTCGACCATCTCGTCGGCTACGCGCTCGCCTACTACCACGCCTTCGTGAGGCCGGCGAAGACCTATCGCCTGCCCACGGAGCATGAGCGCAAGGCGCTGCAGGCGCTGGCCGACGCGCTCGGCAAGGTGAAGCCCGACGCCAGCGGCGAGGACTTGCAGAACCTCGTCTACGAGGTGGGCAAGACGCACGCCTTCGAGCCGCTGCGCGCCTGGTTCTCGGCGCTCTACGAGGTGCTGCTGGGCCAGGCGCAAGGCCCGCGCTTCGGCGGCTTCATCGAGCTCTACGGGGTGGAGAACACGCGCAGGCTGATCGACCGCGCGATCAAGGGCGAGCTGGCGGGTGAGGCGAAGAGGCACGGCGTTGATCGCAAAAAACCTCCCGGCAGGATTTCCTACTCATAAGCATAGCGCCGAGTTCTGGGAAGCGTTGGGCCGTACAGTCGCCACATTCGGTTTTCTTGAAGAGGTCTTGGGAAAAGCCATATTTGCCTTCACGGCCACGACACAGATACCAGAAGACAAACTAGAAGCAGAATTTAGAAAGTGGCTGCCAACTCTAGAGAAGGCGCTCTATGATCCCCTTGGCAAGTTAATCGATGCCTACGGAAAAGCAGTGCGTGCTCATGGCGGCGCAACGATAGAAAACCTGGATGATCTTCTGGGCGATCTCCGGAAAGTGTCCACTATTCGAAATGTACTTTGTCATGGCTCGTGGAGCGCTCCCGATAATCAAGGGCGGTCCGTTCCGCTATATGTTGATAAGAAAGGAAGGGTCTTTCAGACGTCCATTGATATTGCGTTCCTTCAGCACGCACAGCGAGGTGCAGTAAAATTGTCCTGTACTGTCATCGACACGGTGACAGATATGGGCTGGCAGTTCCCTGGTTCAGGCGGTCCAGGCAATCCGATCGCATAGCGATAGCGTGCCTTAGCGCGAGGACTGGGGCCCTGCTTGCCGCAGCACAGGCTTTTTCATGCCGGTGCGCACGTCGGCTAAGGAGCAAGATTGCGACGTAGATTGGGTTAGGGCGAAACCCGTAACTCAACAAGTGCCGCAACGCCATCTACGCGGTGCTTGGCGAGGAGAAGGGCCCGCGCTTCGGCGGCTTCGTCGAACTCTACAGCATGGAGAACACGCGCGCGCTGATCGACCGCGCCATCAAGGGCGAGCTGGTCGGCAAGGCGGGCCGCTGACCGGAGCTTCTCGACGGCTCGGTCTGCTGGAACATCGCTCGCTGGTACAGGGGAGGCTGGCCGCGTATCTTGGGGCGCACTCCACTCCAGGCGCTCCAGGGGGGCTCACGACGATGAAGCTCAGCACCGACCGCATCCTGACGACGCACACCGGCAGCCTTCCGCGGGCCCAGGACCTGACGGCCACCCTGGAGGCGCTCGACTCGGGGGCCATGCCGGATCCCGGGGCGTTCGACGCGCGCGTGCGCCGCGCCGTCGGCGACATCGTTCGCCAGCAGGTCGAGGCCGGCGTGGACATCGTCAACGACGGCGAGCAGGGCAAGGTCGGCTACTCGACCTACGTGCGCCATCGCCTCACCGGCTTCGACGGGCAGGCCGCCGTGCCGATGCGGGCGGACTGGGCCGACTTCCCCGAGGCGGCTGCGCGCGGCGAGCGGCGCTCGACGGTGATGCGGCCGGCGTGCAACGGGCCGATCGAGTGGAAGGACCGCGCGGCGGTCCAGAAGGACATCGCCAGCTTCAAGGCGGCGGTCGAGTCGGCCAAGCCGACCGACGCATTCATGACGGCGGCATCACCCGGCGTCATCGCGCACTTCCTGAAGAATGACTACTACCCGAGCCGCGACGCGTATCTGGCGCGCCTCGCCGACGTCATGAAGGAGGAATACGATTCCATCCACCGGGCCGGGTTCGTGCTCCAGATTGACTGCCCCGATCTCGCGATGAGTCGCCACCTCGCGTTCCCCGAGATCAGCAACGCGGAGTTCCTCAAGATCGCCGCGGCCAACATCGAGGCCTTGAATCACGCCCTGCGCGACATTCCGGCCGACCGCATGCGCCTGCACCTGTGCTGGGGCAACTACGAAGGGCCGCACCACCGCGACATCCCGCTGCGCGAGCTCCTGCCGATCGCACTCAAGGCGAAGCCCCAGGCGCTGTCCTTCGAGGGGGCGAACCCGCGCCACGAGCACGAATGGGTGGTGTTCCGCGAGATCGGCCTGCCGGACGACCGCGTGATCATCCCGGGGGTGCTCGACTCGACGACCAACTTCATCGAGCATCCGGAGCTGGTCGCCCAGCGTCTCGTGCGCTACGCCGAGGTCGTCGGGCGCGAGCGTGTGATAGCCGGCACGGACTGCGGCTTTGCGACCTTCGCGCGGTCGGTCCATCAGGTCGAGCCGGAGATCGCCTGGGCCAAGCTCAAAGTGATGGCCGAGGGCGCGCGCCTGGCGTCGAAGCAACTCTGGAACTAGCCATTACCCCCTGATGAACGGGCGGCGAGCGGCCCGACACGCCTTTCCCAGCGCTCTGCGCCTCGTTATCGTGGCGCACGATCACCAGGGAGGCAGCGATGGGCTTGCTGGACGGTAGGGTTGCCATCATCACCGGGGCATCGAAGGGCATCGGACGGGCATTGAGCCTGCGCTTCGCCAGGGAGGGTGCGGCGGTCGTGTGCGCCGCGCGCTCGGCGAAGCTGGTGGAGGAGACCGCCTCCCTGGTGGCCAAAGCCGGCGGCAAGGCGATCGCCGTCGTGTGCGATGCCAGCCTCGAAGCCGATGTGCGCCGCGCCGTAGCCGCCGGAGCGGAGAAGTTCGGCAAGATCGACACGCTGGTGAACAACGCCGGCGACGCCGGGCCGACCAAGGCCGTGCAGGACTACCTGATGGAGGATTGGCGCTACACCATCGATTCGTGTCTCACCAGCTCGTATCTGTGCACGCGCTTCGCCGTCCCGGAAATGGTGAAGGCGGGAGGCGGCGCCATCGTCAACATCTCCTCCGGCGCGGGCCGCCGCGGCCTGCCCTACCGCATCGGCTACTGCGCAGCCAAAGCCGGCCAGGTGGGCATGACTTACGGCATGGCGCTGGAGCTGGCGCCGCACAACATCCGCGTCAACTGCGTTGCGCCCGGCGCCGTCGAGGGCGAGCGGATCGACGCGGTCATCGCCGGCCAGGCCAAGGCGCGCGGCATCCCCGTCGACGAGATGCGCAAGCAGACCATTGCGCGCTCGCCCCTCAACCGGATGGTCACGGCCAACGACATCGTGGACGCAACCGTCTTCCTCTGCAGCGACATGGCGCGAAACATCTCGGGCCAGGTCCTCGCCGTCAACGCGGGGCAGCCGGCAGGATAGAACGTGGAGCGAGCAAAGCTGAGCAGGACCTTGGCACAATGAGCAAGAGTGCGAATTCGGGGCTGGGACCGCTCGAGGGCATCCGCATCATCGACCTGACCTCGATGCTGTCGGGCCCGTGGGCGACGATGATCCTGGCCGACCAGGGCGCCGACGTGATCAAGGTGGAGCAGCCGGGCCAGGGCGACCACACGCGCGCCTACGGCAACCAGCGGCGCGGCTTCTCGGCCTCGTTCCTCAATCTCAACCGCAACAAGCGCTCCGTCACCATCGATCTCAAGACGCCGGCCGGCGTCGACCTCGTCAAGCGCTTGTGTGCCACGGCCGACGTGCTGGTGCAGAACTTCCGCCCCGGCGTGGTCGAGCGGCTCGGGCTCGGCGAGGCGGCGATCCGCCAGGCGGCGCCCGAGATCGTCTACGTTTCGATCAACGGCTTCGGCGAGAAGGGGCCCTACGTCAAGAAGCCCGTGTACGATCCGATCGTGCAGGCGTTCTCGGGCCTGACCACGGTGCAGGCCGGCGCCGACGATCGCCGCCCGCGGCTGATCCGCACCGTGCTTCCCGACAAGCTCACCGCCGTGACGGCCGCGCAGGCGATCGCCGCGGCGCTGGTCGGCCGGCTCAAGACCGGCAAGGGCCAGCACGTGCGCCTCTCCATGCTCGACGCGGTGATGGCGTTCCTGTGGGCCTCCGACATGGGCGCGCAGACCTACGTGGGCGAGAAGGTGTCGCAGCGCACGGCGGCGAGCTTCATCGACCTGATCTACGAGACGCAGAACGGCTTCATGACGGCCGCCGTCATGACCAACAAGGAATGGGCGGCGCTGACCCGCGCCCTGGATCGCCCGCAGTGGCTGGAGGACCCGCGCTTTGCGACCCCGGCGCTGCGCGACAATAACATCGATGCGCGTTTGCAGATGACGCAGGAGGTGCTGAAGACGCGCATCACCGAGGACTGGCTGGGGCGGCTGGAGGCGGAAGGAGTGCCGTGCGCGCCGGTGCTGACGCGCGACCAGGTCATCGCCCATCCGCAGATCCTCGCCAGCGGCATCCTGCTCGAGAGCGACCACCCGGTCGCCGGCCGCCTGCGGCAGACGCGCACCGCGGCACGGTTCGCGACGCCCACGGTCGTGCGCTATGGCGCGCCGCTGCTCGGCCAGCACAACGCGGAGATATTCGCCGAGCTGGGCCTGTCGCGCGAGGAAATCGCGACGCTGGGCAGGCACGGCGTTAGTTGACGCGGTCGCCTGTCATCACCCCCTGAGCTTGTCGACCAGCGCCGCGGTGACGGCGTCGGCGCCCTCGCCGCGCTGGCTGAGCCCCTGCACCACGCCGGCGCGGTCGCGTTGCTCGCGGTTCTGGCTCATCTTCATTTTGGCCTCGAGGCGGGTGACGGCGAGCTTCAGGCCGACGATGCCGCGCGCCATGACGGCGAGGTAGCTCTCCGGCGCATCGGCGATCGCCCAGGGCTCGGCGTAGGGCGCCTCCTGCTGCCCGGTCAGCTCCGACACGTGCCCCAGCAGCCAGGCCTGGTCGTGCACCGGCTCGAGCCGGCCATAGGCGTGCACCACCGCGTAGTTCCAGGTCGGCACCACCTTGCCGTGCTCGGCCTTGGAGGGATACCAGCCGGGGCGGATGTAGGCCTCCGGTCCCTGGAAGATCAGCAGCGCCTCGGCATCTGGCGTGAAGGTCTTCCACTGTTGGTTGGGGCGGGCGAGGTGGCATTCGATGCGCCCGAGGACGCCAGCGCCGTCTCCGGTTTTCAGCACGGTCGGCAAATGCGTGGCGACCACGCCGTCCGCCCCTTGCGTGATGAGGATGGCGAAGGGATGCGCGCGCATCAGGGCGTGCGCCTCGCCCACATCCTCGACCTTGAATTGTGCGGGCGTGTACATCCTTCGCTCCACCTTTCATTTTCAGCCGTCGTCCCGCCTCCGCGTTGCCCGCGGAATTGGCGTCGGGCGCTTCAATTCAAACTACGCCTTCGGCCGCTTGTCGATGACGCGGCGGGCCTTGCCTTGGCTGCGCTCGACGCCGCCGGGGTCGGTGACGGTGATCTTCGCCGTCACGCCGACCAGGCCTTTGACGTGGTGGCCGAGCTCGGCGGCGGAGGCTTTTCGCTCATCCGCGCCGACGCCGGCCGGCGCCGCCTCCACCAGCACCTCCATGGCATCGAGGCGGTCCTCGCGCGTCAGCACGATCTGGTAGTGCGGCGCGAGGCCCGCGACCTTCAGGATCTGCTCCTCGATCTGGGTCGGAAATACATTGACGCCGCGCACGATCAGCATGTCGTCGGAGCGGCCGGTGATCTTCTCCATGCGGCGCATGGCTCGCGCGCTGCCGGGCAGCAGCCGCGTCAGGTCGCGCGTGCGGTAGCGGATGACGGGCATGCCGACCTTGGTGAGCGTGGTGAAGACCAGCTCGCCGTGCTCGCCGTCGGGCAGCACCTTGCCCGACACGGGGTCGACGATCTCGGGATAGAAATGGTCCTCCCAGATGGTGAGGCCGTCCTTGGTCTCGACGCACTCGTTGGCGACGCCGGGCCCCATCACCTCGGAGAGGCCGTAGATGTCGACGGCGTGCATGTCGAAGGCCTGCTCGATCTCGTGCCTCATGGCATTGGTCCAGGGCTCGGCGCCGAAGATGCCGACCTTCAGCGACGTAGCGCGCGGGTCGCGGCCCTGGCGGCGGAACTCGTCGAGGATCGCCAGCATGTAGGAGGGCGTAACGGTGATGATGTCGGGCTCGAAGTCGACGATCAGCTGCACCTGGCGCTCGGTCATGCCGCCGGAGACGGGGATGGTGGTGAGCCCGAGCCGCTCGGCGCCGTAATGCAGGCCGAGGCCGCCGGTGAACAGGCCATAGCCATAGGCGTTGTGCAGCTTCATGCCGGGCCGGCCGCCGGCGGCGCGGATCGAGCGGGCGACGACCTCGGCCCATGTCTCGATGTCGCGCGCCGTGTAGCCGACCACCGTCGGCTTGCCGGTGGTGCCGGAGGAGGCGTGCACGCGCACGATCTCTCCGCGCGGCACGGCGAACAGGCCGAAGGGATAGTTGGCGCGCAGGTCCTCCTTGGCGGTGAAGGGGAACCTGGCGAGATCGGCGAGCGTGGCAAGATCGTCGGGGTGCACGCCGGCGGCGTCGAAGGCCTTCCGGTAGTGGGGCACGTTATCCCAGACGTGCCGCAGCGTGCGCTTCAGACGCTCGAGCTGCAGGGCGGCGATCTCGTCGCGCGAGGCGATCTCGATGGGGTCGAGGTCTTCGCGGCGGGGTGTCAAATGCAGCACGAGGCCTCTCCCTGCCTGCCGGCGCTCGGCAAGGCGCCCGGTCGTCGGCCCCTGACGTTACATGACCCGCGGCCCCGCGTGCAGCCCCCGCCGCTGTCAGCCCATGAAGCCGAGGATCGCGGCCGCGACCTCGCCGGGCTTATCGAGCTGGGCCAAGTGCCC
>Ga0080064_1005053_pt1 | contig 15993 bp, 15 predicted proteins | sample Subgrocontami54m_FD_69260 | JGI IMG/M metagenome (GOLD analysis project Ga0080064, IMG submission 69260) | Subsurface groundwater microbial communities from S. Glens Falls, New York, USA - GMW46 contaminated, 5.4 m (SPADES assembly) (version 2) ...
CTAGACGGGCGCACACATCGGCACCGGCTCGGCAGGGGGGGACTTCTGGAAGTGGCTTCGGCGGAGCTGCATCGTCAGCTGGATCGGCAACAGCTCTTCGAAGGCCAGCCGCCGCCGCCCGCGCTCGAGCGACGCGCGGTCCGTCGGGTAGTGCATCTGCGTCACCGCATCGGCGATCGACGCGAGGCCGAGCCGCGCGCGCATCTCCGCCGGCAGCGGGTCCGGCAGGCGCGTGACGTAGCGCTCGATCGCCTCCTGCATGACGCGGCGGATCGTGCGGCTCTGGAGTCCGGCGGTGAGCGCGTAGATCGGCACGAGGCGGCCGGTGTGGAGCAGATCGTCGCTCCAGATCTCCCATTCCGGATTATCGAACTTCGGCCGCCCCTGGTACTCGGCGACGCGCCCGGAGAGGACGATCTCGGCGTTGACGGGGAGTTGCTTCGCGATCCACGGCTGGTTGAACCAGGTGCACGACATCATGCCGGTCGAATCGCCGACCTTCGCCTCTGTCGATCGGATGCGAAACCCCATCTTCTTCTCGGTCGCGCTCCAGACGCGCACGCGCACGGTCTGCTCGCGCCCAAACTCGAGTTTCGAGATCGGCACGGGCTCGCCGTAGTCGACGTGTCGGCGCGGAAAGAAGAGCAGCAGATCGCGGACGGTGATCACTTTGAGTTTTTCGAACTTCACCTTCAGCGCGAAGCCGATGCGCTTCAGCGCCTGGAGCTCCGCCTCGACGCCGAGCGCCGAGAGCTCTTCCTGGGTGTACGGACGTGCTGGTTTAGGGATCGGAGGCACGTTGGATGTTGGATGTTGGATGTTGGATGTTGGAGACGGCGAATTTCGAGTCGGCTCGTTCGTCCTCCCCGCTTCCCGCTTCCCGTTTCCCGTTTCTCGCTTCCCACTCCCGTCTCCCGCCTCCCGCTTCTCGCTTCCTCCGTCGCGCAGCGACGCGAGCACACCTTCGAGCCACTCCTTGCGCTTCGCCGGCGTCAGCGAACGGTATCCCGCCACAGGCAGGCCCTGGATGCGGGCGAACACGTCGCCGCTGAGCTGCGATCCCTCGTGGGTCGTGAGGTTCTTGAGGAACGAGTCGAGGCCGGCCGTAACGGCGCGGTCGCTGAAGCGCTTCGAGCGCTCCAACTCGAGGACCTTCCGAAGGCGGTCTTCGGTCATGGTGATGGTGACCAGGTTCGGGGCCGCTTTCCACCAGGGCGCAGATACGACTGCACCCGCGGATCTAGGTCATCTGTTCGAGATCAGCGTATTGGCGAGGGTGATCGGAGTCAAGATGCGGGGACGTTCGCGCGGACATCGCATGGGACACGAAGGCCCAGCGACGCCCTTGATCAGCAGTTGCCCGAAGCTGATCTGGCGCGCGCTACGCCAGACATTCCCGTGGACATCCAGTGAAGACACAGGTGGTTGTGGATGTGCGTTACATGCGATCGCTTGAGCCTCATGCGTTCACCAAGGACACTGCGCCTGAGTTGTTGTGGCGCAGCCCGTTGGGCCGAGATGAGGACGAACCGATGCTGAAAGACAAGGTCGCGATCATTACCGGCGGCGGGCGCGGCATCGGGCGCGGCGTGGCGCTGCGCTATGCGAAGGAGGGCGCGAAGCTCGCGCTGGTCGACATCCAGCAGGAGCACCTCGACGAGACGGCGAAGGTGCTGGACGAGAGCGGCGCCGGCGTCGAGTACATCACGCTGCGGGCCGACGTCAGCTCGAGCGCCGACGTGCAGGGCTTCTTCGATGCGACGATCGCGCGTTTCGGCCGGCTCGACATCCTCGTCAACAACGCCGGCATCGGCAATCCGCCTGTGCCGATCATCGACATGCCCGAGGACGCGTGGGACCGCACGCTGGCGGTGAACCTCAAGTCGGTGTTCCTGTGCTCGAAGCTGGCGGCGAAGCAGTTCATCGAGCAGGGCGGCGGCGGGCGGATCATCAGCGTCGCGTCGCAGGCCGGCAAGACGGGCTACCCGATGCTGACGCCGTACTGCGCGTCGAAGGCGGGCGTGATCTTGTTCACGCAGGCATTCGCCAAGGAAGTCGGCGTACACAAGATCAACGTCAACTGCGTCTGCCCCGGCACGATCGACACGCCGCTGCTGCGCGGCGCGGGCATGGGCCTGAATCTCACCGACGAACAGTTCATGGCGGGCATCGGGCGCGTGCTGCCATCGATCCCGCTGGGCCGCCTCGGCTACCCGGAGGACGTCGCGAAGATCATCACCTTCCTCGCCAGCGACGACGCCGACTACATGACCGGTCAGGCGATCAACATTTCCGGCGGCCAGGAAATGCACTGACGAGTTCGCAGTTTGTAGTTTCACAGTTTGTAGTTCTCAGGCGGGGCGAGATGCTTGTTGTGATGATGGGGTTGCCCGGGACGGGGAAGAGCGCCGTGGCGGAGGCCGTCGCGCGGGCGATCGGGGCGCCGGTGTTCTCGGTGGACCCGCTAGAAGCGACGCTGAATCGCTACGGCATCACGCGCGAGCAGCGCTCCGGCTATGCGGCGTACGGCCTCGTCGAGACGCTGGCGCGGTCGCAGCTTGGGCTGGGGCAATTCGCCGTCGTCGATGCGGTGAACTCGATCGAGCTAGTGCGCGCCTGGTGGCGTGATCTCGCCGCCGAGTTCCGCGTGCCACGTCCGATCATCGAGTGCGTATGCAGCGATCCGGCGCTGCACCGGCGGCGCATCGAGTCCCGAAGACGCGATATCCCGGGGTTCCTATACGAAGACGGGGCAGCCTGGCCGGCTATCGAACAGCGGCGGCAAGAGTACGAACCCTGCGCCGAAGATCACCTCGTGCTGGACGCGGTGAACCCGCTTGACGCCAACGTGCGCGAGGCGATCGAGTACGTCTCCTCGTTTGGCTAAGGCGAAGCCGCCGATCTCGCTTCCCGTTTCCCGCGTCCCGCCTCCATCTTCTAACCTTCACCCATGAACCCCCGCACCATCGCCGCCATCGCCGCCGGCAAGGCTGCCGCGGCCGCATCACGCCTGCTCGGGCGTGGCGGCGGCACGGCGATCGCCGGGCTGGTGGCGTTGCGCGTCGATCCTCGACTCGTGCGGCGGCTGACGGCGCAGGCGGGCGCGGGGTCGATCGCCATCACCGGCACGAACGGCAAGACGACGACATCCCTCATGCTGAGCCGCATCGCAACGGCCGCGGGCCTGCGGCCGCTCCACAATCGCAGCGGCTCGAACCTCATGCGCGGCGTCGCGGCGATGCTCGTACAGGAAGCGACGCTCACCGGCGCGATACCGGACGCCGCAGAGCGGCTGGCGATCCTCGAAGTCGACGAAGCGACGCTGCCCGAGATCGCGCGGACAGTGGCGCCAAAGGTGATCGTCTTCACTAACCTCTTCCGCGATCAGCTCGACCGCTATGGCGAGGTTGATGCGGTGGCGGCGGCGTGGGAGCGTGCGCTCGCGGGCCTACGCAGCGCGACGGCCGATCGTGAGCCGCCGACGATCGTGCTGAACGCGGACGACCCCGCAGTGGCGCACCTCGGGCGCGGGTACGGCGGCCGCGTCGTCTACTACGGGATCGACGACACGTCGGTCGCTGGCGAAAGCGACGACCACGCCTCGGATTTCCGTACATGCCTGGACTGCGGCGCGGAGATCGTCTACACGGCGACGTTCTACGGGCATATCGGCCACTGGCGCTGCCCATCGTGCGGCAACGCGCGCCCGGCGCCGGATGTGAGCGTCACGCGCGTGGCGCTGAGTGATGATGCGACGGCGATGACGCTTGCCATTGCTGACACCGGAGAGACCTCACCCCGGCCTGCGGCCACCCCTCTCCGCCCGGCGGAGAGGGGGGCGAACGAGCTTTCTATCGAGTTGCCGCTAGCGGGGCTGTACAACGCGTACAACGCGCTCGCCGCCGCCGCGGGCGCCCTGGCGCTCGGGCTGCCGCGCGAGGCGATCGTGTCCGCGCTCGACGGGTTCTCGGCGGCGTTCGGGCGGCAGGAGCGATTCAGCGTCGACGGGCGCGATGTACAGGTGCTACTGGGCAAGAATCCGACGGGACTCAACCAGGTGCTGCGCACGATCGCCGCACGCGGCGGAGCGAAGCGCCTGCTGTTCTTCCTCAACGACGGCATCGCCGACGGGCGCGATGTCTCGTGGATCTGGGACGCCGACTACGAGACCGTGCAACCAGGGACGGCGTGGGCGCTCGCGGCTGGCACGCGCGCCGAAGACCTGGCGCTGCGGCTGAAGTACGCCGGCTTCGGCGCCGACGTCCCGGTCGAGCGCGAGACGGCGGCGGCGCTGCGGCGCGCGCTCGACGCGACGCCCGCGGGCGAGACGCTGTACGTGGTGCCGACCTACACGGCGATGCTCGAAGTGCGCGAACTGCTGGCGAAACGCGCCGGCGGCGGCAAGTTCTGGGAGGGCGAGTGATGACGAGCGCCGCGCGCCAAACGAGCACCTCACCCCCCAACCCCCTCTGCACGTTGTGGAGAGGGGGAGCCGCTACGGAGCGCCTTCTGGCTTCGCCGCGCATTCCGGCACCATCTCCATCTCATCCCCTCTCCACGACGTGGAGAGGGGTGGCCGAAGGCCGGGGTGAGGTGCGCGCTCCCGCACGACGCTTCGCACCTGCGTCACCGCGCTCGATCCAAGCTCCCCTTCCCTCCCATGGAAGGTCGAAGACTCGCCGTGGAGAGGACGGAGGGGTAGGTTCACCCGACCCAATCTCCGCCGGGCGGAGAGGGGTGGCCGAAGGCCGGGGTGAGGTGCGCAGATGAGCATCACCCTGCGCGTCGCGCATCTCTACCCACGTCTGATGAACATCTACGGCGATCGCGGCAACATCATGTGCCTGCGGCATCGCTGCGAGGCGCGGGGGATCGGCTTCGAGCTGACTGAGCTGGGCCTCGGCGATCGGCTGGAGCCGCTGGCGCACGACCTGATCTTCGCCGGCGGCGCGCAGGATCGCGAGCAGCGGGGCGTCGCCGGCGACCTGCTCGCGACGAAAGCCGGCGCGGTGCGCGAGGCGGTAGAGTCCGGCGTGGCGCTGCTCGCCGTCTGCGGCGCCTACCAGTTGTTCGGACGCTTCTACCGCGAGGCGTCGGGCAACGAGCTGCCGGGCGTCGGGATCTTCGATCTGCACACGGAGCATCCCGGCGCCAGCGCGAAGCGCCTGATCGGCAACATCGTCGCCGATGTGATCGCCGACGCGGGCGCCTCACCTCTCAGCGCCGCGACGATCGTGGGGTTCGAGAACCATGGCGGGCGGACGCGGCTGGGGCCGGGCGTACGGCCGCTGGCACGCGTGCGGCACGGCTTCGGCAACAACGGCGAGGATGGCATGGAGGGCGCGGTCTACCGCAACGCCATCGGCACATACATCCACGGCTCGCTGCTGCCGAAGAACCCCGCGCTGGCCGACCAGATTATCCGCACGGCGCTGCGCCGCATGCACGGCGATGTCGAGCTGGCGCCGATCGACGATCGCGCGGAAGAGCGTGCGCACGCCGCGGCGCTGCGGCTGCGGTAGCGGCGCTCTGATCCGCCCACACGCCGAAGACGGCACGCATCCCGCGTGCCGTCTCTGCATTCTGCGCAACGCTGCTGCGCTCAACCGGCGGCGACGGCGTCCAGTACGGCCTTCAGGTAGTCGCGAGGGGGAGGGGGACATACCGACTCGCGCGTCCCGTCTTGCTCCGCGGGGTCATCGTCGAACCGCATCGATTCGATGCGGATGGTTGCATGTGGAAGGATCGACGCCGCCAGGTCTTCGGCCGCGCGCTCGTCGGCGACCGTCGCCACCATCACGGCGGCGCAGGCGCCTTCATCGGGCAGCAGCGCGACGGAGTGGAGTCCGCCTCCCCGGAGGCGAGCGTCGTGGCGCAAGACGGCGGCGCGCAGGTCGGACGGATCCGGCTGCGGCGTTCCGGTCCAGTTCAGCATCGAGATGTACGTTGGCATGGCTCTTGTCCTCGTCCGGATTCAGGCTGCCCCTTCACCGTAGGTATCGGACCGGCGCCGTTAAAGGGGCTTCGAGAATGTGTTGAACATCTGTTAACGCTGCGCCTAACAATCACCGCAAAGGAGCGGGCGCGACTGCCTCCGTGTGCGCCCAGGCTGCCGATACTCCATCGGCGCGCGCTGTACACGCAAGCGGCATCTGTCGTACCGTTGCGTGACGAGTTGGCCGCAGAGGAGGCACGTGGACGACGAGACGGCGAGCGTGACGGATGAACCCGCAGACGCGGGGGATGCCGCGTCACTGCCGGCATCGGCAACGATCGCGAGCACAACGCCCGCCACGCTGCTTGCGGCAGCGCCTGCTCGAACGCCCGCCGTCCATCCGGCTCCGCGCTACACCTTCGGAAGCGCCGCCCGAACCGACGGCAGCGTCGCGCCGCCGGCGTTCCGGACGCTGCGGCGCGATGGTCCGCAAACCCGGCGCGGCGTGCTGCGGATCATCGCGAAGTATTCCGGCGCCATCGTCAGCACGATCACACTGATCAGCTGCCTCGCGGTCGCCGGCACGTACATCGGCAAGCTCACGCAGGCCGGCGAGGACGCCGCGGGCGCGCTGACGGCGATCTTCATCTCACTGGCTGTCGGCATCGTCTTCGGCATGGGCCTGATGTTCGTGTCGATGAAGACGTACTCGAAAGTCGTCTTCGCGCTGCTGTCACTTGTGCTTGTCACCGGCGGTTTCCTGATGATGGTGTACGCGCCCGTCGTCCGCCAGATGAACACGCGCGCGCTGGCCGAGTACCAGGCGTTCAGCGCGCTGCTCTGGTTCGGCGCGCTATCGCTCGTGCTCGGCATCGCGCTCGCGGCAATGTGCGTGCGCTGGGCGCTGCGCCCGCACGCCATCCGGCGCATCGCGCGCTGGTCGCGGCTGCTCGGGTCGGCGTACGGCGTCATGCTCGGCATCTCCGGCGTGTTCGCCATCTTCGGGCTGTTCCGGCTGATCAACGCCGAGGCGACGTTCACACAGAGCGGCGCCGAGCAGAGCGTCGTCGAGCAGGCGATCGCCATCGCGGCGATCGCGATGTGGTCGTTCGTGCCGGGGTTGATCCTGACGTACCAGGGCATCTCGGCGTCGATGGGCGAGGGATCGAACGAATACCGGCCGCCCATCGCTGCCTTCGGCTTCGCGCTGTTCGCCGGCGTGCTGACGATCGGGCAGATCAATATGCGCGCCGACAGCCCCATCGCCGCGCCGATGCCGGTGCTGCACATCGCCGCGGCGGCGCTGCCGGGACTGACGTTCGCGGCAATGGCCGGGCGCGGATCGGTGCTGCGAGGCATGCCGGTGCGCTGGCTGACCTGGCGCCAGTTCACGCTGGCCATCGCAATCAGCATGGCCGTCGCGACGACCATCGCTGTTTACGTCGAATCGCTCGGCAGCCTCGGCGGCGTGATCCTGCTGCTCGTCCACAACGGCGCCTTCGAGCGCGCCCAGGACTGGAGCGCCATCAACAACCGCATCGGCGATTCCAACCTGATCCTCTCGCGCAACGAGCGCTTTTTCGCGGCGCTGATCACGGCATCGCTGCTGGCGCCGCTGTCGGAGGAGTTCGCGAAAGGCCTCAGCGTGCGCTTCCTGTTGCGGCGGACGATGACGCGCGGGCAGGCGTTCCTGCTGGGCGCGGCGGCCGGCGCCGGCTTCGGCTTCCTGGAGGCGATGCTCTACGGGCTCAACGGCATCACGGACAACCTCGCGGGCTGGTGGCAGATCATGCTGCTGCGTGGCGGCAGCACGTCGCTGCACGTGCTCTGTACCGGCCTCACCGGCGTCGGCTGGTGGTACTGGACCGTCGCCCGGCGTTCCGGCGTGGGCGCCGGACTGTTCGGACTGGCGGTGCTGCTTCACGCGTCGTGGAACGGCGCCTTCACCCTGCTCGAGTCGCGCATCCTCGGCCTCGATACGCTTAGCGACCGTGCGCTGGAGATCGTCGCCTACGTGATCGTCGGCGTGGCGTCGGCGGCGTTCATCGTCGCGATACCGATCATCGCCCGCCGCCTGCGCGATCCCGCCCCGCCGAGCGTGGACGGCACGCCGCTCGGGGCGATCGCGCCGTGGTTGGGGTGAGGGAGGGGAAGGGGTCTTTCAGTCGATCGGTTGCTCAGTCGCTCGGTCGTTCGGTCACGACGTAGGGGCACGCGGTGGCGTGCCCGCGTCTTGATCGCTGGCCGGCACGGGGAACGGACGGGGCGCCCGCGCTCCATCTGGTCTCCGCCCGTCAGTGCGCCAGCGGATCAACTGGTCAGCGCTCACGCATCGTGAGAACAGCAGCCGCGAAGACAGCATGCTTCCCCATCTAGCCCCTCTCCGCCGGGCGGAGAGGGGTGGCCGGAGGCCGGGGGGTGAGGTGCGCCCGACCCACTGAACGACTGACAGACTGAAAGACTGAAAGACCGAAAGACCGAAAGACCGAAAGACCGAAAGACCGAAAGACCCGAAAGACTCCCCACGCAAGAACGAGGGCGGCATTGCTGCCGTCCTCGTTGTTTATCGAAGGCCCCGCCTCCTTCGACACAGACAAGAACGGGCGGCCCCATTCGCCGTTACAGCGTCGACGGCGTAGAGTTTACGATTGCTTCACGGCCGCCCTCGCTCGTCAAGTATCGAAGCTGGAGAACGCCCGCCTATGGCCCACCCTGCCCCTCACGCCCCAACCCCGCGACGGCGGCGATGAGCACGCCAGGCACACCTGCCGTATCGCGTCGCGCGGAGTTCTTCGCCGGGATTCGCGCGCAGGTTCCGCTGCTGCTGGGCGTCGCCCCGTTCGGCATGGCCTATGGCGCGTACGCGGTGAAGACGGGCCTCTCCGCCGGGTTGGCGCAGTCGATGTCCGCGATCGTCTTCGGCGGCGCCAGCCAGTTTGTCGGCGTGCGGCTCATCGGCAACGACGTCCCCGGCGCTGTCATCGTGCTGACGACGCTGCTCGTGAACGGGCGGCACATGCTCTACAGCGCGTCGCTGGCGCCGTATACCGACCACCTTGCCATGCGCTGGCGCTGGCTGCTCGCGTATCTACTGACGGACGAGGCGTACGCCACCGCGATCACACGCTACCGGCGCGGCGACGCCTCGCCGCACGCCCACTGGTTCTTTCTCGGCACGGGCTTCGCGCTCTGGGCGACCTGGCAGATCACGACGGCGGTCGGCGTGTTCGGCGGCGGCGCCGTGCCCGATAGCTGGTCGCTCGACTTCGCGCTGCCGCTGACCTTCCTGGCGATCCTCGTGCCCGTACTCAAGGGGCGCCCGGCGGTCGCGGCGGCAGCCGTTGCGGGCGTGATCGCCGTCGTCGGTTTTCGCTGGCCGTACGGCACGGGGCTCCTGACGGCAATGTTGCTCGGCATGGCGGCCGGGATCGCGGCCGATCTGGCGCTGCACCGCCCGGCCACGGACGGCGAGGCGGAGGCGCGATGAGACTCTGGATGATCATCATCGCGATGGGTGTGGTGACGTACGGGATCCGGCTCTCGGTGCTGGTGTTCGTGCATCACAGCGCGCTGCCGCGGCCGGCGCGCGACGCGCTGCGCTTCGTGACGCCGGCGGTGCTCGCCGCGATCATCCTGCCGGCAGTGCTGTACACGCGCGGCGCCGGTCACTTCGATCTGACGCCGGGCAACGAACGGCTGCTTGCTGCCCTGGCCGCGGCGTCGGTAGCGTGGGCAACGAAGAGCGTCTGGGCAACGATCGCCGCCGGCATGACGGCGCTCTGGGTGCTGCAGTGGTTGGTGGGTTGAGCAACAATCTCCGTCGAACCGTTACACTGCCCTCACCCCCGATCGAGAACGTAGACGTTCGAGGATTGCGATGACAGCCGTAGCTTCAGAGATCGAGCAGAAGGCACAGGCGGCGAAGCGCGCGGCACGGCGGCTGGCGACGACTTCGACCACCATCAAGAACGCCGCGCTCACGGGGCTGGCCGGCGCGCTCGCGACGCACGAGGCGGAGATCCTCGCGGCGAACGCGCACGACATCGAGCGCGGCCGCGGCGACGGGCTGACGCCGGCCGTCCTCGACCGGCTGACACTGACACCGGAGCGGCTCGCGGCGATCGCGAACGACGTGCGCAACGTCGCGTCGCTGCCCGACCCGGTCGGCGAAAGCATCGAGATGCGGACGCTGCCGAACGGCATGATGGTCGGCAAGATGCGCGTCCCGTTCGGCGTCATCGGCGCGATCTACGAGAACCGCCCGAACGTGACGGTAGACATCGCGTCGCTGTGCCTGAAGGCGGGCAGCGCGACGATCCTGCGCGGCGGCAAAGAGGCGCTGCAGTCGAACATCGTCCTGGGGCGCGTGATCGATGGCGCGCTGTCAGCGGCTGGCGTGCCCGAGGGCGCCGTGCAGATCATCGAGTCCAGCGACCGCGCCATCGTCGCCGAGATGCTGACGATGAAGCAGTACATCGACCTGGTCGTGCCGCGCGGCGGCGAGGAGTTGATCCGCTTCGTCGAGAAGAACGCGACGATGCCTGTGCTGATCGGCGGCATCGGCGTCTGCCACACCTACGTCGACCGCGATGCCGACCTGGCGAAGGCGCGCGACATCGTCGTGAACGCGAAGACGCGGCGCTACAGCATCTGCAACGCGCTGGACACGATCGTCGTGCACGCGTCGGTCGCGGCGCGCTTCCTGCCCGACGTGGCACGCGCGCTGGCCGAGAAGGGCGTGGAGCTGCGCTGCGACGACCGCGCGTACGCCATCCTCGACGGGCGCGACCGCAGCGTGCGCGGCACCGACGCCGACTACGGCAAAGAGTTCCTGGCGCTGATCGCCTCGGTGAAGGTCGTCGATTCGTACGACGACGCCGTGGACTTCATCTACCGCTACAGCAGCGGCCACTCCGACGCCATCGTCACGGAGAACTATGGCACCGCGATGCGCTTCCTGCGCGAAGTCGATACCGCCGTCTGCTACGTGAACGCCAGCACGCAGTTCACCGACGGCGCGCAGTTCGGCATGGGCGCCGAGATCATCGACGCCACGCAGAAGTTCCACGCCCGCGGCCCCGTCGGCCTGCGCGAGATCTGCACCTACAAGTGGATCGTCTTCGGCGACGGGCAGATTCGAACCTAACCCCCGGCCCCTTCCCGGTGCGGGAAGGGGAGCTTCGATCGAAAACGTGCAGTGGATCGGACGGGGCGGCGGGACCTAACCACCGCCCCTTCCCGGTGCGGGAAGGGGAGCTGCGGTCGGCCTTGTTGAGGTGAGAATGGAGCGGCCCCGCGGACGGCGTAATATTGTCATCGGTCAGCGCGTCGCCGACGCGAAACACGCGCGGGCTCGTGAGATGCGCACTGCGCCGACGGCTGAGGAAGAGCTTCTCTGGCAACGGCTGCGGCGAAACGCCCTCGGCGGGTTTCATGTTCGGCGGCAGCAGGTCATCGATGGCTTCATCGTTGATTTCTACTGCCACGCGACGGGCCTCGTTGTCGAGGTGGACGGCGCCATCCACGATCAGCAAGCGTCATATGACCAAGAGTCTTGAAGGCACGCGGGTTGCGCATCCTCCGCATCCCCAACCATCAGGTACGCGAAGACCTACGCGGGGTACTCGAAGTCATTCTCCGCGAGTTGCAGAGACCCACTCGCTGAGCGCACACGCCATACAAGCTCCCCTTCCCGCACCGGGAAGGGGCCGGGGGTTAGGGTTTCTCCAGCCAGCAAAGAACCACAACCACGCTCGCTGAGCGCACACGCCATACAAGCTCCCCTTCCCGCACCGGGAAGGGCCGGGGGTTAGGTTTCTCCAGCCAGTGAAGAATCACAACCACGCTCGCTGAGCGCACACGCCATACAAGCTCCCCTTCCCGCACCGGGAAGGGGCCGGGGGTTAGGTTCTCCAGCCAGCGAAGAATCACGAACCCCATTCACTGAGCGCAAGCTTCATCCAAGCTCCCCTTCCCGCACCGGGAAGGGGCCGGGGGTTAGGTTCCGGCTCACGCTTTCCGCGTGCGCAGCACCTTGACGCCGTCCATGTCGTACAGCACCGGCACCGAGTCGTAGATGTCGACCTGGGCGGCGTAGGCGAGATCAGCGTCGTAGCCGAGAGCGTGCAGCGCACGGCCGTGCTTCGACTGGCGGAACGCCCGCATCGGCTCGCCGCGATACCAGCGCCACAGGTGCAGCGCCGCCCACGACGAGTCGGTCATGGCGACGGCGCCATCGGCCTCCATGACGGCCTCGACGACTGCGCCGGCAGCGGTGGTGTCCTCCAGGCTGAAGGCCGTGCCGCGCTCGACGCCCGCGCACACGACCGCAATATCGAGCTTGCGCTTCGCCGCCTCCGCGACCAGGCGCTGCGCCACGGCGCGGCGATTCAGCAGCGCGGCGGCCGCCACGAACGGCGCCTCGGCGGCCGCGGCGATCGCGCGCGTTCCGTTGGTGGTGAAGAGGACGGCGGACTTGCCCTTGAACGAGAGCGCGGCGAACTCGGCGGGCGAGTTCCCATAGTCAAACCCCGGCGGCGGATGCGCTTTCACCTCGCCGCAGAGCAGCGAGAAATTGTTGAGCGCGAGCCTGCGCGCCTGCTGGATGTTGTCGCTGATGATCGCGCGCAGCAGCCCGTTCTGGAGCATCGTGACGAGGGACGTCGTCGCGCGCAGCACGTCGACGACCGCGACGGCATGCTGCCGCGGCTCGCGCAGCAGCTTCGGTGTCAGCGCCACCGTGATCCTCATCGATCCGAGCGTACTCCCAGGTCGAGCCGAAATCGAGAGCGCGGCGTCAAGCGCGGCGAAGCCATCGCGGCGGCTTGTCTAGTTGTCGTCGCCCGGCGTCGCCCCTAGCCCTGTCGGCCCTCCTCTCCGCCAGGCGGAGAGGACCAGCACGAAGCGCGGAGGTGAGGTCTCAACCTTCCATCGTCCATCGTCTATCGTCCATCGTCCGCCCCGCCCCATCTCCCACTTCTCGGTTCACGCTTCCCGCTTCCCGCATCCAACATCCCCTAGAATGACCGCATGGCCGGCATCGACGCCCCCATCGACGACCTGAGCACCCGCGTCGCCACGCTGCCGCGGAGCATGTGGCGACGCCGCGCCGACACGACGATGGCGCCGCTGCCCGGCGGCATTCGGATGGCGGTGCTGACATCGCCGTTCATCGTGCGCTGGGCTGCCTGGCTCGTCGCCGTGCTCATCATCTTCGTCTCGGCCGTGCCACGCTACACGCAGACCTTCGAACCGTGGCTATTACTGGGCACGGCGGCGCAAACCGCCATCGTCACGTTCTACGTGCCGGCGATCCGTCCGTGGATGTTGCCGAAGCTCCGCCGCTACTTCGCCACGCCCGAGAACAACGATGTGCTGGTGCTCGGACTGATCGACCTGGCGCTCTCGATGATGGCCGTGTACCTGAGCGGCGGCTGGGGGAGCCCGTACTTCCACTTCGCCCTCACGGCGCTCCTCATCCCGTCGTTCTTCCTGACCTTCCGCGGCGTCGTCGCGCTCGTCGGCGTGTACATGGCGGCGTACATGTTCGGCCTCGTCGAATTCGGCGCGGGCGTGCACGGCGGCTGGAAGGACAGCAACCTCAACGCTTTCATCGGCGCGCTGATGACGCCGATGCTGGTCGCGCTGGTACCGAACTACCTGGGCAGCGTGCTGCGCGAACTGGACGCGGCGCGCAAAGACGCCGTCGAGGCGCTGGGTGACAGCGACTTGCTGTTCCGCGTCGCGCGTTCGTTCCTCGAGGGCGGGCGTGTGCTGGACGACGCGCTGCCGAACGTCGTCGCGGCGGTGCTCGATTCATCGCGATTCGACCACGTCCTGCTCTTCATCCCCGACGACCCGCAGACCGGCGGCGAGACGCGCGCGTACGGCGCAACGCTCGCGGCCGTGCCCGAGACGCAGGTGCTTGCCGAGGCGTTTGCCGGCGAAGGCGCGCGCACCTACGCCGTCTCGGCGCTGCCGCGATCGGTCCGCGGCGCGTTCAGCGATTGCGAGTGGGCCGGCGTCGTGCCGCTGCGTTCCGCAGGCGCGGTGGAGGGCTGGTTGATCGCGGGCAAGCGGCTGCGGCCGTCGGCGATCTTTCACGAGGTGCGGCTGCTGGACGCGATCGCCGGGCAAGTCGCGCTGGGCGTGCGCAACATCCGCCTCGCCGAACGCGTCGCCCAGCTCGCGGCCGAGGGCGAGCGCGGCCGCATCGCGCGCGAGATCCACGACGGCATCGCGCAGATGGTGTTCATGCTGACGCTCAGCCTCGAGACGGCGATCGACCGCGTCGGCGGCGATCCGGAGGAGCAGCGCCGGCGGCTCCAGGACCTCACCGCGCTGGCGAAAAACGCGCTCTGGGAGGTGCGGCAGTACATCTTCGATCTGCGGCCTCTACTGGCGGGCGACGAAGGGCTCGTCGGCGCCGTGCAGGGGCAAGTGAAGGAGTTCCAGGCCGTCTCGAATCTGCCGGTCGAGCTGGCGGTATCGGGTGAGCCGCACCTGCTGCCCATCGCCACGAGTGCGGCGCTCTACCGCATCGTGCAGGAAGGGCTGGGCAACATCTTCCGGCACGCGCGCGCGTCGCACGTCGAAATCGCGCTGACGTTCGAGGAGGCGAGCGTGGCGCTGTCGATCGCCGACGACGGCGTCGGAATGAGCGACGGCGAGCCGGGCGGCCGTGTCGGTTTCGGCATGGGTAACCTGCGCCAGCGCGTCGACGAGGTCGGCGGCACGCTCGACGTGCGCAGCGAGACCGGACAGGGCACGCGCATCAACGTAACAGTGCCGATGGGGGGCGATGCATGAAGACGCGACTGATGATCGTGGACGACCACGAAGTGGTGCGGATGGGGCTGCGGGCGGCGCTGGAGGTGGAGCCGGACTTCATCGTGGTGGCCGAGGCCAGCAACGGCAAGGACGCCATCGACAAGGCGCGAGCGCATCAGCCGGACATCGTGCTGATGGACGTGCGGATGGACGGGATGGACGGCATCTCCGCCTGTCGCGAGATCCGCAGTGAACTGGCGGCGACGAAGGTGCTGATGCTGACCTCGTTCGCCGAAGAGGAGACGGTCGTGGCCGCGCTGCTCGCGGGCGCCGCCGGCTACGTGCTGAAGAACGTCGCCCGCGCGCGCCTGCTCGAAGCGCTGCGATCCGTCGCGCGCGGCGAAACGCTGCTCGACTCGAAGGTGACGAAGGGCGTGCTGGAGAAGCTCGTCGGCATGCGGCGCCCCGCCGACGACGGCGACGACCTGACGGCGCGCGAGCGCGAGGTCCTCACCCTGATCGCCGAGGGTGCCACGAACAAGGAGATCGCGGCGAAGCTCGTCGTCAGCGAGAACACCGCCCGCAACCACGTCAGCCACATCCTCTCGAAGCTCGGCTTCAACCGCCGCAGCGAAGCCGCCGCCTACGCCGCGAAGAAGGGGCTGACGAGCGGGTGAGGGGTTGGTCGCGGCGACCTCACCCCGACCTCTCCGCCCGGCGGAGAACGGCGCTTCGCGACGGGACACTAGACGCCCTTCTCCTCGCGCCAGCGCTTGATCCACGTCGTGTGCAGTGCTTCGTGCGGGCTTCGCAGCCCCGCCTCGCCATACAGCGAACCGTCGAGTCCGCGCGCCGTCGCCGCCGCGATAGCAGTCAGCAGCCGCTCTCTCGATGCCGCCAGCTCCCACCGCACCTGATCGATCGAGAGGCTACGCCGCAGTTCGTGCGCCATTTCGTTGTACGCCGCGTCCTGCTCGCTCGTCATGCGCCAGGCGGACGCGTGGCCGGCAGAGATGCGGATCACTTCGCTGACCCGAATATCATCCCACACAGCGATGTGCGCCAGCTGATCCTTCACCGACCACTCGCCGGGCGGCGTTTCGCAGAGCCGCGCGTCGCTCATGCCGTCGATCGCCGCGAGCAAGGCTTCGCGAGTCTGGCGGTAGTGTCGGAGGAGGTCGGTTCTGTCTTCCATAGCCCCTCTCTGCGGCGCTCGTCTCCCTCTCCGCCAGGCGGAGAGGGACGGGGGGCGGTCCCCGAAACGAACGAGCGGGCGCAACGAGGTGCCC